>JAEAMF010000400.1_pt1 | contig 56903 bp, 53 predicted proteins | sample 8958721 | NCBI WGS metagenome assembly JAEAMF01 (sample SAMN16933255, study PRJNA681124) | bioreactor sludge metagenome | isolation source: anaerobic bioreactor treating anionic surfactant - SDBS | place: India: Bengaluru | collected 2019-02-28
ACGAAACAAAGGCCAGCTACGGCGAGGAATATGATCGCACGAAACTAAACAACTAACGTCTCCCCAAGCGACCGTGGTTGCGGCAGGCACGTCGATCATGAAGCGTCCGAAGCAGACGGCCTTGGTTTTCTCGAACATTGGCTGCAGGCGAGGAGTGAGTACGGTCATATTCAGTGTCTTCCATTCATCAGGATCATGCTTGCAAGCGGCCAGCAGCCATACGGCGGCAACGATTACCACGCTCCTTCGCATATGCGTTCCCTTTCTTAGCATGTCCACTCCGCTTTCTGGGCGATGCGCACGATGCTGTACAGCGTCGAGGCGATGGCCCGGGAATCCTTGTAGCTCGACTGGTGTTCGTAGCCGGTTTGACGGAACACCCCCTTGAATAAACCACTTTTTAATTGGTGATCTGCCGACTTGGCAGGAACTGTCTGATCTCCTGCTGCCTCAGGTGAAAGAATTTGGGCGCGTACCGGAGGTGTCGACTTGCCCGAGGAGGAATCGGGCGCCGCCGTATCGCGGAGGCTATTCCAGGGGACGAGGTCCACCGTCCCTTGCCGGTTGTCGCGAATAATTTGCCAGTCGTACCATCCTGTAGGGTCGGGGCAATCCTTGTCGATCGCCCAGACAACTTCCCCAAAGCTCTGCCGCCCGCGATCGGCACCGTAATGTGCATAACTGTTGGGATGATAGGTACCTGCTATGGCTCTGTGAAAATACTGCACTTGGCCGAGATACCTGCACGTTCGTTCGAACGTTCCGCCGCCCCGCTCAGGAGGGAATCCGCACGGATTGATCCAGTCTTCCACGAAAAGCGAATACCAGCTCCCACGAAGCTTGTAGATCTCGCGGTAAGGATCGCCTTGCCTAGGCCACGCTTCCAGCTCGCGTCCTCTATGTGTCACGCGCAGCCAGCCATTGCCATAGGATTCGCTTGGCAATAATTCAAGCCCTCCTGGAGCATTTGCTAGTACCGCAGTGACTTCGTCACCAGAATTGCCGGCGACCTTGGCGCCAATGCTCTCCAATGGATTGCCCAGGATTCCAGGATCCTCGAAGCCGGCCCGCATGCGCTTGTACGCCGCTGGAGCGCCAATGGCCGGCATCACGCCGTGGACAATGCCAAGCACCTTGTCCCCCAGATTCCCGAATTGTGGATGAATCAAAGCCCGTCCGACCAGCCCGCCCATCGAGTGGGTAACGATGATGGCCTGCTTGCATTCGTAACCTGACTCGCTGAGCTCGTCCATCGCCTGTCGGATGCGCTTGGCAACGACCTTGGCGCTATCGCCGTTCGATTGCAGCCAGTTATACCCGAACGCATACACGGCAAACCAGCAGCCCGTCGCGACCTTCTTGAGTTCATCCTCGGTCAACACCTTCTGCGGCAGGCCCGGATCGGCATGCCATGCTTGGGGATCGACGCCAACTACGTCGCGCCACTCGGCACGCAGCTTCCCCTCGAAGAAAGTATTGTTGAGCCGTGATTCGAGATGCTGCAACAGTTCGCCATAACTCTTGAAGAAGACCTCGCCCCAGCCGCGCGCCCTTGCCTTCTGCACGGCGCTGCGCCGGTTCTTGACGATGATGGGATCATCCACCAGCAATGGCGAACGCAAGCCTCCGTCGATTTCGACATTGGCATGGCGTCCGTCGCCGCTGACATCGGAAGGTCCCGAAGGATCGTAGATATCGACCGTGGTGTGCAGTGGGTCCAGTCTCAGCTGACGCTCGCCGGGTGTCTCGGTGGCGGAGCCCGCGATATTCGTCGGCCCCAGAACGTCCGGCCGCCAGGCGATGTTGTCCTTCCTGCGCATTTCCTGTTGCCGAGCCGCGCTCATGCGCAGATTCGACCCCATGATCCCGGGCAGGAAAATGATCGGCAAGACCCGCCGGGGCAGCATGCGCGCGCACTGTGGCGCCTTGTCCTGCTTCGGTGTCGCAAAGCCCTCGGCCTTGCGCGCTGCGCCAACATGTTGTTGCGCCGGCAAGGGACGTTCTGCGGTAGTCATCGTTTGCCCCTCCTTGAGGCGATTAGTCGTCGAGCGCTTCGATGCTGTAATGGCCGAACGGGATGGCGCTGGCAAAACGCTCGGTCATGCCGGCCGCGTCTGTCCGTCCCTCGAAGATACGTCCGTCTTCCGTCGTGATGCGGTAACGCTGGTTCTGCATGGGTTCGTCGGTCCCTATCCACCGCAAGACGGTTTGCTGGTCGTGCGTCATTTCACTCGTGGGTAGGTCGACAGCGGCGAGGCTGCTGCCGCCAGGTTTGACATGAGCAAATTTCGACGACTTGATCGTGTGCTCGCCACTGCTTTGCTGCGTGATCGCGCCACCGCCAATGTCCACTTGCGCGCCCTGCGCAACTAAACGCAGCTTGGGCGCCTGCAGAACAATCTCGTCAGTTGCTGTCAGGACGATACGTTTTGCAGACGTGAGCTCGATGTCGTCGGCATGGGTTTGCATTACCAGCTTGCCGCTAGCCGCGATCAGCTTGATGCCAAGTCGATGCGCAAACAAGCTGATGCTTTCGGAGGCGCGCGCGAGCAATTTTCTGCCAACCGAAAACTGCGTATTGCCGACGCTGACCATGTCAATGTGCGTTTGCGCGCCGATCGCCAGATTGTCCTGGCTAGCCATCGCAATGCCAGCTGGCGCTGACAGTGCCACGACAGGCTGGCCGCCGGCGCCAACATCACCCGCTCTGGCATTGCTGCCAGCGTCCCATTCCTTCAGGTAGCCGATAAGTTGCAAGAGCTCCTTGTTGTCAGTGTCCCCGGCATGGTGCGTCGTCGACAGCTCGGACAACTGCTGCTGCACACCCTGTATCGCATCAATCAATCCGATCAGTTCATCCCGATCCAGCTGTTTGCCACCTGCTTTGAGGCGCGCAGCGGCGCTGATCAGGACACCTTGGGCGCCACGCAGGGAAACCGCATGATCACTGCGCAGCTCCGCACCTTCGCCGCGCGCTTCGCCTTTGCCGTCACTGCGGGGATGCGTGAGCCATCCAAGATTCAGTTCACTATGGCCATGCTGCGAAGAGACCTGTGCATTGATTTGTCCCGGCGTATCGTCCAGCCGGAGCTGGTTGTAGCGGGTGCCCTGCACTTCTTTACTCTTGATGCCGGCAACGTACCGGTTCCCCGGCAACGCACCGACATGGCTGAACGATGGCGGCGGGGCTTTCCCTCCGTAGACCTGCGCCACGATAATGGGCTTGTCCGGATCTCCTCCGAGGAAATCGACGATCACTTCATCGCCAACGCGAGGCAGCGTTATCGTTCCCCACTGATTGCTGGCCCAGGTACTGGCGACGCGCACCCAGGCCGAGTCCCGATCGCTGTCGCTGGCGCCGGCACCTTGCGCATGCAAATGGTCTTCCGCATTAGTTCCGGGAAAGCGTACTTTGACGCGTCCGTACTCATCGCAGTGCACTTCTTCACCTGCCGGACCGACCACGACAGCACTTTGCAGCTGTGGATGCGGTAAATCGCTGCGTGGATCGAAAGCGGGAACAATCGGAACGCCGCGCCGCACGCAAGCGAAGCGATTGGTGTAGCGCATGCCGCGTTCGTCACTGGCTTCTTGCAAAGCGTTATTGGGCTGCGCCTCGTCCCATCGGCTTAGCGCAAACAGGCGCTGCACCTGGTCGTCGATTGCTTTGGGAAGATTGCTCTCTGCATGGACCTCAAGGCGCGTGACGACGAATTCACGTTCGTTCTCGGCGTGCGTGTCGATTTCATGATGTCCAGCCAGTCCTATCCATTGTCCGACACAAAGGGTCCGCACACTGCCTTCACCGTAAAAGCACTTGGATTCATATTCGTGCCTCTTGATGCGCAGCTCGCCGAGACGACGGTAATCTTCTCCATTGTCTCCGGCATGAGGCATATCGATCAGGTAGTCGTCGAGTGTTGCCGCGAACTGGCTACCCGTTGCCCCTTGATCGATGCGCGAAGGCGTAGCGCTGGACATCATGCGGCCTTGCATGTAGTCCCAGCTCTGGCGTGCCACATTGCCCGGTTTCAGTGTGCGGACAGGACTCCATCGGATGATGGTGTCGCTTTGTTCCGTGCCGTCGTCCTGGTGGTAGCGCACTGTGCCGGCGACATTTTGCGGCAACGTGGACACGTCGTCGAACAGAACCAGCGTATGGCCCGGCATCTCCTGGCTTTCTGGCTCGCTGGCTCGCCCGGCTCGAACAAACCATGCAATACCTCGTCGTTTCCATAATCGACGCAGGAACCCGGCATCGGATTCGTTATGCTGCATCGTAAATTCCCGCGCGGGATAGGCGCGGGTGATGTGAGACCAGTCCACGTCGAAGGCCTTGGCCAATACCGGATTGTTCCGGCGCCATTCGTCGAGAACGATTTTGGTGATGTCCAGTTCGTTCTGGTTACGGAAAACGCGTGTGTTGATGCGCTGTTCCATCAGCGCCAACGCGTCGCGCATCACCAGTTGGTAGGTTGCCAAACCCCCATCGCCGTGTCCGGCGGCCGCTTGTGACACAATGCCGCATACGGCGTGCAGCTCACCGCGGTCGGTTACAAACTGGAGTTCGACCGGCAATGCGATGAATTCTTTCAGGGGAAAGTCTGCACGTGTCGCTACGCATGCAAGGCGGTATTCCAGCCCGCCGCATATCGTCTCGTTTCCTGTGACACGCTTGACCAACAAGACGTCGTCAAGCACCTTCTGCCCTTGCGCCAGCCTTGCACGGATCGGCCGATTCCCTTCCGACATGCCGACGAATGCGCCTGCCAATTCCTTCAGATTCATGCGGGTTGCATCCCAGGTTGCATTACTGAGTGTCTTGCTCCAACAAGCAGTATTGCAACTATGTACCCGCAGTAATTGATCTGGGATAAACTTGAAGCCGAGGCAAATTTATTAGGACGTTGACCTCAAGCAGCGCGCTGTTTTGCGCGTGCCCCGTTCAGCTCTACGCTTCCTCGCCCTGCACCCGCTCGAAGGGGCCGATGCAGGTGTTCATGGTCTCGTCCGCGCACATCAGGAACAGCGCCCCGGAGGGGTGGAAACGGATGTAGTTGGTGGCGGTGGTGCCGGGTTTCATGATGGCGCCGGCGCAGTCCTTCTTGCCGTTGTCCTTGACGATGCGGTCTTCCAGCCGGTAGAAACCCTTGGCGCTGGGCTTGGCGGGAATGCGGTATTCGCTCTCGGAGACTTCTTCGGCGCTGGTGACGAGGGTGGTGCCGTCACCGCGGAAGCGGTAGGTTTCCGAGCAGCCGAGGTCGGGCAGGCTCAGTTTCCAGATGCCCAGGATGGGATGATCGGCCGGGGGCGCGGCCTGCGCCGCGGGCAGCGCGGCGATCAAGGCGATCGAGAACAAGGCCCCAGTCAACACCGCGGCAGGCACACGCATGGCAGGCTCCTTCGCACGTTGCGACAGCCGGGCGGACGCCGCGGCAGGCCCGCGCATGCGGACGGTGCCATTATTGCAGGGGCGGCGCGCGCACGTCGCACGCGCCGCCGTGTGCCGTCAGCCGTTTTCGGCAGGGGTCTTCGGCTTGGCCGGACGGCGTCCGCGCGGGGCGGTCTTGCGGGCCGGGGCCTTGTGGGCCGGGCGGGCAGTCTTCTTGCGCGCCGCCTTGGCCTCGGCATCGCCGTCGGCATCCGCGGCGTCACCGGCATCAAGCGCGGTATCCGTTGCGGTATCGGCTGCCGCTTCCGTTGCACTTGCCGGCATGTCCGCAGCGCTGTCGAGCGCCACGGTCGGAGCGGGCAGATCGGCCGCCGCTTCGACAGCCGGCGCTTCGGCTGCCGCTCTCTTCGCGGTCGGCTTGCGCGGTGCGCGGCGGCGTTCCTTGACCGGGGCCGGCGCCGGCTCCACGGGGACCTCCTCCACCGCGGTGTCGGTGCTTGCTTCGACCGCTTCTTCAGCCAGCGGCGCTTCCGCTGCCGCCTCTTCCGTGGCGGCCGGGCCCGGCGGCAGTTCCGCGGCCAGGGCCGCGTCCACCGCGCTCAGCTCGGGCACGGCGGACCCCGCCTCGCGGCCCCTGCCGCCGCGGCCGCGGCGGCCACGTTCCGGCTTGGCTTCGGCCTGCGGCGGTGCTTCCTCGCCGCCCTCGACGGCGGCCGCTTCCTCGCCCGCCGGGCTCTCCGGCACCACTAGCTCCGGGGCCGGCATCGCCACCGGCGCCGCGGCGCTGCGGAACACATAGGTGCCGGATTTTTCGTCGCGGCCGAAGTCGAACAGGCCGCGCGCCTGGGCTTCTTCCAGCAGGTTGCCGAAGGTGCGGAAACCGTAGAAGGTCTCGGAGAAGTCCGGACGGCGGCGCTTCAGGGTGTCCTTCAGCAGCGAGGCCCAGATCTTGCCGGTGTCGCCGCGCTCGGAAACCAGCGCGTCGAAGGTCTCGACCACCATCTCGAGCGCCTGCGCCTTGCGCGCTTCCAGCTCCTCGCGGCGCTTGTCGTCGCTCGGGCGGCGCGCCGCCGGCTGGCCGCGGCGCGCGTCGAGTTCTTCCTTGCGCTTGGCGGCGGCGCGGTTCTTCTCACGCACCAGGTCGTCGTAGAAGATGAATTCGTCGCAGTTCGCCACCAGGAGGTCCGAGGTGGATTGCTTGACGCCCACGCCGATCACGCGCTTGGCGTTCTCGCGCAGCTTCGACACCAGCGGCGAAAAGTCCGAGTCGCCCGAGACGATCACGAAGGTGTCGACATGCGACTTGGTGTAGCACAGGTCGAGCGCGTCGACCACCAGGCGGATGTCGGCCGAATTCTTGCCCGACTGGCGCACGTGGGGAATCTCGATCAGCTCGAAGTTCGCCTCGTGCATGGGCGCCTTGAAGGTCTTGTAGCGGTCCCAGTCGCAATAAGCTTTCTTGACCACGATGCTGCCCTTGAGCAGCAGGCGTTCCAGCACCGGCTTGATGTCGAATTTTTCGTAGTTGGCGTCGCGCACGCCGAGCGCGACGTTTTCGAAGTCGCAGAACACCGCCATGCTGATGTTGTCGGAGGAAGCCATGAATTATTGCTTTCAGATAATAAAGGGACGAACTGACCGCGATTATACGCAACCCGCTTCTTCCTGGCGGCGCGCGTGTCGCAGTAGTAAATGTGTCATCGCAAGCAATCGCTTTTATAATTGTGTTTTCTTCAAGGCTTGCCCCTGTATTGACCCATGCTCTCGCCATCCGTTTTCGAGTCAGCGTTCAATAGTTCGCCGATCGGCAAGTACCTGCTGTCGCCGACGCCCGAGGCCGTGATCCTCGCCGTGAACGATGCCTTCCTGAAAGCGTCTTCGCGCCGGCGCGAGGAGCTGGTGGGCACGAGCCTGTTCGTGGCCTTCCCTTCCAATCCCGACGACCCTGCCAGCAGCACCAACGAGGCCGAGCTGCGCGCATCGTTCGCCAAGGTGCTGGCGACCGGCGAGCCGGACATGCTTCCGGTGCAGCGCTACCCGATACCCCTGGAGGGACCCGACGGCACCGTCACCTTCGACGAGCGGTTCTGGAGTGCCTACAGCGCACCGGTATTCGGCGAGGACGGCGCTGTCGCCTGCATCTCGCACACGACCAAGGACGTTACCGAGCAGATCCGTTCCGAACGGGCCCTACGCGAAAGCGAGAGCCGGTTCCGGGCGCTGACCACGGCCGGCCAGGTGGTGTACCGGATGAACGCCGACTGGACCGAGCTGCGCGAGCTCGACGGGCGCGGCTTCCTGAAGGATACCGCGGGTCCGCGCTCGTTCTGGCTCCAGGACTACATTCCGGCCGACGAGCAGGCGCGTGTGCACGCAGCCGTGCTCGAAGCGATCCGCACCGGCTCCGTGTATGAGCTGGAGCACCGGGTGCGCCGCATCGACGGCAGCGACGGCTGGGCATTGTCACGCGCCGTGCCGATCCAGGATGCGCAGGGACGGGTGGTGGAATGGATCGGCGCGGCCAGCGACATCAGCGAGCGCAAGGCAGCCGAGGAGAAGCTGCGCGAGTCGGACCGGCGCAAGGACGAATTCCTCGCACGTAGGTATGGCTGGCGCGCACCTCGCCCTTGCCCCGGTATTCGCGCAGGCCCACCACCTGGGGGCCGCTGCCGTCGCCCCAGTCGACCGTCGCGCTGTGGGTGTCGCCCACGTTGCGGTCGCGGAAGGACAGCGTGATCTCGAGCGGCTGGTTCAGGCGCGGCTGGGCGTGTCGGATCGGCCCGAGCACCGGCGCATCGGTGCCGCCGCCGTTGGCGCGCAGGAGCACCACCCCGGCGTTGGAACTGGCCACGATATCGCCGTTGTTCGAAACGGCAAGCGCCGAGTGCAGCACCAGGCCCGTGGGCGGGTTGAGCAGGCGCGTATTCAGGTCGACCGCGCCCCCGCGGGTCCAGCGATACGCGATATTGTCGCCCGGAGCGCGCTGCCCCAGGCCGACCACCACACCGCGCTCGTTGGCGGCATTGGCTTCGGAGACCTGGAGCCCGCGCGGGTGCAGGTCGACCAGGCCGCGCGCCCGGGAAAACAGGAAGGCGCGGGGTGCGGGGTCGGAATTCCCGCTGACCCTGCGGCCGACCACTTCGCCGTTGCCGTTCAGCCCGTGCGTGATGGTACGCGCGCCGATACGCACCGCGCCCTTGCCCGGACTCCACAGGAAGGCGCTGAGCTCGGGGCTCAGCGTGTCGAGCATCCCGGCGATCTCCCCGCGGTTGTTGCCCGTCGAAGCGAATGCGAAGCGCTTGCCGAAGGGAACGAGGTCCATCGTCCGGCCGGCGGCGTCCCAGGCCAGCACGTTCGGCGCCCCGCCCGCCGCGTCTCCGGACCCGACGGTGACGTTGCCGTCGTTGATGTGGCTGGCATAGGTCGCGCCGATGCCCGCCGGCGCGGGCAGCTGGATCAGGCGGTTCGCCGCGGTCCAGCGCACGGCCCGGTCGGCGCCGTTCTCGGTCGAGAGCGCGGATCGTCCAACGATCTCTGCGTGATTGTTGATGGCCGTGACGAAGGTGGAACCGTCGCTGCTCAGGCTCGGCAGGGGAAGCAGGCCACGTGACGCCGACCAGCGGAACGGCCGGAACGGGGTGCCTTCAGGCATGGCCGGCTCGACGATGCTGGCCGTGAAGGCGACTTCGCCCTTGTCGTTGAGGTCGCCGAGAAAGGCGGTCCGGTTGTTCGGCGGTGAGATGTCGATCACGCGCGCACCGTCGAAATAGCCCACGTGCAGCAGGCCATCGAGGCCGAAGTATTCGAACGCGGCCTGGCCGCGCGCATTGATGTCGGCAACGAAGCCGAAGGTCCCGCCTGCAAGATTGACGATGCCATAGACGTCCCGGCCCTGGCTCCCGGCCTTGTGCCCTTCCTGCTCCCCTGGCGCGGCAAGGACCTTGCCGCTGTTATCGCCGGCACGGCTGCCGGCGGCCACCGCGCTCGCCAGCACCACCATGCCTGTTATCGTGGAAAAACGCCCTATCGAGAAATGTCGCATTGTCTGTCTCCGGTAGTGGTCTCATGCGCCTGCATGAGGCAGGACGAATGTAGAACGCCCACCGGGCGGACAGGACGAACTACCGCAAACGCGTTCGATGGCGCGACAGGAACGGATGCCGGCGTTTACAGCCGTGCCAGGGTGGCATCGTCCGGCTCGCCATCGAAATACTTGTCGATGCAGTCCTGGAAGACCGCTTCGTCCGGCGCGACGTCGGCAAACAGGGTCATCGACGAGCGGAACTTGAGGTCGTCGGGGTGGCCAAATATGTCTTCGGCCGTCAGCCCGTCACGCTTGGCCACGATGCCCGCGCACTCGCGCAGGCGCGCGCCCAGCACCGGATGCGCCAGGTAGGCGGCGGCCTCGTCGCTGGACGCGATCGCGTAGCGCTGCGCCATCTCGCTGCGGCCGAGCCCGGCAATCTGGGGGAAGATGAACCACATCCAGTGGCTGTGCTTGCGGCCGGCGCGCAGTTCGGCGAGCACCGTGGCGTACACCGGTTCCTGGGCCTGAACGAAACGTTCCAGGTCGAATTCATTGTCCATTGCATCACCTCCAGCTCCGACCATGCTACAACTTTGAGATTGTTTGCTAAAGTGCGTTCCATAGGACGCGCCAATGGACACCCATCATCTCTCTCTACTGCTCGTGCGCGACATGCCGTACGGGAAATACAAAGGCCACAAGATTGCCGACCTGCCGGGCCACTACCTGGGCTGGTTTGCCCGCGAAGGCTTTCCGCATGGCGAGCTGGGCCAGTTGCTGGCCCTGATGTACGAGCTCGACCATAATAATCTGCGCAGCCTGCTCGACCCGCTTCGTAGCCGCTAAGCAACAGCGCCAGGCACCGCAGCAGTGCTTGTCGGCTATACTGGCGGCCGCCACCGTCTTATCGGAATTCGATGGAAAACGAACACGCTTCCCCTCCCCTCGTGCTGGTCGTCGAGGACGACGAGCACATCGCCCAGGTCCTGCGCTTCATGCTCGAGCGCCAGGCTTACCGCGTCGTCCACCTGGCCGACGGCCGCGCCGCGAGCGAACATTTCCGCGCTGCCGCCGAGCGGCCCGACCTGGTGCTGCTCGACGTCATGCTGCCCTACGTCGACGGCTTCGAGCTGGTACAGCTGGCGCGCGAACGCAGCGACTGGGCCGGCTTGCCGATCCTGATGCTCACTGCCAAGAATACCGAACGCGACACCGTGCGCGCGCTCGACGCCGGCGCCAACGATTTCGTCATCAAGCCTTTCCAGCCGAATGAACTGCTGGCGCGGGTCCGGCGTTTCCTGAAGACGGGCCCATGACCCCGAGCGCCTTGCCCGCAGGCGCCGGCAACACCTTCATTACCGTCGCGGTCTGGACCGGGACGGTCGCCCTCGTCCTGACGCTGTTGCTGGCCCTGCAGATCGTGCTGCTGCGTATCAGCCTGCGGCGGCGCGAGCGGCGCGCGGCGCGCGCCGTCGCCCGCTGGCGCCCGCTGCTGAACCAGGCCATCGTCGGGGAAGAACCCGAGCTGCCGTCCTTGCGGCCGAACGAGCGCCTGCCCTTCCTGCACCTGTGGGCGCACCTGCAGGGTTCGCTGCGCGGCGAGGCCAACGAAGCGCTCAATGGCGTGGCGCGCCGGCTCGGCGTCGATACCCTGGCCCGCGGCATGCTCGCACGCGGCGCGCGCGACGAACGCCTGCTGGCCACCCTGGTGCTGGGACATCTGCGCGACCGCGCCGCCTGGCCGCAGCTGCTGCCGCTGGCCAGCGCCGCCGACAGCGTGCTCTCGCTCAGCGCGCTGTGGGCGCTGGTGCGGGTCGATCCGGAAGCCGCGGCCGACTACCTGACGCCGCTGTTCATCGAGCGCGAAGACTGGGCGTTGTCGCACGTGGCCGGCATCCTGCAGCAGGCCAGCGGCCCGGTGGCGCAGGTGCTGGCGCGCATCCTGCCGGGCTTGCCCGAGGATCGGCTGCCGCGCGCCTTGCGGATCGCCGAATCCCTGCGGGTCACCCTCCCGGCCGGGGTGCTCGCCGAGGCCCTGCGCAGCCCGTCAAGTAGCGTGGTGATCGCCGCGCTGCGCGGCGTGCTGACACCTGCCACCTTGTCTGAAGTGCGCACCCTGCTCGGCCATGAAGACTGGCAGGTGCGGGTGCAGGCCGCGCGCGCCCTGGGCCGGGTCGGCGAGCGCAGCGATGCCGCCCGCCTGACCCGCCTGCTGGGCGACCCGCAATGGTGGGTGCGCTACCGCGCCGCCCAGGCGCTGCGTGAACTGCCGCTGCTGGCGCAGGCCGACCTGGACGCGGTGCGCGCCTCGCTCACCGACCGCTTCGCGCTCGACATGCTGGACCAGGTACTGGCGGAGGAGCAGGCATGACCGATTTCATCACCTGGTTCGTGTTCTGCTACTTCATCGCGCTCAACGGCGGATACCTGCTGCTGAACGCGATCGCGCTGCGGGCCCTGCGCGTCAAGGGCCAGGAACTGTTCATCGCCGACCTGCCGCGCGCCTATTCCGGCCTGGAGCCGCCGGTGAGCATCCTGGTGCCGGCCTATAACGAGGAAGCCACCATCGCAGCCTCGGTCCGCTCGATGCTGCAGCTGACCTACGCCGAGTTCGAGATCATCGTCGTCAACGACGGCTCCAAGGACGGCACGCTGGAGGTGCTCAAGCGCGAGTTCGCCCTGCTGCCCTTCCCCGAGGCCTACCGCCGGAGAATCCCGACCGCCGAGGTGCGCGGCATCTACCGCTCGACGCGCTACCCGAACGTGCGCGTGATCGACAAGCTCAACGGCGGCAAGGCGGATTCCCTGAATGCCGCGATCAACGTCTCGCGCTATCCGCTGGTGTGCGGGGTCGACGCCGATTCGATCCTGCAGCGCGACAGCCTGGCCAAGGTCACCGAGCCCTTCCTGCGCGACCCGACCGTGGTGGCGGCCGGCGGCACGGTGCGGGTGGCCAACGGCTGCACGGTCAGCGGGGGCTTCCTCACCAGCGTCGGGCTGCCGAAAAACATCTGGGCCCTGTTCCAGGTGGTCGAATACCTGCGCGCCTTCCTCTTCGGGCGGCTGGGCTGGTCGTCGATGAACGGCATGCTGATCATCTCCGGCGCCTTCGGCGTGTTCCGCAAGGACGCGGTGGTGCTGGCCGGCGGCTACCGGGTTGATACCATCGGCGAGGACATGGAACTGGTGGTGCGCATGCACCGCCTGCTGCGCGAGAAGCGCCAGCCCTACCGCATCGAATTCGTGCCCGATCCGGTGTGCTGGACCGAGGCGCCCGAGGACTACCGTACCCTGAAGAACCAGCGCATCCGCTGGCAGCGCGGACTGGCCGAGAGCCTGAACGCCAACTGGGGCCTGGTCTTCTCGCGTAACGGCGGCGTGCCGGGCTGGGTGGCCTTCCCGTTCATGCTGCTGTTCGAGTGGCTCGGGCCGCTGGTGGAGATCGGCGGCTATGTGTTCATGATCTGGGCTTACTTCAGCGGCATGATTTCCTGGGAGGCCTTCGGCGCCTTCCTGTTCGTCGCCATCGGCCTGGGCATCCTGCTGTCGGCCTCGGGCCTGTTGCTGGAGGAGATGTCCTTCCACATCTACCCGCGCGGCCGGCAGCTCTTGATGCTGGGACTGGTGGTGATCCTGGAGAACTTCGGCTACCGCCAGCTCAATTCCATCTGGCGCCTGACCGGCCTGTGGCGCTGGGCGATGCAGAAGGAGTCGAGCTGGGGCACGATGAAGCGCAAGGGCACTTGGCAAAGCCAGGACGGCCAAACGCCAAGCGGCAAATGAGCGCGGCAAGCCGGCCGTCATCGCTACACTGAAGGCCATGTCACGGCTTGCCTTACTTTTTCTCCTGTCGATGAGCGCTCCCGCCCACGCCGCGTTCCTGCACCTGTGTCCCGCGCAGTCGGCACCCGAGGGCGTCCCGTCCGCCAAGGCCCGTGGGCCCGACGGCAATGAACTGCGCTTCGTCGTCACCGGCGCAGCAGCGTTGCCCGGCTGCCGCTCGCTCGCCCTCGGCGCCGCCCAGGTCGAAACCCTGCACGTGCTGGGCGCGGACGCGACGCCGACGCCCACCATCCTGCTCCAGGGCGAGGCCAGGGACGGAGGCTTCGCCGTCAGCGAACAGACCCTGGTGCCTGACGGCGACGGACAGCCATCGAAGCCGGCGCCAATGCCGCTGCGGACCGACCTGCTGGCCGGGATGCAGGTCCGCACTTATGGGGTCGAAGAGCGGGTGCAGGCGCGCCTGGACCAGGGCCGCCTGCGCATCGACTGCCGCGCCGGCTCGCGCCCGGCGGGCGTGCTGCTCACGGGCCCGTGGACCATCCCGCGCCTGCGCGCGCAGCTGGTGGCCAGGTATTCCGGCAAGGGACAGTTTACCTGGCAGGCTGCGGACGCGGCAGGGGCGGCGCGCGAATCGGCGCTCGACATGGGCCAGCTTTCCGCCAAGGGCGGCGCCGGCAGCACACGCCTGGCCCTGCCGGCCGCCCTCGACCGGGGCAACTGGCGCCACTTCGTGCTCGCCTGCCCGGCCGCCGGCGGCAGCCTGGCGCTGGATTCCCTGGTGCTGGAACCGGATGCCCCGGGCGCCGCGCCGCGCTCGACCTGGATCTGGGACCGCAGCGCCTGGCTCGAACGCGGCGAGGAACTGCTCGACTGGGCCGCGCGCGAGCGCATCGGCGAGCTGTTTATCGTGGTGCCGCTGGAACAAAGCCGTATCAAGGATCCGGAGCTTCTCTCCGCCTTCGTGCGCCGCGCCGGGCAAAGGGACATCGGCATCAGCGCGGTGGAAGGCGACCCGCACATGGTGCTGCCGGGCGAGCGCGCCGCCACCGCCGCGCGCGCCCGCGCCTATGCCGCCTACAATGCCGCGGCCGAACCGACGGCGCGCTTGAAGAGCATCCAGTTCGACATCGAACCCTACTTGCTGCCCGAGCACGTGCTGCCGGCCGCGCGCCTCGATGCAGAGTATGTGGCCACCCTGGCGGCGCTGCGCGCGGCGGCGGGCGGCATGCCGCTCGAGTTCGTGGTGCCCTTCTGGTGGGGCGAGCGGCAGGCGCTGCTGGACGGCCTGGCGCGGCATGCCGATGCGGTCTCGGTAATGGACTACCGCACCGATCCCGAGCAGATCCTCGCCTTCGCCATCCCCTTCCTGGATTGGGGAGCGGCCAGCGGCAAGCGCGTGCGCATCGCACTGGAAGCCGGCCCGCTGCCGCTCGAGACCCAGCGCCGCTACCGCCGCGCACCGATCGGCGCCGCGAGCGACATGCTGCTGTTCACGATCGACGGCCAGCAGGTGGCGGTGCTGCTGCGCCAGCCGCTCGCGCATCCGCGCGCCGTGCCCTACCAGCTGGTCGATAGCCGCCCGATCGACGGTTCGGCCACCAGCTTCCACAAGAACAAGGACGCGCTGCGCGCCCTGCTGCCCCGCCTGGAGGCCGATTTCGGCGCCTGGCCAGGGTTCGCCGGGATCGCGCTGCACGAGTGGCGATGACGACGACTGATGTCGATCCCGGCCTGCTCGCCGCGCTGCGCGAGGCGCGCAAGCTCATGGTGCTGACTGGCGCGGGGATGTCCGCCGAAAGCGGCATTCCCACCTTCCGCGACGCCTTGACCGGCCTGTGGCGGCAGTTCGACGCGGCTTCGCTGGCCACGCCGGACGCCTTCCGGCGCGATCCCGCCCTGGTCTGGGGCTGGTACGAATGGCGGCGCATGAAGGCACTGTCGGCCCGGCCGAACGCGGGACACCTCGCGATCGCGCGGCTCGCCAGCCGCGTGGAACACCTGTCCCTGTTCACGCAGAATGTCGACGACCTGCACGAGCGTGCCGGCAGCCATGACGTGCAGCACCTGCACGGCAGTCTCCATCATCCGCGCTGTGCCGACTGTGCCCGTCCCTTCTCCCTGCCGGCGGCCGCGCCCGTGGAGCCCGAAGGCGGCCGGCGCCTGGCGCCGCCAAGCTGCCCGGCCTGCGGCGGCCCGGTCAGGCCCGGCGTGGTGTGGTTCAACGAAGCGCTTCCCGAAGACGTCCTCGCGCGTGCATTCGATGCATGCGCCAGCTGCGATCTGCTGATCGTCGTCGGCACCTCGGGCACGGTTTATCCGGTGGCGCAGCTTCCCGAGGTGGCGCGCCGGGCCGGCAGCCGGGTCGTCCAGGTCAATCCGTCTGCCAGCGAGCTGGATCGCGTGTGCACGTGGAATGTGAGAGGAAGCGCCGCGCAGGTGTTGCCGGCCCTGCTCGACCGCGCATGGTGAGCCCGGGCACGGGACAGCGCCGTGAGACTTGGTGAACTTGTCCGGCCTGTTTAGGGGTAGAGTCGAGGCTTTGCGCCCCCCGAACGCCCCTGAGGCACCGATGCGTACTCCACCTGCCCATCCCCGCGTGGCCACACGCGCCACGGCGGTACAACTCATGCGCGCCCACCTGTTGCGCGAAAGCTTCCCGCGCGTCCAGATGTTCATCCTGGTGTCGCTGACCGGGCTGGCCGGTTTCGGCGCCTCGGTGGCGATGCTCGCGGCCGGGGTCGACGTGATGGCGCTGCGCTATACGCTGGCGATGGGCGTGGCCTATATCGTCTTCCTCCTGCTCCTGTGGCTGTGGCTGCGCACCAGTGCGGCGGACTACCTCGACCCCGGATGGGTCGGCAATGCCGACGGCAGCGCGGCGGCGAAGGATGGCGCGGCCGACTTCAGCGTCGGCGGCGGCAGCTTCGATGGCGGCGGCGCTAGCGGCAACGTCGACTTCGGCACGCAGGACAGCGCCATCGGCGCCGTCGCGGACAATCCGCTCGGGCTCGCGGCCGAAGCCGATGAAACCGTGATGCCCCTGGTCGTGATCCTGCTCGCCGTGGGCATCGCGCTGTCTTCCCTGTTCGTGATCTGGTCGGCGCCGATCCTGTTCGCCGAGATCCTGGTGGACGCCCTGCTGGCCGCGGGCCTGTACCGGCGCCTGCGGGTGCTGGAGCCGCAGCACTGGATGCTCGCCGCCATGAAACGCACCATCGTCCCCTTCGTGCTGACCACCCTCACGGTAGCCGCGGCGGGATGGGGCATGCAGGCCTATGCGCCCGAGGCCAGGTCGCTGGGCGAGGTCCTGTCCAGCCGCTAGGACGCCGCCGGCAGTTCCACCACGAAGCGCGTGCCGCGATCGGGCGCGGTGGTGAATCCGATGCTCCCGCCGTGCTCCTCGATGATCGCCTTGCTGATCGCCAGTCCCAGGCCGGTGCCGCCGCGCGTGCGCGAGTCGGCCCCGTCGGCCTGGGCGAAGCGATGGAACACGCGCTGCTGGAATTCCGGCGCGATGCCGGGGCCTTCATCGAGGACCAGCAGGCGGACCTTGCCGGGGGTGTGCGCCAGGCCCAGCGTGACGGACTTGCCCGCCGGGGTGAACTTGATGGCATTCGACAGCAGGTTGGTCAGCACCTGCTCCATGCGGTCGGCGTCGATGCTGGCCGCGATCCCGGCTGCGCCCGCATCCCAGTCGCTCAGCAAGCGCACGCCGGCCTTGCGGGCATGCCCTTCCATCGCCGCCAGCGCGCGCTCGGCCACCGGCAGCAGCGGCTGCGCTCGGGCCTCGAAGTGCATCTGGCCGGCCTCGATCTTCTGGATGTCGAGCAGGTCGTTGACCATGCGCACCAGCCGCTCGCTGCTCTGGCTGGCGATGGTAATCAAGCGCAAGGCGTCCGGCGGCAGTTCGCCCGCCATGCCGTCGGCCAGCATCGCCAGCGAGGCCTGGATCGAGGTCAGCGGCGTGCGCAGCTCGTGCGAGACGGTCGAGATGAACTCGTTCTTCATCTGCTCGACCCGCTTGCGCTCCGAGATGTCGTGCAGGAACACGCTGAAGAAGGCGTCTTCGCCCTGGCCGGCCAGGGCCGCCGTCATCTCGATGGTGAATTCGCGCCCCTGGCGGTCGATCACCTGACGTTCCAGGCGCTGGTCGAGCATGGCCAGGTGGCCGGACTGGCGGAAGGCACGCAGGGCCTGCCCCAGGCTGGCGCGGTAGCGCTCCGGCAGCACCAGCTCGGACAGCGGCCAGCCCACGGCCTCGTTGCGGCCCCAGCCAAACATGCGCTCGGCCGCGTCGTTCCAGTCGAGGATGATGCCGCGCTGGTCGACCGCGATGTAGGCATCCTGGGCCGCTTCCACGATCGCATTGATGCGCTGTTCGCTGGCCTGCACCGAGGCCAGCGCGCGCTCCAGTTCGCGGGTGCGTTCCTCGACGCGCTGCTCCAGCGTGGCGTTCAGGTCGCGCAGTTCGGCCTGCTTTCGTACCAGGTCGCCCACCAGCCCGTTCAGGGCGGTCGACAGCGCCTGCACCTCGAAATAGTCGTTCGCGTTCGGCGGCAGCTGGAGCGCCTCGCCGCGTCCCAGGCGTTCGGCCGATTCGGCCAGCGCGCCGAGCGGACGGGTGATGCGGCGCGCCACCAGCAGGCCGGCCACGGAGAACAGCACCGCCAGCGCCGCGCCGCTCCACAGCGCCTGCTCGCTCAGGCGGCGCACCGGCGCATACGCATCCTCCACGTCCTGGCGCACCAGCACGGTCCAGCCGAGGCCGGGGTAGATGCCGCGGCCGACGGTGGCGCCGTAGCCGACCAGGTAGGACAGGCCGTCCGGCCACTCTTCGACCAGGTAGCCGGTGCGCTTCTGCTGCGCCAGCCGCAGGCTCTCCAACGCGATCTTCTTGCCCTCCAGCTCCGGGGGGCCGAGCAGAACCACGCCCTGCGTACTGACGATCAGGGCCTGCACCCGGCCGCGCGCCGGCACGGGCGCGACGATCGAGCGCTCGCCGTCGCGCGCCCACTGCCAGGACAGGTGCACGCCCAGCACCCCGGCCGTCTTGCCGGCCAGGTCGGTAAACGGGAAGGCGACGTCGACGAAGCGGCGCGGCTCGCCGTTCTCGCTGGGGAGTAGCTTGGCGAGCTTGACCGCCTCGTGGACGTCGCCGACGTTGACGCCCTCGAGGGCATTGCGGAACCACGGGCGCTGCGACACGTCCGCGCCTTCCAGCAAGCCGCGCGCCTCGACGATCACGCGGCCGTCGAGGCCGGTCAAGCCGATCCAGTCGTAGTAGCCGTAGGTCTCGCGCATGTCGGACAGCACCTGGCGCCGCTCGGCCGGCGCGATGGTGGCATCGCGCAGCGCGCGGCGCCGCGTCATCAGGCTGACCTCGCGGTAACGCTCGGCCATTCCAAGGTCGAGCTTGTCCGCGGTCTGGCGCGCCATCTCGCCCAGGTTGTTGCCGATGCTTTCCTTGACCTGTTCGGTCGATGAGCGCTCGATGACCACGACCAGCAGCAGGGTCAGGATCACGGTCAGAAGCGAAAAGGCCAGCGCCAGCCAGGCGCCGAGGCCGAGCCTGCGGTTCCGGGTGGCGGATGATGGGGAGGTGTCCATGCTGGTTCGATGCTGAAACAATTGCGTCAGCGTAACATACGTCAACTCAACATACTATGAACAAGACCGTGGGCGTCGCACGGGGGAAACGGATTTCCTGTAAACTAGGCGGCTACAGATTCGCACCATGCCGCAACAGCAAGAAATACCAAGAGAAACGCCATGCCGACCCCATCCACCTCCACCGACCAGCTGCTCGATTACGTCACCTCGTGTGCCCTGCCGACCCCGTGGGCGCAGTTCACGCTGCACGCCTTCATCGAGCACTCCACCGGAAAGGAGCACCTGGCGATGGTCCTGGGCGACATAGGCGACGGCGAGCCGGTGCTGGCGCGCGTGCATTCCGAATGCCTGACCGGCGACGTGCTGTTCTCGCAGCGTTGCGACTGCGGCGCCCAGCTCGAGGGCGCGCTGCAGCGCATCGCCGAGGAAGGGCGCGGCATCCTGCTGTACCTGCGCCAGGAAGGCCGCGGCATCGGCCTGGTCAACAAGATCCGCGCCTACCGCCTGCAGGAAGCCGGCGCCGACACGGTCGAGGCCAACCTGCAGCTGGGCTTCCATGCCGACGCCCGCAATTACGAGCTGTGCAAGCCGATGCTGGAACAGTTCGGCGTGCGTTCCCTGCGCCTGATGACCAACAACCCGCGCAAGATCGACGCCTTGAGCCGCCTCGGGATCGCGGTGGCCGAGCGCGTGCCGCTGCTGGTGAACCGCAACGCCTTCAACAACAGCTACCTGAATACCAAGCAGGCCAAGCTGGGCCACATGATGGGCCCGCTCGAGCCGCTCGAGCCGGTCGCCGCGGCGCTGGCCGAGCCGGGCAACAGCTGAGCCACCCCTGCTTCGCGTGATCGGGTCCACTGGACCCGATCACCATAACGCGCGCGCAGCCCCCGCGTCCGGTGGCAAGATAATGCTTCCTTCTTGCCATGATCGGAATGCATGAAACGGACCGCCGCCGCCCTCCTGCTTCTCTGTCTCGCGGCGGGCGCCGCCACGGCGCCGCCGGAACAGGCCAACCGCCCGCCCCCAACGCGCGCCGCCACGGCGCCTGCGCCGCCCCCGCACCTGTCCCCGAGCGATCCGCCGGGAACCACACCCCCGGCACCGGCGCCCGGCGAGGTCGATGCCCAGGACGCCCTGCCGCCGCCCTCCTCGGCCGCCCAGGACCTGTACTCGTCGGCGCGCGGCGACCTGCTGCAGATCCGCATGCTGCTCAAGAACGGCCGCACCCAGTCCACCGTCGGCTCGGGTTTCCTGGTCGGCACCGGGAACCTGGTGGTCACCAACTACCACGTGGTGTCGCAGATGGCGCTCGACCCCGACGTCTACACCGCCGAATACGTCGACACCGACGGCAACAGCGGCCCGGTCGAGCTGCTGGCGGTCGACGTGCTGCACGACCTGGCCGTCCTGCGCGTCAACCGTGAAGGCAGCGGTTTCTTCAAGGTGCCCGAACGCCCGGTGCGCCTGACCCAGGGGCAGCGCCTGTACTCGCTCGGCAATCCCCTCGACCTGGGCTTTGCGATCTCGGAAGGCGCCTACAACGGCGTCGTCACACGCAGCTTCTACGACCAGCTCATGTTCGGCGGGCCGATCAATTCCGGCATGAGCGGCGGACCCAGCGTGACCGGCAACGGCACCGTGGCCGGCGTCAACGTGTCCAAGCGGCGCGACGGTGAGTCGGTCAGCTTCCTGGTGCCGGTCAAGTACGTGCAGGAGCTGCTGCGCAAGGTCGAGAGCCAGCCGGCGCCGCCGAAGGATTTCAATCCCTTGATCGCCGCCCAGCTGCTGGAGCACCAGCGCGCCATGGTCGACCGCCTGCTGGAGGAGCCGCTGGCCATCAAGAGCATGGGACCGTACCTGGTGCCGGTGCGCGAATCCGGCCAGTTGCGCTGCTGGGGGCGCTCGAACGTGAAGGCCGAGACCGCGTACACCTCGGACTCGATGAGCTGCGCGATGGAATCGGCGATCTACGTGTCCTCGACCCAGCAGACCGGCCACGTGGCGATGACCCACCAGTACATCCGGTCCGACAACCTGGCCCGCCTGCCCTTCGCGGCACTGAGCAGCCGCCTGTTCGGCGCGGCCAAGCTGGGCAACGCCGGCGACGCGCGCCTGACCAAGCCGGTGTGCACCGAACGCTTCGTGCACACCCGCACCCTGCCGCTGCGCGCCGTGACCTGCGTGCGCGCCTACCGCAAGTTCGAGGGCCTGTACAACTTCACGCTGCTGACCGCCAGCACCAATGCGGCCGAGTCGAGCCTGCAGAGCCGGCTGGACGTGTCCGGGGTCTCGTATGAAAACGGCATGCGCGTGACGCGTGCCTTCCTCGGCTCCTTCGGACGCAACATCCGGCGCGCGCCCGCCGCCGCACCAGGCACGCCGGGAGGCCAGCGATGAACGGCCCCTGGACCGTCGAGATCCTGGCGCGCAACGGCGAGGTGCTGCACCGGCACCGCGCCGCCAGCCTGCCGATCCGCGTCGGCCGCGCCTACGACAACGACTTCATCCTCGACGACGAGTACGCCGCCGCGCACCACGCCGTCATCGAGCAGGGCCCGGATGGCGCACTCGTGATGCGCGACCTCGGCACCCGCAATGGCTTGAATACCGGGCGCAAGCGGGTGCAGGAACTCGCCCTCACGGGCGACACCATGGTGCGCATGGGCCATACCTCGCTGCGCGTGCGCGCGGCCGATTTCCCGGTGCCGGCGGAACTGCGCGACCGCACCATGCACGGCTGGGAAGGGCTGGTGCCCGGTATCGTCGGCGTGCTGCTGGCCGGGCTGGTGGCCCTGTTCGTGACCTGGCTGTTCGACGCCGAGCCCTTCGAGCTGCTCAACTATGTACTGGCTCCCGGCGCGGGGATCGGCGTGGCGCTGTTGTGGAGCAGCCTGTGGGCCTTCATGAACCGCCTGTTCGGGCGCTATACGCGGCTGGGGCGGCACCTGTTCATCTTCGGCTGCGGCATGGCGGCGCTGGTGGGCTTCCGCCTGCTGGCGGCAGTCGCCGCCTATGCCTGGTCGCTCGAATGGCTCACCCGCTACGGTTCCCACGTGGCGGTGGCCACAAGCGCAGGCATCATCTACTTCCACCTGGCGACCATCAAGCCGCCGCTGCGCCGGCGCCTGCGCGCGATCTGCGCTTGCGCGGCGGTGCTGGCGTCCGGGCTGGTGCTGATCGTGAACCAGCAGCAGCACGGCCGGGTCGCGGACGAACTGTACATGGCCGTGCTGCTGCCGCCGGAGCTGCGCGCCAGTCCCGATGCGACGGTGGCGGAGTACATGGTCGACGTCGAGGCGATGCGCACGCAGCTGGAGGAAGAACGCGGGACTGCGCCGGCGGCGGGCGGGAACTGAGCAAGGCTTTGCAGCTTTGACAAGCAGCGTTGAATGCTGGATCATCGGGCATCTTCAGCCCGGCCATCCCATGAAACCGACCCGCAGCGCCATCACCGCCGCCATCGCCTGGCTCCTGTTCTGGGCGCTGATGGTGCTGGTCGCCGTCGAGGACTACCGGCGCGACGGCGGCACGGCCTACTGGCAACCGGTGCTCTGGGAGACCTCCTCGGCCTGCGTCGCCACTTTCCTGCTGCTGCTCCAGCGCCGCGCCACCCGGCGCCACGACCACCTGATCGCCACGCCCTGGCGCTGGTTCGCCCTGCAGGCGAGCATGCTGCCGCTGTTCTGGCTCGCCTTCGTGCCGCTGGTCTTCGGCGTACGCCATGTCGTGTATGCGCTGGCCGGCACCAGTTACGAGCACGAGCCCTGGCTGCAGGTCTTCGTCTACGAGTCGCTCAAGCTCAGCGTGTTCGTCGGCCTGTTCATCGTGATCGGCTTCGGCCTGCTGTCCTACCGCGAACTGCTCGGCGCGCGTTTGCGGGCCGAGCAGGCCAACGCCCTGCTGCGCGAAGCCCAGCTGCAATCGCTGGCGCGCCAGATGCAGCCGCATTTCCTGTTCAACGCGCTCAATACCATTTCCTCGCTGATGCACACCGACGTGGCGCGCGCCGACGCCACCCTGGTGCAGCTGGCGGACCTGCTGCGCGCCGCCCTGGCGCTGGGCGAACGGCCGCAGGCCACGCTCGAGGAAGAATTGCGGCTGGCGCGCGCCTATGCCGGGGTAATGGAAGGACGCTTCGATGGCCGCGCCCGGGTCGACTGGCGCATCGACAGTGCGGTGTTGGGCGTGGCGCTGCCGGCAATGAGCGTGCAGCCGCTGCTGGAGAACGTGTTCAAGCACACGGTCGAACGGCGGCGCGCTCCCACCCGCATCACGGTCAGCGCCGCGCGCGATGGCGGCGATTTCGCCCTGCGCGTCGAGGACGACGGCGGAATGCTCGGCAAGGAGGCCGACTGCGGCGCACCGGGCATCGGCCTGGCCAACCTGCGCGCACGCCTGGCGGGCCTGCACGGCGACGGCGCCCGCGTGACGCTGGCCCAGCTGCTGCCTTGCGGCGTACGAACCGAACTGAGGCTGCCATGCGCGTCCTGATCGTCGACGACGAGCGCCCGGCGCGCGAACGGCTGCGCCGCATGCTGGCGCTGGAAACCGGCATCGAGGCCATCGGCGAGGCGTCCGACGGCATCGACGCGCTGCGGCAGCTGGCACAGTTCCGGCCCGATGCGCTGCTGCTCGACGTCGAGATGCCGGAGCTGTCGGGCATCGACCTGGCGGCCTCGCTGCCGGCCCCTGCGCCCCTGGTGGTGTTCGTCACCGCCTACGACGAATACGCGCTGCGCGCTTTTGACGCGAATGCCATCGATTACCTGCTCAAGCCCTTCGACCAGGCGCGCCTGCGGCGCTCGCTCGAGCGCCTGCGCGCGCGCCTGGCGGCGCAGGCCCTGGCTGCAGCGGCGGCGCCCGGGCTGCCGCCGCGCCAGCTCCTGGTGTCGGAGCGCGGCGCCACGCGCGTGGTGCAGGTGGCGGACATCGAATGGCTGGAGACCGCCGACAACTACGTGGTCCTGCACAGCGCCGACGGAGCGCCGCTGCTGCGCCAGACCCTGTCCGGGCTGCTGGCGCAGCTGGGCAGCGGCTTCATGCGCTGCCACCGGCGCGCGGCGGTGCGTCCTGGCGCCGTCCAGCGCGTCACTCCGCTCGACAAGGGCGACTGCGAGCTGGTGCTGCGCAGCGGCGCGCTGGTGCCCTGCAGCCGCCAGTACCGGGCCGCGCTCATGGAAGCACTCCAGGCCTGCTAGCCTGGCCCCCTCCGGTCCTATCCGCCCCATCCCGGACCCGCCTCGCCACAAAACGCTCGCCGCCGGCAGGTCGACACGCCATGCTCGCGCCATCACGTCAACAAGAGCGAGCCATGAACCCTCACCTTCCCCCATCCGCCACCCGCCTGTATTTCCTCGACTGGGTGCGCATCCTTGCCTTCTTCGTCCTGGTCGTCTACCACGTCGGCATGTACTACGTGAGCTGGGACTGGCACGTGAAGAGTCCCTTTGCGGGCACCGGTCCCGAAGCCTTCATGAAGCTGTCCTCCCCATGGCGCCTGAGCCTGTTGTTCTTCGTGGCCGGCGTCGGCGCCAGCCTCATGCTGCGCAAGCTCGGCAGCGCGTCCTTCGTGCGCCGGCGCAGCCTGCGCCTCCTGGTGCCGCTGGTGTTCGGCATGCTGGTGATCGTGCCGCCCCAGCCCTATCTCGAAGTGGTCGAGAAGCTCGGCCATGCGGACGGCTATGGCGCCTTCATGGGGCTGTACCTGCAGGCCTACGAAGGTTTCTGCCGCGAGGATTGCCTGGTCCTGCCGACCTGGAACCACCTGTGGTTCGTGGCCTACCTCTGGATCTATACCGTGCTGCTCGGCGGCCTCGTTGCCGTGCTCGGACATCGCTTCGACCGCATCGCCGCGCATGCCGGAGCCCTGCTCCACGGCTGGAAACTGATCGCGCTGCCGGCCGCGCTGCTGGCCCTGGCGCGCATCAACCTGGTCGAGCACTTCCCGACCAATCACGCCGTGGTCGGTGACTGGTACAACCACGCGATGTCCTTCCTATGCTTCCTGCTCGGGGCGCTGGTGGCCCGGGTGCCGGGATTCTGGACGCGTCCAGCGCTGCTGCGCTGGCAGGCGCTCGGCATCGCCGCCTTCGGGTGGGCGGCGCTGGTGACCTGGAGCGCGGCCTACGAGCTGCTTGCGCCGCAGGCGAGAGAGACGCTCCGGCCCCTGATGTATGCGCTGTACGCCGTGCTGGCCTGGAGCGCGATCGTGGCCGCCTGCGGTTTCGCCGCGCGCCACCTCGACCGTGACGGCCCTGCGCGGCGTTACCTGAACGAGGCGATGTTCCCGGTATATATCCTGCACCAGACGCTCATCGTCGTGCTGGCGCACGGAATGCAGTCGCTACGGATCGCGCCGGGCCTGGAAGCCCTCCTGTTGATCGTGCTGACCCTGACCCTCAGCTTCGGCGCATTCGAACTGATCCGGCGCGTGCGCTTGTTGCGGCCGCTGTTCGGGCTGGCGCCCCGCACCCTCGGGACCGCGCCGGCAGCGGCCCCGGCGCCGGCGCAGCCCGCCCATGCGCAGGCCGCCGCCGGCTAGCGTCGGAGCCGGGAGCGTTCAATGGGTCTGGGCGCCCTCCGGTCGGCCGCCCTGGCTGCTGCGGGCTTGCTGCCCGCCTTGCCCCGTGCCCTGCTGTCCGCGCTGCGGCTCGCTGTTGCCGCCCGCCGCGGCGCGCGCCTCGCCGTTGGGCCGTGCAAACGGATCGGCGACGTTGCGCATCGCCTCCTGCTGGTTGCGGATATTGCGCTCGGTTTCCTCGGCGGTGGTGCGCGCCACCTCGTCGACCAGGGCACGCGCGGTGCGCGAGGTGTTCTGCACGTGCTGCTCGGTCACGCGCGCCAGCTCGACCTGGGAGTCGGCGGCCAGGCGCGAGATGTGCTGCTGGTAGGCGCGCAGCTTCTCGGTGGTGGGCTGGGCCCGGGCCGAGGCGGCGCTGAACAGCTCGGTCTGGCGATCAGTGCTCAGCACCTGCTGGCTCGCCAGGTTGTCCTCCTCGACCAGGGTCTGGACCAGCTGGATGTTCAGGTCGCACATCTGCTGGAAAGAGCGGAACATCGATTTGGACATATCGTTGAGAAACGCGGTCTGCGCCTCCAGGTGGGAGCGCACGGCCGGGGTGTGCGGAAAGAAGTACATGCGTTGACCTCCGTATGTGCTTGCAAGGAAAGGCACGCCAGGGCCGGCAAAGCGGTCCGTGGCACGAAGGTAGAAGGCTAAAGAGGGGGCCAGGTGCGCGTTTGATGTAAACCAAACGTGGCGGCGGTCGACCCGGCGCGCCGTCATCTCGGCGGTGACGATGCCGGTCGGCACTGCCAGGATGCCCCAGCCGAGCAGCATCATGAAGGAGGCGATGCCCTTGCCGAGCGTCGTGTGCGGCGTGATGTCGCCGTAGCCGACCGTCGTCATGGTGACGATGGCCCAGTACATGGCGGTCGGGATGCTGGTATAGCCGTGCGCCGGCCCTTCGACCACGTACATCACGGTTCCCATGATCAGCACCACCATCAGCACCACCGACAGGAAGACCATGATCTTGCGCCGGCTGGCCGCGAGCGCCTCGCCCAGGCGGGTGTATTCCTCGATGTACAGGGTCAGCTTGAAGATGCGGAATATGCGCAGCAGGCGCAGGATGCGGATGTCGAGCAGCGCCTGGCTGCCCGGCACCAGCAGCGAGATGTAGGTAGGCAGCACCGACAGCAGGTCGACCAGGCCGAAGAAACTGGTGGCATAGCGCAGCGGATGGCGCACGCACAGCAGGCGTGCGACGTACTCGGCGCTGAACAGCAGCGTGAAGAACCATTCGAGCACGCGCATGGTCGGCGCGTAACGCACGCCGATCGCGGGCACGCTCTCGAGCACCACCACCAGGATGCTGAGCAGGATCGCGGCGATCAGCACGATGTCGAAGCGGCGCCCGGAAGGCGAATCGCTGAGGAAGATCAGGTCGTACATGCGCCCGCGCCAGCCGTCCGCGCGGCCGTAGCGCAGCAGCGCCTTGTCGGGGCGGCGGGCCGGCCCCGTCCCGGCTCCTCCGTTCCTTCCCGCTTTCATCCCGTTTGCGGCGTTGCGCCCGTCCCAGGTTCGGCGGCATGGTAGGCCGCGCCCTTGAGCTCGACGGTATTGCGCTCGGGGTCGAGCAGGTAGATCGAGGGACCGTCGCCTTCGGCGCCGTAGCGCGTTTCGACCGGACCGGCGGCGACCCCGTGCGCCTCCAGGTGGCGCCGGATCGCCGCTTCGTCGAAGGGCTCGACGCGCAGGCACAGGTGGTCCAGGTTGCGTCCGCGCACGCCCGGCGCCGCGCCGCCTTCGCGCCCGAGCCGGCTGTCCACCGGCACCAGGTCGATCAGGGAATGGCCGGCGCGCAGCTGGACCAGGCCGATGTCGTCGAGGCGGCGCTCGACCCGGCAGCCCAGCACCTCGCCATAGAAGGCGATCATGGCCTCCAGGTCGGCCACGCGCAGCACGATGTGGTCGAGCCCGCGTACCGGGATCGGGTGCTCACTCGGCATGGCGCTCGACCCAGGCGGCGAAGGTGTCGATGAAGGTCTGGAAGAAGGCGCGGCTGGAATCGTCGATGAGGCGCTCGCCCTCGTACTTGCCCGCCACCTGCCCGACATAGGCTTCCGGCGCCGGCATGCAGGGCATGTCCAGGAAAGGCAGCATCTGGCGCAGGTGATGGTTGGCGCCGAAGCCGCCGAGTGCGCCGGGCGAGACGCTGACGATCGCGCAGGGCTTACCGGTCCAGGCCGCCTTGCCGTAGGGGCGCGAGCCGACGTCGATCGCATTCTTCAGGGCGCCCGGCACCGAGCGGTTGTATTCCGGGGTGCAGAACAGGATGCCGTCGGCCTGCCGGATGCGTTCGCGGAAGGCGGTGAAGGCGGCGGGCGGGTTGTCGGTCTCGTCGTCCTGGTTGTAGAGCGGCAGGTCGCGGATCTCGACGATCTCCATGTTCAGGCTGCCTGGGGCCAGCTCGATCATCGATTGCGCCACCTTGCGGGTGAACGAGTCCTTGCGCAGGCTGCCGACGATGACGGCGATGTTCCGTGTGCTCATGTTCTTCCTTTCGGGTTCGGTCACAAAACCTGATGTTAACCAGTTTTGCACGATCCCGCAGAGCGCGTTGCCTAGGTACTAAATCCGCAGGCGCCTGCGCTCTTCCAGGAAGCGCTTGAGCTGGGCCGGCTTCATCACGACCACCGGATCGCCATGCCACACGTACAGGAAAGGCTCGCCGCCCAGGCGGTCGGTGAGCTTGGCCGACACCAGGAAGCGCGTGCCGACCGGATAGCGTCCAGGATCGCTGAGCGCGCGCGCGCACTGCACGCGCAGGGAGGTCGCATAGGCCTGCCCCGAAACCGGACGGATGCGTACCCGGCCGCTGCGCGGATCGATAGCCGACTCGACGGCCACCTCGCGATAGGTCCAGGCTTCGCGCGCCATCCGTTCAGCCTTTCGCGGCCGCCGGCGCCGGGCGTACTAGCTTCGCCTCGCGGATCGGCAGGTTGATGAGCGCGGCCGCCAGCGCCAGCAGGATGTCGGCGTACCACATCCAGGTGTAGTCGCCGAAGCGCACGAACGACAGGCCGCCCAGCCAGGCGCCGAAGAAGCCGCCGATCTGGTGCGACAGCAGGGTCATGCCGAACAGCGTCGCCAGGTAGCGCATGCCGAACAGCTTGCCCACCAGGCCGGCGGTGGGCGGCACGGTGGCCAGCCAGGTAAAGCCGAGGGCGCCGGCGAACAGGTAGAAGGTCAGCGCCGTCTTCGGGGCCAGCAGGTAGAGCACGATCAGCACGGCGCGGCTGGCATAGATGATGGCCAGCAGCGACTTCATGCGGTAGCGGCTGGCGAGTATGCCCGCGGCGAGACTGCCGCCAATGTTGAACAGGCCGATCAGGGCCAGCGCGGTAGCCGAAACGCCGGCGGGCAGGCCGCACAGCGCGACTTCCTGCGGCAGGTGGGTGACCAGGAAGGCAATGTGGAAGCCGCAGGTAAAGAAACCCAGGTGCAGGCACAGGTAGCTGCGGTCGCGCATGGCCTGGCGCAGCTGTTCGGTGAGCGTCATGCCCGGTACCGCCGCGGCGCTAGCGGCGCTCGCGGGACCGGCGGGCGCCGGCGCAACTGCTTTCTTGCTGCGCATGCCGAGCGCAAGGGGAATCGTCAGCAGGGTCGCGGCCGCCATCGTCAGCATCGCCATCACCCAGCCGGCGCCGGCGATGATCGCCCCCATCAGCGGCGCAAACACGAACTGGCCGAAGGAGCCGCCCGCATTGATGAAGCCGGACGCGAAGGCGCGGCGCTGCGCCGGCAGGCGCTGGGCGGTGGCGCCGATCAGGATCGAGAAGCTCCCTGCCCCTGCCCCGGCGGCGGACAGGATGCCCATGGTGAGCAGCAGGCCCCACTCGGAATCCATGAAAGGCGTGGCGGCGGTGCCCGCGGCGAGCATGATGCCGCCGACGACGATGACCCTGGCTGCGCCATACTTGTCGGCGATGGCGCCGAACACGGGCTGGGATGCGCCCCACATGAGCTGGGCCACGGCCATCGCGAAGCTGATGCTGGCCACGCCTAGGCCGGTGGAAGTGTTGATCGGCGACAGGAACAGGCCCGTGGTCAGGCGGGCGCCCATCGTGATCATCAGGATGGTGCTGGCGGCCAGGATCAGCATCCAGGCCACGCGCGGCGTCATCGTCTCTTGGTTCATGTGCGCCTCCTCGGCCGGGCGAAGTGCCCACCGAAGGAATTATAGTGCATATGCACGCACATGTCAGAGATGCATTACATCAGCCCGGTTCGACGGCGCGGATCAGCATCGCGACCGCCTCGGCCGCCATGCCCTCCTCGCGCCCGAGGAAGCCCAGCTTCTCGTTGGTCTTGGCCTTGATGTTGACCTGCTGCGGCGACACACCCAGGTCTTCGGCGATGCGCGAGACCATTTGCGGGATGTGCGGCGCCATCTTGGGCTGCTGGGCGATGATGGTCGCGTCGATGTTGCCGATCGTGTAGCCGGTGGCCACCACGCGGTGCGCCACTTCGCGCAGCAGCGTGCGCGAGTCGGCGCCGGCGAACATCGGGTCGGTGTCGGGGAAATGCTTGCCGATGTCGCCCAGGGCCGCCGCGCCGAGCAGCGAATCGATGATCGCGTGCAGCAGGACGTCGGCGTCGGAATGGCCGAGCAGGCCGAGGCGGTGCGGGATGGTCACGCCGCCGACGATGAGCTTGCGCCCTTCGACCAGCGCGTGGCAGTCGTAGCCGGTTCCGATGCGGAACGGCGGGGTGGGATTCCAGGATGCTTGTGTCATGGTCGTTCAGTTCGCTTCGTTGTTTGGATCGGTTCGGTAGGCTGCCAGGTACATCTCGGCGATCCGGATATCGGCAGGCAGCGTGACCTTCAGGTTGCGGGGATGCCCTTCCACCAACTTGGGGGCCAGTCCCAGCGCTTCAACCGCGCTGGCGTCATCGGTAATCGCCGACGGGTCGGTCGCCGCATCGAGCGCCCGCAGCAGGAGCTGGTAGCGGAACATCTGCGGCGTCTGCGCCAGCCAGAGTCCGTCGCGCAAGACCGTCGCGACCTCGCCCGCACTGTTCCGCTTGACCGTGTCGACCACGGGCAGGGCCAGAAGTCCGCCGGCCGGGTGTTCACCCGTTTCGACGATCAGGCGTTCGATCAGTTCCGCATCCAGGCCGGGCCTGGCCGCGTCGTGCACCAGGATCCAGTCGTCGAGCCCGATGCTGCCGTGCAGCGCGCGCAGGCCATTGCGGATCGACTCCATGCGGGTGGCGCCGCCGCAGCGCAGGACGGTCACGCCGCTTGGCGGCACGACCGCATCGATGAACGGGTCGTCGGCGCTCACCACCACATAGGTATGCGCGATCAGGGGACTCGAGCGGAAGGCGTCGAGCGTGTGGCGCAGCATCGGCTTGCCGCCGATCTGCAGGTATTGCTTGGGACTGTTCGCGCCCATGCGTGCGCCGACCCCGGCCGCGGGAAGCAAGGCGAAATAGCGTTGCGAACGCTCTGGGGGTTTTGCTACTGCCGGGTTTGTCATTTTTGCTTGCTTCGTTGTAAAGGGCCAAGCAAAGACTGTACCTCACCTCCGCAAACCTTGCCGAGACGGGCATATTCCTGCGGCGAGTCGATTGCCGCCTGCGAGGCCTCGACCTTCGCCATCTCGCTTTTAATATAGGGCATCCAGCCGCGGTCGATTTCGCGCTGGAGCAGGCTTTGTGCCTGGCCGATGCGCGCATACAGGGGCTTGTCCTCGAAACGCCGCGCCAGCGCCAGGCGCACCCGGGCCTCGGCCTTGGGCAGGTAGTCGAGGTAGGCGTTCAGGTGGCGCATCTCGTGCGCCAGCACTTCTTCGTAGGCGCAGGAACCGGGCCGGAACTCGCGGCTGATGTAGACCACGATCGGCGGGTAGTAGAGCCTGATGTCGATGTGCGGCGCGATGCATTCGTAACCGCTGGCCTCGTCGGCCAGCAGGCGCCCGCCGACGTTGATGCTCACGCGCGACTCGGTGCGGGTCAGGCCCAGCACCAGCTGCCCGGGACGCGCCCGGCCCTTCATCGCCGTCAGCGCACGGGCGCCGACGGTGTTGTCGATCCGGAAACCGTTCTGGGTGCCGGTCAGCACCGACAGGCTTTCGCCGATCGTGTCCTCGCAGCGCGCCTGGAACTCGGTACGCGCCGCCGCCGTGGCCGCCAGCGCCCAGCACCACAGCACGAGCGCCAGCACAGCTCGCATACCTTAGGCGGGACTCCAGGTGCCGGACAGGATCTTCTCGAGCCAGAAGCTGCCGATGATGGTCTTCACGTCGGTGATCTCGCCGCGCCTGACCATCTCGAGCAGCTCGGGAAGGGTAGCGCTGAAGGTTTCGAGGAACTCGCCCTCGTCCAGCTTCTGTTCGCCGGCGCTCAGGTCTTCGGCCAGGAACAGCTCGAGGTGCTCGTCCGAATAGGCGATGGCGTTGTGGATGGTGCAGACGAAGCGCCACTTGGCGGCCGTGTAGCCGGTTTCTTCCTCCAGCTCGCGCTTGGCACAGGCCAGGTGGTCCTCGCCCGGGTCGATCTTACCGGCCGGGAATTCGATGAAGACCTGGGAGTTCGGATAACGGAACTGGCGCTCCAGCAGCACGCGGCCGTCGGGCAGCAGCGGCAGGATGACCACTGCGCCGGGATGGCGGATGAATTCGCGCTGGGTGATGGAACCGTCGGGGAGCTTGATTCGGTCGTTCTCGACCTTCAGGAAGTGGCCGTCATAGACGACACCGCCGTCGATGCGGGTTTCTTTTAAATTAACCGTCATGCAGGCTCCGAATAGGGTTTGTAGGGTGGGCGGGTTCCCCGCCCACGCGTTCAACCCAACTGTGAAGGGCCCGGCATGCGTTTCGGAAGGCGAGCGCTGCTTGAACGCGTGGGCGTTTGTAATTCCGGACATTGCCCGAAATTACCCCACCCACCCTACTGAAAAAATCAGGCGCGGCGTTTGCGCAGGTAACGGAAGACGAAACCGGGGAACGCCAGCACCAGGAACAGGCAGCCGGTGATCGCATAGAACTCCCAGTTCTGCGCGAACACGCCGCCGATCCGGGATTCCAGCATGCGAGCCAGGAAGCCGACGACGAAGTATAAAACAATTAACTCTAACAGGCGCAGCGGGAAGGATTTCGTGCGCGGGCCGTCACCGGCGCTGCTGGTCTTCAGGGGGACAAGACCGAACACGCGCTCGGTGAGGAAAGGCAGGTTGGCGGCCGCGAGCGAGATCGCGACCACCAGCCAGGCAGCGAGGGAGGAATCCACCCGGCTTGCCTGATTACTTGGCGAGGGTTGCCTGCATCGCGGTGTAGCACACCGCCAGCAGCCAGCCCGGGACGATACCCAGCACCACCACGGCCACGCCGTTGATCGACATCACGGCGCGCATGTCGGCCGAGGTATTGATCGGGGCGGTGTCCGCTGCCTCGTCGAACCAGATGGTCTTGACGATGCGCAGGTAGTAGAAGGCGCCGATCAGCGAGAACAGCACGGCCACGACCGACAGCCACACCATGCCCGCGTTCACGACAGCCTGCAGGACCGCCCACTTGGCCATGAAGCCGACCATCGGCGGCACGCCGGCCAGGGAGAACATCAGCACGGTCATCACGATCGCGAACCATGGCGAACGCTTGCCCAGGCCCTTGAAGTCGGCGATGGTCTCGGCCTCATGGCCTGCACGCGCCAGCATCATGATCAGGCCGAAGCTGCCGACCGTGGTCAGGACGTAGGTGATGGTGTAGTACATCGCGGCGCTGTACGAAGCGGCGGCATTGCTGCTGTCGCCGTCGACGATGCCGGTCATCATGGCCAGCACCACGAAGCCCATCTGGGCGATGGTCGAGTAGGCCAGCATGCGCTTGATGTTGGTCTGCGCGATCGCGGTGATGTTACCCACGGCCAGCGACAGCACGGCCAGCACCAGCAGCATCTGCTGCCAGTCGAAGGCCATGCTTGGGAGGCCTTCGACCAGGATGCGGATCACCATGGCGAAGGTCGCCAGCTTCGGTGCGCCGCCCAGCAGCAGGGTGACGGCGGTCGGGGCGCCCTGCACCACGTCCGGGACCCACATGTGGAACGGGACCACGCCGAGCTTGAAGGCCAGGCCGGCAACGACGAACACCAGGCCGAATACCAGGATGTTGCGGTTCGCATCGACTGCGGCGCTGGCCTGGTTGATGGCGGTCAGGTCGAGCGAGCCGGTGGCGCCGTAGATCATCGACATGCCGTACAGCAGGAAGCCCGAGGACAGCGCGCCCAGGATGAAGTACTTCATCGCGGCTTCGGTCGAGATCGCGTGGTCGCGGCGCAGTGCCACCAGCGCATACAGCGACAGCGACATCAGTTCCACGCCCAGGTAGATCGACAGCATGCTATTGCCCGAGATCATGATCATCTGGCCGAGCATCGAGAACAGCGCGAGCACGTAGAACTCGCCGCCCAGGTTACCGGACATCATGGCGCGGTCTTCCGCGTACTGGCGCGAATACACCAGGGTCATCGCGGTGGCCACGTAGGTCACCAGCTTGAGCAGGTTGGACATCGGGTCCGACACGTACATGCCGTTGAAGGTGTACACGGTCGCGCCGGTACCCATGTCGGCGAAGGTCAGCACGCCGCAGCCGGCGATGGCCATCAGGCTGAGCGCATACGTCAGGTTGCGCTTGCCCGCCTTCATGTACATGTCGATCAGCAGGATCGCGGAAGCCGCGATCAGCAGGAAGATTTCGGCATAGACCGGCGCCAGGTTGGCGTCGGTTGCCGCTAACATTGTGGAGTTCATTTCGTTCATGTCAGTTTATTGAGGCAGTTTGCCGGCTGCGACGTGCTGCAGCAGGTCGGTGACCGACACCTGCAGCGTCTCGGCGATCGGCGCCGGGTACAGGCCCATCACCAGGGTGGCGATGGCCAGCACGCCGAGGATGGCGAACTCGCGGCCGTTCAGGTCGGTCAGTTCGGCCACGTGCTTGTGCACGACCGGGCCAAACACGACGCGCTTGACCATCCACAGCGAGTAGGCGGCGCCCAGGATCAGGGCGGTGGCTGCCAGCAGGCCGGTCCAGAAGTTGAATTCGACGGCGCCCAGGATCACCATGAATTCGCCGATGAAGCCCGAGGTGGCCGGCAGGCCGGCGTTGGCCATCGAGAACAGCACGGCGAAGGCGGCGAACTTCGGCATGGTGTTGACCACGCCACCGTAGTCGGCGATTTCACGCGAGTGGACGCGGTCGTACAGCACGCCGATGCACAGGAACATCGCGCCCGACACGAAGCCGTGCGAGATCGACTGCATGATGCCGCCCTGCAAGCCCATGTCGTTGAAGATGAAGAAGCCCAGGGTGACGAAACCCATGTGGGCGATCGACGAGTACGCGACCAGTTTCTTCATGTCCTTCTGGACCAGGGCCACCAGGCCGATGTAGATCACGGCGATCAGCGACAGCACGATGACCACCGGCGCCAGGTACTGCGAGGCGTCAGGGGTGATCGGCAGCGAGAAACGCAGGAAGCCGTAGGCGCCCAGTTTCAGCATGATCGCGGCCAGCACCACGGAACCGCCGGTCGGCGCTTCCACGTGGGCATCCGGCAGCCAGGTGTGCACCGGCCACATCGGAACCTTCACGGCGAAAGCCATGAAGAAGGCGATGAAGATCAGGATCTGCTCGTTCATCGTCAGCGGCAGGCGGTGCCACTCGAGGATGTCGAAGCTGCCCGACTGGTTGTACAGGTAGATGATCGCGACCAGGGTCAGCAGCGAGCCGAAGAACGTGTACAGGAAGAACTTGAATGCCGCGTACACGCGATTCGGGCCGCCGAACACGCCGATGATGATGTACATCGGGATCAGGGTGGCTTCGAAGAAGAAGTAGAACAGCAGGCCGTCCAGCGAGGCGAACACGCCAATCATCAGGCCCGACAGGATCAGGAAGGAACCCATGTACTGCGCCACGCGCTCTTCGATCACCTGCCATGCCGCCAGCACCACGATGATGCTGATGAAGGCGGTCAGCGGGATGAACCACAGCGACAGGCCGTCGACGCCCAGCTTGTAGAACACGTTGAAGCGTTCGATCCAGGCGGCCGACTCATAGAACTGCATGCCGTGGGCGGCATTGTCGAAGTTCATGATCAGCGGCAGCGTCGGCAGGAAGCTGACGACCGCGCCGACCAGGGACAACAGGCGGACGAAACCGGCGTTCTTGTCGCGGCCGACCGCCAGCACGATCATGCCGAACAGGATCGGGAGCCAGATCGACAGGCTCAGGTAAGGAGGAAATGTAGAAATTGACTGCATCATTTTTCGCTTTTCGCTTTTTCTCTTATCTGTGCCTGCATTAAGCGCGCCAGAACGGGAAGAACCACAGCAACGTTGCCAGCACGCCGACGATCATCACGAATGCATAGTGATAGATGTAGCCCGTCTGGAAGGTACGGGTGATCGTCGAGAACCAGCCCACCAGTTTGGCCGAACCGTTGACCAGCAGGCCGTCGATCAGGCCGCGGTCGCCCACTTTCCACAGACCGCCACCAACGGCGCGCGCGCCACCGGCGAACACGACTTCGTTGAACTTGTCCATGTAGTACTTGTTGTCCAGCAGGGTGTGCAGGAACTTGAACTTGGCATAGAACCAGGCCGGAACGCGCGGGTTGACCATGTAGCAGTAGTAGGCAGCAACGACGCCCGCCAGTGCCAGCCAGAACGGTGCGGTCTGCAGGCCATGGATTGCCATTGCGCCGGCGCCGTGGAACATTTCGTTCAGCTCGGCCATGGCCGGGTGGCTCGGGTTGACGTAGATCACGTCCTTGAAGAAGTCGCCATGCAGCATCGGGCCGATGGCCAGGTAGCCGATGATGACCGACGGGATCGCCAGCAGGATCAGCGGCAGGGTCACGACCAGCGGCGACTCGTGCGGCTTGTCGCCCGGCTGCAGGCCGTGGTGATGGTGGTCGTCACCATGCTCGTCTTCCTCGTGGTGCGCATCCGAATCGTGGCCTTCGCTATGCGGTTTCGGGTTGTTCCAGCGCGATTCGCCATGGAACACCAGGAAATACATGCGGAACGAGTAGAAGGCGGTCACGAACACGCCGGCCAGCACGGCGAAGTTGGCGAAGCCGGCGCCCGGCAGGTTCGAGGCGTGCACCGCTTCGATGATCGAGTCCTTCGAGTAGAAGCCCGAGAAGAACGGGGTACCGATCAGGGCCAGCGAGCCCAGCAGCGAGGTGATCCAGGTGATCGGCATGTACTTGCGCAGGCCGCCCATGTTGCGCATGTCCTGGTCGTGGTGCATGCCGATGATGACCGAACCCGCGCCGAGGAACAGCAGCGCCTTGAAGAAGGCGTGGGTCATCAGGTGGAACACGGCCACCGAGAAGGCCGACACGCCCAGGGCGACGGTCATGTAGCCCAGCTGCGACAGGGTCGAGTACGCCACCACGCGCTTGATGTCGTTCTGGATGATGCCCAGGAAGCCCATGAACAGCGCGGTGATCGAGCCGATCACGATGATGAACGAGAGTGCGCCGTCCGACAGTTCGAACAGCGGCGACATGCGCGACACCATGAAGATGCCGGCGGTAACCATGGTTGCCGCGTGGATCAGCGCCGAGATCGGGGTCGGGCCTTCCATCGAGTCCGGCAGCCAGACGTGCAGTGGGAACTGCGCCGATTTACCCATCGCGCCGATGAACAGGCAGATGCAGGCGGCCGTCAAGAGAGGCCAGCCGATGCCCGGAACCGTCATGCCGGCCAGCTTGTCGGCCTGGGCGAACACCTCGGTGTACTGCATCGAGCCGGAAGCGGCCAGCAGCAGGCCGATGCCCAGGATGAAGCCGAAGTCGCCCACGCGGTTGACCAGGAAGGCCTTCATGTTCGCGAAAATCGCGGTCGGACGGGTATACCAGAAGCCGATCAGGAGGTACGAGACCAGGCCCACCGCTTCCCAGCCGAAGAACAGCTGCAGGAAGTTGTTGGACATGACCAGCATCAGCATCGAGAAGGTGAACAGCGAGATGTACGAGAAGAAGCGGTTGTAGCCTTCGTCCTCGGCCATGTAGCCGATCGTGTAGATGTGCACCATCAGGGAGACGGAGGTCACCACGCACATCATCATTGCCGACAGCGTGTCGATCTGGAAGCCGACGGCCAGCTTGAGCGTGCCGACGGTCATCCAGGTGTAGATGTCTTCATTGAAGCTCGCGCCATCGAGCACGGCCATCAGGGTCTGGACCGAGATGATCAGCGCGATCAGCACGCCCAGGATGGTCGCCGTATGCGACACCTTGCGGCCGACCACATTGCCGAAGAACTTGGTGCCGAGCAGGCCGGCGATCGCCGAGCCCGCCAGCGGCGCCAGAGGCACCGCCAGTAACATTGAGGAAGAGAGTTGCCCCGCCATTGTTGAACCTTAATCGTTATTGTTAATCAGCCGAGACCATCAGCCCTTCAGGCTGTCGAGGTCTTCCACATTGATCGTGTCCAGGTTACGGAACAGGACCACCAGGATCGCCAGGCCGATTGCCGATTCGGCGGCCGCGACGGTCAGAATGAAGAACACGAAGATCTGCCCCGCCGCGTCTCCGAGGTAATGCGAGAACGCGACGAAGTTCAGGTTCACCGCCAGCAGCATCAGTTCGACGGCCATCAGCAGGATGATGATGTTCTTCCGGTTCAGGAAGATGCCGATCACCGAGATCGCGAACAGGATCGCGCCCAGGATCAGGTAATGTGCGAGCGACAAAGTCATGGTGCCTCCTTCGGTGCAGCTGCTGCCGCTGCTGCCGCTGCTTTTTCTGCGGCGGCTGCATCGATGGCGCGCTGGTTGACCGCATCCATCTTGACGATGCGCAGGCGGTCGTTACGCTTGACGCGGACGGCGGCGCCCGGGTCGATTGCTTTGGTGTCCTTGCGCTTGCGCAGGGTCAGGGCGACTGCGGCGATGATCGCCACCAGCAGGATCACGGCGGCGATTTCGAAGCCGTAGATGTACTTGGTGTAGATCAAGAGGCCCAGTTCCTTGGTGCCGCCGATGTTCAGGGCGGCAGCCTCGGCCGACAGGTCGGTCTGGCTGTACGAACGGTACAGGACGGCGGCCATCTCGAGCACGATCAGGGCGCCGATGCCCGAGGCCAGCGGCAGGTAACCCCAGAAGCCCTCTCGCATGCGGTCGATATTAATGTCGAGCATCATGACGACGAAGAGGAACAGCACCATCACGGCGCCGACGTAGACCAGCACCAGCACGATGGCCAGGAACTCGGCCTTCAGCAGCAGCCAGATGCCGGCCACGTTGAAGAAGGCCAGCACCAGGAACAGCGCGGCGTGGACCGGGTTCTTGGTGGTGATGACGCGCAGTGCGGCCAGCACCGTGATGGCCGCGAACGCGTAGAACAGGAAAGTGGTGAATTCCATGAATTGACAGCCTCTTCTTATCGGTACTTCGCGTCCGCTTCGCGGGCGGCGGCGATGTCGTTTTCGTAGCGGTCACCGACGGCCAGCAGCATCTCTTTGGTGTAGTAGAGATCGCCGCGCTTTTCGCCGTGGTATTCCAGCACGTGGGTTTCCACGATCGAGTCGACCGGGCAGGACTCTTCGCAGAAACCGCAGAAGATGCACTTGGTCAGGTCGATGTCGTAGCGCGTGGTGCGGCGGGTACCGTCCTCGCGCTGCGCCGATTCGATCGTGATCGCCATCGCCGGGCACACTGCCTCGCACAGCTTGCACGCGATGCAGCGCTCTTCCCCATTGGGGTAGCGGCGCAGGGCGTGCAGGCCGCGGAAGCGGTTCGACATCGGCGTCTTCTCTTCCGGGTACTGGACCGTGATCTTGCGCGACAGCGCGTACTTGCCGGTCAGGGCCAGGCCCTTGAAGAGCTCGGACAGCATCAGGCTGCCGACAATTTCTTTAATCCGATTCATTTTCGTTTGATTCCTTACTTCACAGGCATCCAGATGTTCCACGGCGAGTGCATCCAGATCGCGACCACCACCAGCCAGAACAGGGTCAGCGGGATGAACACTTTCCAGCCCAGGCGCATGATCTGGTCATAGCGGTAACGCGGGAAGGTGCCGCGGACCCAGATCATGGTCGATACCAGCATGAACATCTTCAGGAACAGCCAGAAGAAGCCGCCGATCGCGCCGAATTCCAGGAAGCCGAACGGTGCCGACCAGCCGCCCAGGAACAGGATCGCTGCCAGGGTCGAGATCAGGATCATGTTGGCGTATTCGGCCAGCATGAACATCGCGTAGGACATGCCCGAGTACTCGACCATGTGGCCGGCGACGATCTCCGACTCCCCTTCCACCACGTCGAACGGGTGGCGGTTGCATTCGGCCAGGCCGGACACGAAATAGATGACGAACAGCGGCAGCAGCGGCAGCCAGTTCCACGACAGGAAGTTCAGGCCCATGTCGGCGAAGGTGCCGACCTGCTGGCTGGTGACGATGTCGGTCATGTTCAGGCTGCCGGTGACCATCAGCACCACGACCAGCACGAAACCGATCGGGATTTCGTAGGAGATCATCTGGGCCGAGGCGCGCATCGCGCCCAGGAACGAGTACTTCGAGTTCGAAGCCCAGCCGGCGATGATGACGCCGTAGACTTCCATCGAGGTGATCGCCATCAGGAACAGCAGGCCGGCATTGACGTTGGCCAGCGCGGCTTGCGGGCCGAAGGGCACCACCGCCCAGGCGGCCAGCGCCGGCATGATGGTCATGATCGGACCGATCACGAACAGGCTGCGGTTGGCCTTGGCCGGGATGACGATTTCCTTGAGCAGCAGCTTGACCGCGTCGGCGATCGGCTGCAGCAGGCCGCCAGGACCCACGCGGTTCGGGCCGACGCGGATCTGGATCCAGCCGATCAGCTTGCGCTCCCACAGGGTCAGGTAGGCGACCAGACCCATCAGCGGCAGCAGCACCACGAGGATCTTCATGAGGGTCCAGGCCAGCGGCCAGACCGGGCCGAGCAGGTCAGCCCCGCCGGCGTTCAGCGTATCGATAAAACCGGGCGTTGCCATTATTTGCCCTCTCCTGCTTTCTCAACATTGATCGAACCGAACATCGCGCCGAGCGTAGCGACGGCCGGGTGGCCGGCGGCCACGCGCACTGCGTTCGACGGCAGGCGTGCATCCACGTTGGCGACCAGCACGGCGCTGCCCGAACCCTGTGACACGCGGACCGAGTCGCCGGCCGTGACGCCGATCTGCTCGGCCACGGCCTTGGACAGGGTCACCAGCGGCGCATTCGCGTCGGCGGTGCGCTGCAGCGGTTCCGAACGGCGCGCCAGCGCGTCGGTGAAGTAGATGCCGACGTCGGCAACGCGCTCGATCTGGCCGGCCGGGGCATACGAACCAGCGGCCGGCGCCAGGCGCGCGACGTTGTTCAGCTTGGCGGACAGGTCGGTGACGCCCTTGCCGATGGCTTCGTCGCGGATCGATTCCGAAGTCTCGTAGTCGAAGCCCGACAGGCCCAGCAGGTTGCCCAGCACGCGCAGCACTTTCCAGGCCGGACGGGTCTCGCCCAGCGGCTTGACGGTGCCGTTGAAGCTCTGTGCGCGGCCTTCGCAGTTGACGAAGGTGCCGGCGGTCTCGCTGAACGGCGAGATCGGCAGCAGCACGTCGGCGAAGTCCATGCCGTGCTTGAAGGCCGACATGGCGACGACCATTTCGGCGCCGTCCAGCGCGGCACGGGCCTGCTGCGGGTTGGCCGCATCCAGTTCCGGTTCCGCGTTCAGCAGCACGTAGGCCTTCTTCGGCGATGCGAACACGGCTTCACCCTTGCCCGTCGCGCCGACGATGTGGCCGCCGACGGTGTTGGCGGCGTCGACCAGGTAGCCGAAGGAGCAGCCGGTCTGCTCGGCGATCCATTGCGCGGCGGCGTGGATCTTCGAAGCTTGCGGGTGGTACGAAGCAGCGTTACCCAGCAGGATGGCGCCCGGGGTGTCGACACCGACCAGGGTCGCGGCGATGGCCTTGCCGCCTTCGCTCGGTTCGACATTCCCGAAGCCGGCCGGGGCTGCGACGTCCTTGGCCAGGGCCACGGCAACGACGACTTCCGACAGTGCGGCCAGCCAGTCGCTTGGTGCCGCAACCATCTTGTTCGCCACCGGCATCAACAGGTCGTCGTCGCTCGCGCCCAGCAGCGACAGCTTGGCGCCGCCCTTGGTGGCGGTACGCAGGCGGGTCGCGACCAGCGGGTGGTCCTTGCGCAGGTTGGAGCCGATGACGAAGGCGCGCTTCAGTTGCGAGAAGTTCGCGATCGGCATGCCCAGCCATGGGGTGACCTGGCCGTCCAGGGCGAAGTCGGTCTGGCGCAGGCGGAACTCGATGTTGTCCGAGCCAATGCCGCGGGTCATCTTGTTCAGCAGGTACAGCTCTTCCAGGGTCGAGTGCGGGGTCGCGACGGCGGCGATGCTGTCGGCGCCATGCTCGTGGCGGATGTTACGCAGGCCGTGGGCCACGTATTCCAGCGCGGTCTGCCAGTCGGTTTCCTGCCACACGCCACCCTGCTTGATCATCGGGTTGGTCAGGCGGTCGGCATTGTCCAGCGCCTCGTACGAGAAGCGGTCCTTGTCCGACAGCCAGCATTCGTTGATGGCTTCGTTCTCCAGCGGCAGCACGCGCATGACCTTGCCGCCCTTGACCTGGACGATCAGGTTCGAGCCGAGCGAGTCGTGCGGCGCAATCGACTTGCGGCGCTGCAGTTCCCACGGACGGGCCGAGTAGCGGAACGGCTTGCTGGTGAGCGCGCCGACCGGGCACAGGTCGATCATGTTGCCCGAGACTTCCGAGTCCACGGTCTTGCCCACGAAGGTGGTGATCTCCGAATGCTCGCCGCGGCCGACCATGCCGAATTCCATCACGCCGGCCACTTCCTGGCCGAAACGCACGCAGCGGGTGCACTGGATGCAGCGCGCCATCTCTTCCATCGAGATCAGCGGGCCGGCCTCTTTCGGGGCCACCACGCGCTTCTCTTCTTCGTAGCGCGAGTTGCTCTTGCCGTAGCCGACGGCCAGGTCCTGCAGCTGGCATTCGCCGCCCTGGTCGCAGATCGGGCAATCCAGCGGGTGGTTAATGAGGAGGAACTCCATCACCGACTTCTGTGCCTGCACGGCCTTGTCGCTGTGGGTGCGCACGATCATGCCCGGCGAGACCGGGGTGGCGCAGGCCGGCAAGGGCTTGGGCGCCTTCTCGACTTCGACCAGGCACATGCGGCAGTTCGCTGCGATCGACAATTTCTTGTGATAGCAGAAGTGCGGGATATAGGTCCCGAGTTTGTTTGCGGCGTCCATCACCATGGAACCTGGTGCGACTTCGACTTTTTTGCCGTCTAATTCAATTTCAACCATTTGATCGTTACCTGACCTGGTTTAAAGGTATGCGGGCACGAGGCAGTGCTTGTGCTCGATGTGATATTCGAATTCCTCGCGGAAGTTCTTGATCATCGCTTCCACCGGCATCGCGGCGGCGTCGCCCAGCGCGCAGATGGTGCGGCCCTTGATGTTGCCCGCGATGTTGTTCAGCAGGTCCATGTCTTCCGGACGACCCTTGCCGTTCTCGATGCGGTGGACCATGCGGTACATCCAGCCGGTGCCTTCACGGCACGGGGTGCACTGGCCGCAGGATTCTTCGTAGTAGAAGTACGAGAGGCGCAGCAGCGACTTCACCATGCAGCGGGTCTCGTCCATGACGATCACGGCGCCCGAACCCAGCATCGAGCCGGCCTTGGCGATCGAATCGTAGTCGAGGTCGGTATCCATCATGACCTCGCCGCGGATCACCGGCGCCGACGAACCGCCCGGGATGACCGCCTTGATCTTCTTGCCGCCGCGCATGCCGCCGGCCAGCTCCATCAGCTTGGCGAACGGGGTGCCCAGCGGAACCTCGTAGTTGCCCGGACGCTCGACGTCGCCCGAGATCGAGAAGATCTTGGTGCCGCCGTTGTTCGGCTTGCCGAGGGCCATGTAGTTTTCCGGGCCCATGTTCAGCAGGAACGGAACCGCAGCGAAGGTCTCGGTGTTGTTGATCGTGGTCGGCTTGCCGTACAGGCCGAACGAGGCCGGGAACGGCGGCTTGAAGCGCGGCTGGCCCTTCTTGCCTTCGAGCGACTCGAGCAGCGCGGTTTCTTCGCCGCAGATGTAGGCGCCGTAGCCGTGGTGGGCATGCAGCTGGAACGAGAAGTTCGAGCCCATGATGTTATCGCCCAGGAAGCCGGCGGCGCGCGCCTCTTCCAGCGCTTCCTCGAAGCGCAGGTATTCCTGGAAGATCTCGCCGTGGATGTAGTTGTAGCCCACGGTGATGCCCATCGCGTAGGCGCCGATGGCCATGCCTTCGATCAGCGCGTGCGGGTTGTAGCGGATGATGTCGCGGTCCTTGAAGGTACCCGGCTCGCCTTCGTCGGTATTGCAAACCAAGTATTTCTGGCCAGGGAACTGGCGCGGCATGAAGCTCCACTTCAGGCCGGTCGGGAAACCGGCGCCGCCGCGGCCGCGCAGGCCCGATGCCTTCAGGTCGGCGATGACCTGTTCCTGGGTGACGCCGCCTTCGAGGATCTTGCGCAGGGCCGAATAGCCGCCGCGCTTGACGTAGTCTTCCAGATGCCAGTTTTCGCCGTTCAGATCCTTGAGGATCAGCGGATTGATGTGACGGTCGTGCAGGCTGGTCATTTGTTCAGTTCCTCAAGCAGGGCGTCGATCTTCTCGTCGCTCATGAACGAGCACATGCGGTGGTTATTCACCAGCATCACCGGTGCGTCGCCGCAGGCGCCCATGCACTCGCCTTCCAGCAGGGTGAACTTGCCGTCGGCGGTGGTTTCGCGGTAGTCGATGCCGAGTGCGTCCTTGATGCGCTGGCCGGCGCGCTCGCCGCCCGACAGGGCGCACGGCAGGTTGGTGCAGACCGTGATCTTGGCCTTGCCGACCGGCTTCAGGTTGTACATGTTGTAGAAGGTCGCGACTTCCTGCACGGCGATGGCCGGCATGCGGATGTAGTCGGCGATTTCCTGCATGGTTTCCGGCGACAGCCAGCCCAGTTCGACCTGGGCGTGGGCCAGCGAGGCCATCACGGCAGACTGGCGTTGATCGGCTGGGTACTTGGCCAGCTCGCGATCGATTTTCTTGTAGGTTTCCTGCGATAACATAATTCTTTCCTACCCTCTTAGCGGTCGATACTGCCGAACACGATGTCCTGGGTGCCGATGATGGCCACGGCGTCGGCGATCATGTGGCCGCGCGACATCTCGTCGAGGCTCTGCAGGTGGACGTAGTCCGGGGTGCGGATCTTCAGGCGGTACGGCTTGTTGGCGCCGTCCGACACGATGTAGATGCCGAACTCGCCCTTCGGGTGCTCGATCGCCGCAAACGCCTCGCCTTCCGGCACGTGGAAGCCTTCGGTGAACAGCTTGAAGTGGTGGATCAGCGATTCCATGTTGGACTTCATGTCCATGCGGTTCGGCGGCACGATCTTGTGGTTGTCGATCATGACCGGACCCTGGTTCACGCGCAGCCAGGCGATGCACTGCTTGATGATGCGGTTCGCCTGGCGCATTTCCTCGATGCGCACCAGGTAGCGGTCGTAGGAGTCGCCGTTGGTGCCGACCGGGATGTCGAACTCGACCTTGTCGTAGGCCGCGTAGGGCTGCTTCTTGCGCAGGTCCCAGGCGATGCCCGAGCCGCGCAGCATCGGGCCGGTGAAGCCCATGGCCAGTGCGTCTTCCGGCGAGACCACGCCGATGCCGACGGTACGCTGCTTCCAGATACGGTTGTCGGTCAGCAGGGTTTCGTATTCGTCGACATAGCCGTCGAAGCGCTTGGTGAAGGCTTCGATGAAGTCGAGTACCGAACCCTGGCGGTCGCGATTCAGCTCGTCGATCGCCTTCTTCGAGCGGATCGGCGATTCACGGTGCTGCGGCATGCGGTCCGGCAGGTCGCGGTACACACCGCCAGGACGGTAGTAGGCCGCGTGCATGCGCGCGCCCGAGACCGCCTCGTACACGTCGAACAGGTCTTCGCGGTCACGGAAGGCGTACAGGAAGGGACCCATGGCGCCGATGTCGAGCGCGTGCGCGCCCAGCCACATCAGGTGGTTCAGGATACGGGTGATCTCGTCGAACATCGTGCGGATGTACTGCGCGCGGATCGGCGCTTCGACGCCCAGCAGCTTTTCCACTGCCAGCACGTAGCCGTGCTCGTTGCACATCATCGACACGTAGTCCAGGCGGTCCATGTACGGGACCGACTGCAGGTAGGTGCGGGTCTCGGCCAGCTTCTCGGTGCCGCGGTGCAGCAGGCCGATGTGCGGGTCGGCGCGCTGGATCACTTCGCCGTCCAGCTCCAGCACGAGGCGCAGCACGCCGTGCGCTGCCGGGTGCTGCGGACCAAAGTTCAGGGTGTAATTCTTAAGCTCAGCCATTATTTCGATGTCCCGTAGGTTTCTTCACGGATCACGCGCGGGATGTTCTCGCGCGGCTCGATCGTCACCGGTTGGTAGATCACGCGTTTCTGTTCAGGGTCGTAGCGCATTTCGACGTAGCCCGTGATCGGGAAGTCCTTGCGGAACGGGTGGCCGATGAAGCCGTAGTCGGTCAGGATGCGGCGCAGGTCGCCGTGGCCGTCGAACAGGATGCCGAACAGGTCGAAGGCTTCGCGCTCGAACCAGTTGGCGGCGCGCCAGATCGGCGTGATCGACTCGACCATCGGCATGTCGTCGTCGGCGCAGAAGGTGCGCACGCGCACGCGCCAGTTGTGCGTCACCGACAGCAGATGGACGACCACCGCGAAGCGCGGGCCGTCCCAGGTGCCTTCACCGTACTGGGAATAGTCGACGCCGCACAGGTCGATCATTTGTTCGAAGCGGAGCGCCGGGTCGTCGCGCAGCGCCTGCATCGTCTTGATGTAGTCGGCGGCCTTGACCACCACAGTCACTTCGCCCAGCGCCTGCTTGATGGCAGCGCCCTCGCCCAGTGCATTTTTCAGGGCGAGTTCAAGGGTTTCGAGTTTCGTCGTCATGGTGTTTCGCTGTTCTTAGCGCGCGATGGTGTTGGTGCGCTTGATCTTGTTCTGCAGCTGCATGATGCCGTACAGCAGTGCTTCCGCGGTCGGCGGGCAACCCGGCACGTAGACATCGACCGGCACGATGCGGTCGCAGCCGCGCACCACCGAGTACGAGTAGTGGTAGTAGCCGCCGCCGTTGGCGCAGGACCCCATCGAGATCACCCAGCGCGGTTCGGCCATCTGGTCGTACACCTTGCGCAGGGCGGGAGCCATCTTGTTGCACAGCGTGCCGGCGACGATCATCACGTCGGACTGGCGCGGCGACGGGCGGAACACAATGCCAAAACGGTCGAGATCGTAGCGGGCAGCGCCCACATGCATCATCTCGACCGCGCAGCAGGCCAGGCCAAACGTCATCGGGAACATCGATCCCGTGCGGGCCCAGTTGATCAGCTTGTCGGCTGTGGTGGTAATGAAACCTTCGTTTAATACGCCTTCAATTGCCATGGCTTATTCCCAATCAAGGGCACCTTTCTTCCAGATGTACCAGAAGCCCACGATGAATTCGGCGATGAACACCATCATCGTGATGAAACCGGTCCAGCCCAGTTCGCGCATCGAGACGCCCCATGGGAAGAAGAATGCCGTTTCCAGATCAAACAAAATAAACAGGATCGCCACCAGGTAGTAGCGAACGTCGAACTTCATGCGCGCATCTTCGAAGGCCTCGAAGCCGCATTCATACGGGGACAGCTTGGCTGCGTCGGGACGGTGCGGACCAAGGATGCGGCCGAGCACCTGCGGAGCGACACCGACGCCGATGCCAACCAGGATAAAGAGAAGAACGGGGAGATAATTTTCGAGGTTCACGTGAAGCCTATTTGAACGATCGGTTAATGAAACACTGCAGGGCTGCAGCGCCGAGTCGCGCGAACCTGGCCGGAGGGGAACTCCGTTGAATGCCACCAGGACCGTACAACTGATCCTCGTGAAAAAGCCAGCTCAGGCAGGAGAGCGATCGCTCATGCGCCCTTGCTGGCTCTTTCGTATATTGGTGCCGACGGCGAGACTCGAACTCGCACAGCTTGCGCCACTACCCCCTCAAGATAGCGTGTCTACCAATTTCACCACGTCGGCTGGAGACCAGTATTTTACCCTGCTTTAGCACTACTTTTCAATGCACAAATTGCGCTATCACAAGGAAATTACGCAATTACTCAACATTTCTTTTGATGCTAGCCATCTTACGGCAGGGTTGGCAGCATGGAGGGCTGCCCATCCTTTACAACAATGCGTCCCTGCCCGATAGCGAGGCGCATTCTACTCCTAATCTGGAACGGGCGTGCGGCCCGCATCCGGATTTACTTGGTCGGAGCCGGTGCAGGTGCGGCAGGTGCCGCTGCTGCTGGTGCGGCCGGGGCCGGAGCGGCTTCGCCCGGCGCCGCAGGAACGGCAACGCCCGGGGTCTGCGGGATGTCGTTGGCCGGAACGGCGGTCGTCGGGCCCGCGTTCGGGCCTGCGCCCGGGACGTCGCTCGGAATGCCGGTGGCCGGCGCCTGCGAGGAAGGCACGGTGACGCGCTCCATCACGCCGCCATCGGTGCCGGCGGCGGTGCTGCCATTGCTGTGCCAGGCCAGCGCCAGGGTCGATGCGAAGAACACGGCGGCCGCGACGGCGGTCGACTTCGACAGGAAGTTCGACGAGCCCGAGGCGCCGAACAGGCTGCCCGAGGCGCCCGAGCCGAAGGCCGCGCCCATGTCGGCGCCCTTGCCGTGCTGGACCAGCACCAGGCCGATGATGGCCAGGGCAGAAATAACCTGCACAACAATAATCAGATTGAACACGGTGTTCATTGCAATTCCATTTCCAAGTTAAACGACGTCGATTGACTGCTTTGTGAATGCTTTATCTCTAAAGCTTTTACTTCTTTTGAAACTGTGAATCTCTCAATTCGCTGAGCGAATGATGCCGAGGAAGTCGGCTGCTTTCAGCGCCGCACCACCGATCAGGCCGCCATCGATGTCCGGCTGCGCCATCAGGTCCGCAGCATTATCCGGCTTCATGCTGCCGCCGTACAGCACCAGCGTGCGTTGCGCCGCGTCGGAGTTGCAAGCGCGCAGTTTTTCGCGCACGGCTGCGTGGACTTCCTGGGCCATTTCCGGGGTGGCGGTCTTGCCGGTGCCGATCGCCCACACCGGCTCGTAGGCCAGCACGATCTTGTCGACAGCATCGGCGCCGACCGCTTCCAGCACGGCTTCCAGCTGAGCATTGACCACGTCCATGGTCTGCCCCGCTTCGCGCTGCTCCAGGGTTTCGCCGATGCAGACGATCGGGGTCAGGCCGGCTTCCAGCGCAGCCTTGGTCTTTTTCGCCACCAGCTCGTCCGTCTCGCCGTGATAGGCGCGACGCTCCGAGTGGCCGACGATCACGTAGCGGCTGCCGAAATCCTGCAGCATCGACATGCACACTTCGCCGGTATAGGCCCCGACCGGATGGCAGGACACGTCCTGCGCACCCCAGGCGATCGGGGAATCCTTGAGAATTTCTTCGCACTGGAACAGGTAAGGCGCCGGTACACAGACCGCGACCTGGGCCTTGGCATTGCCGAGACCTTCGAGGATGCCGGTCAGAAGCGCGGCATTGGCAGCGCGGCTGCCGTTCATTTTCCAGTTACCTACGACGAGCTTGGGACGCATAGAACCCCATCTTTTAATTTAACCCGCTATTCTAGCGGTCGAATATGTGGCGGTCAAACAATGGCTGAGCCACTCCTTGAACGCCACTTCCCTTTTTGATTCAATCTCTTAGACCACCTGAAGGACGATCTTGCCCACGTGGGTGCTCGACTCCATCAGAGCGTGTGCCTCGGCCGCCTGGGCCAGCGGGAAGCTCCGGTAAATGACCGGCTTGAGTTTGCCCTGTTCGAACAGCGGCCACACGCGCTCGCGCAAGCTGCGCGCGATCGCGGCCTTGAAGGCGACCGGGCGCGGGCGCAGCGTGGAGCCGCTGATGGAGAGGCGGCGGCGCAGCACCTGGCCCAGGTCGATCTCGGCCTTGGCGCCGCCCAGCAGCGCGATCAGAGCGATGCGGCCGTCGTCGGCCAGGCAGTCGATCTCACGCGCAATGTAGTCGCCGGCAACCATGTCGAGGATCACGTCGACGCCCTTCCCGCCCGTCAGCTCTTTTACTACGGCGGCAAAGTCTTCGCTCCGGTAATTGATGCCGCGCTCGGCGCCGAGCTGCTCGCAGGCGCGGCATTTCTCGCTTGAGCCGGCGGTGGCGAACACGCGGTGTCCCAGGGCTGCGGCGAGCTGGATCGCGGTGACGCCGATACCCGACGTGCCGCCCTGCACCAGCAGCGACTCACCCGGCGCCAGTTGCGCGCGGTCGAACACATTTGACCAAACGGTAAAAAAAGTCTCGGGCAGCGACGCCGCGGCCAAGAGGCTCAGGCCTTGCGGAACCGGCAGGCATTGCTCGGCGGGCGCGGTGCAATACTCGGCATAGCCGCCGCCCTGCACCAGCGCGCAGACCATGTCGCCCTTGGCAAAACCGGCGGCCGCGTAGTCGCCGTCGACGATCTCGCCGGCCACTTCCAGGCCCGGCAGATCGGAGGCGCCCGGCGGCACCGGATATTTACCGAGCCGTTGCAGCACGTCGGGGCGATTGATGCCGGCCGCGTGCACCTTGATCAACACCTCGCCGGGCCTCAAGACCGGCACAGGCCGCTCGCACAGTTGCAGGACGTCCGGCTTGCCGGGCTGCGTGATTTCGATGGCGCGCATGGGAACTCCCCGTGTTGAAAAAACCACAATTGTAAGGGAGCCGGGGAAAAGCTGCGCGCCTCGCGTCGCTTCAGCCGGCGCGTCGCGTGCTGCGCGTACCCCGGAATTCCTCGTGCGGCGTGCAGTAGCCGCAGTCCTGGCGGACGAACACGCGGCCGTCGCGCGACTGCAGGCGCAGGCTAGCCCGGAAGTCTGCGCCGTACTTGTGGTCGTAGGGGTAACTGGGAAGTTTCGGCATCGGCGCCAGTCCGAACTCGAGGGACAGCGTCACTGCCGCCAGCGCGTCCGGCGCAATGCCATGCCGCGCGAGCGCTTCGCGCAGGTAGAGCGCCCAGGTACGGGCCACGCTGGTACATGCGGGACAATCCGGCTGTACGCGGCCGTGCAGCATGTCGATCTCGACGCGTTTGTCGAAGGGGCGCGCTTCCGTGTGCAGCACGCCGAGCGCCCAGTAGCCGTCGAGGTCGTTGTTACGGGCGAGAAACTTGGAGAGAAGACCTGCGGTGATGTGATTGAACTTGCGTCTGGCAATCATGCCCATGCCCCTATCGATCGCCGGATGCCTGGCATCACGCGACAGATCGAGCAAGATGGATGGGCCAGGGAGCTAGATTAGCACAGTTGCGAACTCAGGCGCGCGTGCGCCGCTCCGGCTCCGGCATGACGCTGACACCCACCAGGGTATCGCGCCGCAGGCGCACGCGGGTATGCGGGGTGCGGATCCCGGCGCACATGCCCCAGGCCGCGGCCCAGCGCAACGCCCGGTCCGTTTCCGGTCCGAAGGGCCGCGCTGCCGAGGCCCGGTTCAGCGCGGCCGACATACGCTGCATCGCGTAAAGCTTTTTCATCGAAACAATCTTGGCCATGGGACCAAGATAAAGTTTCAGGCCGGGACTGACCGTTCCCTACCTAACTCAATGACGATGCCGGTGATGTCGAATCGCGCGGCACGAACAGCGGGCTCAGGCCGGCGTCCACGGCCTGCAACGCCTGCAGGGCCATCGCATACGCGCCCTCGTAGGATTTTGCCGCGGCAATGAAGCGCCCGTTGTGGCAGAACTTCGCATCGGGCACGCCGGTCACTGCCGCCAGGTCGGCGTCGCGCAGGCCGGCCCAGTTTTCCGGCAGGTCGGCGCGGGCATCGAAGGTGTCGGTCGTGGCCGGCACGGTATGCAGCATGTAGCGGTCTTCCGACAGGCTGTGGCTGAGCACGAAGAGCACCTTCGGCATTTCCTTGCGCACCACCGAGCTCCACGGCAGCGCGGCATTCTTCAGGAACAGCAGGCGGCCGTTCTCCAGCACCTGCGCCTGGCGCACCTGGGCCAGCGCCAGGATGGCGCCGACGCGGTACTTGACCGAATTGACGATCACCTCGGTGAGGAAGTCCATCGCCTTGCGGAACTGGGCCAGGCGGTAGGCATCGGCCTGCGCGCCATAGCCGAGGCGCTGCTCGTCCATCCAGTTCGGATTGAAGCCGGACACCACGGCCGACATGCCGTAGCCGCCCGGCGCGTTCTTGGCCGCGCCCACGTCCGACAGGTCCAGGTATTGCACGATGTCGGCGTCGATGGCATAGGCCATCTGCTGCGCCGTGTCCTCATCGAGCCCGTGGCCGGTGTGCTGCATGGCCAGATGGGCGACGCAGCGCGCGCCGTACTCGCGCCAGACCAGGCCGGCGCTGGCATAAGGCACGCCGCTCATGCGGGCGCCGTCGAAGCCCTTCTGGTGGTGGTCGAAGCGGCCCGCGGCCGGATCCCAGATGCCGCCGACGTCGACCACGAAATCGGCGGCCTCGATGATGGCGGGCTCGCGCGTCCTGACGATGTCGGCGTCAGGAAAGAGGATGTGCAAGACGGCCACCGCCCATGCGTCGTCCGCATGGAACTTGCCGTTGTGGGTCACGATGACCATTGTCGCTCCAATACTTGAAAATCAGGAGCGCATCATACAGGGTTCACCCCGGCGGCTTCACACCGCTTCCGGCGCGAGCCGTTGCGGATGGCTGTACAGCACATGGCGCCCTCCCCGCACGAAACCGGCCAGCGTCAGCCCTGCCCGCTCGGCCACCCGCACCGCCAGCGCGGTCGGCGCCGAGACCGCGGCCAGCAGCGGAAAGCCCGCGCGCGCGGCCTTCTGCACCATCTCGAAGCTGGCGCGGCTGGTCACCACCGCGAAGCCGCTTCCCGTATCGGCCCTGGCGCGCGCCAGCGCGCCGACCAGCTTGTCGAGCGCATTGTGGCGGCCGATGTCTTCGCGCACGCACGACAGCTCACCGCTGCCATCGGCCCAGCCGGCCGCGTGCACGGCCCCGGTCGCATGGTGCAGGTCCTGGCGCGCCGCCATCGCCGCCATCGCACGGTGCAGGGCTTCGGGTGCGAAGCTCACCTGGGTGCTGCCTCGCAGGTCGGCGAAGGCATCGTCGTCGAAGCAGTCCAGGCTCTCGACGCCGCACAGGCCGCAGCCTGTTTTCCCGGTGCGGGCGCGGCGCGTCTGCTTCAGCCGCATCATGGCGCCGGCCGCGATGCGCATCTCGATGGCGATGCCGTGCGGCGCCTCTTCCACCTCGAGGTCGTGGATGTCGCGCGCGTCGCGCACGATGCGCTCGCCCAGCGAAAAGCCGAGCGCGAAATCTTCCAGGTCCCGGGGCGAAGCCAGCATCACCGCATGGCTGATGCCGTTGTAGCTGAGTGCCACCGGCACCTCGTCCGCCACCAGCTCGGTCGCGCTTTCCAGGTGCCTGTCGCGCCAGCGCCCGGCCGGCAGCCAGGAGGCGCCTTGCGGCGCGAAGAAGCCTTCGCCCGCGTTCACGATGGCCTCCCGCCGCGCTCGAGGATCACGTCGATCGCCTTGGCCGCCGGCACCTTGCTTTCCTTGGCGTGGTGCCACAGCGGGATCAGGGGATTCAGCTCGGGGAAGTAGCCCGCGATGCAGCCTTCCGGCACGTCATAGGGCACCACCGCCAGGCCGCCGACGCGGCGCTCGACGCCGTCCTCGGCCGCGCAGCGCAGGCCCACCAGGTCGCCCTGCGCCAGCGCATGTTTCGCCATGTCGGCGCGCGCCATGAAGATCACCATGCGGCTGCCGTAGACGCCGCGGAAGCGGTCATCAATGCTGTAGATGGTGGTGTTGAACTGGCCGTCGCTGCGCACCGTGAACAGGCGCAGCGTGCTCGGGCCACCCTTCAGGTCCGGATTACCCTGTAGCGCTTCCGGCACCGTGAAGTTGGCCTTGCCGCTCTCGGTCTTCCAGACGCGGTTCGCCGCGCCCAGGGGTTTGCGAAAGCCGCCCGGCGTCCACATGCGCGCGTTGAAGTCGTGGAAGATCTCGGGATAGGTTTCGGCGATCGCATCGCGGATGCTCGCGTAGTCCGCCACCCAGCGCTCCCAGTCGACGCGCGGGTTGGGATCGAGCGTGGCCCGGGCGATGCCGGCCACGATGGCCGGTTCCGACAGCAGCGACGGCGCCACCGGCTCGGCCATGCCGCGCGAGCCGTGCATGCAGGCGGTCGAGTCCTCGACGGTGACGTCCTGCGGGCCGCTCGCCTGGCGGTCGATCTCGATCCGCCCCAGGCAAGGCAGGATGTAGGAGGCCTTGCCGTGCACGAGGTGGTTGCGATTGAGCTTGGTCGAGACCTGCACCGTCAGCGGGATCGCGCGCCACGCCGCCTCCATCAGCCCGCGCTCGGGCACCGCGCGCACGAAGTTCCCGCCCAGGCCGATGAAAGCCTGCACCCGCCCCGCCAGGATGCCTTCGCAGGCCTCGACCGTGTTCATGCCGGCCTCGCGCGGCGGCGCGAAGCCGTATTGTTCCTCCAGCTTGTCGAGCGGCGCCAGCTCGGGCTTCTCGGTGATGCCGACCGTGCGCTGGCCCTGCACGTTGGAGTGGCCGCGCACCGGGCACACGCCGGCGCCGGGCTTGCCGATGTTCCCGCGCAGGAGCAGCAGGTTGACGATCATCGCCACGTTCTGCACGCCGTTGCGGTGCTGGGTCAGGCCCATGCCGTAGACCACCATCACGGCGCTGGAACCGCAGTACACCTGGGCCGCGCTTTCGAGGGCGGCGCGGCCCAGGCCGGATTCGCGCTCGATGACTTCCCACGCGCAGGCACGCACGTCCGCCTCGAACGCCGCGAAGCCGTGGGTGTGCTCCTGCAGGAAGGCGGTATCGAGCACCCGCTGGCTGCCTGCCACGCGGGTGGCGTCGTCGAAGGCGAAGATGGCCTTGCACAGGCCCATGATGGCGGCGGTGTCGCCGCCGGGCTTGACCTGGTGGTACTGGGTGCTGATGGCCGTCTCCGCTCCCGTGAGCATTTCGGCGGGCGATTGCGGATTGGTGAAGCTGACCAGGCCGCGCTCGCGCAGCGGATTGAAGGTGATGATCGGCACCCCGCGGCGGCGCGCCTCTTGCAATTGGTGCAGCATGCGCGGGCTGTTCACGCCCACGTTCTGGCCGAAGAAGAAGATGCAGTCGGTCTGCTCGAAGTCCTCCAGCGCCACGGTGCCGACCGGCACGCCGATGGTCTTTTGCAGGCCGACCGAGGTGCTTTCGTGGCACATGTTCGAGCTGTCCGGCAGGTTGTTGTTGCCGTACATGCGCGCCAGCAGGCCATACATGTAGGAAGTCTCGAGCGAAGCCCGGCCCGAGCTGTAGAACACCACCTGTTTGCGGTCCATGCCGCGCAGCAGAGCCCCGATCTCGGCGAATGCGCTGTCCCAGGCGATCTCGCGGTATGTGTCGGTCTGCGGGTCGTAGCGCAGCGGCACCGTCAGGCGCCCCTGGTCTTCCAGGCTGTGGTCGTCCCAGGCTGCGAGCTCGGTGACGGTGTGGCGCTCGAAGAAATCGGCCCCGATGGTCTTGCTGGTGGTTTCCCAGGCGGTGGCCTTGGCCCCGCTTTCGCAGAATTCGAAGGGATGCGGATTGGCCGGCTTGGCCCAGGCGCAGCTGACGCAGGCATAGCCGTCCGGCTTGTTCTGCTTCAGCAGCAGCCGGCTGTCCTTCAGCGGCACGCGCTGGTGCAGCAGGATGGTGGAGACTTCCTGCACCGAACCCCAGCCGCCGGCCGGCATGGTCGGGTTCTCTATCCTTAGCTCATTCGAATGCTTGCTCATGGCCGCTCCTCGTCCGTGGAAGCATCACGTTAGTCCAGTTCTCCGAACCACTCGGTGCGCCTGCGAACAGTTGGGGCGGCAAGACGGGTCAATCTGCGGACAAGATTTCTCGGCATGCAGGGAAGATTCTTGCAGGAATATTAATCTTTTGTGGCTTTGATCCCGCGCAAACGACGCGATTGTCGCCTTCTTGTTCAGGTCCCCGGGGCTGGCTACATTTGTCAGACGAGCTCATGCATATCGCATGGCCACTACCCGAGGAGCCGACCATGAAACGCTTCCTTCCCCTCCTGCTCGATGCCGCCCGACGCCTCAAGGACGGTTTCGCCCTCTCCACCACGGGCATGAATCCGCCGCGCCGGCGCCTGCTGCTGGGCAGCGCCATGCTGGCTGCGGCGATCGCCCTACCGCAGCCGGGCGCCGCCCAACCCTGGACCACGGAAAACTGGACCGGCACCTGAGGCACGGCCCCGGCCGGTCCGCCGCCCGAAGCCAGCCTGCAGACCTTCACCGACCAGACCCTGCGCCTGATCGTCCACACCAGCACCGGCGGCAACCGCGTGCGCATCCGGCTGTCCAACGAGCTGGGGGCGACGCCCTTGACCGTCGGCGCCGCCCGCGTCGGCCTGCGCGCCGGGGGCTCGGACGTCGCCGCCGGCACCGACCGCGCCTTGACCTTCGGCGGGCGCGCTTTTGTGACCATCCCGCCCGGCGCACCGGCGCTCTCCGATCCGGTGGAGCTGAACGTGCCGCCGCTGTCCGACCTGGCGGTGAGCCTCTACCTGCCCGGCACGGTACAGGCGACCACCGTGCACCAGCTGGCCCTGCAGACCAACTACGTGTCCCTGCCCGGCAACTTCACGGCCGCCGCCACCCTGCCGGTGCAGCGCACGACCCAGGTCTGGCCGTACCTAGCAGAGGTCGACGTCGACACCAGCGGGCCCACCATCGTCACGCTGGGCGACTCGATCACCGACGGCACCCGCAGCACGCCCGACACCAACAACCGCTGGCCCGACTGGCTGGCGCGCCGCCTGCAGACCGAGCGCGACCCGGTCCTCGGCATCAACGCGCGCTTCGGCGTGGTCAACCGCGGCATCAGCGGCAACCGACTGCTGGGCAATTCGCCGAACACCCTGGCCGGGCGCAGCGCGCAGGAGCGCTTCGACCGCGACGTGCTGGCCACCGCGGGCGTGCGCTACCTGGTGGTCCTGATCGGCATCAACGACATCGGCAACAGCTCGCCGACCAGCCCGGTGACGGCCGAGGACCTGATCGCCGCCTACCGCCAGCTGATCCAGCGCGCGCATGCCAAGGGCATCAGCGTGATCGGCGCCACCCTCACGCCCTTCGAAGGCGCGGCCTATTACTCGCCCGAGAAGGAAGTCGTGCGGCAGGCGGTGAACAACTGGATCCGCAACAACGACGAGTTCGACGCCGTGATCGACTTCGACCGCGTCACGCGCGACCCGGCGCGGCCGAGCCGCTTCCTGCCGGCCTACGACAGCGGCGACCACCTGCATCCGAACGACCTGGGCTACCAGGCGATGGGCAATGCGGTGCCCTTGAGCCTGTTCCGCAGTGCGGCAAAGTCGCCGGCGACCACCCCGGCTAAATGATGTTCGTATCTATGGACTCCACCCGATTTGCAAGAGGAAGATTGAATTTCTG
>JAEAMF010000402.1_pt1 | contig 56758 bp, 44 predicted proteins | sample 8958721 | NCBI WGS metagenome assembly JAEAMF01 (sample SAMN16933255, study PRJNA681124) | bioreactor sludge metagenome | isolation source: anaerobic bioreactor treating anionic surfactant - SDBS | place: India: Bengaluru | collected 2019-02-28
TCGTCAATTCCAACTGCGACGTCGAGGTCATCCTCAACGTGTTCGCCGAGGCGCTGGAGCGGACGGCCTGCCGGGAGATCACCCCCGACGCCGTCTTCGCCGCCGTCCGCCAGGTATACCGGCGCGTGAAGGGCTCCTATTCCGTCGTCTGCCACATCGCCGACCGGGGCATGGTCGGCTTCCGCGATCCCCATGGCCTGCGGCCGCTGCTCTTCGCCGTCGATCGCCGGCAGATGGTGCCGGCCTTCGCCTTCGCCTCCGAGAGCGTCACCCTCGACCTGCTGGGCTTCGGCGACATCCGCGACGTGGCGCCGGGGTCGGCCATCTTCATCGACCAGAACCGCACCCTCCACGAGCGCACGCTGCAGACGGCGCCCTTCCGCCCCTGCGTCTTCGAGTACGTCTACTTCGCCCGCCCCGACTCCTACCTCAACGGCATCAACGTCTACCAGGCGCGGGTCGACCTGGGCCGCAAGCTGGCCCGCCGCATCCAGAAGAGCGGCATGGACATCGACGTGGTGGTGCCCGTGCCCGACTCCTCGCGGCCGGCGGCCATCGAGATCGCCCGCATCCTCAAGCTGAAGTACCGCGAGGGGCTGGTCAAGAACCGCTACATCGGCCGCACCTTCATCATGCCCGGCGACCGCCTGCGCCAGCGCACCATCCGCCAGAAGCTCAATCCCATCGCCGACGTCTTCCGCGACCAGAACGTGCTGATCGTCGACGACTCCATCGTCCGCGGCAACACCTCGCGCTCCATCATCCAGATGGTGCGCCAGGCCGGCGCGCGCAGCGTCTGCTTCGTCTCCTATTCCGCCCCCCTGACCCATCCCTGCGTCTACGGCATCGACATGCAGACCCGCTCGGAGTTCATCGCCAGCGGGCTGAGCGACGACGAGGTCGCCGCCCGCATCGGCGCCGACCGCGTCCTCTTCCAGGACCTCCGCGACATGGTGCAGGCGGTGCGCCGCCAGAACCCGGCCATCCGCACCTTCTGCACCGCCTGCTTCTCCGGCGAGTACCCCACCCATGACGTGTCGCGCGGCTACCTGGAGCAGATCGAGCAGGAGCGCGAGCAGCTGAAGCTGAAGCAGAAGGACCTGGCGCTCAAGTTCTGATGGAACGCCACCTGCCGATCTCCGGTTCGCTCGGCGAGCTCGACGTCGCCTCCATCCTGGCCCTCATGCACCGCCAGGCGCTGGACGGGCGGCTGAAGGTCAGCGCCGCGCGCTTCACCAAGACCGTCTGGATGCAGGACGGCTGCGTCGTCTTCGCCCAGTCGACCCTGGCCGACGACGCGCTGGGGAGCTACCTGCTCGGGCGCGGCGCCATCGACGCGGCCGAGCTGGAGAAGGCGCGCCGGCGCATGCAGAAGAACCGCTGCCGCCTGGGCCGGGTACTGATGGAGATGGGGCAGCTCACCCCCGAGCGGCTGTGGAGCGAGGTCGGCGGCCACATGCGCGCCATCGTCTTCTCCCTGTTCCCGCTGCGCGACGGGCGCTACGACATCCTGCACCCGGTCACCGAGGCCCGCGAGAACATCCGCCTGCGCCTGCCGGTACCCGAAGCCATCCTCGAGGGCGTGCGCGCCATCCGCGACGAGGAGTTCGTCGCCAGCCGCTTCGCGCCCGGCCTGGCCCTGTACCCGTCGCCGGAAGGCGCCGCCCTGGACGCGGAGCTGAAGCCCCACGAAGCCCACGTCCTCGCGCTGGTCGGCGACGGCGTGCCGCTGGAGGAGATCGTCGCCCGCAGCGAGCTGCTGCGCTTCGACACGCTGAAGGTGATCTACGCCCTGCGCGTGCTGGGGCGGATCGGCGACCGCCGCCGGCCCGGCCGCGCCCCCACCCCCCATGCCTCGATCGGGGCGCCCGCCGCCTTCGCCTCCTTCGACGAGGCCCTGCGGGAATACAACGCCAAGTTCGAAACCATCTACCGCCTGCTGTCCAAGGAGATCGGGCCGGTGGCGCATGCCATCCTGGCCGACTCCATCACCGCCGTGGTCGAGACCATACCCTCCTGCTTCCGCGCCCTCGAGATCCGCGCCGACGGCCGCCTGGAGGAGAGATCGATCCTCAAGGGCGTCTGGCACGAGGACTTCGCCGGCAGCGGCGGCGAGTTCCTGCGCGGCCTGGAGGAGATCCTCTACGCCGAGATCTTCGCCGTCAAGCGGCACCTGGGCAAGGAATACGAGAGCCAGATCCTGCAATGGATCCGCAATCCCGGCAACTGACCCGCCTGCGGCTGCAGCTGGCCTTCCTGGCGCTGCTGTTCGCCCTGCTGCTCCTCGCCGGCACATGAAGGCCGTCGTCCAGGTCCTGGGCCCCACCGGCGCCGGCAAGAGCCGCGCGGCGCTGGCCGTCGCCCGCGCCGTCGACGGCGAGGTCATCTCCGCCGACTCGGTGCAGGTGTACCGGGGATTCGACATCGGCAGCGACAAGCTGCCGCTCGGCGAACGCGGCGGCATCCCCCACCACCTGATCGACGTGATCGGTGACTGCGCGCAGTTCAACGCCAACCGCTTCCTGGAGCTGGCCTACGCCGCCGCCGAGGGGATCTGGGCGCGCGGACGCGTGCCGGTGGTCTGCGGCGGCACCGGCCTCTACCTGCGCGTCATGATGCAGGGCATCTTCCCGGAAAGCCGCCGCGCCGGGCTCCGCGAGGAGCTGCGCCGCCGCGGCGAAGAGCTGGGCTGGGAAGCGCTGCACGCCGAGCTGCGGAGCATCGATCCCGCCTACGCCGCCAAGGTCAGCGTCCGCGACCGCGTGCGCCTGGTTCGCGCCCTGGAGATCCACCTCGACAGCGGCCTCAGCCCCAGCGCGGCGTTCCAGGCCAGCCGCTCCCCCTTCGCCGGCTGCCGCTTCGTCCGCGTCGGCCTGCACAGGGAGCGGTCGGCCCTGTACCGCGCCATCGACGCCCGCGTCGACCGCATGCTGGCCGCCGGCCTGGTCGACGAGGTGCGCGGCCTGTCGCGCCGACATCCGCCGGACTGCCCGCCGTTCCGCGCCCTCGGCTACAAGGAGGTGCTGGCCATGCTGCGCGGCGAGGCCGACCTGGCCGCGACGCGCGAGCGGATCCAGCGCCATTCACGGCAGTTCGCCAAGCGCCAGCTCACCTGGTTCCGCAAGGAAACGGACATCCAATGGCTCCCCGCCGACGACCTCGCCGCCATCGTCGCCTTCGTGCGCCAATGCCTGCCGAGCGAGCCCTAGCCTGCGGCTGGTTCCCCGCCCCGGCGCGCGAGGCCGAGATCGCCGCCGCCATGAGCGAGCTGCTGGCCTTGTGCCGCGCCGCCGGCGCCGTAACCGCCGGCCAGGCCTGGCAGCGCCGCCCGGCCCCCGACCGCCGCTTCCTGGTCGGCCAGGGGAAGGTGGACGAGCTGCGCGCCCTGATCGCGGCCAACGGCGCCACGCTGGTGGTGTTCCACAACGTCCTGACCACGCTGCAGCAGCGCAACCTGGAGGAGGCCCTGGGGACCAAGGTCATCGACCGCAGCCGGCTCATCCTGGACATCTTCGCCGCCCGCGCCCGCAGCCAGGAGGGCAAGCTGCAGGTCGAGCTGGCGCAGCTTCTTTATCTCCTGCCCCGCCTCACCGGCCAGGGGACGGGCCTGTCGCGCCTGGGCGGCGGCATCGGCACCCGCGGCCCCGGCGAAACCAGGCTCGAAACCGACCGCCGCCAGATCAAGGACCGCATCGCCCGCATCCGCCAGAAGCTGAAGGGAGTGACGTGCAGCCGCGAGCAGCAGCGGCGCGGGCGCCGCCAGCTGCCCGTGCCGCTGGTCGCGCTGGTCGGTTACACCTCGGCCGGCAAGTCCACCCTGTTCACGGCCCTGACCGGCGAGAAGGTCTTCGTCTCGCCGGCGCTGTTCGCCACCCTCGACCCCCTGCTGCGGCGCGTCGACCTGCACGACCTGCATCCCGGTTATTACTTCATCCTGTCCGACACGGTGGGGTTCATCCGCGACATGCCGCAGGAGCTCTTCACCTCCTTCACCGCCACCCTGGAGGAGGTGCGCCAGGCCGACCTGGTGCTGCACGTCATCGACGTCGCCGACGCCGGCTGGCCCGGGCGCAAGCTCGAGGTGGAGAAGGTGCTGCGCCAGCTGGGCATCGCCGCCGACAAGGTCGTCCCCGTCTACAACAAGGTCGACCTGCTGACCGGCGCCGGGCTCCCCGACGGGCCCGCCGCGCCCGGCCCCCTGCGCGTCTCCGCCCTCGAGGGCACGGGGCTGGACCCGCTGAAGGAGGAGGTCTTCCGCCGCCACTTCGGTGACTACGCCCCCTATACCCTCGAGGTGGAGGACGAGCGCAGCCTGGAGGCGGTAAGCCGCTGGGCCATCGTGCTGGAGAAGGAGCCGGCGCCGGCCGGCGGCCTGCGGGCCAGGGTTTTATGTTCGCGAGAAAACATGCTACAATTCGAGGAATCCCGCGGAGGTGTAGCCCGATGAAAGCGCTCCTGCCCGCCGTGGTCGTCCTGCTCTTCGTCGCCTGCGGCGGCGTCCAGCCCGTGACCGTCGATTTCCACCTCCCCGCCCTCGACGGCGGCGCCTTCGCCGACTCCTACTACCGCCAGGGCTGGGAGCAGCTGCGCCAGGGCGACAGCGAGGCGGCCTACCGCTCCTTCCAGAGCTGCATGGCGCCGCTGGACAAGAAGCAGGCCGCCTTCGGCTACGTCTTCCTGGCGCGGCGGAAGTTCAGCGCCGCCGCCGACCGGTTCGCGAGCGCGCTGGAAGGCAACCCGCAGAACGTCGAGGCGGCCATGGGCCGGGCCATGGTCCTGGAGCTCGAGGGCCGCACGGCCGACGCCTTTCGCGCCTACGGCGACCTGCTGATCCGCGTCCCCGGCGACGCCTGGGTCAAGCTCAAGTACGAGTCGATCCGCTCCGACGCCACCCAGGCCCACCTGCTCGCGGCCGAGCAGGCGCGGGGCCGGGACAAGGGATCCTATCTCCGCGAGCTGGAGCAGGCGGCGTTCTATTCGCCGGAAATGACCGCCATCACCCTGCAGATCGCCGACCATTACGACGCCGAGGGCGACCTCGAGCGCGCCCTGCCCGGCTACGAGGCGGTCCTGGAGCGGGATCCGCACAACGAGGCGGTGCTGCTCAAGCTGGCCGTCCTTTACGAAAGGAAGGAAAAATTCGATCTGGCCATCGTCACCCTGGACCGCCTGCTGGCCATGAAGCCGGGCGATCCGGCGCTGGAGGCCGAAAAAAAGCGCCTCCGCGACCGCTTCCAGGAGGTGACCCTGCCCGAGAAGTTCAAGCGCATCTTCTTCAAGACCGAGATCAACCGCGAGGAGCTGGCGGCGCTGATCGGCTTCTACTTCGAGCGCGACCTCGAGCTCGGCGCCGCTCCCGAGATCCTCACCGATATCGACGGCTCCTTCGCCCGCGAGCAGATCATCAAGACGGTCACCGCCGGCATCATGAACGCCCGTCCCGACCACAGCTTCCAGCGTTTCGCCGCCCCCGACCGCGCCGGCTTCGCCGTGACCTTGCGCGCCCTGATCCGTTTCCTGGAATCGAAGGGACGCCGCCTGCGCTTCACGCCGGCCGCGGCGGCCGCCGTCGCCGCCGACCTGTCGCCCCTGCACAAGGACTACGAGGTCATCTCCGGCCTGCTCAACGCGCAGGTGCTGACCCTCGACGGGCAGGGGAACTTCAACCCGACTCGGACCGTGGCCCCGTCCGAGGTCATCTACGCCCTGAAGAGGATCCAGAACGCCATCGAGCGGTAGCTCAGTGAAAGAGCCTGAAGAGAGTGAAACGTGACGGGGACTTCCCGAAACGGAAGAATCAGGGTATAACCATCAAGCTTTTGCAGACTCTTTGAGTTCGAGCAGCCTGTTCCAGGCACATTTCAGCCAGGCCAGACTCTTTCACTTTTGACTTTTCACTTGGGCTAAAAAAAAGGGCGGCATCCGCCGCCCTTTTTTTTACATCTCAGCTTTCTAGCGGTTCTGCATGTCCTTCATGGACAGGGTGCTCTGCTTGCTGAAGCCGGCGGGGACCGCATAGAGTCCGGCGGGCGGGGTCTTCTGCGAGATCTCCACGACCTGGCTGGCCACGCGCATCTTGCTGCCCATCATGTCCATGTTCATTTCGGTGGCGACCTGGAAGCCGTCAATCTTGAGGAACTCGGAGATGGCCGCGTCGTCCATGAACTGCATCTTGGAGACGTTGGCGTACATCTTGGCGAACATCTTCCAGTCGAAGGGGACCTCGGTGGAGGCCCAGACCGTCATCTTCATCGGCATCATGGCCATGTTCATGTCGACGTTGTAGCCCTTGCAGTTCCAGGTGCCGACCTTCTTGGTCTGGCCGTTGGGCGCGACCTTGACCGTCACCTTCATCATCGAGGCCATCGCCGCCATCTCCTTGGGCAGGAGCTTCGTCATGTCCAGCGGCAGGGGGGTTTCCACGTAGTTCTTCTCCTTCAGGTTGACGATGTACATCATGTTCTTGCCCAGGTCCATGATCGTGATCCGGTCGCCCTGCTTGTTGTACATCTGGGCCTTGTTGACCCACTGCTCGGTGACCTCGTCCTTCGCCGGCTGCTTCTGCCCCATCATCTCGAAGGCGTCGGTGTGCACGTTGGTCCTGATGTAAACGTCGGCCGGCAGCAGCAGGGAAGCGGCCAGCACGACGATCGCGAGAACAAGCGCTTTTTTCATGATTCCTCCTTGGAATACCCATCATAGCCCCGCAATGGCCCCAAGTCAAGAGAATGGATACGCCGGGCTCCCCGACAGGCGGCGGGCGGCATGATCGTGAACTGAAGAAAGTGATAATGATCGTGTTAGTGGGAGTGAAATGCACTGGATCGATTTCTAAAAATTCCAAGATCACATAAAACGAATTCATGTTGCCAACTTTTGGCTTATGACTTTTAAATTTCCGTGATCAAAATATTTAGGTATCTGAAGACGTACGTGAAGAATACTTCGCCTGGCTCCATAAAGATTACGCTGCGGTTCCCAACACGATCACTTTCTTGGGCGCTGGGTGTCTGGATTTTTAGTCTTACAGGTGTCTGGCTTTTCTAAAATCCGCGTTTTGGACAATGTGCCGGGCGCCGGAGCGGCGCGGTGGGGACTTCACGAATTTTTCATGAAACTCCCGGCTGGGATCGCGCGTATAAACAATTGGAAGAGGAAGGAAGGGTTGGCTTCGTACCTCCCCTCTCCCTCCTGAATGCCTATTCTTCCCTTCCTCTTCCTTATTTCGTCCCATCAGCGAATCCGTTCCAGTGACAGTGTCAGTGTCTGGGTCAGCAAAGCCACAACTGGAAATATCATGAGGTTGTGCCCTTGCCTTGACTTTTCACTTTTCACCTTTCACTTTGCACAGTTGTAGGTTTATTGCGGCTCCTCGTCACTCGTCATGCGTTACGCGTCACGAACGTTCAACTTGTGATACAATGGACTCATGAAAATGGACGACGTGGCGAAATACCTGCAATTGGTGCGCCAGGATTCCTTCTTCATCGACTACGACGTGCTGGAGACCGAGCCCTGCGAGAACAAGGGCAAGGAGACCCGGGTGGAGATCGTCAACCCCGAGTTCACCTCGCTCTGCCCGAAGACCGGCCTCCCCGACTACGGCACCGTCCGCATCCAGTACGTGCCCGACAAGCTGATCGTCGAGCTGAAGTCCCTCAAGTACTATTTCCTGCAATACCGCAACGCCGGCGTCTTCTACGAGACCCTCACTCCGCTCATCCTCAAGCACCTGGTCAAGAAGGTCCACCCGCTGGAGATGACGGTGACCGCCGAGTTCACCCCCCGCGGCGGACTGGCGACGAAGGTCGTTTCGACTTACAAGAAATGATCTGTCGTGACGCGTAACGCGTGACGCGTGACGCGTAACCGCATTCACTGAACTCTTCCAAGATGATCGGATATCTCCACGGCAATAACATATTTTCCGCGCTTGCCGCCGGCCATAAGGGTGCTCAGCGTGGCATGATGGCTCAAGAGCTTTCTTTGTTCGTTTCCGTGTCTCTCGGAGCATGAATTGAATGTCATTCAGGGTTTTTACTCGTCACGCGTTACGCGTCACGCGTCACGTTTGCTCGTCTTAAAGTTCCCTGTTCACCCAAAGCCGCAAGCCTCGCCGGTAGAAGAAGGCGATCAATGCGGCGTTGATCGCCCAGTAGCCGGCGAACCAGGCCGTGATCTTCCCGACCGGGACGGCATGACGGGTCACCTGCCACCAGTAGTACAAGACGACCGGCCGGGCCAGGAACAGGACGGAGCCGACCACGTAGATCATGCTCCACAACATGTAGGCGATCCCCTGCTTGGAGACGATCACGTGCTCGGGCGACAGCGGATTGGTCTCGTTGGTCGCGATGCCGAGCTCCAGCGCCAGGACGGTCAGGAAGACGACCGCCGGCAGGATGAAGACCGGGGTTAGCAGGCGGGTGAAGCGGTCGAAATGCAGGGTCAGGTCGCCCAACGCCGCCAGGCCGAAGGCGACCAGCATCAGCGGCAGCAGGTGGAAACCGAGCTTCAGCCGGTAGACCGCCGCCTTGTCGCAGGGCGAGGCGAACAGGTGGACCTGCCCCGGCCCCTCGCCGGGCACCGAGGTGAAGGTGAAGCGGGAGTTCAACCCGGCGATGATGAAGACCGCCATGATCAGGTTCAGGTAGATGACCACCCCGCGCACCGACGGGTGCGGCAGCGGGATCATCTTCATGTTGATGACGAAGACGGCCACCAGGGCGCCGACGATCAGCAGCTGCGACCACTGCGCCGGCGTGCGCAGGAAGGTCTTGCGCTCCTTGCGCAGCAGCGGCCGCATGTCCGCGGCCAGGCGGTGGGGCCGCCAGCGCGAGGCGTAGGCGCCGCTGCCGCCGCGGTTCATCTTGTCGAAGAGCTTCAGGTACAGGCGGCGGCGCAGCAGGCCGAGCAGTCCCAGCAGCAGGGCCGCCAGCAGAACGAAGAGGGCGACCGACTTCCAGTATGCCGCGCTGCGGCCGCCGGCGGCATGGCTCATGGCCCTCGCCAGCCAGGAGAACGGAAAGGAATAGAGCGCCCGCATGTCCAGGGAGCCCATGAAGCGCAGCACGTCTTCGATCTCGCCGGGCTCCAGGAAGCGCTCGGGGCGCAGCAGGCGCATGAAGACGACGACCGACGAGATCAGGATGATGGAGAGGACCGACAGCACCGGCTGCAGGCGGCGCACCGAGAAGAAGGCGGGCACGAGCATCCCCAGCAGCACGCCGGCGAGCACGCCGCAGGCGACGAAGAGCAGGAAGGCCAGGAGCACCTGGGCGACCTGCCCGGCGCCGGGGGCGAACCAGCGGCAGTAGCTGAACAGGACCGGCAGCGAGAAGAAGACGACCATGGACGAGCTGTAGGCCGCCGTCTCCGCCAGCTTCCAGGCGAAGGCGCTGCGCAGCGGCAGCGGCGTGGAAAAGAGGAAGAGCAGGTCGCGGGAGATGAAGAAGACGTCGAGCGTACTCAGCAGCGACGAGAGCAGCAGCATGGCGAAGAGGGTCAGGTAGACCATCATCAGCAGCTTCTCGGCCAGGAAGAGCTTGAGCGCCGCGGGGAACTCCTGCGCCCCGGCCAGGTAGGCGAAGAGGCGGTTGAAGAAGAAGCCCAGCACCAGCAGGAAGAAGGCGGCCAGCAGCAGGAGCAGCAGGAACTTCCCCCGGCCGCCGCGCGCGAAGGCGTTGCGCAGCTGGCGCAGCTTAAGCTTCAGCAGGCTCGCCATGGGCCAGCACGGTCTGGAAGTAGAACTCCTCCAGGCTCCCCTGCCCGGCCATCTCCATCAGCCGCGCCAGGTCGCCCTGGACGATGATGCGGCCGTCGGCGATGACGCCGATGCGCCGGCAGACCTCCTGGGCCAGGGTGAGGATGTGGGTGGCGAAGAGCACCGCCGTGCCCCGCGAGGCGATCTCGCGCAGGTGCATCTTGAACTTCCTGCCCACCAGCGGATCGATGGAGACCAGCGGCTCGTCCAGCAGCAGCAGCTTCGGCTCGACGGCCAGCGCCTGGGAGATGAGCAGCTTCTGCCGCGTGCCGGCCGAATAGTTCTCGACCAGCTCGGAGCGGTATTCCTCGAACTCGAAATAGCGGAAATAGAAGTCGCACCTCTCCCGGCGGCGGGCGTAGGGGACGCGGTAGAGGTCCATGAAGAAGTTCAGGTGCTCCTCGCCGGTCAGCTTGTAGTAGAGGAAGGGCTGGTCGGGGACGTAGGCGATCCGCTTCTTCAGCTCGTGGTTCTCGCGGTGATAGGTCTCGCCCTCGACGGTCACCGAGCCGCCGTCGGCGGCGAGGAGCCCGGCCAGGATCTTCAGGGTGGTGGTCTTGCCGGCGCCGTTCGGCCCCAGCAGGCCGTAGATCTCGCCGGGCGTCAGCGTGAAGCTGACGCTCTTCAGCGCCTCGCGCGCGCCGAACGACTTGCGCAGGTCGGTGACTTCCAGCATGAGGGCATTCTATCACAAGACGAACTTTCGTGACGCGTAACGCGTGACGCGTGACATGAAACAGCAAATTGACGATCTATCTAACTTGATGGAAGAAGATCGATAAGCGCCCGAATTCTTTGATCATCAGCGGTGTTCAATCGGAACTAGAGTATTGCGCGTCTTTCATTCAGGTTCATGATTGGGGTAATTTCTCGTTGCAAGTCCCAGGAATTCACTTCATGCTCGCTACTCGTCACGCGTCACGCGTCACACGTCACGATAGTTCGCTTTATTTTTCTGTAAACGTCCACACTCCGTCCCAGTCCTTGGGCGGGTCGGCCAGCAGGAAGGCGCAGCGCCTGGCGAAGACCCGCGCCGCCGGGTCGTCGGGCAGTGCGGCGAAAACTCCCGCCGCGGAGGAGAAATCGCCCGAGAAATAGAGGCGCAGGCCGCGGTCGAACTCCTCCAGGCCGCGGGGCGGCATCCCGGCGCCCTCCCGGACGGCGGCGACCTCGAAGATCTCCTCGGGGACCTGCTTGCCCTTGACGCGCACGCGGTCGAGGCGGCGCAGCGCGATCTCCGCGGCGGCCATCTCCCCGGCGAGCGCGCCGCAGATGATCCGGGTGCCGTACTGCTTGTTGATCCCCTCCAGCCGCGAGGCCAGGTTGACGGCGTCGCCGATCACCGTGTACTCGAAGCGCTGGCGCGAGCCGATGTTGCCGACGATGACCTCGCCGCTGTTGATGCCGACGCGCATGCCCAGCCGCGGCAGCCCCGCGGCCGCGAATTCATCATTCAGCGCCAGCAGGTCCTCCTGGCAGCGCAGCGCCGCGCGCATCGCGCGCGCCGCCTGGCGCCCGTCCGCCAGCGGCGCCCCCCAGAAGGCCATGATGGCGTCGCCCTCGAACTTGTTGACGAAGCCGCCCTCGGCGATGATGATCGAGGTCATGCGCTCCAGGTAGGTGTTGAGGACGCGCACCACCTCCTCGGCGGGCAGCTTTTCCGAGAGGGTGGTGAAGCCGGCCAGGTCGGAGAAGAAGACCGTGACCCGCTTCTTCTCGCCGCCCAGATGCAGGCCGCGGGGGTTCTTCATGATCTCGGCCAGGAGCGAGTCGGACATGTAGCCCTTGAAGGCCTTTTCGATGAACTTCTTCTCGCGGCGCACCTGCTGGTAGCGCTGGAAGGCGTCATAGCCGGTGACGGACGCCAGGGCGGCGAGCAGCGGGATGAAATCGAGGTCGATGCCGGCGCGGAACAGCAGGACGTTCCCCGCCAGCGCCGCCAGGACCGCGGCCAGCGCCGCCAGCAGCTGCCGGGGCAGAGTCCGCAGCCGCGACAGGAACAGGTTCAGCAGCGCGATCAGCAGCAGGACCAGCAGCCACTGCAGGCGCGGATCGAGGACGCGGACGAAGTCGCCGTGCAGCAGGTTGGCGACGGCGGTGGCGTGGAGCTCGAAGCCCGAGCTCACCGGATTGACCGGGGTGGCGCGGTTGTCCAGCAGCGCCGTAGCGGTGGCGCCGATGACGACGATCTTGCCCCGCAGCTCCGCCGGCGGCAGCACAGGCTCCTCTCCCGCCTGGCGCCTGACCTGCGACTGGATCAGCTCGGAGATGGCGTAGTCGCGGAAGCTGCCGCCCCGGTAGAAGCGCAGGTTCAGCCCGCCGTCGGCGGCGAAGGGGACGCGCTTCAGGTCCAGTCCGGGATCGGCATGCAGGGCGGCGGCCAGCGCCAGGGAGGGAAACACGCGGCCGCGGTGGCCGACGAAGAGGCGCAGGCGGCGGTACACGCCGTCGCGCTCGGGGTCGTCCTGGGCGTTGCCGCCGCCGCGGGCCGCGTCGCGCAGCGGCCCCAGCTGCTGCTGCACCCTGCCGTCGCGCCGCTCCAGGCGGGGCGGCACCGGCGGCGCCTCCAGCGCGAAGCGCTCCACCCCGGAGTCGTCCCCCTCCCCCTTCAGGAAGAACAACGGCAGGAAGACCCGCCCCGACGCCCGCAGCGAGCGAGCCAGCCACTCGTCCTCGTCCGGGTAGCTGGCCTCGCTGAAGACCATGTCGAGGATGACGGCGCGGGCTCCGGCGAAGGCGAGATAGTCGACGGCCCGGGCGTACAGGCTGCGCGGCCAGGGCCAGCCGATGCCGAACTCGCGGCTGTAGAAATCGAGGCTGCCCTGGTCGATCTTGGCCAGCACCACGTCAGGGGGCGCCGGCCGGCTGGTCAGGCGCGTTTTCAGGTCGTAGACCCGGGTCTCGTACTGCCGGGAGAGAAATCCGCCCAGGACGAAGACAGCGGCGGCGAGCAGCGCCGTCGACAGGAGGAAGCGCTTCAAGTCAGCGGCTCGCGGCCTGCTTCTCGAAACGGGCGTCGCGGGCCTGGCGGTTGGCCGGGTCGGCCGGGGCGACGTTCTCGCCGACATAGTCGATGCGCCGCGCGGCAGAGGGGTGGGCCGAGAAGGCCTTGAGTTTCTTCTTGCCCTCCGCCGCCTGCACCTTCTTGAGCATGTCCAGCAGCGCCTTGGGGTCGTAGCCGCAGGCGGCCAGCAGCTTCAGTGCGCCGAGGTCGGCGTCCTTCTCCTGCGAGCGCGAGTAGCCCTTCTGCAGCAGCGTGCCGCTGATGTCCATGACCGAGTCCTGGAATACGCCCAGGGCGCCGCCGGCGGAGCCCACGGCCTCGCCGGCGGTGAAGGTGCCCAGCGCCTTCAGCCGCTGCGACCGGATCGCCTTCAGCGGGTCCTTGGCCACGACGTGCTGGACCTCGTGGGCCAGCACCGCCGCCAGCTCGTCCTCGTCAGCGGCCATGGCCACGATGCCGCGGGTGAGGAGGATGATGCCGCCCGGCGCCGAGAAGGCGTTGACCTCCGGCGTGTCCAGGACGGCGAAGTGGTAGCCGCCGTAGACCTCGGGCCGGCGCGAGCGCAGCGCCAGGGTGCGGCCCACCAGGTTCAGGTAGCGGGTGAGCTCGGCATTGCGCCACAGGGAGTACTGGCCGAGAATGTTGGCCGCCACCGCGCGGCCGATGTGGTACTCCTCCTCCTCGTTGATCTTGTGCGCGGCGCCGGCGACCAGCTTGGCCCCCTTCTTCACCTTGGTGACGTTGCCCAGGTTGACCGGCTTCCAGGAGACCAGCAGCGCGCCCAGCAGGATGACCGGGATCAGCCGCTTCATTTGAGCCTCCCGTCGCGGATGAACTGGGCCACGGCCGGGACGGCGGCGCCCTGCTCCATGACCCACTCCAGGTCGGAGAAGTTGTAGCCCTTGCTGCCGCGCAGTTTCTTCTCGTTGGCCTCGTCGAAGCCCTTGGCGGCCAGCGCCAGCTCGTCCTGGCTGGCCCCCTTAGGCCCGGGGGCGATGCTGCCCAGCGTGACCTTGCTCTCGGTGACCGCGCTCTGATGGACGTAGCCCTTCACCCCGGCGGCACTGCGTACCAGGTACCAGCCGCCTTCGCTGCCGATCCGCTCCAGGCGCGTTCCCTTCTGGAGCGGAGCCAGGCTGGAGGAGAGGAAGTCGGGCTTGGCCATCAGGTTCGAGCGCAGCACCTGCACCACCAGCGCCTGCCCGGCCAGCAGCACCATGGCGGCGGCCAGCAGGGCGATCATGATCGTTGTTTTCTTCATGCCATTACCTCGATGCATTATTGTAAAAAAATCGCCGGGGATTTGCAAGTGAACGTAGTGATCGTAGCTGCGATAAACGGAGCTCGGCAGACGGCCGACGGGGTACGGCAGCAGCAAGTACAAACGAAATTTCCTCTACGCCTGAATCAGCAATCCGCATGATCTTTGAGGCCGTGAAGGCACTCAAGCGAATGGGCTTTTCTTACATGTCGGGCATTGAACGTCGAACCTTAGAGGCAAGCAAGGTTTTTTACCGTATGCCGTACACCGTATGCCGTTCGCCGATGGGTTCTCTTCACTTTTGCCTTGCCTCATACTACAATCAGCGCAAATGTCTCGCCTGAAAATCCTGAGTTGGATCCTGTTCGCGTGCACGGGGATGCTCCATGGCCAGGCGGAGGACCTGGGGCTGAGCCCGGAGCAGATGGAGGACAAGCTGCTCGTCCTGGTCAACTCCGAGCGCCAGGCGCACCGGCTGCCGCCCCTGGCCTCTGACCCGCTGCTGCGGGAGCTGGCGCGCGGCCACAGCGACAAAATGGCGTCCGCGGGAGTGCTGGCCCACGATTTCCCGGGCTATCCGGCGCTCGAGGAGCGTGCCGCTGGCGCCGGGCTCCATTTCTCCAGGATCGGCGAGAACGTGGCCGACGGCGAAACGTTCGTCATCCGCTTTTTCCACGAGGCGCTGCTGGCGAGCCCGCGCCACCGCGAGAACATCCTCGACCCGGAGTTCACCCACCTGGGGATCGGCTTCGTCCGGCGCGGCGATGCCCGCTGGGTCACCCAGGAGTTCGCCCGGCTCTACGCGCCGCTGCCGGCGCAGGAGATGGAGGCGCGTCTGGAACGGCGGATCACCGCGCGCTTCCGCGGCCGGATGGACCTGGCCGGCGGCGATGACGATGAGCTGCGCGAGTACTGCCGCCGCTCGGCCGCGGCGTTCCTGCAGGGCGTCTCCCCTGCCCGTCTCTCCGAAGAGTACGGCGCCGCTTCGATCGTCAGCCTGAGCTTTGCCGAGGAGGAGGCGGGGTTCGCCAAGCTGCTCGCCCAGGTCCAGGGGGTGCGGCCGCTGTTCTGGTGCCAGGGCGTCGCCTTCGCCCGCAACGCCGGTCATCCCGGCGGCGCCTATGCCCTGACCCTGGTCACGTTCCCGGACCTGCGCGACGAGCTGGGCGGGATCGCCCCGGACGCTTGGCTGTACGCCGCCCTGGAGCGGCTGCGTCCGCTGAAGCGGAACGCGAACATGGCACGCGCCGCTGCCGGCATCGCCAAATTCTATCATCGCTCCCCCGACGCCCCCTTCCTGGAGCGTCACCCCTACCGTTTCTTCACCGTGTTCCGCACGGGCTCCCTGGCGGGCGTTCCCGCGGAGACCGTCGAGCAGTTCGACCGCAAGGGGGACATCGCCGCCGTCGGCGTCCACGTCCTCTATCCCCTGGCCGAAGGCCTGCGCGGCAACCACTTCATCGTGGCCGTGGTCGGCGACAAAAAAACCTCCAGATGATACCGCCGGGTCTCCAGCCGACCTTTCATGCCGGACGCAGGATTCCGCGAATTGCCGCAGGAAATGGCGGACGGTCCAGTTCAACTGATCGTGAAAACCTGGTTTTATGGGCTTTTCTAATTGGCATCCTTCTTGCATATGATTTTGTGAAAGTCATTCAAGGAGGTTGACAATGAAAGACTATCGAATTCTTGCCCTGTTCGCGGCCGGCATCCTGACAGCCGTGCTGGCCTTCGCCGCCGTCGACAACGGCACGCCTTCGGCGCCCCTCACCCACAAGCAGATCCTGAAGCAGTACGGCTTCATCGACGAGGACGGCGACGGCTTCAACGACCTGGCGCGGGATGCCGACCATGACGGCATCCCCAATTGTGTCGATCCGGATTGGACCCGCCCGTTGGACGGAACCGGCTACATGAACCGCTACGGCCACAAGCACCAGAACGCCAATCAGAACGCCGGCCAGACCAACGGCGGCTGCAACAACTACAACTACAATTATACCTACAACCACCAGTGGCAAAACTCCGGTTCCGACACTCCCGGCAACGGCGATCCGACCAATCCCGACCCGAGCCAGAACCGCAACCGCAGGTCCAACCGCAAGCACTAATGCGCAACAACGGCGACTCCAGGTCGAACCCGGGGAGAACGCGGCTCTCCCTGGGTTTTCTTTTTCTCCTCGCCGCGCTGGCCCTCGGGGCCGAGAATCGCTTCGCCATCTCCCCCTACCTGGACTACAGCTATTCCAGCAATATTTTCTGGAACGCAAACCAGGTCGCGGATCACGCCTTCTCCCCCGGCCTGGACCTGGACTGGCGCCTCGGCGACCTGGACCTTTTCCTTTCCGCCGACGGCCGCTTCTATCTGGAAAATTCCTACATGAACTCCCAGCGGGCCGCGGGCGGGTTCAGCCTGGTCAAGGTCCTTTCGCCGCGCACCTCGCTCTTCGTTTCCCCCGATTTCACCCTGATCCGCTCCGACAAGGACCTGTCCTTCCTGGACACGAACGTTCCCGGGATCACGCTCGGCGTCAAGCAGGTCCTGTCCGGCCGCTTTTTCGGCCGCCTGGGGTTGAGCGTGCGCTACAGCGACTATGTCAACGAGGATTCGTACGACCGCGCCCGCTTGGCGGCGTTCTTCGAGCTGAGTGCGTTCCTCCCTTCTCAGACCACCCTGCGCCTGACCGGGGGACTGAATTATCTGCGCTTTCCTCACATCGCCGTGAGCGGGACTTCCGGCGACGGAACCTCCGGCGGGAACGACGCCGGGCGGGAGAACGGCAACAACGGCCCCGGCCGCCCCGTCACGCCGATGGACGACGGCTCGCCAATGATCGCGGTCGCCCTGGCCATTCCCCAGCCGTACGTCGTCGCGCGCATCGCCCAGGGGATCGGCTTCAAGACCGGCGTATATGCCGAGTTCATGTACCGGCGCAACCTCGACTCCCTGCAGGGGATCCAGGCCCTCGCCGCCTCCGAGTGGGCTCTGGAGCAGACCGACGACGACTTTTTCTGGCAGGGAACGCGGCTCTCCCTGGGACTGAAGACCGAGGTCCTCCTCGGGATCGAGACGGCCTTCGACCTCTCGCTCCTCCGCAAGGAATACCGGGGCATCGACGCGCTCGACCTCGATGGACTTCCTGTCCAGCCTGCGGCCACCCGCGCCGACACCCAATGGCAGGCCTCCCTGCGCATCGGCAAGCGTCTGGGCCGCGCCGAGTTGTCCGCCGCCGTCTCCTACCGGCGCAACGACTCCAATGACTTGTATTTCCTGTACGACTTTCTTACAATCTCGGCCGGAGCGCAGTTCGAGCTTTGAGCGATGGGCAGGAAAACCCGCATCCTGATGGCCATGCCGCTGCTGGCGGCGCTGCTGGGCGCGGAGCGGCCCAGCGCCCATTTTTTCGACCCGGAACGCATCGTCGAGATCCAGGGCACGGTCCGCCGCGTTGAGCTCGCCGAGCCATACGGAAAGAATTCCAGCTTCATCGTCCTGACCGTCGACAGCGCCGAACGGGGACTCTGCCGGGTGGAGATCGGCCCGCAATGGTTCCTGGAGAACGACATCGCCGAGGGGATGAAGGTGCTCATGCGCGCCTCCTTGCTGGCCGGCTCGCAGCCCCCCCCCTACCTGATCGCCCAGGAGATCTCCATCCAGGGGGAGCGCATCGTTCTCCGCGACCTGCGCGGCTTCCCCCTGTGGAGCCGGCGCAGCGACCTGGACGAAGGCCGCCGTCGCGGGTCCGGAAGACACGGCCGCCGGTGAGACCGGGCGTCCGGACCATCGTTTCCGCCGCCGGGCTCTGCAGCGCCAGCATCATCCTGTTCTATTTCATGAACCTGGGCAACCGCCGCGCCGTGGAGGCCCGCGCCATCGAACTGGCCATGGCCGAGGGCGGCACCATCGAAAAGGTCCTGAAGCAGGCGTCGGCGCAGCTGCTGGCCGGCGGCGAGGAGCCGCTGGTCCGCTTCCTGGACGAGATCTTCGCCGACCCGCAGGTGGTCTATGTGGCGCTGCATAGCTCGGGCGCGCTCCGCCATGCCGCGTCGAAGTTCGAGGGCTATCTTCCCCTGCAGGAGGCCTCGGCTCCGGTGCGGGCCTTCCCTTCGCCGCTGGGGTCGATCCTCGAGGTCGCGGCGGTCCTGCGTGATGCCGCGGGCACGTTCCACCGGGTCCACATCGGCTATTTCTTCTCGGCCCTGGACGAGATCCGCCGCTCCGCGCGCCGCAGCCTGCTCCTGCTGACTCTGTTGCAGTCGGGGATCGTCCTGCTCCTGGCGCTCTTCCTTTCCCGCTTCAACCGCCAGATGCGGCGCCAGGAGCTGGAGGTGCAGCGGGAAAAGGAGGAGAAGGAGAAGCTGCGCGAGATCTCGCTGGTCACGGCCGGCATCAACCACGAGATCCGCAACCCGCTCCATTCGCTGTACCTGAGTTACCAGATGCTCGAGCCGCGGCTGGACCCCGCCGACGAGGAGGCGGCCCTCCACGGCCGGGCGCTCAAGCGGGAGATCAAGCGCATCCAGGACATCATCGAGCGCTTCTCCGACCTGACCCGCCCCCTGGTTGCCCGCCGGGAACCGCTGGATCCGGCCGCCTTCTTCGCGGAGCGGCGGCCGGCCTGGGAGAGGCTCGGCAGCGGCCTCGCGGTCGCCGTCGACCTGGAGGCCGGGACCACGCTGGAGACCGATGCCGGGCTGCTGGGGCAGGTGCTCGACAACCTGGCGCGCAACGCCGCCGAATCGGGCGCCCGCCGCCTGTCCATCCGCCTGCGCCGGGGCCGGGGCGGCGTGGAGATCCGCGTAGGCGACGACGGCCCGGGCATCCCGCCCGAGCAGCTGGGCTCCATCTTCGACCCCTTCGTCTCCTTCAAGCCCAGGGGCAGCGGCATCGGCCTGGCCCTGGCCCGGCGCATCGTCGCCCAGTTGGGCGGCCGCATCGAGGCGGCCAGCCTCGAAGGCCGCGGCGCCGAATTCATCATCACCCTGTGATAGAATAGCGCCATGGCCGACAATCGCCGCCTGCTGGTCATCGAGGACGAGGAAGGGGCCGCCCTGGCCCTGGAAAGCTATTTCCGCCGGAAAGGGTACGTCGTCGACCGCGCCGCCAGCGCCGAAGACGGCCTCGCCGCCTTCCGGGCCCAGGAGCCCGACGCCGTGCTGCTGGATTACCGGCTGCCCGGAATGGACGGCGAGCAGGCCTTCCGCGCGATGAAGGAGCAGCGGCCGCTGGTGCCGGTCATCATCATGACCGCCTACGGCGAGGTCGAGCGCGCCGTGCGCCTGCTCAAGGCCGGGGCATTCCATTATATAACCAAGCCGTTCGAGTTGGACGTGCTCGCCCACCTGGTCGAGGAGGCGGCGGGCAAGTCGGCCCTGGCGCGCGAGAACGTCCGCCTGCAGGAAAAGTTGCAGGTCCGCTATTCGTTCGCCAACCTGATCTACCGCTCCGCGGCCATGGCCGAGACGGTCAACCTGGCCATGCGCGTGGCCGATTCCGAGGCCTCGGTGCTGATCGGCGGCGAGAGCGGCACGGGCAAGGAAGTGCTGGCCAACGTCATCCATTTCGCCTCGCCGCGCAAGGATGGGCCGTTCGTCAAGGTTAACCTGGCGGCGCTCCCGGCCACCCTGATCGAGGCCGAGCTGTTCGGCCATGAACGGGGCGCCTTTACCGGCGCCGATAAGGCCCGCGCCGGGCGATTCGAGGAGGCCGACGGCGGCACGCTCTTCCTGGACGAGGTCGGGGACCTGCCGCTGGAGACGCAGGTCAAGCTGCTGCGCGCCATCCAGGAGCGGGAGATCGTCCGCCTGGGGGCCAACAAGCCCGTCCCGGTCAACATCCGCCTGCTATCCGCCAGCCACCGCGACCTGGCCGCCGAAGTGCGCCGCGGCGCCTTCCGCGAGGACCTCTACTTCCGCATCCACATCATCTTCATCCCCATGCCGCCCCTGCGCCAGCGTCGGGAGGACATTCCCTTCCTGGCCGAGCATTTTTTGAAGAAGTTCTCGGAACGCGAAAAGAAGCCCCTGCGCGCCATCGGCCGCAGGGCGCTGAATGTCCTGATGCGTCACGATTTTCCCGGCAACGTTCGCGAGCTGGAGAACATCATCGAGCGGGCGGTGATCCTGGCCCGCGGCGACGAGATCGGCGAGGAGGACCTGCCGCTGCCGGCCCTGGCCGAGGATCCCGCCCGCCGCATCGCCGACGGGAACGCTCCCCTGCCCGAGAAAATCCGCGATTTCGAGAGGGAGCTGATCCGCCGCGCCCTGGAGCGGAACCGCTTCGTCGTGACCCAGGCGGCCAGGGAGCTTGGCGTCTCCGAATCGACGCTGCGCTACAAGATCGAAAGCCTGGGGGTGAAGGCCACCTGAGTCCCGGAACTAAAGAAAGTGATAGTGATCGGGTTAGTGAAATGCACTTGGTCAACATTGTGCCTGCTTCTGGCTCAGGTCATCAAATGGCAAAAAGAAAATGGGAGCTTGAAGAGCCTATTGCTGGTCTATGGAAGAGATTTTGTTTGCTGTTCCTAACACGATCACTAACACCATCACTTTCTTCGGTCTTGCCGCGATTGACAGCGCCGGGGCAACATACTATAGTGGCTCCCCGATGGACCCAAAGCAGCAGCATGCGCCGCAAGGGGCGAAGCGCCGGCGCGTTCGCGCCCTGTGGCTCGTTGGCGCGGCGTTCGCCCTGCTGGCGGCGCTGGCGGCGGTCTTCGCCGGCGACGCCCGCTCCTGGGTGCGCCAACGCCGGCTGCGGGCGGCGAACGTGGTGCTGGTCACCCTGGACACGCTGCGTGCCGACCATCTCGGCTGCTACGCCCCCGGCCGAGCGCGCACGCCCAGCCTCGACTCCCTGGCCGCCGGCGGCGTGCTCTTCGAGGACGCCGTCGCCCAGACGCCGCTGACCCTGCCCTCGCACGCCACCATCCTGTCGGGCGTTTATCCCTTCACCCACCAGGTGCGCGACAACCGCATGAGCCGCGTGCCGGCCGGCCTGCCGCTCCTGTCCGAAGCCATGCGCGGCAGCGGCATGGACACCGCCGCCTTCCTCGGCTCCATGGTGCTCGACTCGGCGTACGGGCTCGACCGCGGGTTCGACCTGTACGCCGACCGCTTCGCCGCCCCCGATCCCGGCGACTTCTGGAGCGAGGTGCGCAAGCCGGCCGACGCCGTGCTGGCCGAGGCGCGGGAGTGGATCTCCGGCCGCGCCGGCCGCCCGTTCTTCGCCTGGATCCACCTCTACGATCCCCACGCCCCCTGGGACCCGCCCGAGCCCTTCCGCGGCCAGTATCCCGGCCACCCCTACCGGGGCGCCGTGGCCTTCATGGACGCCGAGCTGGGGAAGTTCTTCGCTTTCCTGAAGGACGCGCGGCTCTGGCAGCGGACGCTGGTCGTCGTGGTCGCCGACCACGGCGAGGGCCTGGGCGAGCACGGCGAAGAGTCCCACGGGTTTTTCGTGTACCAGGCGACGATGCGCGTACCCTTCCTCGTCCACCTCCCCTTTCCCACCGCCGGCCGGCGCATCCGCTCCCGGGTGGAGCTGACCGACGTAACGCCGACCATCCTCGAAGCCAAGGGGCTGCCGATCCCCCGTTCCGTCCAGGGCCGCTCGCTGCTCGACGCCGTCCTCGGCCGCCCCTGGCGCCCCGCCGGCGAGGCGTACGGCGAGAGCCACTACCCGCGCCTCCATTTCGGCTGGTCGGAGCTGCGGGCGTTCTACCAGGACGGATGGAAATACATCCTGGCGCCGCGGGAGGAGCTCTATGACCTGGGGCATGACCCCGGCGAAACGCGCAACCTGGCGACGAAGCGCCCGGAGGAATGCCGTCGCCTGCGCGGCCTGCTGCTGCGCAAGCTCGCCGCCGCCGGTCCCGCCCTGCCCGCCGATGAGCCGCGGCTCGATCCCGCCGCCCGTGAGCGCCTGGCCGCCCTCGGCTACGTCACCTCCATAGCCCAGGCCGCTCCCGGTGGAAACGCCGTCGATCCCAAGGACCGCATCGGCGTCCTGGACGAGCTGCGCCGGGTCAAGGAGCTGGCGGCGCAGGGCGACTGGCCCGGCGCCGGGGCGCTGGCCCGGCGGATCCTGTCCGTGAACCCGCAGATCGGCCAGGCGCGCATCGCGTCGGCCAACTCCTACCGGGCGGCCGGCGACTTCGCCGCCGCCGTCGCCGAGCTGCGCGCCGGCCTGGAGCGGCAGGGCGACGACGAGCAGATACTGGCCCTGCTGGGCGAGACGCTCTCGCTCGTCGGGCGCCACGATGAGGCCCTGGCCGCGTTCCAGGGCTGCCTGGCCGTCCAGCCGGCCAATCCCGCCAGCCACAACAACCTGGGACTGGCGCTGTCCAATCTGGGACGCGTCGACGAGGCCGAGGCGGCCTACCGCCGGGCCAGCGCCCTGGATCCAAGGTTCGCCCTGCCCCGGGTGAACCTGGGGCTGCTGTACCTGATGGCGCGCCGCGATTTGCCGCGCGCGCGCGCGGCGCTGCTGGAGGCCGTGGCCATTGATCCGAACCTGGCCGCCGCCCACGACGCGCTCGGCGACTACTACGCCACCAGCGGCGACTTCGCCCGCGCCGCCGGGCATTGGCAGCGCGTCCTGGAGCTCGAGCCCGCGAACTACCAGGCGTGCTTCAACCTGTTCATGGCCTACGGCCGCAAGCTCTCCGACCGCGGCCGCGCCCTGGAATACTACGGGCGCCTGCGCCGCGACTTCTTCCCGCTCCTGCCCGAGGCCGAGCGCCGCCGGATCGAGGAGCAGCGCCGGCGGCTGGACTGACCGCCCCACAGAAGAAATTCCAAGCACCCAGCAGCAAAGAAAGTGATTGTGTTAGTGATCGTGTTGGGAACAGCAACGAAATCTTTCTGGAACCAAGCAAAGGAACCGGCACTTTAACTTAAGACAGTTTTTCTTTTGGATGCCCCACATTTTAGTCAGGGCAATTTCAAGAAATCATACGCCGGAAGTAGGCAACAACTTGGAATTTGTTGATCTTAATTTTTTAAAGCAGTTGTGGAGTAAGCGCTTTCACTAACACTAACACTATCACAATCACTTTCTTTGGTTTTTGTCAGTGGGGGCCGTAGAAGAACATCGTCACCGGCGGCACCAGCAACAGCAGGGCGATGACGAAGAAGTACACCTGCAGGCGGAACAGCCACTTGAACCATTTCTCCCAGGCGATGCCGGCCAGACCGAGGACGCCCATGGTCACGCCGGAGGTCGGCAGGATGGGGTTGATCCAGCCGTCGCCGAACTGGAAGGCCAGCACCGCCGTCTGCCGCGTGATGCCGACGATGTCGGCCAGCGGCGACATCAGCGGCATGGTCAGCGCGGCCTGGCTGGTCCCCGAGTGGACGAAGAAATTGATCACGCCGTGGGCGACGAACATCGACTGCGCGGCCAGCACCGGGTGCAGGCCGGCGATGGCCCCCGACAGCGCGTGCAGGAACGGGTCCATGACGCGGCCGTCGACGGCGATGACCAGGATCGCCCGCGCGCAGGCGATGATCAGCGCCACGCCGACCATGTTCCGGGCCCCCTCCTTGAACTCGTCGGCCATCTGCGAGAAGGAGAGGCGGCCGAACAAGCCGGCCAGCAGGCCGAAGGCGAAGAAGACCGCCGCGATCTCGTTGATGTACCAGCGGTAGCGCAGGATGCCGAACACCAGCACGGCGATGGAGGCCAGGAACAGCAGCAGGATGACGCGCACGTTCCAGGGCATGGGCCCGGGATCGCCGCCGGCGTCGGCCGGCGCCAGGGCGCGGGCGCGGTCCAGCTCGTAGACCGGGCTTTTCGTCGGGTCGCGGCGGATGCGCGCGGCGTAGCGCGACAGGAAGAAGATGATCGAACCGGTGCTGATGAACCAGATGGGGATGCGGTAGGCGATGCCCGAGTAGAGCGGCAGCTCGGAGATGCTCTGGGCGATGCCGATGGTGAAGGGGTTGAAGATGGCGCCGGCGAACCCGGCGGCGGCGCCGAGGAACGGGATGGCGGTGCCCACCAGCGAGTCGTAGCCCAGCGAAATGGCCAGGGGGATGAAGATGAGCACGAAGGGCATGGTCTCTTCGCACATGCCGAAGATCGCCCCGGCCAGCGAGAACAGGGTGACGGTGACCGGGATGAAGAACTTCTGCAGCTCGGGGCGGCGGGCGAAGGTGCAGGCGGTGCGGCGCACGCCCAGGGCCAGCGCCCCGGTCTTCTCGATGATCTGGAAGGCGCCGCCGAGGATAAAGAGGAAGACGATGATCTGTCCCGCCTGCACGAAGCCCTTCATCGGCGCGATGAGCACCGCGCCCGGCCCCTGGGGCCGGCTCTCGGCGGCCGCGAACGAGCCGGAGACGATCTGCGTGCGGCCGTCCTTCTCGACGCGCTGGTAGGCGCCCCCGGGCACGATCCAGGTGAGCGCGGCGACGGCGATCACGATGGCGTAGATCATCACCAGGGTATTGAAGCGGAACCTTGCCTTCATGGGCCTCCTCCTGGGAAGCACGGTATCACGATCGCTCCATCAGTTCCAGGGCCAGCGCGCAGGCGCGGCGGAAGTCGGCGCGCAGGATGAACTCGTCGTTGGCGTGCGGATTCTGGGCGCCGATGCCCAGGTTGATCGCCGGCAGGCCGCGGCCGTTGAGCGAGTTGGCGTCGCTGCCGGCCAGCGAGGCGACCGGTTTCGGATCCAGGCCAACGGCGGCCAGCGCGGCCGTCACGTCGCGGTACACGGCGGCGTCGGCGGGAATGTCATAAGGCCGGAAATCCCACTGCTCGCGGAAATCGAGCCCGGCCCCCGCCGCATGCGCCTCGCGGGTGAAGTGGGAGCGGATGCGGAAGAGCGTCTCGTCGACCATGGCCGAATCGCGCGAGCGCACCTCGCCTACCAGTTCGGCGGTGTCGGAGACGACGTTCACCGCCGTGCCGCCGTGAAAGATCCCGACATTGACCGTGGTGGCCTCGTTCACCCTCCCCTGCTCCACCCGGGCCAGGGCGCGGGCGGCGACGGCGATGGCATTGATCCCCTTCTCCGGCGCCAGCCCGGAGTGGGAAGCGAGGCCGCGCACCCCGACGGTGAAGGCCTTCGCCCCGCTTCCCGAGACGATGAACGATCCCGGCGGCAGCGAGGAGTCGAAGATGAAGCACTTGCGCAGGCGCGGGTCGAGCTCCAGAGCCTGCGAGCCGGCCAGGGTCGACTCCTCGCAGACGGTGAAGGCCACGGTGAAGTTTCCGGGCCGGGGTCCGGCCAGGCGCGTCTCCAGCGCGTGCAGGATCAGCGCCACGCCGGCGCGATTGTCCACGCCCAGCACCGTCGAACCGTCGGAGACGATGCGGTCGTCCAGCACCTGCGCCCGCACGCCGGCGGTGGAGCGGGCGGTGTCCATGTGGGCCAGGAACAGCGCCTCGCCGCCGTCGCCGACGCGGCACAGCAGGTTGCCGGTGTCGCTGCCCGTCCGGCCCCGCGAATCGTCGCGATAGGGCTGCAGTCCCAGGCCGGCCAGAAAATCGCTGATGAAGCCGGCCACCGGCGCCTCGTGCTGCGAGAGGGCCTCGATGGGCGCCAGGCGCAGGAAAAGATCGATCAGTCTGCTTTCATTCATCCGCACCTCGCGGCACCGGCCGGCGCCGGCAGGCAGCAGACCCGCGGCACCGGCGCGGCCGGGAACGGAAAGCGCGGGGGGAGCCGCGGGGCTCCCCGCGCGCGCGTCGCGTCTGGCTCAGAAATCGAAGCGCACCCCCAGGCGGAAGACGCGGGGGTTGAGGATCTCGTAGGGCTGGTTGAAGCGCGAGCTGTTCACGCTGTTTTCCTTCCAGGTGACGTAGTCGCTGTTGAGGATGTTGAAGCCGTCCAGCGAGACGTACAGCCGGCCGACGTCCTTGATCTGGAACATCTTCTCCAGCCGCAGGTCGAGCAGGGTCAGCGTGCCGTAGCGCTGGGAGCCGTGCTTGTTGACCAGCACGACCGGTGAGGATCCGTCCCACCAGCGCGAGTCGGCGTCGAGCTCCAGCACCGGGTCGAACACGTAGCCGTCGCGCACCTGCAGCGAGGCGCCGAGGTTGATGCCCCAGGGCAGCTGGTAGACGCCGTTGAGCTTCACCATCCAGCGGGCGTTGCGGCTGCCCGATGCCGTGTTGTTGAGCAGGCTGACCGGCAGGTGGTTGGTCGGGTCGTAGCCCGGGACGCTGCCGACCTCGTTGTTGACGTAGCCCAGCGCCGACCCGTAGTGGCGCTTGGCGCTCTGCAGCGAGACCGAGGCCATCAGCATCCAGCGGTCGGCCATGGCTTTCTTGAGGGTGACGTCGACGCCGTCGTAAGTGACGTGGAAATCCTTGACGTTCTCCGCCCGGTAGGCGCCGGTGTAATAGACGTAGGAGTCGTAGGTGTCCCAGTAGGTGTAGGTCGTGCCGTCCTGCTCGAACGTGTACTGGGTCCAGTCTTCGGGTTCGACCAGCCGCTCATTGCCGTCGCCGTCCACCACGTAGGGCCGGTTCCACGACTGGTTCCAGATCTTGCGGTGGATGAAGTTGACGCCGACGCTCAGGTCGGGCAGCAGCTCCTGCTCGACGCCGAGCATGAACTCCATGTCCTTGTCCTGGGTGAGGTCGGGATCGACCAGGTTGGCGGCGTCGCCGGTGACCCAGGCGGAGTTGTCCGACTGGTCGCGCAGCGCCAGTTCGCCGGCTTCGACGACCTGGTTGTTGTTGAGATCGTCCCAGTTGAAGCGGTTGCGCGTCAGGATCTCGAACGGCACCTGCAGCCCCTGGGTGGAGTCGAAGTTCATGACGCCGCCGTAGAGGGCGAAGTTGCCCTTGACGACGGTCTTGCCCTTGCCGAACACGTCCCAGATGAAGCCCGCCCGCGGCGAGAGGAACTTCAGCTTGGCCGGGATGTCGAATCCCGGGCGCTGGGCCTCGGGGATGTTGGCGTTGATGTAGGTCTCCGTGTCCGGGTCCCAGACGTTATTGAGCAGGGCGACGTTGGTGCCGGGGATGGTGGCGTCGTTGATGGCCGCCGACTGCAGGTCGAGGCGCAGGCCGAGGTTGATGGTCAGCCGCCCGTTGGTGATGGCGTCCTGGGCATAGGCCGAGAAGCGGTTGTAATCGAAGTCGTCGACCCAGCGCCGGTCGACGCGCACGCCGCGCGAGTAGCGGGCCAGGGCGTCGGGGGTCAGGGCGTCGTAGACGTAGGCGCGCATGCCGTTGCTGTAGCCGCCCTGCTGCAGGGCATGCATCAGCCGCGTGTTGAAGCCGACCATGATGTCGTGGCTGCCGAAGGGCAGCTTCTCGGTGTAGTAGTTGAAGCTGAGGGTCGCCTCCCAGTAGTCCTGTTGATAGTCGGACCAGGAGCCCGAGTTGTAGCGCCAGCCGGCGTCATAGTCGATGTAGGTGATCTTGTCCAGGCCGCCGTTGGGCACCAGGTGGTAGATGGACTTGTAGTAGGACAGCTTCAGCGCGCCGAGCAGGTCGCGGCCGAGGCTGAAGTCGTCCTGCAGCTTGAGCATCCAGGAGGGGCCGGTCTGGTTGCGCGCCGCCGCCAGCGTGTCCAGCGGGTTGTTCTTGCGGTTGTCGCGCGTCTTCTGGTTCCACATGGCGTAGAACTCGAGGCGGTGGTCGCCGAGGTTGTAGTTCAGCTTGCCGTTGTAGGTGGTGAGCACGGTCTTGTCCGGATTGCCGAGCATGTCGACGTTGTTGATGTTCTGGATGCCGTAGGAGCCCCAGAACCAGGCCTTGCCGGCCTTGATCGGTCCGCCGACGTTGAAGCCGTAGTCGAGAATGTGGTCGATGGTGTTGCCGCTCAGGCCCTCCTTCTCCAGCCCGGCGGGCAGGTTGTCGCCCTGCAGCGACTTGTCGGTCCAGTAGAAGCGGCCGCCGCCGAAGAGCTTGTCCTTGCCGCGCTTGGTGACGAAGTTGATGCTGACGCCGCCGGCGATGGCCGTCACGTCGTTGGCCGCGGTCTGGATCTGCATCTCCTCGAACATGTCATAGTCGAAGTAGGTGCCCGAGGAGCCCGGCGAGGTCGGGTCGGTGACCTCGACGCCGTCCAGGTTCCACTGCGAGTTGGCGCGGTTCTCGCCGCGGGAGTCCCAGGAGCTCTGCTGGCCCGAGGCGTTGCCGCCGACGTTCTCGGTGTCCATGGTCAGGCCCGGCGTCTTCTGCAGGATGACCCAGGGGTCGCGCGCCGTGGGCAGCGCCTGCAGGATCTCGCTGGTGATGTTGGTGGCCGAGGTGGTCTTGCGCATGTCGATGGCCGGCGCCTGGGCCACGACCTCCACGCTCTCCGTGAGCTGGCCGGGGTCCATGATGGCGTTGATGGTGACGTTCTCGCCGACCTGCACGCGGATGCCGCGGCGCACCTGGGTCTTGAGCCCCTCCAACTCGAAGCGCAGCGCGTAGTCGGCCGCCGGCGGCAGCGCCAGGAAGCGGTACTGGCCGCTCTCCGAGGTCACCGTCGTCAGCGTACCGGAGGTGCCCGAGGTCAGGGTCACCTCGACGCCCGGGATGCCGATGCCCGACGGCTCGACGACCATCCCGTAGATGTTCCCGCTGCGGGCCTGGGAATACGCCAGGGACGTCAGGAATAAAGCCAGGATGAAAAAGGTTTTGAATATTTTCATTCCTCCTCCTAGGGACGGGATGGTGGGAACGGGGGCGTAGAGCGGTCGGGTCAATGCGACTCCGATCATGACATAGCAATAGAATATTTATTTTCATTTGTCAACAATGAAAAATTATTTTCTTTTTGTTTCAGTTTCATTGACAGGCGATAAAAAATGACTTACATAAATGGCATGGACAGCGCGCGCGCTCGCCGGGCCAGGGACGCCGGGGCCGCTCCCGGCGCAAAGTCGAAGGGGTGGGACCTGAAGGCCGAGATCCGTTCCGGCGCCGCGTCGTACTCGCGGCAGCAGAAGCGCCTGGCCACCTTCCTGCTCGACAACTGGACGGAGATCCCCCTGCTCTCCATCGAGATGATCTCGGCCAAGTCCGGGGTCAGCATGGCCTCCATCACCCGCTTCACCCGCCGCCTGGGCTGCCGGGGGTTCTACGACTTCAAGAACAAGGTCAAGGGCGAGCACATGCGCATGATCGCCAACCCGGTGGAGCGCTTCTTCTCCGTTCCGGCCCACATCCAGGGCAAGGGTTCGCTGATCAAGGCGGCGCGCCAGGACGTCAAAAACATCAACACCCTGCTGGCCGGCATCAGCGAAGAGGCGTTCCTGCGCCTGGTGGGCCTGATCGAAAAATCCCGCCGCGTCTACACCTTCGGGGTCGGCATCTCTTCGATCCTCGCCGACCTCTTCGCCTACACGCTCAACCAGATCCTGAAGGACGCCTACCGCCTGGACGAGGGCAGCATCCCGGTCGAGGAGCGCATCTTCTGCATGAAGAAGGACGAGCTGGTGATCTTCTCCTCGTTTTACCCTTACTCACGCTGCACCGTCGAGTTCGCCCGCCTGGCGCACGAACGCGGCACCGCGATCGTCCTGCTCACCGACAACGAGTACTCCCCCATCGCCCGCTACGCGTCCCTGGTGCTGAAGTTCCCCCGCGAGAACATCCTGTTCACCACCTCCATCTCGGCGCTCTCCGTCCTCTTCAACGCCGTCGCCACCGAGATCGCGCTGAAGAAAAAGGACGAACTCAGCCTGGCGCTGAAGGAGATGGACCGAAAGCTGCGCGGGTTCTACGTCTAGCGCCCGAGGGCGCGCAGCCGCGCCGCCAGCGCGGCGATGTCGGGCTGGTCCGCCTTCAGCGCCAGCGACGCCGTGAAGGCCCGCAGGGCCTGGTCCTCCTCGTGGCGCTTCAGCCGGGCGTAGCCGATCAGGTTCAGGACCCGGGGATCGCTGTCGTAGAGCCGTTGGGCCTCTTCCAGGTCGGCCAGGGCCTCGTCGCTGCGCTCCAGGGCGGACAGCGCCTCCCCGCGCAGGGCGTGGTAGTCGAAGGCGGCCCCGGCGTTCCCCCGCAGCGGCTCCAGCACGGCGAGGGCCGCCGCCGGCTTCTCCTGCCGGTTCAGCAGCCGGGCATAGCGCACCCGCGCCTCGTCCAGGCCGGGCTCACGGGCCAGCGCCTCCGCGTACGCCTGTTCCGCCTGGGGCCAGCGCCCCTGGCACTCGTACTGCCCGGCGCGTATCCAGGCGAATTGGGCCGGATGGCGCGCGGAGAAGGCCTTGTAGCCCTCCAGCGGGTGGGCGACGCGGGCGGCGGGCGAAACGGCGAAGCGCCCCCCGGCCTCGGCCGCGACGCGGCCGTTGCCGTCGAGCAGGCGCACGCCGATCACGTAGTAATCGGGAGGGAAGGATTCGCCGTCGAGCGGCACGATGAACGCCATCGACGCGGCGAAGGGCTGGCCGCGCAGCGGCATCTCGCGGAGGCGGCGGAGCAGCGCGCGCTCGCTGCTGCCGGCCACCTCGAGCTCCAGCCGCCCCGTCTGCCACAGCGAGCGGTCGATCCCGCTCACCGTGGCCGCCAGCACCGGCGTCTCCTCCATCCCGAACGACGCCTCGGGGTCGAGATACAGCTTGCGATCGAGGAAGCGGTAGGCATAAAAGAGGGCGTCATCCTGCGGCGCGCTGCGGAAGCCGATCAGCGGCGTGCCCAGCGCCGGGCCGCTGCCCGGGACCGCCAGCGCCTGGTCGAAATAGCTGAACTCCTGGGAGTCGACGTTGGCGGCGAAGGCCATGACCTGGTAGCGGCCCGGCACCAGCGGGAAGGCGTCGTGGATGACGAGGCCGCTCCGCTGCAGGTCCTCCACGCGGTCCGCGGCAAAGCTCAGGCGGAAATCCTTCACCTGCTGGTAGACCAGCCTCTCGCCGTCGCGCACGTTCACGGTGAGGCGCAGGTGCAGGGAATGCTCTCCGCCCTCCTCCTCGCGCGCCAGGGTGAGCGACCGCGGCTTGAGCGAAACGACGGCCAGCGCTCCGGCCAGGCGCGGCTCCCAGGTCAGCGCCGCCAGGCCGCTGCAGGGGACGTAGCGCACCGAGGATTCGACGCCGACGAAGCTCTTGTATTTCGGGAAATCGGCGGCGTAGCCCGGCCCGATCCTCCGCGTCGGCGACTCGGCGATGCGCCCCAGCAGGATGCTGTTCTGCAGCGACGCCCGGCCGTCGCCGCCGCCCTCGTTGGGCAGCATGCTCTGCGCCGGTCCGGCCAGCGTGGGGGCGACGCGGGCGATCTTGGCCAGCAGCCCGGCGGGGTCGCTGCCGAGGTCGACGGAAGCGGAATGGAGCAGGGCGCCGGGTCCGTCGCTTCCCGGGTCGTAGAGGCGCCACGGGCCGTTGCCGCGCGGCCGGAAGAAGGTCAGGTCGAAATAATTCGGCAGGCCGGACGCGGGGTCGCCGGCGTAGTGCCAGACCTGCACCGGGAACAGCTCGGGATGCTCGTCGAAGCGCTCGACGCCGCGCGGCTCGCCCAGGATCATGTAGTAGCGCCCCATGTCGGTCTTCCAGCCCGGCCCGGCGCCGCCGCCGAAGCGGCGATTGACATGGTCGAAGCGGCGGGCGATCTCCAGCCGGTATTCGTTCTCGGGCGTGCCGGAGCTGGGATCGCGCTGGCGCCAGAAGATGGCGATGAAGGCATCGCGGTCACGGTCGCTGTCCAGCCGCCGGAAGACCTCCTTCTCCTCCTGGCCGGCGATCGCGTCCACCATGTCGAGCCAGGACTGGAAGCGCGGCGCCAGCGCGGGGGCGGCGGCGTCCCGCGCGCCGGCGGGCGCCGTCAGCGCAAGCAGGGCCAGGATCGTCGTCAGGATCTTGTTCATGCCGCCATTATAGCCCGGGCGCCTCGGCAAGGGCAAACGCCCCTTTCCGGCAACCGGTTGACAGACCCGCTAGATCGGTCTATGATGCTACGCCGATGGCAATTTCCAGCCGCCCCCCCGCCCGCCGTTCCCGCCGCCTGCTGCTGGCGGCGCTGTTGTCCCTGCCCGCGCTCCTGCTCCTGGCCCTGCTCCTGGGACGGCCGGCGCAGCGCTGGCTTCTGCAGCGGCGGCTGCGCGGCTGCAACGTCATCCTGCTCACCCTCGACACCCTGCGCGCCGACCACCTGGGCTGCTACGGGTCGAAGCGGGCGAGCACCCCCGGCCTCGACGCCCTGGCGGCGCAGGGCACCCTCTTCGAGCGCTGCATCGCCCAGGCGCCGCTGACCCTGCCCTCGCACACCACCATCCTCTCCGGCACCTATCCCGCCTTCCACCGCGTGCGCGACAACGGCGGCTTCGTCGTGCCCGAGAGGCTGGAGCTGCTGTCCGAGACCCTGGCCGCGCGGGGATTCGCCACCGCCGCCTTCGTCTCGGCCTATGTCCTCCATTCCAAGTGGGGGCTGAAGCAGGGCTGGGAGCACTACGGCGACACCTTCCATTACAGCAAGGTGAGATCGCTGTCGCTGAGCAACATCCAGAAAACGGCCGGCGAGGTGCTGCCCGAGGCCGAGGCGTGGCTGGCGGCCAACGGCGGCCGGCGCTTCTTCGCCTGGATCCACCTCTACGACCCCCACGCCCCCTACGAGCCGCCGCCGGAGTACGCCGCCCTCCACCCGGGCGATCCCTACAGCGGCGAGGTTGCCTACATGGACGCCGAGCTGACGAAGTTCTTCGCCTTCCTGCGCGAGCGCGGCCTGTGGGAGAACACCCTGATCGTGGCCACCGCCGACCACGGCGAGATGCTCGGCGAGCACGGCGAGGACGGCCATGGCTTCTTCATCTACGAGGGGGCGGTGCACGTGCCGCTGATCGTCCGCGCCCCCTGGGGCCTGGGCCGGCGCCGGGTGGCGGCGACGGTCGAGCACGTCGACGTCGTGCCCACGGTGCTGGAGGCGCTGGGCTTGCCGGTCCCGGCCACGCTGCCCGGCCGCTCGCTGCTCGCCCTGGCCCGCGGCGAGGGCGGCGCCGGCCGCAACCGGGCGCTCAGCGAGACCTGGTACCCGCGGCTGCACTACGGCTGGTCGGAGCTGACGGCGCTGTACCAGGACGGCTACAAGTACATCGCCGCGCCGCAGGAGGAGCTGTACGACGCCCGCGCCGGCGCCGCCGCCGAGGACGAAAACCTGAGCCGGAAACGCTCGGCCGAGGCGCGCCGGCTGCGCGCGGCGCTGCGCGCCGACCTGGAGCGGGTCGGCCGCGGCGCCCTCCCGTCCTCGGGCGGCGGTGAACTCAGCCGCGAGGACCGCGAGAAGCTGGCCGCCCTGGGCTACCTGTCGACGGTCGTGAGCGGCAGCGCCGAATCGCTGGCCATCGATCCCAAGGCGAAGATCGGCGTGTTCAACGACCTGATGCGGGCGCGCTCCCTGCAGGACGCCGGCCGCGCCGGCGAGGCGATCGAGCTGGTGCGCGCCATCCTCGGGCGCGACCCCGAGATCATCGACGGCCGCATGCTGCTCGGCAACCTCTATTTCAAGGAGCAGCGCTACGCCGAGGCGCTGGAGACCTACCGCGAGGTGATCCGCCGCAAGCCCGACTACAACTTCGCCATGCTCAACGTGGTCAACTCCTTGATGTCGCTGCGGCGCTACGAGCAGGCCGAGCGCGAGATCCGCGCCTTCCGCGCCGTGTTCCCGCGCGACGCCACCTTCCTGCAGCTGCTCGGCCAGGTGGCGGCGCAGCGCCAGCGGCTCGACGAGGCGCTGGACCTCTTCCGCCAGGCGCTGGCCCTCGATCCCAAGTACGCCGAGCCCCACGTCAAGATGGGCGAGATCTATTACCAGCGCCGGCAGATGGACCGGGCCGAGGCGGCCTTCTCCCGCGCCCAGGAGATCAATCCCGAGCTGGCGCGGGGGGCGTTCACCCGCGCCCTGACCGCCGAGGCGCGCGGCGACTGGGACACGGCGCGCTCCTCCTACCTGCGCGAGCTGGAGTTCAACCCGGCCAATTACAAGGCGGCCTTCAACCTGGCCCAGGTGTACCGCAAGCGGGGACGCATGGACGAGGCGCTGCGCTTCTACCGCCGGACCATCGAGATCAATCCCGCATTCAACCTCCCCTACTTCCTCATCGCCAAGTCCGACTTCGAGGCGCGCCGCGACCTGCGCGCGGCCGTCGACCTGTGCCGCCGCGGCCTGGCCGTCGAGCCCTTCGACCGCAACACCGCCCACGGCTACTTCCTGCTGGCCGACATCTACGCCGCGCTGGGCGATGGGGGGCGCTCGCAGGAGAGCCGGCGCCTGGGCGAACGCGCCCGGGCTCTGTACCGGGCGGAGCCGCGCTAGCCCGGCAGAAATGTGATAGTGATAGTGTTAGTGTTAGGAAAGCCAGGACCCTGAACACATCCGACCAAATTAGTGGCCGTGATAGTGGTAGTAACAGCAAAGAGAGAAGCTATCGTAATCCGTGATTTGTGGCGGCTATAGTTCAGCAAATGCCGTTCCAATCACTGATCACTAATTACTAATCACTATTGCCTGTTCAGTCCTATGCTGTTACGTGTCACGCGTTACGCGTCACCAGCGCTCGTTCTGGGCGCTTCCAGCACCAGTTCGACGATCTGCGAGCGAGAAAGAAAGCGCATCGGCGGCCCCCAGGTGCTGGTGCCGGGGGAAGTGTGGATGAAGGCGTCGCCCAGCCGGTAGAGCCCCGCCGGATAGCGGTAGGTCAGGTACACGATCAGGTCCATGGGCGGGATCTGCCCGGCATGGGTGTGGCCGGACAGCTGCAGGGCCACCCCGCGGGCGGCGGCCTCGGGAAACAGCTTGGGCTGATGGTAGAGCAGCACCACCGTCGCTCCCGGCGGCACGCCGCGCAGCGCCGCGTCCAGGTCGGGCCCGGGGAGCTTCATGCTCCGGGCCGAATCCTCCTCCAGGCCGGCGACGGCCAGGCCGTCGGCGGCCAGCCAGGACTCGTTGCGCAGCACCCGCCAGCCGCTGCAGCGCGCCAGCTCGATGAACTTGCCGATGCCGGCGTAAAACTCGTGGTTGCCGGTGACGGCCACGACGCCGCGGCGCGCCTTCAGTCCGCCGAGCACGGCGCAGTAGCGGCCGTCGCGTCCGACCTCGCCGTCCAGCGTATCGCCGGTGACGCAGACCAGGTCGGGGTCCAGGGCGTTCGTCTTCTGCACGATGCGGCGCAGCCGGCGCATGGAGGTGAGGTTGCCGGCGTGCAGGTCGGACAGGTGGACGATGGTAAAGCCGTCCAGCTCCCGCGGCAGGCCGCGCAGCGTCACCCGCAGCCGGCGCACGCCGGGGCCGAGCGCGGCATTGAGCAGCGACACGGCGCTGACCAACAGGACCAGGGCCAGCGCCGCCAAGACCAGCGCCCGCCGCTGCCGCGGCAGCAGCAGGGAGAGGAGCGCCTCGGCCAGGAACGCCGCCAGGGCGATGGCCAGGACTCCCATCCAGACCGAGCCGGCGCACAGCAGGGCGCGGAACGACGCCATGCGGCTGAGCGCCTCGCCGGCGATGAACGACAGCGCGCCGGCGGCCAGCAGCCACCTCAGCGCCAGCCGCGCCCCCGGCGCCAGGGCGAGGCCCGAGGCGACGCGCCAGTAGACGAACAGGTGCATGCCGGCGTAGACGCTCAACACGATGGCCAGGAACACGACAAACTGCAGTTTGGGCATGTCACTCCTCGGCCGCGCCACCGGCGCGGCGGTTCACACCTTCCAGCCGATCATCAGCGCGGCGTCGTAGGGCGTGGCGACGCGGCGGATGCGCTTCAAGCCGGCTGCGCGCATCCACGTGGCGATCTCCCCGGCGGTATAGCTGTCGCCGCCGGCGGTGGCCACCAGCATGTTCAGGGCGAAGAAGGCGCCGGCGGCGGGGCGCGTCCGGCCGCGGTCCATGATGAAGTCCTGGACGACGAGCTGGCCGCCGGGCGCCAGCGCCGCCGCGGCGCGGGCGATGAGGCGGCGGTTCTGCTCCGCGCCGTTCATGTGCACGATGGCCGAGAGCAGGACCAGGTCGTAGCCCGGGCCGAAGCCGCCGCGGCGGAAGTCGCCGGCGCGGAAATCGACGCGCCGGAGCAGCCCGGCGCGGCGCACGTAGCCGCGGGTCAGCGGGATCACTGCCGGCACATCGAAGGCGGTGACGCGCAGCGCGGCGCTGGTGCGGCACAGGGCGATGGCGTAGGCGCCGGAGCCGGCGCCGATGTCAAGGCAGCGGCGGGTCCGCGCCAGGTCGAGCTGGGCGACGATCCGCGGCGCCTGGAGCCGGGCGCGCTGGTGCATGGCGGCGATGAATCCGCTCCGCCGCGCCCGGTCGCCGCGCGCGGCCGGCCGTACGGTCGTCGCCCTCCCCCGGCGCACCGCCGCGCTGAGCATGCTCCAGGTCCGCCACTGGGCGGCGCTGTGCCCCAGGCCGGCGAGATACCCCGGCCGGCCGGCCACGAGCCGCTGTCGGGCCAGCGGGGCGTTGCGGAAGCGACCGCCGCGCTTGCGCACCAGCCCCAGGGCGCACAAGGCGTTGAGCAGCCGCTCGGCGGCGCGCTCCTCGGTACCGGTCCGCGCCGCCACCCCGCGCGCATCGCGTTCGCCGGCGCCCAGCGCGGTGAAGAATCCGAGCTCGAAGGCGCTGAGGATCACGCGGGCGGCGCGAAAGCCAGCCACCGCCCGCAGCAGTTCCTCCTCGCTGCGGACCAGCGCCACCGCCGCCGGCGGGCGTCGCGCGCTCCCCTGCCGTCTCATGCGCCGGGGAAGAGTTCCCGCAGTGCCTGCAGCGACTCGGGGAAGAGGCCGGAGACGGGGACGTATTCCCAGCGCGCCGAGAGGACCTGCCAGCGCCCGCGGCGGCGCAATGCGCATGACACCCGGTAATTCTCGCCGGGAAAGCCGGCCGCCTGGCGAAGCGCCGAGGCCAGGCCGCTGTAGAGGGCGACGTCGACCTCGGCGGTCGCGCTCCCTGCCTCGCCCAACGCGACCCGCGTCGCGAGCAGCTTGGCCTTGATGCCGCGGAAGCGGCGGAAGTACTCCCCGGCCATGCGCCGGGTGGCCTCGCGGTCGCGCGACTCGAAGTCGGAGTAATCGGCGGCCAGGTGCCGGACCAGTCCGTCCGCGTCGCGCGCCTCCACCCGGCCGGCCATGTCTTCCAGCACGACGACGACGGCGTCCTCGTCGCCCTGCCGGCGGCAGGAGGGAAGGAGAAGGGCGAGGGCGGCCAACGCCGGGACCAGGATGCGCAGGGTCCGGCTCATGACGTCCGAACCGGGGGCCGGGCGGGGGCCGGCCGTCATGTCCCCGCCAGCGCCTGGTCCAGGTCCTGGATGATGTCGTCGGGATGCTCGCCGCCGACGCACAGCCGGACCATGGTGGGCGGGATGCCGGCCAGGCGTCGCCCCTCCTCGCCCTGCTGCGAATGGGTGGAGATGGCCGGGATGGTCGCCACCGACTTGATGCGGCCCAGGTCGGTGGCGCGGAAGACGCGCTGCAGGCGGTCGAAGAAGCGCCGCGCGTCGGCGGCGGCGCCGCGGATGGTGAACGACATCAGGTGCCCGAACATGGGGCGGTCGTCATCGGCCAGGCGCATGTAGCGCGCGGCCAGGAGGTGCAGCGGGTGCCCCTCCAGCCCCAGGTAGTCGACGCTTTCCACCCGCGGGTGGCCGGCCAGGAAGCGGGCCACGGCCATGGTGCTCTCCGAGAAACGCTCGACCTTCAGGCGCAGCGTGCGCAGGTCGTTGAGGAAAAAAAAGGCCGAGTACGGGGACATGCAGGGGCCGGAGTCGCGTCCGGGCCACAGCTTCAGCCAGGTCGCGTAATCGGCCCGCGCCTCGGCGGCCAGGTGGCGACTGGTCATGTCGTGGCGGGCGACGACGGCGCCGCCGATGGCGGCGCCGCCGCTGCCGACGGTCTTGGTGAGCGAGTGCACCACCACGTCGGCGCCGTGCCGCAGCGGCCGCATCAGCGCCGGAGTGGCGATGGTGCTGTCGACGATCAGCGGCACCTGGAAGCGGTGGGCCACCTGCGCCAGCGCCTCCAGGTCGGAGCACGCCTGCTGGGGATTGGAGGGCATTTCGGTGTACAGGAAACGGGTGTTCTCGTCCAGGCACGCTTCCCACTCCGCCGTCTCCCAGGGCCGGGCCACCCAGCGCACCGCGGCCCGGCGCTCGCGCAGCCTCACGTTGAAGAGCTGGAAGGTGCCGCCGTACACCTGGGCCGACGAGACGAAGTTGACGCCGGCGCCGCCTTCCTCGGGCAGGGCCAGCAGCGGCTCCACCGCCTGCTTAATGGCCGCCATGCCCGACGAGGTGCAGAAGGCCGAGGCGTCGAAGGGGCAGCCGTAGGCCTCGAGCAGGGAGAGGGTATCCTCCAGGAAGGAGTTGGTGGGATTGATGATGCGCGAGTAGCACCAGGTGGGGATGCGGTAGGCCAGCCCCGCCTCCATCTCGTCGCTGTCGCGGTAGCCCTGCGAGGTGGAGGGGAAGATGGGCTCGATGATTCCGCCCTGGCCCTGGCGAAAGGCCTCATCCACCGAATACATGCCGTGGACGGCGATGGTGTCGAAGCGCGCCCGGCGCATCGCCTGCCGCTGCTCGCGCCGCTTCCTCAGGTAATCCCGGCCGGCCTCCTCGTAGCGCGCGATCCCCTCCCGACGCGGATCCTTCATGTGCGACTCCCCGGAAGCGGCTTCCTGGGCTTGGCCGCCAGCGGCCGCGGCCAGCGCGATTTTCTTAGCACAGGGAGAGCGGATTGTCAAACCGCGGCCGAGTCTCCGCCGGCTTGACAGGGCGCCGGCAAAGACGCATAGTAAGCGCGGCCGCCAGTGGTTCCGCGGGCACCCGAGGAAACGCGACATGACGATGAGCGACGAAAAGCCGATCCTGTTCTATTCGACCAACCGCCGGGCGGCGCCGCTGCCGTTCCGCGCGGCGCTGCTGCAGGGGTTGGCCCCCGACAAGGGGCTGTACATGCCGGAGCGGGTGCCGGCTCTGCGCGCGGAGGAGATCGCCGGCTTCGCCGCCATGGACTACGCCGGGATCGCCGCCGCCGTCTGCGGCCCCTTCCTGGGCGGCCAGATCGCCGCGGACGAGCTCGCGTCCCTGTGCCGCGACGCCTACGACTTCCCGGTCCCGCTGGAGCCGGCCGGGGAGCGCCGCTTTGTCATGCGCCTCGACCGCGGGCCGACGGCGTCCTTCAAGGACTTCGCCGCCCGCCTGATGGGGCGGCTGATCCAGCAGGCCCTGGCCCGCGAGGGCCGGCGCCTGCTGATCCTGACGGCGACGTCGGGCGACACCGGCAGCGCCATCGCCAACGCCTTCCACGGTTTGGACAACGTCCGCGTGCTGGTGCTCTTCCCGGAGAAGGAGGTGACGCCGCGCCAGCGCAAGCAGATGACCACTCTGGGCGGCAACGTCGGCGTCATCGCCGTCGACGGCAAGTTCGATCACTGCCAGGCGCTGGTCAAGCGGGCCTTCAGCGATCCGGCGCTGGCGGGGCTGAGGCTTTCCTCGGCCAACTCCATCAATATCGGCCGGCTGCTGCCGCAGATCGTCTACTATTTCTACGCCTATTCCCGGCTGGCCGGCCGCTCCGGCGAGCCGGCGGTGTTCTCCGTCCCCAGCGGGAACTTCGGCGACATGATGGGCGCCTGCCTGGCCCGGCGCATGGGACTGCCCATGCGCCGCCTGGTCGTCGCCACCAACGAGAACGACGAGTTCCCGCGTTTCCTGGCCAGCGGCGCCTACCGGCCCGTCGAGCCCTCGCGCAACTGCATCTCCAGCGCCATGAACGTCGGCCATCCCAGCAACCTGGCCCGGCTGGTCGATTTGTACGGCGGCCATATGGACGAGACGGGCGCCGTCCTGGAGCCGCCCGACATGGGGCGCTTGCGCCGCGACCTATTCGCCGTCCGCATCGACGACGGGGAGACCCGGCGCATCATCCGCGAGGCGCACGAGCAGTGCCGACTGCTGCTGGAGCCGCACGGCGCCGTGGGCTGGGCCGGTCTGCAGCGCTACCTGGAGGCGGAGCCCTGGCCGGGCGGGCTGTGCGTGACGCTGGAGACGGCGCACCCGGCCAAGTTCCCCGAGGAGATTCGCGCCATCCTCGGCTTCGACCCTCCCCTGCCGCCCAGCCTCGAGGGGCTCGAGTCGCGGCCGGAAGCCTTTGAGCGCATGGCCAACGACTACGGCGCCTTCCGCGAGCGCCTGCAAGCGGGCTATGCCTGAGCGCGGGCGGGGCCGCCGGTGAAGACCATCGTCATCCTGGCCGACGGCATGGCCGACTATCCCATCCCCGAGCTGGGCGGCCGCACTCCGCTCCAGGCCGCGCGCACGCCGGCGATCGACCGCCTGTGCGCCCGCTCCCGCTGCGGCCGGCTAGTCACCGTGCCCGACGACATGCCCCCCGGGAGCGAGGTGGCCAACCTGTCGGTGCTGGGCTACGACGTACGCCGGGTGTACCAGGGCCGCGGCGTCCTGGAGGCGGCCAGCATGGGCGTCGAGCTGGCGGCCGATGACCTGGCCATGCGCTGCAACCTCATCTGCGTGGAGGCGGGTCGCATCAAGAACCATTCGGCCGGCCATATCCCGAGCGAGGAGTCGCGGCAGCTGGTCGCCGCCCTCAACGCGGAGTTGGCCGGGCCCCGCGTCCGCTTCCATGCCGGCGTGAGCTACCGCCATCTGTTAGTCATCGCCGGCGGCGCAGGCGACTTCGAGTGCACGCCCCCCCACGACGTTCCAGGCACTCCCTTCGCCGATGTCCTGCCCAGGCCGAAGGGAAAGGCCAGCTGGACCGCCCATCTCGTCAGCGAGCTGATCCTCGCCTCGCAGCCGCTCCTAGACGGCCACCCGGTGAACTGGGCGCGGCGTGAGCGCGGCCTGGACCCTGGCAACTCCATCTGGCCGTGGTCGCCCGGCCGGCGCCCGCGGATGAAGACCTTCCGCGAGCTCTACGGCCTGAGCGGGGCGGTCATCTCCGCCGTCGACCTGATCTTCGGCATCGGAATCTACGCCGGTTTCGACCCGATCCACGTCCCCGGCGCCACCGGCCTGTACGACACGAATTACGAGGGCAAGGCCCAGGCCGCCTGCGCGGCGCTGCGCGGCCACGACTTCGTCTACCTGCACGTCGAGGCCAGCGACGAGGCGGGGCACGAGGGCGACCCCCGGCTGAAGACGCGCACCATCGAGGCGCTCGACCGGCGGGTAATCGCTCCCCTCTGCGCCTGCGCCGAATCCCTGGGCGAGCCCGTCGCCATCGCCCTGCTCCCCGACCACGCCACCCCCTGCGCCGTGCGCACCCACACCCGCGACGCCGTTCCCTTCCTGATCTCCCGGCCCGGCGAGGAGCCCGACGGCATCGGCGAGTTCAGCGAGGAGACGTGCCGGGGCGGCAGCTACGGGCTTTTGCACGGGGAGCAGTTCATTCAAGCGCTTTTGAAGATGTAACGAACCGAAGCACTACAATAAGTGGTAGTGGTAGTGATAGTGGTAGTAACAGCATAGTATCGAGCTAATTCTCGATCCGCACGGTTCGGGCTTTTCCGACACTATCACTATCACTATCACTACCACTATCACTCCTCTATTCATTGCGCCGACGAGGCGGTTTTGCTAGAATCAGGGCATGAAATGCCCCGCCTGCGGTGCCGAGAATCCCGACTCCGAACGCTCTTGCGGCCGCTGCCGCGCTTCCCTGCCCGGCGCCGGGGGCGGCACCATCCTCGGCGGCCGCTTCCGCGTGCTCCGCTCGCTGGGCCAGGGCGGCATGGGCGAGATCGTGCTGGCCGAGGACGTCAAGCTGGGCCGGAAGGTGGCCATCAAGAGGGTCAGCGCCGCCGCCCTCTGCGACGGCGAATCAAAGGCGCGATTCCTGCGCGAGGCCCAGGCCGCGTCGCGGCTGGACCACGCCAACATCTGTACCATCTACGAGATCGCCGAGGAGGAGGGGCGCGAGCACATCATCATGCAGTACGTCGACGGCGTCACCCTCGACCAGCTGCTGAAGATGAAGCCCCTCTCCGTCAACCAGGTGATCGACATCGCCGCGCAGGTGGCCGACGGCATGATCGCCGCCCAGGCGCGCCGCGTCGTCCACCGCGACATCAAGCCCGGCAACATCATGATCGACCGCGACGGCCGCGTGAAGATCCTCGACTTTGGGCTGGCCAAGATCTGCCCGGCCCCGGACGGGGGGGAGGACGACGCCGGCGGGGCGGCGGCGGAGCGCCGTGACCGCGACTTGACCGAGAAGGGCCTCGTCCTGGGGACGGTCTCCTACATGTCGCCCGAGCAGGCACGCGGGCAGAAGCTGGACGGACGCAGCGACATCTTCTCCTTCGGGGTGGTGCTCTTCGAGATGCTGGAGAACCGCAACCCCTTTACCGACGAGGAAAACATCGTCACCCTGTACAACATCCTGCACCGCGAGGCGCGCTTCGTCCGCCCGGCCCCCGAGGCGCTGCGCGCCGTCATCGCGCGCTGCCTGCTGAAGGAGCGCGAGCTCCGTTTCCGCGACTTCGCCGAGGTGCGCCAGGCGCTGGCGGCGCTGCGCGAAGGCGCAGCCTCCGGGGCCGGGGCAGCGGCGAACGCGACCGAGGTGATCGACGCCCGCGAGCGCCGCGAGATCCTGCGCGGCGCGGCGGAGCCGCGCCCGGCGTCCGACAGCGAGCGCCTGAGCGAGATGGTGCGCCGACTCAAGCGCATGAAGGCCTCCACCGAGGCCCTGCGCACCGGCGGCTCGCGCCGCGCCTGGCGGATCGCCGTTTTCGCGCTGCTGCCCGTCGCCGCCTTCGCGGCCTGGCTGGTCTTCCTGCGCCCGGCGCGGCCACCGGCCGGGCGGCCCCTGGCGGCTCCGCCCGACCATGTCCTGCTGTTCCCCCTCGAGAACCAGACCCCCGATCCGCGCGTCGGCCCCGAGGTCGATTTCCTGATCGCCGAGGCGCTGAACGGGTCGCCCGGGTTCAAGGCCCTGACCGCAACCGAGCTGCGCGTGCTCTGCGGCGGCCGCGAGGTGACAGCCGAGCGCCTGCCCGAGCTGGCCAGGCGCTTTGGCATCCGCTACCTCCTGCGCGGCAGGCTGGGCAGCGTGGCCGACAAGTATGACATCGAGGCCCGCCTCAGCCGGGTCGGCGCCCAGGACGACCGCGCGCCGTTCTTCATCCCCGGCAAGGGGAAGGACTCGCTGCTGACCGACCAGGTCGACAACCTGGCCCGGCGCGTGAGCGAATCGTTCTCCGGCGAGGCGGCCGCCCGCGGAACGGCGCCGCTCTCGGCCGCCTTCGGGAGCGACTGGCGCGCCTTCGATCTATTTTTCCAGGGCAAGTCCTACTGGGACAAGAAGAAATTCGCGCCGGCGCGCCGCCTGCTGCTCAGCGCCGACGCCCAGGCCGGCGGACTCCCCGCCGCCCGTTTCCACCTCGCCCTGCTCGCCGATTATTCCGGCGACGCCGGCGAGGCGCAGGCGCACCTGCGGGCTCTCCTGCCCGCGCTGGCGGGCTTCTCCCCGGCCATGCGCCTGCGGGTGCAGGCGCTGAAGGCCAAGTTCGACTTCGACCTCGCCGGGCAGGTCCGCTGCCTGCGCGAGCTCAAGGCCATGTTCCCCTTCAGCAAGGAGCAGGCCTTCGAGCTGGGCGAGGCATTCTTCCGCCATGGCGACGCCGAGCGCGCCATCCCTGAGTACGAGGCCGCCCTGGCCCTGGACGGCGACTACCCCGCCGCATTGAACCACCTGGGCTACTGCCTCTCCTACCTCGGCCGCCATCGCCGGGCCATCGAGTGCTTCGAGCGCTACCGCGACATCGACCGTACCGCCAACTCCTTCGACTCGCTGGGCGACGGCTATTTCTACCTTGGCGACTATATCCAGGCGGAAAACAGCAAGATCTACGCCGTCAGCCTGGACGACGCCATGGACTGGCCCTACCTGACGCTGGCCGACATCGCCATCCTGCGGGCCGATTTCCAGGAGGCCGAGAAGTTCCTGGCCATCTACCAGAAGCTGGCGAAGTTCCCCAAGGCCCAGGCCGACGCCCTGGCCAAGAAGGCCTTCATCCGGCTCCTGGAGGGCGCTCCGGCCGTTGCCCTGGACCTGCTGCACGAGGCGCTGCGGCGCCACGATTCCGCGTCCATCAACGACCACAGCGGCGAGTACCACTGGCTGTCGGGCCTCTGCCGCCTCGCCCTCAACGACCTGCCGGCGGCGCGCCGGGAGCTGGAATGGCTGCGTCGGCTGCGCGGCGCCTTCCGCCTGTCGGCCGACAACTTCGACGCCGCCCTGAAGTATTGCCTGCACCTGGAGGCGCGCATCGCCGAGGCCGCGGGGCGGCTGAACGAAGCGGACCAGCGCTACCGCGAGCTCCTGGCCATAAAGCCCCAGCTCTCCTTCTGGGTCACCTATTACTGTTACCCGTTCTTCGAGAACGAGTACGCCGGATTCCTGGCGCGTCGCCGCGACCGGACCGCCGCCGGCGCGGCCGTCGACCGCTGCCTGGCCTTCAATCCCGATTATGCTCCCGCACTGTGGACAAAGGCGGAGCTGCTGAAGGCCGCCGGCGCCGGCGGCCGCCGCGAGGTCCTGCGCCGCATCGAGGCCCTGTACGGCGAGGGCCCCGGGCCCAATCCGCGGCGGGACAAGCTCAGGAAGGAACTAGCCGAAATACCGTGACGCGTAACGCGTGACGCGTGACGAGCAACCGCAAGGGAAACCTTTTTTTACTATTCTAAAATTGGAATTCCCTGTTTTCCAAGCAGCAAATTTCAAATCAATTCCAAAGACCATGTTCCGATCTCCAAAACACAGTCACTTTGAGTTCTTGTTCCTGTTTGCTTCATCCGGTCACTGGAATTTGGTTTTCTCTCGTCACGCGTCACGCGTTACGCATCAGGAGAATTCTTCCTTTGCTGTTACATGTCACGCGTCACGCGTTACGCGTCACGATAGTTCTGTTCAATCTATGCTGGGAATGCCGAACTTTCCCCACAGGTAGTTCAGCCGGTAGCGGCGCTCGATCTCCGGGCGGCGCAGCGCCGGCGCCAGGTTCTTGAGGAACCAGCCGGTCTTGGCGTTCAACTCGCCGTCGTCGCGGAAATGCGCCAGCAGCTTTTCTTCCAGGACTGCGGCGTCGCCCGCCTCCCCGCGCCGTTTCGCCGCGAACAGGGCGGCGAGCTCGGCGGCCGCGAACTCCAGCTCCGGCGGCACATGGGCCAGGAAGCGGTCCACGGCCGCGAAAGGATTCATGGGCTCGGGGCGTCCGGCGCCGGTTCCCAGGGAGAGGAACGACTGGTAGCCCTTGCGCACCTCGTAGGCAAAGGCGGAGAAGCGCGCCGGCGGCCGCTGCCGCCTGCGGCCGCGCTCCAGCACGCGGTCGATGGCCTCGCGGATCACCTTCTGCGGGATCCCCTTCTCCCACCAGCGGTACAGGACGTCGAAATCCTTGCTGGTGATGAAGAAGCGGATATGGTGGCGCGCGTCCAGGTACTGGATGACGCGGACGATGTAGTCGTGGTCGCCGGTCCGGCTGTCCATGGCTGCGGCGCCGGCAGGGGCTTCCTCGCTCACCCGCGCCGCCCCGCCAGGCGCTCGTGGACCCGGCGCATGCCGATGAAGATCAGGTCGGGAGCGAAGGCGTCGATGCCGGGCACGCGCCCCCTGAACAAGCCCATCATGCCGCCCGTGGCCACGACCGTCGTCCGCGCCCCCAGGCGGCGGCGGTAGAGGGCGATCAGGTGGCCCAGGGCTCCGGCGGTGCCGTAGAAGACGCCGGCGCGGATGCTGTCGGCGGTGTTGCGTCCCAGCGGCGAGCGCGGGACCGTGAAGGCCACCCGAGGCAGCCGGGCGGCGTGGTCGGCCAGCCCTTGGACGGCGATGCCGATGCCGGGCAGGATGCAGCCGCCCCGGTAGGCCCCGGCGCGGTCCACCAGGTTAAAGGTGATGGCCGTCCCCGAGTCGATGACGACCAGCGGAGCCGGGAACAGGGCCAGCGCCCCGAGGCAGTCGGCGATGCGGTCGGCCCCGAGCTCGGACGGCCGGTCAATGCGCAGCGGCAGCCCGGCGTCGGTGCGCGCGTCGAGGAAGAGTGGCCGGGCCGCGCAGTCACGGCGGATGGCGGCGCCAACGGGCCGGTCCAGGCGCGGCACCACCGAGGAGACGACCGCCGCCGTCACCCGCCCCGGCCAGGGGGACGGCAGCAGGGAGGCGAAAGCGCTGGACGTCCAGCTGCGCGGCGTCGGCACGCGGTTGCGGAACACGATCGCCTTGCCGCGGAACACGGCGGCGGCCACCGTGGTGTTGCCGACGTCAACGGTCAAAAGCACGGGATTCCTCCTCGCGCAGGACCCGCAGGCTCAGCTTCTCCCGGGCCAGAAAGAACAGCCCGAGGAAAAAGGGCGGCAGGATCGTGAAGGCGTGCAGGACGATGGCGTAGGAAAGGGCGGGGCCCTTGGGCACCCGGAAGAAGCCGAGGGAGAGCAGGCACAGGTAATGGAACGTGCCGATGTAGCCGGGCGAGGAGGGCACGACCACGCTGATGGTGGTCACGACCAGCGCCACCAGGGCGGCGCTGGCCGGCAGGCGGTAGCGGACCGTGAAGCCGAAGGCCTGGAAGAGCAGCTGGTAGGTCAGGACATAGCTGCCCCACAGGAGCAGGGAGTAGCCGGCGACGGCGGCGTAATGGCCGCGGCGCTGCAGCGGCGCTACCCCGCACAGGAACTGCTCCAGTGCGTCGCGGGCGCGCGCCGACACCCGCGGCGGCAGGAAGCGCAGCAGGCGGCCGCAGGCGGCCAGGGCCCGCCGTTGCTGGCGCTTCATGAGCAGCAGCAGGACGGCCAGGGCAACGACCAGCGCGAGCATCACCGCCCCGCTCTGCCGCACCCAAGCCGGGAAGGGGAAGAGCAGCAGCGCCAGGGCGAGCAGCAGCAGCAACGAGGCCACGTCGATGATGCGCTCGACGACGATGGTGGCCAGCACCGCGCCGGCGCGCGCCCCGGTCCGCCGGGCGGCATGCCAGGCGCGGACGAACTCGCCCAGGTGGGCCGGCATGAAGACGTTGCACATGTAGCCGATGCACAGCGACGCCAGCAGCGTTCCCTGGCGGACGCGGGCGACGGGGCGCAGCAGCAGCCCCCAGCGCCAGGCGCGCGCGGCCAGCCCCAAGGCGACAACGGCCAGCAGCGGCAGCAGGTAGCGGGCATCGGCCCGCGCCAGCGCGCGCAGCACTTCGCCGGCGTCCACCCGGCGGAACGCCAGCCATGTGAACAGCGCGCTGACGCCGACCCCCAGCGCCGTTTTCCAGATCCCGGCCCGTTTTTCCCTGCTCATCGGCCCTTTCTATAGCAAATCGCGGCGCCGATGTCAAAGTTCCGGTGCGATGCCCGGCGGCCTTTCAATCTCCGATCGCGAAGCAGTAAAAGCCTCGCGGGTCGGGGTGGGCATTCGCCGCGGGGGGGGATTGCTATTTCCCCGCCGGCATGCTAAGAAGGAAACGATGGTTCCGGGGGTTTGAAACGCCCGGGGAGGCGAGCCATGGAGCTGTCCGCATTCCAGGTCAGCAAGATCGAGCTCATAGCCGACTATGAGGCGGCGGTGATGGAATTGTACTGGGTCTACAGCGAAAAGTTCCCCGAGCACAAGGAATTCTGGATCGACATGGCCGACGACGAGCGCAAGAACGTGGAGTGGGTGCGCGCGACCATCGAGCTGATCAAGGCCGGCAAGGTCGACTACAACCGCGAACGCTTCAACATCGAGGCGGTGCGCACCGCCCTGGGCTTCATCAAGGCGCAGATCCGCGAGACGCTGGACAAGCCGCTGAGCCTGCCGGCCGCCCTGGCATACGCCGCCGGCATCGAGGATTCGATGACCAAGAAGAAGTTCTACGAGATGATCAAGGACGACAACCCGGAGGCTCGCGCCATGTGCCAGAAGATGGCCGCCGAGAACCAGAAGCACCGGGAGAAGCTCAACCAGTTCCGCTCGAAGCACAAATAGCGCCCCGACCGGGGCCCTGGAGGCGCCCATGCCGCTGGTCATGATCCATCTGCTCGCCGGCCGGACGGATCGCGCCAAGAGGACGCTGCTCAAGTCGGTGACCGACGCGGTGTCCACCTCGCTGGGCGTGGCCCCCGAGAGCGTGCGCGTGATCCTGAACGAGGTGCCGGCCGAACACTGGGCCGTCGGCGGCGCGCCGATCCGCGCGCCGCGCCGTGCCCGCGCTCACGGCACGAGAAGATCCCATGCCGGCTGAGCCGCGTTCAGCGTGCCGGCCACGGAGGAAACCATGCCCCGTCGTCGTCTTGGCGTCGTCATCCTTTCCCTGCTCGCCCTGGCCATGAACGCCTCCCCCGCCTTCGAAGCGGACGAGATCCCGACTCCGGGAGGTCCCCTGCGCATCACCTTCATCGGCCATGGCACACTGCGCTTCGATTTCTCCGGCCGCGTCATTTATGTCGATCCCGACGGCCGCCTGGCCGACTTCGCCGCCATGCCCAAGGCCGACCTGATCCTGGTCACCCACCAGCACGGCGACCACTTCGACCCGCAGGCCATCGACGTTCTGCGCCGCGCCGGCACCGAGATCATTGTTTCCCCCGCCTGCCTGCCCCTGCCTGCCGGCGCGCGGGTCATGCGTAACGGCGACCGCGCCCAGGCGGCAGGCCTTGCCGTGGAGGCCGTTCCGGCCTACAACCTTGTCCACCAGCGCCCCGATGGCCGCCCCTTCCACCCCCGCGGCGAGGGAAACGGCTACCTGGTCTCCTTCGCCGGCCTGCGCGTCTACGTCGCCGGCGACAGCGAGGACATCCCGGAGATGGCGGAATTGCGCGACATTGCCGTCGCCTTTCTGCCGATGAACCTGCCCTACACCATGACGCCCGAGATGACGGCCCGCGCCGCCCGCTCCTTCCGCCCGCGCATCCTCTATCCATACCATTTTTCCGCCACCGACCCCCAGCGTTTGCTCGACCTGCTCGGCGGCGATCCCGCCATTGAGGTGCGCGTCCGCCGGATGAACTGAACCCGCCGGGGCCATGCAGGGCAGCGAATTCCGCGGCCTGGCCGAGGCGGTCACGCGGACGTACGGCGACGACCCCTGGTACTTCCTGCGCGAACTGGCGCAGAACAGTCGCGATGCCGGAGCCCGGGCCATCCGCGTCGAGGCGCAGGCAACCGCCGGCGGCAGCGAGACGATCGCCTTCGCCGACGACGGCCGCGGCATGACCCTGGCCCACGCCCGGCGCTTCCTCTTCCGCCTCCACGCCTCGGACAAGGGCGGCGACCCCGCCGCCGCCGGCCGCTACGGCGTCGGCTTCTGGACCGTGCTGCGCTTCGGGCCGTCCCTCATCCGCATCGAGTCGCGGCGCGGCGGCGAGTCCTGGGCCATCGAGCTCGACGCCGTCCTCTCCGCCCGCGCGGCCGAGTGCCGACGCCGCGCCGCCGGCACCACGGTCACCCTCGTCCGCTCCGCGCGCTGCGGGACGGCGGAGGAGTTCTCCCGCCAGGTCGGAGAAGGCCTGCGCGCCTATTGCCGTTTTCTGCGGCGCAACGACCGCCGCGCGTCGCCGCTGTCCCTGGTCTACGACGGCCGCGAGCTGAACGAACCCATGACGCTGCCCGGCCCGCTGAGCCTCCGCTTCCGCAGCGGCCCGGTCGAGGGGGCGGTGGGGCTGGCTGAAAATCCAGAGGTGCAACTCTACGCCCGCGGCCTGCCGGTATGGCGCGGCGCGGCCCTGGACCAGATGTCGGTTCTGAACGTCGACGCCGCCGGCCGTACCGACGTGGGCGTGAGTCTGGCGCCCGTGTACCTGCTCAACGGCAACCACCTCGACGTGACCTTCTCCCGGGACCTGGCCGTGGAGAACCGCGCCCTGGCGCTCGTGCGCCGCAAAGCCGAGGCCGCCCTGCGCCTCCTGCTCGAGGCGTCACTGCAGCGGGTCTTCCCCAGGCGCTGGCCGGGCCGGCTTCTCGACCGCCTGCGCGCCCTCGCCGGCGGACTGCTCCGCCCGGCGTGGAACTGGCTGCCGCTCGTCGCCCTGGCGCTGCTGGCGCTGGGGCTCCTGGTGCGGCGGCCGGGAGCAGCCGCCGCCGCTCCCGACTGGTTCAGCCTGGCCGACGCACCGCGCTCCTATCCCGGCGCGGCGGTGGCCGCCGACGCCGCTCCGGGCGTGCCGCCCCTGGCGTATTCGCCGCCGGGTCCGCTCCTGCTGCGCCTGTTCGCGGCCGACCTCTATGACGCGGAACGGGGGTTCATCCGCGGCCCGCGCCGCGGCCAGCGCCGGCTTTCCTTCGCCCCGTCCTGCGGCGAGGAGGAGGCCCTGCGCCTGCGCCTGGAGGCCGGCGCAGGAGAGACCATTCTGCCCCTGCCGCCGGGATGGGCGCTGCGGCGCGGGTCGCTGGCGGTCGACGGCCGTACCGTGGCCGATGTGAGCGCCACCGCCCAGGGCGAGGCTGTGGCCCGCCTGAACGCCGGCGGCCTGGTCACGTATGCCGCCTGCCCCGCTCCCGGCGCCGACGCCCCACTCGGGGAGGACGCTGCCCTGTTCCGCTCACTGCCGCCGGGCTTCGCCCTTCCCGGCGAACTGGAGGCGGAGATCGCCGCCAGCCGGCCCGCCGGCGTTGGCCATCGCGCGGCGCTGGCCCTGGCGCTGACGCGCGGCCGGCTGGCGTACTCCGCCTCCGCGGAGACCGCCGGGCGCTTCCGCAACGAGGCCGGCCGCGGCAGCTGGCTCGAGCGCGTGCTGCGCATCGGCGCCGGCGACTGCGATGTCGTCAACGGCTTCCAGGTGCTGCTGCTCCGGCGCCTGGGCGTCCCGGCCCGCCTGGTCATCGGCCTGGTCGGAGACGGCGGCGCCGCCCTCCCCCGCCTGCACGCCTGGGCCGAGTATCTCGACGGCGACTGGCGGGTGAGCGACGCCACGCGGCGGGCCCCGGACGGAGTTCCCGTCCCGGCCGCGACGGCGGGTTCCGCCGCCGCCGAGCCGGTGCCTGCCCCGGCCCCGGCGGCCGCGTCCCCGGCGCGGAACCGAGCCTTGCCGCTCCTGTTGGCCGCGCTGGCGGCCGCCGCTCTCGCCGGGCTGCTGCTGCGCATCCGCCGCGGGCGCGCCGAGCCTGCGGCGGCCGGGGTCGAGGAGATCCGCGGGCCGCTGCTGCAGATCGCCCGCCAGTCGCTGCTGCGCCCCGACCTGTGGGGCGCCGACAATCCCATGCGCCGCCATCCCCTCCTGCCGCTGGTGAACGGCGGGCGGATCTCATTCCAGCGGGCGCAGGCGCTCGCGCAGCGGGGCAGGCTGCTGCTGACGGCCAATCGCAATCCCCTGGCGCTTTCCCTGGCCGCCGCCGGGGCGGCCGTCCTGGACCTGGGGCACCCGGCCTACGCCCCCCTGCATGCCGTCCTGGAGGAAGCGATCGACGCCGACATGCTGTGCCGCCTGCGGCCGGAACCGCCGGCGCGGGACGGACTGCTGGCTGCGGTGAACGTCATCCTCGCTCCCGCGGCTTCGGGAAAAGCCGAGAAAGCCTGGATCCCTTCCAGCCGGACACGGCGGACCCTGACCGGTCCCTGCCTGCTGGCGGCGGGAACGCCGGAACCCGGCATCCTCGCCGTCGATCTGCCCGCCACCGCGCTGAATCCCCCCTTCTACTTCCCGCGGCGCTTCATCGCCGTGTCGCCCCAGGCGCAGGGATACCTTCGCGCCCAGGACATGTTCGCCGACAATCCCGGCCTGGCGATCGTGCGCTTCCTGCGCCTGCTCGGCGAGGAGGAAGCGCTGCCCGAAGGCCGCCTTCCTTCCCTGTTGCGCCGCGCGGCGCGCCGCCTGCTGGAGGAAGGAAATGGGTGAGCCGCGGCCGGAGGCGATCGCTCAGCCCGGCGCGGCGGGCATGGCCGGCCTGTTCTCCATCGACGCCGACGCCCATTTGCGCAAACTCGCCGCCAGCATGTTCCCCACTCCGGCCCAGCTCCCCGTCGAGCTGGTGCGCGCCGCCCTGGGCCGCGGCGCCGGGACGGTCACGGTGGAGATCCGCCGCCGCCGCCTGGTCGTGGCGGATGACGGCGGGGCGATCGCCGAAGAGGAGTGGCTCGCGCTGGCCTGCGCCCTGGACGGCAGCCGCCCTACCCTGGAGCGCGAGCGCGCCATCGCCGCCCTGCACGATTCGGCCCGGCCCGGGATCGGCCCGCTGGCGGCCCTGGTTCCCGGGGCGCGCGACATCCTCATCTCCAGCCCCGGCGCCGGTGCGCGCCCTGACCTGCGCCACGCCGGCGGGACGCTGCGCTTCATCCCCGCGCTCGCAGCGCCTGCCGGCACACGCGTCGTCATCCGCCGGCGGCACGGCGCCGCGGCCGCGGAGCGCAGGCTCCTGGCCGAGTTGTGCGCCGGAGCCGACGCCGCGATTTCGCTCAACGGCCGGGCGATCGACAAAAAGCCGGTCCTGCGCCGGGCGCTGGTGCGCCGCTCCCTGGAGCCGAAAGCGGCCGGCGACCGTCGCGGAGCGGTGGCGGTGCCGGCGCGAGGCGAGATCTGCCGCATCTGGCTGCTCGACCGCGGGATTCCCTGGCAGCTCTTCACCAGCGCCTCCTGCGCGGGCCTCGTCTTCGACGCCGCGCTGGAATCGAGGTCGCCGGCGACCGCGGCCGAGTTCACCGCCATGGCGGACGCCGCCGCCGACCTGTACGCTTGGCTGTGCGAGCGCTATCCGGCATTCCCGGAACCCTGGCAGGAGCGGATCGAGGATCTGGTATTCCGCCGCATCCGCGCTACGGGCGACCCGCGCCTGTCCTCGGCCTTGGCACCGTTCCGGCTGCTGGGATCGCCGCGCCGGCTAAGCCTCGACGACGTGCGCCGCCGGGCACGGGCCGGCCCGCTGACCGCGCTTCCCGCGGACGGCGATCCCGCGCGCTTTTCGGGTCCGCTCCAGGAAGCACTGCTGTTGACGCCGCGGCAGATCGATTTCCTGGCCAATGAGGCCGGCATCCCCCTGAGCGTGCCGCCGTCGACAGTCGCCGGCCGGGGCTTGTCCGGCCGGGTCACGGCGGCCCTGCGGCGGGCCGGACCGGTCCTGCTCGCCCTCCTGCCCCGCCGGCGCCCGCGGGAGGCGCCGGGGCTCCACCCCGACGAAAAACGGCTGTGCCGCGAGATGCAGGCCCGGCTGAGGGAGCGCGCCGCCGTTCCGCTGGCGCCCGATGTCCGCGTGGCCATGGCCCCCGGCCGCGGCCTGTTCCCCTCCTCCTGGCGCCCCCATGCGGGAGGCGGCATCCTGTGGCTGCGGCGGGAACACCCGCTGGTCCGGGCCGCCGCCCGCCGCGTGGGAAGAAACCCCGCCGACGCCGAGCTGGCCTGGGTGGCGCTGGCCCCGCGTTCGCTTTTGACAGCCGGCGGCTCTTGAAATAGAATGACCACGGGGGCATCCCCGGAGAGGTGACGCATGCCGTCAAGCCAGCGCGTGATGTGGATCATCGTCGCGGTCGTCGCCGCGGCCGTCATCGGACTCGGATATTTCCTGTTCCTTGCTCCGGCAGGCGAAACAAGCAGCGCCGTCAAGCCGCCATCCACGACCCTTCCCGCCCCGGCAGCCGAAACGATCGCGCCGGCCGAGGCGGGACCCGAACCGGCGGTCACGCCGCTCGATCTCGACCTGGACGCCAGCGACGACGCCGTGCGGCGGCTGGTCCTGGAGCAGAGGCCGCCGGAGACGGTGCGAGCCTGGCTGAAGCAGAAGGAACTCGTGCGCACCGTGGTCGCGGGGGTGGACGCCGTCGCCCGGGGCGAAAGCCCGGCGCCGCTCCTGAGTTTCCTGTCCCCGGATGCGACGTTTGCCGCAACGGAGCGCGGCGGCAGGATCGTCATCGACCCCACGAGCTTCCGGCGCTATGATCCGCTGGTGGCCGCCTTCCAGGCCGTGCCCGACGCCACCTGGCTCCGCTGGTACGCAACGCTGCGGCCCACCCTGGAAAAAGGGTTCCGCGAGCTGGGCTACCCCGACGTCACCTTCGCCGAGCGGCTGCAGCAGGCGGCAAGCCACCTGCTGCTGGCGCCGCCGATCGCCGGGGAGATCGTCCTGGAGAGAAAGATGATGAGCTATGCCTTCGCCGATCCGCGACTGGAGGGGCTCAGCGCCGCCCAGAAACACCTGCTGCGCATGGGCCCGGCGAACGCGGCGCGCCTGCAGGCGAAACTGCGCTCCCTTTCCCGGCTGCTCAGGACGGGCGGAGGGAAATGAGGGCGGGGATATTCACGCCGGCCGCGGACGCGGCCAGGGGCCGGGAACCGGCCACGGACGGGAGGGTTTGGGCTATTCCGCTACCTTGACGTTGGTGGCCTTGGGGCCCTTGTCTTCCTGGATGACCTCGAAGGTGACTTCCTGCCCCTCTTCCAGGGTCTTGAACCCTTCCTGGGAGATGATGGCGGTGTGGTGGACGAAGATATCCTTGCCGTCCTCACCGTGGATGAAGCCGTAGCCCTTCTTCGCGTCGAACCATTTGACTTTGCCTTTTAGCATGGTGTTCGTTCCTCGCAAGCTGAATTGCGGTCATGCTAGCACACTTCATTCCGATAGTCAAACGAAGAGGTCAGACCGGTCGGACCGGTCAGCCTGTCCGACATGAATTGTTTCTATGCCGGCGCCATGGTACAGTGGCAACGGAGGAGACATGGCCCACCTGACCTCGCGTTCGGCGTACGAGCGGCTGACCCGGCGCCTGAACCTCTTCCCCCAGGGAGCTCCGCCTTCCCAGACCCTCTTCCGCATCCTGAAGATGCTGTTCTCGGAGGCCGAAGCCCAGCGGGTCGCCGACCTCCCCATCCGCCCGTTCACGGCGAAGAGGGCGGCGGCGGTCTGGAAGACCAGCGAGGCCGCGGCGCAGCGGACGCTGGAGGAGCTGGCCGGTCGCGGCATCCTGGTCGACTCGCCGCGCGCCGACGGGACGATGGTCTATTGCCTGCCCCCGCCCATGGCCGGCTTCTTCGAGTTCTCCATGATGCGCGTGCGCGGAGACATCGACCAGCGCCTGCTGGCCGAGCTCTTCTATCAGTATCTCAACGTCGAGGAGGAGTTCATCCGCCAGCTGTTCTGCCGCGGCGAGACCCAGCTGGGCCGGGTGTTCGCCCACGAGCCGGCGCTGGGCGCGGAAGGCGCGCTGCACGTCCTGGACCACGAGCGGGCCTCGGAAGTGGCGCGCACGGCCCGGCACGTCGCCGTCGGCATCTGCTACTGCCGCCACAAGATGGAGCACCTCGGGCGGGCCTGCGCCGCGCCGCGCGACATCTGCCTGACCTTCAACTCCACCGCCGACTCGCTCGCCCGCCACGGCATCGCCCGGCGCATCGACGCCGCCGAGGCCCTGGACCTGCTGCAGCAGGCGCGCGACCGGCTGCTGGTGCAGTTCGGCGAAAACGTGCGCGAGTCGGTCAATTTCATCTGCAACTGCTGCGGCTGCTGCTGCGAGGCGATGATCGCCGCCCGCCGCTTCGGCTTCCTGCACCCGGTGCACACCAGCCCCTTCCTGCCGGTCGTCGACGGAGCGGCGTGCTCGGGCTGCGGCCGCTGCGCCGACGCCTGCCCGGTCGAAGCCATGGCGCTGGTCTCGGCCAACGACCCCAAACGGCCGGAGCGGCGGAAGGCGCTCCTGGAAGAAGAACGCTGCCTGGGATGCGGCGTCTGCGCCGCCGCCTGCCCGCGGAAGGCCATCGCCCTGCGCCGGCGGCGGCCGCAGGTGATCACGCCGCTGAACTCCACCCACCGCGCCGTGGTCATGGCCATCGAGCGCGGCAAGCTGCAGAACCTGATCGTCGACGTCCAGGCCTCCTGGAACCACCGCGCCATGGCCGCCGTCCTGGGAGTGATCCTGAAGCTGCCGCCGCTCCAGCAGGCGCTGGCCAGCCGCCAGATGAAGTCGCGCTACCTGGAGTTTATTCTCGCCAGGAGAAGGGACTGACCGAGCTCGAACACCCGGACAGGGAAGAAACACGGACCAACCCGGACGGGCACGGACCCGAACAGGAACAAAGGCGAGCGGTTGTCATCCGGCCGCGATTCTGCTATAGTGTCCCTTCCGCTAAAAGGAGCCGCCATGAAAAAAATCATCTCCGTCGCGATCGTGTTTGTTCTTTTCGGGTTCGTCGCCTGCCAGAAGGCCGGGAACGCCGCCCAGGTCAGCAAAAAAGAAGACCTGGACACGCAGATGAAGAAAGTGAGCTATGCCATCGGCCTCGACATCGGCAAGAACTTCAAGGCCCGCTCGATGGACATCGACCTGGTCGCGATGATGAAGGGGCTGCAGGACGGCAAGCAGGGCGCCGAACCTCTGTTCAAGGAGGACGAGATCCAGAAGTTCATGACCCAGTTCCGCGACGATATGATGAAGGCCGAGCAGGACAAGCGCCAGGCGCAAGGCAAGGAAAACAAGGTGAAGGAGGAGACGTTCCTGAAGGAGAACGCCCAGAAGCCTGGCGTCAAGGTCACCGCCAGCGGCCTGCAGTACCGGGTGCTCAGCGAGGGCACGGGACCGCTGCCCAAGGAAAGCGACACGGTCAAGGTGCACTACCGCGGCACCCTGCTCGACGGCACCGAGTTCGACTCATCCTACAAGCGCAACGAGCCTGCCGTATTCCCGCTCAAGGGCGTCATCCCCGGCTGGACCGAGGCCCTGCAGCTGATGAAGGTCGGTTCCAAGTACCAGGTCTTCCTGCCCAGCCGCCTGGCCTACGGCGAGAACGGCGCCGGCCAGGCCATCGGCCCCAATGCCACCCTGGTGTTCGAGGTCGAGCTGCTGGGCATCGAGAAACCGGCGCCCGAGCCCAAGGCCGAGCCGAAGAAATAGAACATCGTAATTCGTGACTCGTGATCACTACTGTCCTAATAAAGTTTTGGTGATATAGAGGCCGGCCTCTCTTTTGGG
>JAEAMF010000403.1_pt1 | contig 56660 bp, 43 predicted proteins | sample 8958721 | NCBI WGS metagenome assembly JAEAMF01 (sample SAMN16933255, study PRJNA681124) | bioreactor sludge metagenome | isolation source: anaerobic bioreactor treating anionic surfactant - SDBS | place: India: Bengaluru | collected 2019-02-28
TAAAAAGGTAGTTTTTGTGGGTTTGTATGACAAGGTGGAAATTTGGGATGAACATCGTTGGGTTCAGTATCGTCAAGAAGTGGAAAATCAATCAGTGGATGTTTTGGAACAATTATCAGAATTTGGGTTATAGAAAGTAATTTAAAAATTTAGGAAGGTGTTTGTGGTTTAAAAATAATAATTAGTGGCTGTAGGTGGCAAAATTCACCTCCAAACTCCCCATCTATAGTTGCTAATTATTTTTTTAAAACCACAAAATTATTTTATGGATAATATTCATGTTCCGGTTTTGCAAAAAGAGGTTTTGAAATATCTTGATCTGAAAGCGGGTGATAGCTATATTGATTGTACTTTTGGTGCTGGTGGACACGCGCAAATGGTTTATGAGGTGGTGGGAAATACTGGTCGGATTTTGGGATTGGATAGGGACGATAGTATTTTAAAAAAGGTAAGAACTGATTGGGAAACAAGAAAAAATGTAATTATTGTTAATGAACGTTTTTCCCGGTTGTCAGATGTTGCCAAAGCGAATAATTTTAAGCAGGTTGATGGTATTTTGATGGATTTGGGAGTGTCGAGTTGGCAATTGGATGATGCAAAAAGAGGTTTTTCATTTCAGGCGGGACAAAAGCTGGATATGCAGATGGGAAAAAATCAGATGACGGCAGCGGATTTTTTAAATTCGGCAGAAGTTGATCAATTGAAAGAAGTGCTGAAAAATTATGGTGATGTAAAAAATGGTTCTCTGATCGCAAAACGGATTGTGGCCGAAAGAAAAAAAAGAAAGATTGAAAAAACAGACGATTTATTAAATATTTTAGCTGATTTGCATATTGTCAAAGGAGCGAGGAGAAATTTATTAGCGCGAATTTGGCAAGCGATAAGAATGTATGTAAATGATGAAGAGACTGAATTGGAAAATGGTTTGAGACAGGCAGTTGATTTGCTGAAAAAGGGTGGCCGGTTGGTAGTGATAAGTTTTCATTCGGGTGAGAGTCGGATTGTGAAGGATTTTTTTCAGAAAAATAGTCGATCGTGTGTATGTCCGAAAGATTTTCCCAAATGTGTATGTCAAAATAAGCCTTTGTTGCGCTTGGTAACAAGAAAATCTATTAAACCGACGAAGGAAGAAATATTTAAAAATTCTCGTGCGAGCAGTGCTGTATTGCGAGTAGTAGAGAAAATATAAGGAGGAAAAATAATGGGGAGAGATCGAAAAGAGGTGGAGCAAATTTTTTCTGGGGTACAGAAAAATAGAATAGCTTCCAGGTTTGCTTTGGGACCGGTATCATTGCAGTTTGTGACGATTGTGTTATTGGCGATGTTTAGTTTGATGTATTTGTTGCAGAACAACCAATTGACTACTCAGGGTTATAAAGTGTCGCAAATTAAAGATGAACAGTTGGAGTTATTGCAAGAAAATGAAAAATATCAAGTAGAGGCAGCGCGATTACAGTCTTTGGATGCAGTGAAAGACAGAGTGAAAAATCTGGAAATGGAAGCGGTGGGGAGTGTAAAATATTTGGCGGTAAAATAATTTTTTTCAATCGAAATTGAAACCAGATATCTTTTTTTGCGATAATAGAATAAGTTGAAAAAAGATATTTGTTTTTTAGTTTCGATTTTTTATTTATGACCAATCATCAAGTTGATCAAATTGGTAACAGGATAAATATTGTGCTGATTTGTGGTTTATTGTTATATATTTTGTTGGCAATAAAAATATATAGTAAACAAATCATGCAGCATGATCATTATTTGTCTTTGGCGACTAGTCAACATTTGTGGCAAGAGGAAGAGGAGGCGAGACGGGGAAGAATATATGACACCAATGGTTATCCTTTGGCGGCTAATTTGTCGATGCCGGCACTGGAAATTATTCCCAATCAAGTTGATGACGCGGAGTATGCTGCTCGAAAAATATCTACGGTGATGCATTTGAGTCGACAAGAAGAAAGCGAGATAAAAACCAAGATTGAAACCAAAGCTTTGTATATGCCGCCAATAAAAAATAAATTGACCGAGGATGAAACAAAAGAAATTAAGGATTTAAATTTGAATGGTGTTCTTTTATTACCGGAAGATTGGCGTTTTTACCCGGAAGGTAATTTGGCGGCGCAGGTGGTGGGATTTGTTGATGGGGAAAATAACGGGCAATACGGGATTGAAGGTTTTTTTAATGATGAGTTGATGGGAAGTTCAGGTTTTGTGCAGACATACAAGGATTTGACCGGGAGAGATATTATTGATTCGCAGAAGGTTTTACAACAAGTACGGCAAGGTTTAAATTTTTATCTAACTATTGATCGAACGGTGCAATATTTTGTGGAAGATAGATTGAAAGCGGCGGTCGAAAAATATCAGGCAGATAGTGGTTCGGTGGTGATTATGGATCCGAAGACGGGAAAGATAATTGCGATGGCCAATTACCCAACATACAATCCTAATGAGTATTATAAAGTAGATAAGTATGAGAATTTTAATAATAATGTAGTTTCGTCAAGTTGGGAACCGGGGTCGGTATTTAAGGTAATTGCTATGGCAGCGGCGATTGATCGGGATTTGATCACACCGGAAACAACAGAAAATTTTGGGGCGAGTATAAAAGTTTTGGATCGGGAGATATGGAATTCGGAAAGACGTCCGTATGGACAGGAAACGATGACTCAGGTCTTAGAGAATTCAGATAACGTAGGTATGGTTTGGGTAGGGCAAAAATTGGGTAGGGATAACTTTTATAGTTATTTGTATAAGTTTGGTTTTGGGGAGGCGACCAATATTGATTTGCCAAATGAATCGGTGGGAATGGTGGTAGATAAAAGTGCAGTCAATGAGGTTGATTTGGCAACAATGACGTTTGGTCAGGGTATTGCGGTGACGCCGATTCAGATGGTATCGGCGGTGGGAGCGATTGCCAATGGTGGCTATCTGCGTAAACCGTATATTGTTGATAAAATCGTGACGGTTGATGGCAAGGAAGTAGAAGTACAACCGGAAATAACTCGTTCGGTTTTGGATCCGGATACTGCCCGTTCGGTAACGGCGATGATGGTTTCGGTGGTGGAAAATGGTCATGGAAAATTGGCGGGAGTAAATGGGTATTATGTGGCGGGTAAAACGGGAACGGCACAGGTGCCGATCAATGGTGTGTATGATGCCAATAAGACAATCGGTTCATTTGTGGGATTTGCCCCGGCTTTGGATCCAAAGTTTGTGATGTTGGTCAAGATTGATGTGCCGAAGACGACTGAATGGGCGGAAAGCTCAGCGGCTCCTTTGTTTGGAGAAATAGCAAAATTTATGTTGGATTATTATATGATTACGCCTGATCGATTGGATCAGGTGTAGAAAGAGATTATGGTAAAACAAATTTGGCGAAATTTTTTGGCGGGAACTTTGGCAAAACAAGCGGAATATTTATTGAATAAATTTCAGCCGATGGTGGTTGGGGTGACTGGTAGTGTGGGAAAAACGATTACGAAAGAGACGATATATACTGTATTGAAAGAAAAACAAGAAACGGTGAGGAATGAAGGAAATTACAATAATGAAATTGGAGTACCTTTGTCGATAATTGGCTTAAAAAAACCAAAAGGGGTGGTGGACTGGTTAAATTTTTTGACGACGGCAGAAAAAAAAGTCAGGGCGCGAGATAATTTTCCGGCATATTTGGTTTTGGAATTGGGGGCGGATCGAACAGGAGATATAAAAAAGTTATGTCGATTGGTTAAACCAACGATTGGAGTGGTTACTTCGGTTGGTCCTTCACATTTGGAATTTTTTAAAACAATAAATAATGTAGCCAAAGAAAAGAGAGGTTTGGTGGAAAGTTTGCCGAAAAATGGTTGGGCGATTCTCAATTATGACGATCCATTGGTGGTCAAGATGAAGACGAAAACCAAGGCCAAAGTATTGACCTATGGCTTTAAAGAGGGAGCGGATGTGCGAGCGGCCAATATTGTTTTTGATTTATCGGTGACTAGTTTCAAATTGTGGTATCGGGGTAGTGTGATTCCGGTTAAAATAAACAATTTGGGTTACGCTTATGTGCGGGCGGCTTTAGCGGGTATTGCGGTGGGGTTGGCGGTGGGGATGGATGTGATTGATATTATCAATGGTTTGGGAAAAATGAGTCAAGTGCCGGGAAGAATGAATGTGATAGCGGGGGAAAGAGGGGTAACTATTTTGGATGATACTTATAATGCTAGTCCGGTATCGATGTTGGCTGCTTTTGAAACGATTAAGGCTATGAAGATTAAAAAGAGAAAAGTGGGAATATTGGGAAGTATGTGGGAGTTGGGTCGGGAGGAAGAAAAAGGACATTTGAATGTTGGTAGGGTAGCGGGAAATTTATTTGATGAGTTATGGTTGGTAGAAAAACATGCTCAATTATTGAAGAAAGGAGCACAAACAGCCAGGATCGATCAGAGTAAAATTAGAATTTTTTCAACTACTGATGAACTATTGGTGGAGATAAAAAATATGACACAGCCGGATGATTTTGTTTTTATCAAGGGATCACGGTCGAAAAATCATTTGGAAAAAGTGGTAAAATTATTAATGTTGGATAAAAATCAGGCGGAAAAAATTTTAGTAGCTCATGGAAAGGATTAATTTTTTATGGCGGATTATAAAATTGAATTGGTAAGAATGTTGACGATGGCGGTACTGTCTTTCTTGTTGGCGATTGGTTTGACGCCGGTTTTAACGCATATTTTATATAAGTATCAAGTTTGGAAGAAACCACAAAAATACAGTTCTCTCGATAAACAAAAGACGCCGGTATATTATCAATTGCATGCTGCCAAACATAAAAGGAATGTACCTTTCATGGCGGGAGTTTTGATCTGGTTGGTGGTGGCGATATTAACATTTTTTTTGAATTTCAGCCGAGAACAAACATATTTGCCGCTGTTTGTTTTGGTGATGACCGGGATTGTTGGTCTGGTAGATGACTGGTTGGATTGGAAAAAAATTGGTCAGACAAAAGGTTTGAGCGCCAAAATGAAATTTTTCTGGATATTGTTGATTAGTGTTAGTGGGGCATGTTGGTTTTATTTTAAGCTGGATTGGAGTATTTTACATGTTCCGGTGTTGGGTAGTTTTGATATTGGTTGGTGGTATATTCCGTTGTTTATTTTGGTGATGATTTCATCGGCCCATGCAGTGAATTTAACTGATGGTTTGGATGGTTTGGCGGCCGGGTTATTATCTTTGTCTTTTGCGGCTTTTGCCGGGATTGCTTTTTTTCAGGGCAATATCGGAATTGCCATTTTTTGTGCAACTATGCTGGGAGCGATTTTGGCTTTTTTGTGGTTCAATATTTCCCCGGCGCGCTTTATGATGGGCGATACTGGTTCATTGGCGATGGGGGCAACTTTGGGGGTAGTGGCGATGTTGACAAATAGTGCTTTGATTTTGCCGGTGATTGCTTTGGTTTTTGCGGCGGAAACATTGTCAGTGATTATTCAACAGATGTCAAAGAAGTTACGGCAGGGAAAAAAAGTTTTTCCGTCGACGCCAATACACTTAACTTTTCAGGCGATAGGTTGGTCGGAAGAAAAGGTGGTGATGAGATTTTGGGTAATCGGGGCGGTGATGGCAGTTTTGGGTTTGGCTTTGGGTTTGATTGGTGGCAATTTTGATATTGTGTTTAATAAATAAATGAAACAACAAGTAAAAAAAAGTTGGTGGCAAAGAATTTTTGGTGAGCAGTCAGGTGGAAAACCTGATTATTTGTTGGTGGTTTTGGTTTTTGCTTTGGTGGTTTTTGGCTTGATTGTTATTTCTTCGGTTTCGGTGGTGGTCAGTTATGATACTTATGGGGATAGTCACCTGTTTTTGCGTGATCAATTTGTATCGGCGTTAATAGGTTTTGCGGCTTTTTTTATTGTTTCCAAAATTGATTACAATTTTTGGAAGAAAAACGCGATTTTTATGTTGATAGGCACTTTATTGTTATTGGTAATGGTATTTATGCCGGGAATTGGTTTCGAGTATGGGGGAGCAAAAAGGTGGGTTTTGATCGGTCCGCTGTTTTTTCAGCCATCGGAAATTATTAAATTAACTTTTTTGTTTTATCTGGCGGCTTGGTTGACAAAGAAAGGTGAATTGGTTAAAAATTTTTCCATGGGTTTTTTACCATTTGTTTTTTTGATGGTTTTGGTAACTGGCTTGATAATGATGCAACCGGATTTGGGAACTATGTTGGTTATTGCGGCGATGGCCGGGGTTTTGTTTTTTGTATCCGGAGCCAGTTTGAAACATATTTTTCTTATTATTGGTGGGGCAGTGGGGGCGGTTTGGTTATTGATTATTAGTGCTCCATATCGAATGGCGCGGTTGACGGCTTTTTTGAATCCGGAAGAAAATATATTAGGAATTGGTTATCATGTACAGCAGGCTTTGGTGGCGATTGGTTCGGGTGGCTGGTTGGGGCGCGGTTTTGGCCGGAGTTTACAAAAATATGCTTATTTACCGGAAGTGGCGGGTGATTCGATTTTTGCGGTTATGGCTGAAGAATTGGGTTTTTTGCGGATAATATTGTTTTTATTGGTTTATATTTTTTTCTTGAGCCGAGGCCTAATGATTGCCAAGCGAGCGCCTGATTCTTTTGGTCGATTATTGGCTTTGGGAATTGTTGTTTGGTTGGGTTTTCAAGCGTTTGTAAATATTGCAGCCATGTTGTCTTTGGTACCTTTGACTGGTTTGCCCTTGCCGTTTATCAGTTATGGCGGATCTTCCTTGATTATTTCTTTGGTAGGGGTGGGAGTATTATATAACATTTCCAAGAAAGCGAGGATGTGATGGCAAAAAAGAAGAAAAGAATAGTTTTGACTGGAGGAGGGAGTGGTGGACACGCTATTCCTTTGATTTCTATTTGGCAGGAAATTAAAAATGATTATGATTTTTTGTATATTGGTGAAAAAGGAGGAAAGGAACAAGAAATAGTTAAGAGAGTTGGTTTGGATTATCGGGGAGTTTGGGCGGGAAAGTGGCGTCGGTATTTTAGTTGGCAAAATTATTTGGATTTGGGTCGGGTGCCGGTGGGTATTTGGCAGAGTTATTGGATTTTGCGAGAATGGAAACCTGATTTGGTATTGGCAAAAGGTGGTTATGTCTCGGTTCCGGTGGTATTGGCGGCAGTATTATTGAAGATAAAAATAATTTCCCACGAATCGGATGCGATAATGGGTTTGGCCAATCGAATTATTGCTCGATATGCTGATAAAATAGCGGTAGCTTATCCGGTAGGACGCTATGGGCATAAATATACCAAGAAAATGGTTTGGGTAGGAATGCCGGTCAGGGAGTGGAGCTATAAAATTAATGATGAAAAAAAATTACGGAAATATTTTGGAATAAAAAATGATTTACCGATTTTGTTTGTAACCGGTGGTAGTCAAGGTGCTTTGCACGTTAATAAGTATGTCATGAAACATCTGGAAGGTTTGTTGGAATTTTGTAATGTAATTCATACAACGGGTAGGACTGATTTCCGGCGGGTAAAAGAATGGCGGGAGACTTTACCAAAAAATAAAGAGCGATATTTGATATATGATTTTATGTTTGAAGAATACGAGAGGGCGATGGTGCTGGCGGATTTGATTGTTTCTCGGGGTGGCTCGACTTTGGCGGAAATTTCCAGTTTGGCCAAACCGTCGATTCTGATTCCTTTGCCGACGGCAGCGGGTAATCATCAATATTACAACGTTAAGGGATTTGAAGATGTGGGAGCAAGTGTAATGGTGGAAGAAAGAGATTTTGATAAAATAAATTTAACTGTTTTGGTAAAATCTCTTTTGGAAGATGAAGAGGGATTGGAAGAAATGAAGGCGGCGGCGGCGACAGCTATGAAGACGCAGGGTTCGGTGCGGATCATGGCGGATTTAATTGATAATGTTTTGGGAGGCAAAAATGTTTAAACATATTTTTTTGGTGGGGATTGGCGGGATATCCATGAGCGGAATTGCTCGGATTTTGCAAGCACGAAAAATCAAAGTTTCCGGTTCTGACATTTGTGAGTCGGTTGAGACAAAAAAATTACAGAAAGAAGGAATTGAGGTGTATATTGGTCATCAATTAAAAAATTTGGCTAAAGATGTTGATTTAGTGGTTGTTTCCGCGGCGATTGATGATAATAATTCGGAAATTGCGGAAGCCAAGAAAAGAAATATTCCTATTTGGCGAAGATTACAGTTGGTTGATTATTTGGTTGATGAGAAGGTCTTGATTGCGGTGGCGGGAATGCATGGAAAGACGACTATTTCTTCCATGATTGCAACGGTGTGCGTGCAAGCCCAAGAAGATCCGACGATTTTGGTTGGAGGAGAAGTTAAGGAAATTGCGGCCAATGCGCGGTATGGAAAAGGTGAATTGTGGGTAGTGGAAGCGTGTGAATATAAACGGTCGTTTTTGGATTTGAAGCCAAATATTGCGGTGATAAGTAATATCGAAGAGGAACATTTAGATATCTACCGTGATTTGGAAGATATTATGGATACTTTTGGTTTGTTTTTGCAACAGGTGGATAATAATGGTTTGGTGGTAGCGTGTTTGGACAATGTAAATGTGGCTAAACTAGTGACGAAAGTTCAAGCCAATGTGGTGGGTTATGGTTGGCAAGCTAGGCCGAAATATTTTACGGGAGTTTATTGGCAGATAAAAAATTATCGTCAAGAAGGAGATAAATATTGTTTTGAAGTGTGGATTGATGATGAATATTTTGATACTTTTGGGTTGGCTTTGCCGGGGAAATTTAATGTTTCAAATGCGGTGGCGACGGTAGCGGTGGCGGATTTTTTGGTGATAGACCCGGAAATAGTTAAAAAAGCATTACGTGCGTTTACCGGGGCAAAGAGGAGATTTGATATTTATCTTGATCGAGACGATATTACAGTAATTGACGATTATGGACATCATCCGACGGAAATTACCAATGTTTTGCAGGCAGTGCGAGATAAATATGATAATCGGCCGGTTTGGGCGGTGTGGCAACCACATCAATATAGTCGAACTTGGCAGTTTTTGGATGATTTTGTTGATTGTTTTCAGGGTGTAGCCAAATTAATTATTTTACCGATCTATGAAGCGCGTGATTCGCAAGAAATTAAAGAAAAGATTGATGAACAGAAATTGGAGAAGATAATGAAAAAAGCGGGGATAGATTGTCGGTCAGTGGCTTCATATGATGAAGCGGTTGATTTTTTGGAGAAAAATACTGAATCAAAAAGAGTGGTGTTGACGGTAGGGGCGGGGCCGGTGGACGAGGTAGCGGCAAAATTGACGGATAAAATATCTAAAAAGAAAACATCTAAATAATTTCTTAAATTAAATTTAAGATGTTTTGCGTTAAAATAAAATTATGATTGAATTGCAACAAAATATTGATTTGTCCAATTGGTTGTTTTTTAAGACTACGAGTGTAGCGAAATATTTAGTGGAGTTAAAAGAAAGTGACGATTTTTATCAATTGCCAAAAATTATAATGGAGAAGCAGATAGATAAAATAATGGTTTTGGGTGCCGGATCCAATGTACTGATTTCGGGTAAAGGTTGGGATGGTTTGGTGATAAAAAATAGTTATACACGTTTGGAACGGCTTAGTGATGATCGGTGGGTGGTTGGCGCGGGAGTGTTGTTGCCGTATTTATCTTTTTTCTTGGCCAAACAGGGCTATGCCGGTTTAGAACATTTGGGAAATATTCCGGGGACAGTCGGTGGGGCGATTAGAGGTAATGCGGAGGCGTGGCGACAAAGTATATCGGACTATTTGCAGGAAGTGGTTTGGGTTGATTGGTTGACGGGAGAAGAAGAAATTTTGACTAAGGAAAAATGCCAGTTTGCTTACCGGACATCGATTTTTAAAACTGATAAAAAATATCAACGAGGTTTGATCAAAGAAGCGATTTTTGCTTGGCCACTAGGCAAACCGGAAGAATTGCAGAAAACTATTTTGGCTGATCGACAGGATAGAAAACAAAAACAACCGGATTGGCCATCCTGCGGATGTTTTTTTAAGAATGTTTTATTGACGGAAAGAAATTGGTCGGCGGTGGAAAATTTTTTTGGGGAAGAAATATTGTCTGGACGGAAGATCGGAGATAATTTTTCGGCGGGGAAGTTGATTGATGCTTGTGATTTGAAGGGAAAACGGGTGGGAGGAGCAGTGGTGTCGGATGTTCATGCGAATTTTATTGTTAACCAAGATGGGGCGACAGCTCAGGATATTTGGTTATTGGCAAAAATAGTTAGAGAAGAGGTACAAAAGAAAATTGGTATTGAATTGGAAAATGAAGTACAAATCTATGGAAAATTTAAATAAAACAAATCGAAGAGCAAGGTTGAAACAATACAATCCTGAGGTGGTGGTTATGCCGGCCGCGGGCGGTGGTTGGTGGCGGATGTTTGTGATATTTGGGTTGATAGTGTTATTGGTAGGTGGTTCGGTATATTTGTTGTTTTTTTCTAATTATTTTAAAGTTCAGGATGTGGAAATAACTGGTGATACAAAGCCAGAGATGGTTGATGGAATAAAAGAAATGTTGAAATGGGAAACGGAATACATGGCTTTGTTCAATAACGATGATTTTGCCAGTAGTATTAAAAAGAGATTTGATGGTTTGGCGAAAGTTGAAGTGAGTAAAAAGTGGCCAAAAACTATCAAGGTAGCAGTGGCCGAGGAACAACCGGTGCTAGTGTGGAATAGTGAAGGTAAGTTGTATTTGGTAGATAGTACGGGGGCGGTGATGAAACAAATTGAAGAGAAAGAAAGATTGGAATTGTATAACAATTTATCTGTGATTGGTGATTTGTCTGGTCTGCCGGTAGAAGAAAATGAAAAAGTGGTTAGCAGAAGCTTTATTTCTTTTGTGGCGGCCATCAAACAAGGCATTGAAAATTCGGTGAAAAAGGAAATTGAAGCTTTTGAGGTACAGGAAACGACATTTACTTTGCGGATAAGAATGAAAGAAGGTTATGAAGTTTTTTTCGATACTTTGCGTGATCCGGATGGGCAAATAGAAAAGTTGAATAATTTTCTCAAGAGTCAGACTTTGGTTAATGAGTATATTGATTTACGTATCAATGGTAAGGTGTATTATAAATAAATATAATGGATAATATTTTATGGCAGATTGGTGATAAGGTGGATAATATTCAGGATCTGCAGGAATTGTTTTTACAAAATAGATTGGGACAAGATTTACTACAGACGGATTTTTTGCATCCGCAGTTTGTTTTGCCAGATCCGTTTTTGTTACCCGATATGGATAAAGCGGTGGAAAGAATTGCGAGAGCGATTGAAAATAAAGAAAGGATATTGATATATGGTGATTATGATGCGGATGGGGTGACTAGTTTGGCTTTGTTGTATGAGCTGTTATTTTTTTGGGGAATTACACCGGAGGTGTATATTCCTGATCGTTTTTCCGAAGGTTATGGATTGCGGTATGGTGTATTGGAAAAGTATTTTTTAGCGGGAACAAACTTGGTAATCACGGTTGATTGTGGGATTAGAGATGTGGAGATTGCCAGGCAGTTATTGGAGAAAGGTTGGGATTTGATTATTACCGATCATCATGAACCGGGAACAAAAATACCGGAAGCGGTGGCGGTGGTTAATCCCAAATTGGCGAGAAATAGTTATCCGGAAAGAGAATTGGCGGGAGTGGGAGTGGTCTATGCTTTGGCGCGCGCTTTGATGACCAGGATGAATGTTGATGCTAAAGAACAGGAAAAGTTTTTGAAGTGGAATTTGGATTTGGTGGCTTTGGGAACGGTGGCGGATATGGTTCCATTGTTGGGTGAGAATCGGATTTTGGTAAAGTATGGTTTAATTTCTTTAGCCAAAAGTAAAAAATTCGGTTTGCGGTATTTACGACAAATGGCGGGGATTGATAAAGATATCTTAACTAGTGAGGACATTAGTTTTGGTTTGGCGCCGAGAATAAATGCTTCTGGTCGGTTGGACAACGCCTCGTATGCTTTCAATTTATTGATTGAGAAGGGGGATTTGGAAGCGGAAGTATTAGCCAAAGGGATTGAACAAAAGAATCAGGAAAGAAAAATGCTAACAGAAAATATTTGGCAGGATGTTTTGTCGCAAGTGGATGCCAATAATTTGCCTGGTTGTATTGTTTTGATTGATGATGGTTGGTCAAAGGGAGTGTTGGGTCTGATTGCTTCAAAAGTAATGAGGCGTTTTTATCGGCCGGCGATTATTGCCACAGTTGATGGGGAAGAAATTGTAGCGTCGGCGAGAAGTGTGGAGGAAATAAATATTGTTGATATTTTGGAACAAAATCAACAATATTTATTTCATTTTGGCGGACATAAAAGAGCGGCGGGATTGACGGTTAAAAAGAATCAATGGAATGAATTTATAAATAATGTTCAAAATATAATCGCATCAGAGAGTTTGTTGACTAGTTTGGTACCCAAGGTAAAAGCGGAGGCGGAAATTGATCTGGGTTTGGTGGGAGATTCAATATGGGATTTGTTAAATTTGTTGCAACCGTGGGGGGTGGGAAATGAGGAACCATTGTTGGGAAGCTATGATTGTTTGGTGGTAGAGGTGAAAAAAATTGGTAAAGAAGGTAATCATCTGAAATTTAATTTTTTGACCGAGCAGGGAAAAATTATTCAAGGTATTTGGTGGAGTGGTAGTTTGAAAAACAAAAATATAGATAAACATGATAAAGTTGATGTGATTTATCGTGTGCAGAAAGAATTATGGAATGGTCGAGAAAATTTTTTATTGAATATTGTGGATATGAGGAAAAGAGATGAGTGATAAAAAAGTGGTTTTTGTTTGCAATAATTGTGGCAATGAATATTCTCGGTGGATGGGTAAGTGCGAGGCTTGTGGCGAATGGAATACTTTGAAGGAGGTGGCGGCGCAAGATTTGGCGATAGTTAAAGAATTGGAAGATGCCAACCAATTTGGCGCGGGCAAATTGAGTAAACTATCGGAGGCGGTTTTCGAAGGCAAAAGGTGGTTATCAGGAATTGAAGAGTGGGATCGGGTGTTGGGAGGGGGAATGGTGGAAGGGAGTTTGATTTTGATCGGGGGTGAGCCGGGAATTGGTAAATCGACATTGATGATCCAAGTGGTTAGTGCCTTGGTTGATTCGGGTAAGAAAGTTTTGTATGTTTCGGGAGAAGAGTCATTGGCACAGGTTGGTGGTCGGGCGCGGAGGTTGGGTTTGGCAGCGGAAGCGGTGGATTTTTTGGATAGTGTTTGGTTGGAAAACATTGAAAAAATAATTCAAGAAGGTCGGTATAATTTGGTAGTGATCGATTCGGTACAAACTTTGATTTCTTCTGGTTTGGGAGGAAGTTTGGGGTCGATGGCGCAGATTAGATATTGTGTTTCGCGGTTGATGCAATTGGCCAAGAAGAACAATATTACTATTTTGTTGGTGGGACATGTAACCAAAGATGGTGAGGTGGCTGGTCCACGGGTTTTGGAACATCTGGTTGATGTAGTTTTGTTTTTTGAGGGGGAAAGATCAGAAGATTTACGTATTTTGCGAGTTTTTAAAAACCGGTTTGGAGCGACGGATGAGACGGGAGTGTTTGTAATGGCGGAAAATGGTTTAAACAGCGTGGTGGATGTTTCCAAGCAGTTTTTGAGAGAAAGAAGAGTTGGAGTGCCGGGTTCAGCGGTGGGGGTGGCGATGGAAGGGACAAGGCCGTTTTTGGTGGAGATTCAGGCAATTGCTGATCGGACGCAATTTGGTAATCCGCGGCGGACAAGTGTGGGAGTCGATAGTTCAAGGTTGACTATGTTATTGGCAGTAGTTGGCAAAAGAACCGGAATTGATATTTATGATAAAGATGTGTATTTGAATGTAGTTGGTGGTTTTAAATTGAAAGATCGGTCGACAGATTTGGCGGTAGTTTTGGCGGTAGTCTCAGTAATACTCGAGAAGCCGATTCCGGAAAATGTGGCATTTTTTGGCGAGTTGGGTTTATTGGGGGAAATTCGAAGAGTAAAGTCGATGGACAAAAGAGTAGGGGAGGCAAAAAAAATGGGATTTGAGCGGGTTTTTGGTCCAATATCGGATAAAAAGAATATTGGCGTGCAGTCGGTTGGTAGCTTGGAGGAATTGATTGGGATCTTGTGGAGATAATATTATTTTTTCGTAGTAATAAAAAAACAAACTTCAAATAAAGAAGTTTGTTTTTTTTGGTGTTTAAGGAAATATTTCTAATAGCTTACTTTTTTAGTGTTACTGTAAGCGATTACATCGTTGCCATCATAGGCGCCAATGCGGTAGTAGTAGGTGTGATTAGTTTTGACCGATGTATCGACGTAGCCAATACTTTCTGATCCAGAAATGTATTTATAGTATTCGTCGGGATAGGTAGGGGAGCTATCGGTTTCAGAACGAAGGACTTTATAACCGGCAATATCATCATTATCGTAGGCTGTCCAGGTCAATTTGATACCATCAGCTGTAGTGGTGGATTTCAAGGTGAAGTCGGAGTCATCCAAACTGGTTGTTCCGGTAAATTCGATTGATTTGCTTGAGGTATATTCTAAGATTCCTTCACCATCATAAGCTCCAATACGGTAGTAGTATATTTGTCCATCTTCGACTGATTTGTCGGTGTAACTTTGATTGTCGACTCCGGAGATATAGACAAGATAATCGTCGGGATAAGTGGGAGAACTGTCGGAAGTGGAGCGAACGACTTTATACCCGATGGCATTGTCGTTGTCGGTTTTATCCCAGGACAAGTAGATACCATTTGATTTTGAGGTTACTTCCAGGGCAAAGTCAGTTGATGAACTGCTTGAACCAGTGTATTTAATATAAATACTATTTGTATAAGCGATAACGCTGCCGTTGTAAGCACCGATGCGGTAGTAGTAAGAATGTCCGGCTTGGACGGAGGTGTCAGTGTAAGAAGTAGTATTGGGATCAGAGAGATATACCCACCAGTCGTCCGGATAAGTAGGTTGGCTACTAGTTTCACTGCGAACAACTTTGTAGCCGGAAATAGTTGATGAGCTGTTTTGAATAGTGTCGGTGTATTTTGCCCAGTTGAGATAGGCGTTGTTGTTGCTCACTGAACCGGTGAGAGAAAAATCGGTTGATGATGAATCATCGTTGGTATTGGTACTGTCGCCAGAAACGGTGATAACCCAGTATACTCCGTTTTCTCCGATCCAAGTTAGATTTTCTGCAACTGGGGTGAAGTATTCGGTATATTTGCCGGAGGTAGTGGGAGCTTGAATGTAGAATTGGAAAGTACCGGATTGACCAGAATAAACTGTGTTTTCTTGAAGATTGGCGGCACGATTGGTTGACAACCAGGTATGTTTAAAAAATAATGATTGTCGGTCTTTGGCACTATCAGTTCCTAGATGGACTGGATTGGCGCCGGAGTTGGACCAGGTAGCAGAACCGGTATTTTTGAATTTTACTGTTAATAATTTGATTTCTCCGGGGGCTAAAGTAAGATTTTCGGCTGGTTCTTGTGATTCAAAAATGGCATGATAGCCGTTTTGGTCGTCGTAGTTTTGATTGTTGTCATTGTTTTCGGTAGCTTGTTCGCCGGAGACATTGATATCCCAATATACTCCCCAATCTTCCATCCAGGTAATACCTTCGACCACTGGTTGAAAATATTCTTGGTAATTTTTGGCGGTTTCGGGGGCTTTGATATAAAATTCAAATTTTCCTGTTTCTCCCGGGGCAACTGAACTTTCGACTAAATTGCTGGCTCGATTGTCGCTAATCCAGGTATGTTTATAAAAGTTTGAAGTTCTGTCTTGATCGTGACTAGTGCCTAGTCTGATTGGATGGTCGCCATAATTATACCAAGTTGCCGTACCGGTGTTTTTGAATTTTACCCAGACGGTAGTAATTTCCAATGGTTGTAGAGCCGGGTAGCTACTTTGTTCAACCCATTGGCAATGGTAACTGTCCGGATTGGTGTCAACATCAGTTGACTCAACCATGGCATATCCGGTTTGAGTGAGCATAATTACACCTATCAAAAGTGTAATTAATTTTCTTTTCATGATTCTCCTTTGTTAAAATATTTGAAGTAAATTATTTCTTTTTTTTCGTTTCAATTTCAATTATTTTATCTGATGGTTGCTGATCATTGGGAAAGTATTTGGCTAAAACGTGGGGAGGGGTAAGACGGACAAGCAGGTAAGCACAACCAGAAAAAACGGCGGCGTCGTCGATTAGTCCAATAACGGGGATGTAGTCGGTAATAAAGTCTAGGGGCAGGACAAGATAGAGGAAAAAAATGAGAGTGGGGATAAATTTGGCTTTGAAGGGTACATCCCAATCAAAATACAATTTGAACGGAAGAGCCAAACTTTCCAGAGTTTGAATGATTGGTGGCTTGGGAACGATATGATTATTGTTGTTCATATATTTATTTTACATTGACTGAAATAGATTGTGAATTTTGGTTGCCGGAGTTGTCGAAGCCGATTACTTTTATGGTGTAATGGCCGGTTTCCGGATAGGGCCAAGTGGTTGAGTAAATATTGTTACTGCCGATACTGGCAGAGCCTAGAGGACTGGAGTCGATCTTGAATTCTACTCGGTTGACGCCGGAAATACTATCGATGGCTTCTACCTGAATGTTGATCGGAAAATCATCGGGAGTGAGATTATTTTTGGTTGGAGAGATTATAGAAAGACTGGGGCCTTCTTCGTCATCTTGATTATTGATATTAATATTTTTGGTATCGGAAGCGGTTAGTTTTTGTTGATCGGTGAGATTAACGGAGATGAAGTGTTGACCGTTGTTCATATTGGTAACGTTGTAAACAAGGGAATATGGGTTGCTAGTGGCGGTGCCAATAGGTTTGCCATCCAGAAAGAATTCAATTTTTTCTATGCCGTTGGGGGCGTTGACAGAAGTGTTTATAGTCAAGGAATTACTGATGGTGGAGTTGTTGTCTGGGTAACTAATACTAATTGTTGGTTTTACTTGTTCGAGGGTGCATTTTTCTGTGGGGGGCGGGGTGCCAATGTTGGCGCTGGCGGCCCAACCTTGAACCGGTTGTTCCCAGTTGGGATTGTCAGGCATTTCGGAGTGAATAACTCGGTAAGTTTTGGTTTCGGTGAGGTCGGCGGGAATACTATCGTCGGCCAATTTGCCGTTGGCTTTGCATACTTTGTAAGTGGTAATGTCTTTGGAATATTCAGTGGGGATTTGCCAGGAAGCGCCGATGTCGGTAATGGTTTCTGATCCTTGGACTGGTTTGAGGTTGGTGTAACGGTCGACAGTGATGGAAACAATTCCGTCCGGTTTGGAAAATTCTTCCACCGGTGTATCATCCAAGACAGCGTGCATGTATTCGTTCCAGATGGGAGCAGCGACGTAAACACCTGATTCGCCGGCCATTTCCGAGTTGTCGTTGTTGCCGGCCCAGACACCAGTGACGACTGAAGGGGTATAACCGACAGTCCAACCGTCGCGGTATTCATCGGTTGTACCGGTTTTGGCGGCGACTGGTCTGGTGGGAAAATAAAGTGGACTGGAAGCGCCGAAGGTAGGAGTACGGGCATTGTTGTCGGAGAGGATGTTGCTGATCATATAGGCAATCTGGGGGTTAAAAATTTCTTTTTGGTTGTTTTTACTGTCTTCCTCTTTCCATTCTTCCAGTACATTATTGTCGCTGTCGGTGATTTTGAGAATACTGGTGGCCGGGTTATATTTGCCTTGGTTGGCAAAAACGCCATAGGCATTGGTCAATTCGATGAGTTTGACTTCGCCGCCACCCAAAACTAACGATAATCCATAACGATCAGGATCATTGAGAGACTCTATCCCCATTTCGTTGGCGATTTTGATAGTTTTATCTAGACCGACAAGAGCCAACATTTTGACGGCGGGGATATTGAGAGAATTTTGGAGAGCGGAGCGGATAGTGACCGGTCCGCGGAAGGTTTTGTCGTAATTGTTTGGCAGATAATTGTTACCAAAGTCGGTTTTGAGGTCAAAGAGGGTACTGCCGGGAAACCATTTGTCCATAAAACCGACGGCGTAGACAAAAGGTTTGAAGGATGAACCGGGTTGACGGAGAGAAGTAGCCACATTGACATTGGGTTCAAAAGTGCAATCAACTCCTTGGGTGCAATTTTCCGGATAGGAATCTCCGTAATAATCTTTACTGCCAACCATGGCTAAAACTTGTCCGGTTTTGGGGTCGATGGAAACCAAAGCAGCATTGTGAGCATTCATGTTTGGGCCATTTTCGTCGGCGTATTTTTTGACAATTTCTTCCGCTTTTTCTTGTTTGGCTAAATCTAGAGTAGTAACGATATTTAATCCGCCTTCTTCGATTTGTTTTTGAGAATATTTGGTTTCCAGATTTTCCAGGATATAGAAAACAAAATGAGGGGCTTTGATGTTTTCGTTTTTTCGTTGGAAGGTAAGTTGAACGTTTTTGGCTTCTTCGAGTTGTTGATCATCGATATAGCCCATGCGATTCATTTCATCCAAGATCCAGTGGTGGCGTTCGCTTAATTCGTCGGTGTGGTTACCGTAGGGAGAATAATAACTGGGGGCTTGGATGATAGCGGCCAAAACGGCACTTTCGGCTAAAGTAAGTTCTTTGACGTCTTTTCCGAAGTATGTTTCGGCGGCGGCTTGGACGCCATAGGCGGTGCTACCAAAAGGGATTTCATTGAGGTAGATTTGAAGAATCTCATCTTTGGATAACATTTGCTCGATTTCGATAGATAAAATTAATTCTTTGATTTTGCGGGGGATGGATTTTTCGGTAGTTAGCATGGTATTTTTGATGAGCTGTTGGGTGATGGTGCTGGCGCCTTGAGAATAACCTCGGTGCAAAACGTCTTGGATAGCGGCGGAGATGGTTCGTTTGATATTGAAGCCGGAATGATTGTAAAAATCGCGATCTTCGGTGACAATTACGGCATCTTTGAGGTAGGAAGGCATTTCGTTTAAAGGGACCAATTTGCGATTAATATCGCCGTGTACTTCATAGAGAAGTTGATTGTTGCGGTCGTAAATTTTGGTGGTTTGTGCGACATTTCTTTCTTGTAGTTTGGAGGGGTCGGGTAGTTGAGTGGAATAACTGAAAAAGAGAATAGCGGCGGCCAGTGCTCCCAAAGAGAAGAGTAGGAAACCAATTTGTAGTACCCATTTTATAATTGTTTTGTAAGCCATATTTTTTTCTTGTATGGTTAATATATACATTGTTAATTATACTATATAATAGATGTTATGTGAGCGATTGGGGGTGATAAAACGTGATTATTTTTTCTGTAAGGGGGATTTCGCTAGGTGATTTATTTTTTGATTATATTAATTTTTGTTTATGGAAAATTTATCGGAAATAAAAAAATGGTTTGAAGAGAGGACGGAACAGATTATTGACTGGGAAGGTTTGGAAGAAAAGATGAAAAATGGAAAACAGATTTTGATCAAATTTGGAGCTGATCCCAGTAAACCGGATTTACATCTGGGGCACGGGGTATGTTTACGAATGATGCGTAAAATGCAAGACGAATGTGATGCGAAGGTTCAATTTTTGATTGGGGATTTTACTGGACAGATTGGTGATCCGAGTGGTAAGTCAAAAACGCGGGAGGCGTTGGATAAAAAAAAGGTAAAAGAAAATGCTTTGTCGTATGCCAAACAGGTTTTTATGATTTTGGATGAAACAAAAACGGAAATATGGGCCAATGGTAGTAAGTTGGATTTTGTGGAAAATTGTCAAGGTGGTTGGTGGGACGAGATGAGTTTGAGTGATTTTTTATCGTTACTAACCATGGTTACTCACGCCAAATTGATTGATCGGGATATGTTTCAGGAGAGGATAAAAAATGGGCAAGAAATATACATGCATGAGATGATGTATCCGATTTTGCAAGGTTATGATTCGGTCAAAATGGAGTCGGATTTGACAATTGTGGGTAATGATCAATTGTTTAATGAATTGATGGGACGTTTTTTCCAGGAACGGTTCGAACAAAAACCGCAAACGATTATGACGGCGCCGATTTTGGTTGGTTTGGATGGGCAGGCCAAAATGAGTAAATCCTTGGGAAATTATATTGGTTTGACTGACAGTGCGGAAGATATGTTTGGCAAGACGATGTCGATTCCGGATAAGTTGATTGTTGAATGGGCCAAATTTTTGACCGATTTGGATTGGCAGAAAATTGACAAACGGTTGGAGGCAGGGGAAAATCCGCGGGATCTAAAGATGATTTTGGCAACTGATATTGTGCGACAGTATCATGGTGAAAATGAAGCAAATGAAGCAAGAAAAAGGTTTGTAAAGTTTTGTGCTCGTGAATTGGATGACATAATAAATGATGCTTTTCCGGATTTATTTGATAACAGGAAATATGATCCTTTTGCTATTGTTATTGCGAGTGGTATTGTACAAAATATTTCAAATTCAGAAATTCATCGAAAAATTAATGAGGGAGCAGTTTCATTGGATGGTGAAAAAATCTATCAAGGTCAAAGTTATTTTGTTAGAGATGGAGCTATTCTTAAATATGGAAAAAGAAAATTTTTAAAATTAAGGAAGAAAAAAATATGAAATACGGGTGGGATAAATTTAAAGAGGAAGCACAGGAAGTTTTGGCCAAGGCAATAATTGAGTCGAAGATTTTGGGTGAAACAAATGTCGATAAACCCGATGATTTGGTGATTGTTGATATTGTTTCTAATATTAATGAAAATCCGCCGAGTAATGTATTGGCTGATCTGGCTTTTCCGTGTTTTGTTCTGACAAAAAAGTTTAATTGTGCTAGTCCGGCAGTAATTGCCAAGAAATTGGTGGAGGCGGCAAAGGCAAAAAAGAGTGATTGGAAATATGTGGGTCGGGTGGAGGAGAGTGGTTCTTTTGTTAATTTTATTGCCGATGATCAATATTTTTCTCGGGAAATTGTCGACGAGATATTAAATACTAGTGATTGCTATGGGAGTATGCCGGGAAATGGGAATAAGATTGGTATTGAATACGTGAGTCCTAATACGAATAAACCTTTGCATTTGGGACATGCGCGAAATGCTTTTTTAGGAAGTGCTTTGAGTAGGATAGCCGGGTTTGCGGGAGACGAGGTATTAAAATTCAATTTATTCAATGATCGAGGAATACATATTTGTAAGTCGATGTTGGCATATCAGAAATGGGGTGATGATCAGACGCCGGAAACACTGGGGTTGAAACCGGATCATTTTGTTGGTAAGTATTACCAAATGTTTGAACAAAAGGCACACGAAAATCCTGCTTTGGAGGATGAAGCGCAAGCTATGTTAAAGTCCTGGGAAAATGGAGATGAACAAGTACGTGGTTTGTGGCAAAAGATGAATAGTTGGTTTTTTACTGGCGCTAAACAAACTTTACAACGAGTGGGAGCTGATTTTGACAAAATATATCTTGAGTCGGAAATTTACACCGAAGGAAAGCAAATTATCGAACAAGCCTTGAGTAATGGTAAATGCTATCGTTTGCCAGATGGAGCGATCGAAGCAGATTTGGAAGAAAAGAAGTTGGGGAAGAAAATTTTGTTACGACAAGATGGGACAGCGGTGTATATTGTTCAGGATTTGTTTTTGGCCAAAAAAAAGTTTGAAGATTTTGCTTTGGATCTGTCGGTGTATGTGGTGGCTGATGAGCAAAAATATCATTTTGATGTTTTGTTTGAATTATTGGATCGCTTTGGAATTGCTGACAGGACGAAGAATTATCATTTGGCCTATGGTATGGTTGATTTGGCCGAGGGAAAAATGAGTTCGCGACGGGGAACGGTGATCAATATTGATGATATTTTGAACGAATTGCGTGATTTGGCGAGTAAGGAAATATTGGCGCGAGAGTCGGACTTGGGAGAGGAAGAAGTGAAAGAAAGGGCGGAAAAGATTGCTCAAGCGGCGCTTAAATATAAAATTCTGGCGACGGACAAGGATAAAAAAATTGTTTTTGACAAACAGGAGGCGTTGCGGTTTGAAGGAGAGACGGGACCATATTTATTGTATGTGTATGCGCGTATTGCTAGTATACTGACGAAGGCGGGTGAGATTGATTTTCAGACAGTGGAATGGGAAAAAGATAATCGGGAACAAAGGGAGTTGGTACTGATTTTGGCGCAATTTAATCGGGTGATAAAAAGTAGTCGAGAGAAATACAATCCAGGTATTTTGGCGAGATATTTGTTTGCTTTGTGCCAGAATTTTAATATGTTTTATCACCAACATCGGATTATCGATATTGAAGATCAGGGTAAAAAGATGAGTAGATTGTTGTTGGTAAAAGCAACCCAACAAGTTTTGCGTAACGGTTTGGATTTGTTGGGTATTGAGGTATTAAATAAAATGTAGGTTGTTGTATAAAATTAATAAACCGCTTTAAAATTTAAAGCGGTTTTTGTTTGGTTGCGATATGTTATGAATTTTTACTATAAGCCGGCAGTGTATATTTTGTTGTCGGATAGGATATATATTGTATTGATTTTGGAGTTGACGGTAAAATTGGTGATTGTTCCTAGATCTTCGCTGACAAATTGTTTGCTGTAACTTCCGTCTTCTTTGTTAAAAACAATAATTCTTTTATTCTCCGGATCGGCAACGTAAAGATAATCCAATTCTTCCTCAGTGTATATTTGTGTAGGGTTAGCAAGTTGTGAATATGGTTCCGGAATATCTTTTAGTTGGTATTCTTCTTTGTCACCTTTGACAAATTTACTGACAGTTCCGTCTTTTTTTAGTAAGTAAACCGAACCATCGATGGCAATTGAAGTGGCATTGCCGAGATCGATATCATTGGGGTTGTTGAGGTAACCGGCAGCGGCGGAATAGTCATTTCCGCCGAGGGTGGAATATTTGAAAATCTGGTTTTCTTTGGGGGAGAGTAAGTAGATATTGTTGTAATATGTTTGTAGATCGATGGCTGGTTTCCAGGCGGAATCGAGAGTGGAGAGGTCTTGTAGAGTATTGCTGGTTGGATCAAATTTTTGCATGAGACCGTTTTGATAAAAGATAAGATTACTACCTTCATTGATTGTTGCCGAAGAAACAAGGTTTTGAATATCAAAACCGGTGATGTTGGTAATTTTATTATTTTTGAGATTGACACTGGCAATATTATCAGCAAAAGAAAAGAGATTGTCACTGATTTTTTGGAGCTGAGAGAAGTTTTTGCTGCTAATAGTTGATAGATCGGCTAGGGGTTTGGTGGTGTCAATACGTGAGATTTTGTCAACATCATCCAATTTGGAATTGATTTTGTTAATCAGATCGGAAATATTTTCTGTATAGTAGGGAGAAGTTTTAATACTAGCCAATTCGGTTTGACTTTGAGTCAGAAGTTGTTTGGCTTGGTTACGGTCTCCAATAATGATTGAACTTTCTGCTTGATTGTAAAAGGAACTGGCTTCGTCGAGAACTTTTTGGACAGCCAGTTGTTTATTTTTTAGATTTTGACTATTGCGAATGTAGGTAATACTAACAACAAAAATAATAATAAGTAGAATTACTATTCCGAAGAAAAAATATGGTTTAGAAAAGATTGGTTTTTGATTTATTTTTTCCAGTAGAGAGTTTTTTTGATTTTTTGATTCCAGGTGTTGGCGGAGTCTTTGGTTGGTCTCGACAGGTTTGGGGACTGGCTTGCTTTTACGAATTTTTTTGGTGTTTTCTTTTGTACTTGAGGTAGTAACATGATCTTCTTTTTTTTGCGGGAGTTTGAATTTGAGATTTTTGAAGAAATTATTGATGCCGGAAAAAATATTTTCTGATTGTTTAAGAAAAACGGAAAATTTGGTACCTTCATATTTTCGATCTTGCAAAATAATTTCCTCGGGTTGAGGTCGGATTACTTCTTTGGCTAGTCGTTCCTCAGTGGTAGCTTCGAGAATTATAGTACCGATACTGCGAATATTTTCTTGGGCTAGAACACGAGCTAGTTCAGCGGCGCAAGTGGTGGGATTGTGTTGAACGGCGAGACGGCGGATACGGTCCAGGGAAATATTGTTGAATAGGTGTTCGCTAGACATGACAATACGGTCACCGGTAAGCATTTGACCGCTGGAAATATTGGCGAAAGTATTGAGAGGGTGTTTGGTGTCGTTTTTATCGGATAAACCCTCGGTGATATGACTAATAATTTTATTACGAATAAGAAAGGCTTCGGCAGTACCGATTTGGGTAATATGAATATCATGTTCGTTGATGACGGCAATCAAACTATTGAGATTGTCGATCCAGCCAGTGTTTCCTTGTTCGGCCAACTCAGCCATTTTTTCATTAACATGTCTTAAGGCTATTTCAAAAGAGGCAAGGGTATCATCAAGATTTTGGTAAAAATATTTGACTGAAGTGTCAATAATTGTATCGATAATTTTCTGAGAATCTTTACTGGGATGATTTATGTCGATAAGAAAAAAAAGGTTGCCGTGGTTTTTGTGAGTTGTTTTTTGCGGTTTGTAATCCAGAACTTGAATCAAACGGTCTTGCCCGGAAAGTTTGCTAAATAGTTTGCCGATGCGGACAGTTTTGTGTTCGGAATTATTTTTCATATTTTTCCCTCTTTGGATAAATCGCCTCAATGATATTATACATAATCCCCCTGGAAAAAAAACCGAATCATTATGTAATATTTTTGCAGCATTGTTAAGTATTTTTATGGTAGTTTTTGACAGATTGGGCAGTAATGCGTTCCTCGACCGACTAATCGAATTTTTTGGATTTTTGCTTGGCGGCAGCGGGGGCATTTTTGGTTGGTGTGACCATAAACTTGGAGAAATTGGCTGTAATTTCCTTTTTGTCCATGACTATCACGATAGTTGTTGGTAGTGGTGCCGCGATATTTGATAGCTTGGTTGATAATTTTTTTCGTATGGGTGTAAATTTTTTTGATTTGGTTGGGGGTAAGTTGGTTGGCGGGGGTGGCGGGATGAATTTGGGAAGCGAAACAAATTTCGTCGGCGTATATGTTACCAATGCCCGCGATTATTTGTTGGTTAAGTAAGATACTTTTGAGAGTGGTTGAGCGACGGGAAAAAATATTGGTTAAAGATTGGAGGGTAAAATTTTTGGTTAGTGGTTCGATTCCGTATTTTTGTTTTATATCGGTGAGTTGTTGGGTTGTCACGATTTGCATATAACCAAATTGTCTTAAGTCGTTGAAGTACAGAGTTCCTTGGTTGGCGAATTTGATTAGGCAGTGAGTGTGTTTATTTGGTAGGGTTTTGATTTCGTTGGCTTGAGAGTGTCCGCCGGCGATGACTGTTGAGGGATCGATATAAATTAATTGTCCAGTCATTTTCAGATGAATAAGAAGATATAGGTGGTGTTTTTTTAGTTTTAAAATTAGTAATTTACCAATACGTTCGACACTGGTAAATTGATTACCGATTAGGTTTTGCTGAAAATATTTTGTGGTGTTTTTGATTATTTTTGGTTTGCGAATTTCTATTGCCAAAATTTTTCGCTTGGTAATTTTTTGTTCCAGATCTTTTCTAATTGTTTCAACTTCGGGTAATTCGGGCATACATATTGATTAAATTTTCGATTTTAAATAAATTTTCAAGATGTGCTGAATTATTGTGCGTTTGCTGTTTTCCAGAGTTTTTCAAGGTTATCCAATAGTAATTCTTGGGCGAGTTGGCGTTGAGAGAGAGGTTGATTGGAAGCGGCAGTTTCGACAACAATGACACTTTTTGCTTTTGGTCCCGGTTGCCATTGGTGATTGAGATATATTTTATCGGCAGCGATTAATTCGTCGATTGATCCATCGAGTGATTTTTCGACGACTCCACTGGTAATTTTTTGTTGGAAGCGGGTTTGTCCGGATAAAAAAAGAGGATAGTCGATCGCGAGAAGCAACTGAACGATTTGAAGGGCTACCGGATCGTTTTCGTTTTGTGATCCTTGTGAATAAATATAACCTTTGTCTAGGAGGTTGTCTTCGTGAAAATCCAGACTAAGGATTGGAGGATATATTTTGGCTAATTTTAAAATATGACTTGTCAGGGCTTGAGACTGAAAACATGATGGCTGATTGGCGCGGGGATATTGGGGATTGTCTGGATTGGTGGGCAAAAGGTGTTCGCTGTCACCAACACTTTGTCCAATATCGTCAGAAGAATATTTGTCTTGATTGGGATAGCGCCAGTTGAAAAAGTATCCTTTAGGATTGCATAAAGGCAAAATGACTATTGGAATTTCTTTGGATAGAGATCCGATTTGGTCAATTTTGTTGGCAATGGCGTTTGGTCCTGCTGGCTCTTCACCATGAATGCCGGATATTATCCAGAGGGCTGGTCCGGTTTTTGGTGAAGTATAGCTAAAAGCCGGCAAGTCTATTTGTCGGTGATTGGCATAAGAAAGTATTTTTTCGGTAAAAATTATTTTTTCCGTAAAGGAAAATAGATCGGCTAATTTTTGAAATAGCGAGTATAATTGTTTTATTGGTTGCCGATAATCTTCAAGATATTCTTGAGTTGTTTGCTTGTTTTGATGGTTGATCATAAATAATAAAAATCGGGCTGCAGGGAATTGAACCCTGTCTACATCCACCCCATGGACGCGTACTACCGTCATACTCCAGCCCGTCGTCGGAACACGATCTTAACGTTGCATCAAAGCCAAAAGTATTTGTCTTTAATTAATAAAAATTGAAAAAATTTCAGTTATAGTTTTTTGTTAAAATACGTGTATTCGTTTAATTAAATTTATTCCCGCTGTACCGTATGCTAGCCATTGAGCCTTGATAAGGCCAAGTGAGTGTCCGCAGGTTTAGATTACGAAGAATCTAAACAAATGTAGGACTCTCGATAAAAAAGGTGTCAGATTCAATGTATTTAACATTCGCATACAGCAGGAATTTAAGTTAGTAACGATAAAGGTAGTCCTCGGAAAATATAGGTAAAGAGACCATCGATAATGATAAATAGCCAGGAAAGTATGGGAAGATATTTGTTGGTTAAAAGGAGAATAATTAGAATAATGGGGCCAGCCATCATAAATTTTTGTATTGTTGATGGTTTTTTTATAAAAGCCATGATTAGTTTTGAACCATCAAGAGGGTAGATTGGTAAAAGGTTGAAAGCACACAATAGTAGATTGAGATAGTAAACTGTTTCGGTAAATTGTAAGGCGGCAAATTTGTTGGGATCATAACCTAAGGCAATAGTTATAGTATAAGGGATGGAGGTGATAGCGGCTAGCATTAAATTGGCTATTGGTCCGGCAAAAGAGGTGATGGCATAGTCTCTAGCCGGATGACGGTAGTTATTGGGATTGGTCATGACTGGTTTTCCCCAGCCGAAACCGGCAAATAATAAAAATATTGTGCCCAAAGGATCCAAATGTTTGAGAGGATTGATAGTAACTCTTCCTTGATTTTTGGGAGTGGGGTCCCCTAAATAATCTGCAGTCCAGGCGTGGGCGTATTCGTGAATACTGATTGCGATAATTAGGGCGATAAAAGTAAAAATACTTTCGACGGGATTTTTTAATAAATTATCGATCATTTTTTATTGATAAGATAAAATAATTGGGATAAAAGCAAATATTTGTGTTATAATGATTGCGACTCTTTATTAAGATTATATCATTAATTTCTTTTTTAAAAAATGAGGTAGAAAATGGCAAAAGTGTGTCATAATTGCGCGAAAAGATTTTTGGCCGGGAATAATGTTAGCCATTCGCATCGAAAAACTCGTCGTCGCTTTAATCCCAATTTGCAGGCTAAAAAAATAAAGGAAGGTAACACGACAATGAAAGTTTATTTGTGTGCGCGTTGTATTAAATCACAATTAAAAACTACTGTCTAATATCAAATATGAGAGAAATAAGGTGGGATGATATTTTTGGGCATGAGTGGCAAAAAAGTCGGTTACAGAAAATAATTGATAATGGTTTACCCCATTGTCTTTTGTTTGTGGGAAGGGATAGTATCGGAAAAAAGTTGATGGCAGAAAGGTTGGCGGAATTTTTCTGGTGTGAAAAACAGTTGTCTCCATGTGGGGAGTGTCGAGATTGCCGTTTGGGTTGGAAAAATCAGTCATTGTTGTTGAATAGTGATTCAAAACAGCCGATAAATATTGAGGAAATACGTTTGTTGAAAGATAGGTTGAGTAGGACTGATTTTGCGGCGAAGACGAGAGTAGTTGTTGTTGATCGGGTTCAGTCTTTGACAAAAGTGGCGGCCAATTCTTTATTAAAATTATTGGAAGAGCCACAAAATAATATTGTTTTTATTTTATTGACTGACGATGCTGCGCGAGTTTTGCCGACGATTAAGTCGAGATGCATTGCGGTTTATTTTGATAAATTGTCTGCGGATGATATGGTTAAATTATTGGTCAACTGGGGCGAAGATACGGAAAATTCGATTTGGCAACCCTTGACCAAGACTGGACAGGCGGTTTGGTTAAAAAAAATGTGGCGGCAAGATATGGAAGAAATGCAGGGAAAAGTTGTTTCTTTTTGGAAGATTTTGTCGGCGGATTATTGGGTAAAAGCGGAAGTGGTAAAAAAGATATGTGAATTGGATAAAGAAAAAATATACGGAGTATTATCTTTTTGGGAGATGTGTTTGCGGCATTTTTTGTTGTGGCGACAGGGACAGGAAAAAAATGGTTGGTGGTCCAATGAAAAGTTATTGGTTTGGTACAAACAAACAAATTTTTCTTGGGAGAAAATAGTGTTTTTATTGGATAAATTGAGTGATTTAAAGACTACTTTGACTAATAATACTCATAAAAAAACTCAGATTTTTAATTTTTTATTACAATTTTAATATGAATACGGAAAAAAAAGAAAAAATATTGGTGGTCGGTTTACGTTTTGTGTCTGGATTGAAAGTTTATTATTATGATGCCAATGGTCGGGAATGGAAGCGAGGGGATTATGTGGTGGTAGAAAATCAACAAGGGGAAGAATTGGCCAGAGTGGTTTATCCAAAAAAAGAAATTTCCGCTAGTCAACTGGAAGGCAATGAGTTGTTAAAGATTTTGCGTTTGGCTACTGAGGAAGATAAACAGCAGACGATAGCTTTTTTCAAAGAAAAAAAAGAATATCTGGAGGAAGCAAAAAAGTTGGCTAGGTCGTTGAATTTATTGATTAAATTCATTGATGTAAGTAGATCACTTGAAGAATCTAGGCGTTTATTGTTTTTGTTTGCGGCTGATGGCCGGGTTGATTTTCGTGATTTGTTGACTAGAATGTCAAAAAAATTTGATTGTCCGATTCGACTTTTTCAAATTGGGCCGAGAGATTCGGCACGCTTGATCGGAGGAATTGGGATTTGTGGTCAGCAATTGTGCTGTAATCGTTTTTTGACAAAATTTGAGAGTATATCGATGGATATGGCGAGAGAGCAGGATATGTTGAGTGTGGGTAGTAATAAAATATCTGGTGTGTGTGGAAAATTGTTATGTTGTCTTGATTATGAATTGGCGATTTATAAGAAATTAAAGAAAGATATGCCGGCAATTGGTAGAGAGGTAATTGCTGTGGATAAAACGCAGGGTAAGATTATCGAGCGGAATGTTTTGTTACGAACTGTATTGGTAGAGACAGGGGATGGGATGAAAAAAACTTATGCGGTTGAAGAAGTAAAATTGATTGATGAAAAAAAATAAATTATTATATTTTTAAGGCAAGGAAGTAAAAAATAAGCTATAAAATATGTATGAACTTGTTGTAATTTTGGTGGTGGCAGCGATTTTGGTTTTTGTGATTTGGAAGTTTAGTCGGCCAAAATCAGCTGATTATGGTATTGAGGTAGTTACGTCTAAGTCAGGGAATGCTAAGAAAAATTTTGTTGCGGCAGAAGAAGATGAACCAATGACTGATTCGGTTTTGTCAGAAGCTTCCGAGATAAAAAAACCGGTAGATAAATTAACAGCTGATATGGAAAAGGATTGTATTGAGAGGATATACAAAGATCCGAAAGATGTTAATGCTTATATCAAATTATCCGTCTATTATATTCAGAGAAAAAAGTGGATTGATGCCAAGGAAGTATTATTGGAAGCGCAAAAAGTTGATCCGGAAAATGATAAAGTACAAAATAATTTGGGGGTTGTTTGTTACCAACAAAAAACTTACAATAATGCTATTAGGTCATTTGAAAAGGCAATTTCCAAGAATGATAAGGTAGCACATCGTTTTGTTAATATTGCCTTGGCTTACGTGGCGATTGGAGAAAATAATAAAGCCGCTGATTATTTTTCTCGAGCCGTTTCTTTGGATCCGGAACAGAAGTTGTATCAAGAATTGTTGTCGGAAACTAAAAGTTTGTTGGTGTAAGATAAAATTTTTTAATTTTTTAAATATATTTTATGCCGGGATAGCTCAGTTGGTAGAGCAGCAGTTTTGTAAACTGCGGGTCGCGGGTTCGAATCCTGTTCCCGGCTTTTTCGTCGGAGTCGTTCTTATCGTTATTTGAAAGTCAAAAGTATTTGGCTTTCATTTCACTGTTGGAGGTAGATAGGTTGTGAAAAGTAGGAGCAAAGGGAAAATAATCTGGATTTAGGGTAGGGGATTGTGATATTTTGGAAATTGGACATTGAAAATTAATATCATGGGTAGGTAGCGAAGCGGTCAAACGCGACAGACTGTAAATCTGTTGGCTCAATGCCTTCGGGGGTTCGAATCCCTCCCTGCCCATTTCGTCGGAGTTGTTCTTATCGTTTTGTAAAAGCCAAAAGTATTTGGCTTTCATTTGGGCAGATCATGATCTGCCCCTACAACACAGAACGTCTCCTCCTCTTTCCAAAAATTTCTAACGACAATTTTTGGAAGTAATATTTCTGGGAACATGATCTTAATGTTATGCGTAAGCCAAGAATACTTGTATTTTTCGACAATTTTCACGAGAAGGGTAGGAAGGAGAAATAATTTCTAATAAACATCCGAATATCGAATTCAAAATATGTTTAAAAATTAGAAATTTGAAATTGAAAATTGTATTTTTGTTTTCGCCTGGATAGCTCAGTTGGTAGAGCACTTCCATGGTAAGGAAGAGGTCACCGGTTCAAGCCCGGTTCCAGGCTTTTTCGTCGGAGTTGTTCTTATCGTTTTACCAAAGCCAGACATACTGTCTTTGGCTTCACTGCCAGAATATCTCCTTCTCTTTCCAAAAATTTCATTTCCTGATTGGTTCTTGTTATACTTTGGTCAATCGGAACATTCACAATTTTGGAAATCTTGATTTTTTTACAACATATAAATAAACTGTTAGTTTTTGTTTTTTAATTTTTAAATATTTTATTTAGAAATTAAAAATTAGAAATTAAAAAATAATTTTTTTTATGGCAAAAGAAAATCGTGAAGTGATAAATTTGGAGTGTACTGTTTGTGGTCAAATAAATTATCAAACTACAAAGAGAGTAAAACCAAGATCTGGTGAGCAGATTACTCGTTTGGAAATTGCGAAATATTGTAAAAAATGCAAAAAGAGAACACCACACAAGGAAACTAAATAAAATTTCCAATTTTCAAACAATATTTTCTTGGGATATTTGGAAAAATATGTATGTAAACAAAAAAAATTGTCGTAGAAATTTTTTTTGTAGAGGAGGGGGTGTTTTATGTTGTAGGGGCAGATCGTATTTCGACTAGGGGATATAGTTCAATGGTAGAATCCCGGTCTCCAAAACCGGTGATCTCAGTTCGAATCTGAGTGTCCCCGTTGTAAATTAATTCTCAAATCGCAATTTCCAATAATTGAAAGGTTATTTTAGTTTATTCCATATTTAGTGGGATTTTTTTATGCTTGGAAACTGGAAATTGGAAACTGGAAATTGTATGATATTGGTATGATGAAAATAAAAAATGTTTTCTTGATGTTTATTGTTTTTTGTTTGTTGTCGGTATTGAATATATCGGTGGCAAATGCTGCCAGTCTTAATTTGATCGGCGATATTTCGGTGGTAAAAAATGGTACTAGCTTTGCCTTGACTGATTATCAGTTGGCCGTGCATAAGATTGGAAGTGATCAGATATGGCAAGGTGGTTTGACTCGTGATGGAGATAGATTAAATTTTAATTTGCCGGTGACCGACATAGTTAAAAATGATCAATTGGTATTGACGGTTGAGGCGATGGGCAAAGATAAAACGGGACGAGAAGCTGGTTTTTTTGGGGGAAAAACGTTGGTGATTACTTCTGATCAACTTGATTTGGGTTTGTTGGATAATTTGAATATTGAAATGAATGTTATGCCAATTCCGGAATATGAACAATCGGAAGGAGAATCGCTAAAAATTTGTTGGAAGGGGATGGGGGATTTTTCGGTGATTGGATATGAAGTTTATCGCGCGAATGAAAAAGCGGGAAATAGTTGGGAAATGGTGGGGCGTTCTGGCCAAAATGCCAATAAACAAGTATGTTTTCTTGATGGCGAGACGACGGATAAAACGGTTTATTATAAATTGGCAGTGATGACTAGTTGGAATGCCGGTGAAGGAAAAGAAGTATATGTTTCTCAGGTATTATCAGAGATTAGTGACGGAATAAAATTTGGAGAAGGAGTAGTTGATAAGATTGTGAGAAAAAATGAGGTAACTGTTGCGACGGAAAGTGATCAGACGGAAAATATTGTTAGTGCGTCGGAAACTGATGGAAGTGGTATAGTCGGGTATTGGTCAATTGTGGATAAATGGTTTTCGCAGGCTTATCAAAAGTTCAAAACGTACAATATTAATTTTCAAACATCGATATTGATTGTATTGGCCGGAATATTATTTTTGATTATCTTATATTTCGTTTTGTCAGTCTGGTTGAGTAATATGACTTCAAAGAATAGCGGAGTTTGGCGGGAGAAGTAAACGTAAAAATTTATTTTATACTTTAATTTCGGGAAATTTATTGCAACTACTGGGAAAAAATTGGTAAGATTTATTTGAATTGTTTTTAAAATTTTGCCAAAAAATGATGAAAAAAGAGGGTTGGAAGTTGGGTTTGGCTTTGGTGGCAGTGGTCACTTTGTTTGTGGCGGGCAGTATTATTGTTCGTCCTTTTCCGTGGTTAAAAGCTTATGAATACAATATTGTTGGTCAGTTGGAAATAGATGGCAAGGCTTATGCTTTTGATCAAAATAATCCACTTATTATTGATAATGTTCGGTCTATTCAAGGAGTGGCGGTAGCTACTGATGGCTCAAAAGTATATTTTGATAGTCAAGGTGGAGCGGAAGTAAAAGCAGATCAATTGGGATATTTGGAAGGAATGTTATTTTCGAGTGATAAAGGTATTATTGAATTTGGTTTGCAAAAAAATCGGTTGGCCAAAATAGATATGGCGGGAGATTTATCGGGTGATTTTTTACTTGATGACGGGACGAAAGTAGTACTGGCGGGTAAAACTAGTTGGCGACCGTATGAATTGAATAAAGTTTCTTTGCCGGAGGAAGTGAAGTTGGGAGTCAATTCGTCAACTCGTTTGGATCCGGTTATTTTAGGGTTGGGTGGACGTAATTTGTATGATGTGCAAACGCGTTGGGTGAGTAATGATAAAAATGTACAGGTGGACGAATATGGTTATGTGACCGTGTCGGAGCCGGGTGATTATCAGGATGCAGTGGTTTTACAAGTGGGTGAAGAAAAACGAGCGGTGACTTTGGCGGTGACTCAGGGAATTGATAAGATTTTGGTGAAACCGTCAGTAGTTTTGGCGCCGGCGGAGGCACAAGATTTTGATCTTAGTATTGAGCCGGCGTCGATGCGTGACCAGTTGCGAACAGCTAGTGGAGTAACGATTGAAGGTAAATTTATAAATTCAGCCAATAAAGAAGTAAGTTGTAGTAGTTTTGATAAAAATTCAATGCAATTGAAGGGGTGTATTTTTGCAGTGGCTGAAGATGCTGGTTCTTGGAATTTGGAATTTACGGTTGACGAAGGTGGACAACAAGGCAAATATGTTTTTCCGGGTGTATTGACGGTGATCAAAAAAGACAATGCTCTCAATATTTCTATGTTGGCCAATGTTTATAATAATGCGACGACGACGGCGGAAGCGGATATAAATCCGGATAACATTATTAAACTGGAAGCAGAGGATGACGGTTCGTGGTATAGATATTTGCGTTATAAGGCGATCGTAACTTGGCCGAGTTTTTTGTTGCCAACCAGTGATGGTCAGGCACGAATTGAGAGTGGGATTTTGAATGTGACTTTCTTTGGTAAGGGTGTTGGTGTTGGTTTATTAGGGGTTGATAAGTGTAATGTGACAGAAGGATTACCAGCAGCTTTTAGTATGCCAGTGTCTAATATTCAAATAAGTGGGGAAAGTACAACTTTTGATATTCCACTGACTGGCAATGAGGCGTTTGAAATGAAAGCCAATTTAGTACAAGGTTGTGATTTGGTAGCTGATTTGACGGGAAATTTTAATATTGTCTTATCTGATGGGACAAGAATGGATGGAATAAAAGGCGATGCCGAAGTAAGGACGGCGATTGCCGGTCGTAAACGAGTATCGATTACGGGTGATGTGATTGTCGAGGAAGGTGATTTGCAAATTAAACGTTTGGAAGAAGATCAAAATTTGTATCTTTTGGTGGCGAGTGAAGAAGTAAAAGCGAGTGGGGGACAGGGAGAAAATGGTAGTGTTTCTGATTATCAACTCAATGGTGATTCTACTTATACCAAAATGATTAGCACGTTGCGGGATAAAGTGGATAAATTGATTATCGAGCGAGGAACACCAATTGATATAGCCAATAATACTGCTCCTTTGCAACAATTTCTCTTAGGGGATAAACAAAAAAATCCGGAAGGAAGAATTTTTGTTAATAATAATGCAACAGGAACGATATATCTAAAAAATCGGGATGGCAATTCTTTGAATATTTGCGCACCGACTACCTTGGTGGTTTATGGTCGGGATGTAGTGATTGAAGATGATATTGTTATGAATAATGCTAATGATAGCACGTGTGTAGAGCGCGGTAATTTTGGCTTGATTGTGTTTGACGGTGATATTCATATTAGGGGAGATGAAGCAGATTCAGAAGGTAATAATGCTGGTGATCCAGTTAATGCGGTGGAAGGTTTTTATTTTACAACCGGGACGATGTATACCGGAGCAAGTCATCAGAAATTTGCCTTAAATGGTGTGGCTTTTGCACATGATTATGTTTTAGAGAGGTATTAATATGATAGTGAAAATGAAAAGAATTTTGTTAATTTGTTTTTTGTTTTTGTTTTTAATACCGATTAATGTGGGCGCGCAGAGTATATCCAATGAAGGATTTGGACCGATTAAGGTGCAAAATTTGTCAGTAAAAAAGGTGACGGATACTAATTATCTTGTAGGATTTTCCTTAGGAAATGATAATAAGCCACAGTATGGATTACATTATACTATTAGTTTGGTTAGAACTGATTTTACTGGACCAATTGATCGTTATTTTTCCATTGATTTTCCTGATAAATTTGATTTAGATCAAGGTCAGGAAATTAAAAAAGAAGAGCAAATTAATGTTCCTAAAAATTACTCAGGAAAATATCGTTTTGCGATTGAAGTGGGGGGGATTAGTGATTATATTGCTTTCAATATTACTGATGAGATTGACCTGACTGGTATTGGTGAAAATATTGTAATGCAAGATTGCTATGTTGGAGTTGATGGGGATGAAAAAAAGTATAGTTTAATGGAAGGTATTGCGATAAAAAATGATGAGAAACTATTTTGGGATTGCCAAGTAAATAATAATGGAGAAGAGGCTTTATTTGTTCCATCAATGATTTTTTATAGACAGAGTATAAATGCAGATAAAATTAAGGAATATAATGATGAAAATAATAATATCTTATTAAAAGCAAGTGAATCTAAAAGAATTAAGTATTATCTTCCTTTATTGAGCACATTGGAGCCGCAGGCTTATAGTGTGATTTTTCGCTATTTAAGTAATAATGAAATTAGCTCTGAAGATTTGATATTTCATTTTGTAATTGGAGGTGAGTCAGCTACGATAAAGGAAGTAAGTATTGATAAATCAGATTTTGCTAAGGGAAGTTCAATTTCGGTTGATTTTTGGGTAGGATCGAGGGCAGATAATTTTCCACAATCGCGTTTGGGTAATAATTTGCTTCAAGGTTCAAAGTTAATATTTTTGTTTGTGGATGAAAATGGAGAACAGTGTGGAATAAAATCGATTGATTTAATGGATGATATTTCAAAACAAATTCGAGGACCGATAAGTGTAATATTAAATAGAGATTGTAATTCTCCGAAGTTAAATTTTTCAGTGGTAAATACGAGCGGAAAAAAATTGGATAGTTTTGAGGCGAAGGTGAGCGATAGTACTATTGAAAAAAAAGTAGTTAATAATTTTACGAATGATATTTCTGCTAATTCGCAGTCGAACATAATGACATTAGTAATTGTTGTTTTTGTTTTATTGGTTGTAATATTAGGTATTTTATTATCTTTGAGGAAAAGAAAATGAATAGAGGAAAAATAATTTTTTTGGGAAAGTTTTTCTTTATATTTTTTATTTTTTTGTTTTGTAAAAATATTGCTGTTTGTAATGCTGAATGGCAGGGATTTGATGCTGGTTTGGGGTATGTTAACGGTTATTTTTCTGGTTATAACTGTGGAGATGGTTATAATAATACTGGAAATTGGTCAGTTTATTCAAATAAAAAAGAATATAGAGCTGGTGAGGATATTTTAGTATCAGGAAATTTGTCTGCATCAAATTGCGCTAATGATATTTCTAGTTTAGGGCTTTGTTTTAATAATAATCCTCAGCCTGGACGCGATGAAGCCGATATGAGGTGTTTGTTTACTACTACATATAGAGGTGCCGGAGTGGCAAATTTTGGTCTTACAAAAATTGGAACTGCCCCGTCTTGTGGCAGCGAGTTATGTACTGTTCAATTTTATACTCAATTGAGATGTTTAACTTCTAATTATGGAATTAGTCACACATATCCATATTATAATATTAAAAAACCTAATGACTATTATCCTCAAGTAACTGATCGTACTCCATATAATGGAGCAGTTAAATGTCCAAATCGGGGAGAAATTCCTTTTAGACTAGGTGTTTATGCAACAGATCCAGATGGTGCTACAAATTTAGATACTGAATTTTACTGGCAAGGTGGTAATGGTCGAGGGACGGATATTCATATGTCTCCTAGTTGGTATTGGACTTATGACCAATATTGGGGGCCGGCTACATATACTTGGTATGCAACTGTATCTGATGGTCCGCATACATATACTACCCCCACTTGGAGCTTTACAGTTAACCAGAATCCAAGTTGTTCGATTGAAAATGGCCCATGTAATGGCAATATGGTAAATACAGGTAGTTGGCGTTTTTATTTGAGGACATCTGATCCAGATAATAATATTAATTCTCGTTCTATAGTTTATGATGGTAGGACAATATCAAGTCTTAATTATGATTATGGTTCAGCTCGTTATTATACTGATATTGCTTTGACGCCTGGTATACACTCTTGGTATGGCCAGGTAGGTGATAATTGTGCAAATATTACTTGTGGTTATCAGTGTACTTTCCCTGTTAATGATATTCCTCATGATATATCAACGAGTACTGATTCGTTTTGTAACAGAGTTGTTTTAAAAGCGAGGATACGTCATACGTTTTTATCTGGAGAGAGTGTCACTGTGAGATTTAATTACTGGGGTGGGATAACAGGTAGTAAAGACGTTCAGTTGAATTATGATAATCAGGAAATTCCTTTGGCTTTATATCCTATATATGGAAATAAAACTGTATATTGGAATGTTGTCGCTTGGGATACCAATGGAACTTCGAGTCCGATAGTAAGCGGCTCTCCAGTTACTCCCAATTGTCCACCATATCCACCTGATAATTTAAGTGAATTTATCAATTGTCGGAATGTTACTTTGAGAGCTCATGTAAGTGATCCTGATGGAACTGGAAGAAATTTGAGAGTGGTTTTTCATCCTACTGTATCATTTTCTGGAAATAATATTGTTGAGTCTGCGATTAGTGATTCATCACCAAGTGTAAATTTGGTTTTGCCTTTTGATAGTTTGTTTACTTGGTCGGTAGATGTAACAGATAATTTATCTACTCCGGTAACTACATATAGAAATGTTAATCTTTCAACCGATCATTCTCCCCAAAACAAAACCTCATACATTATCGATCCGAAAAATAGCACAACTTATCCTGCCAATGCTAATCCCAGGTTCTCCATTGATTATGATAAATTGCGTTTACAACCAGTAACAATCAATGACTATAGTTATGATGCAGATACACTCAATCAGACAATCCCCGGAACATATGATTATAATCAAGATACATACAAACAAAGAGTTCAAGCCGCACTAAGTTTGTCTGTCAATGGTGTTGGCCAGGGTTCGATTAGCAAAGTTGATCCCTACCAATTAACTAACGGATATTATTATCATAATATTCCATTAGCCAATCTATATGCCGGAAATTGGAGTTATACAATGCAAGATACTGATGCTTGCGGAGCAATATCAGGTGCTGTTTCGGGTAGTTTTGTTATTGCTCCGCCAGCAGTAAAGAATGTTCGCGATGCAACAGGAGATAGTGGTTGTCCTTTGTGTGGGGGGCGTAAAACAAATATTCGAATTGAATGGGATGAAGTGCCATACATTACCAATGCAAGAAATACTTCTACTAATCCCGATGCTCATTTATATTATGCGGAATGGACAAATAATGATCCAAGTCGAATGTCGGCGCTGTGCGGCTCATATTTACTTGATGGCAAATGGTGTCCAGTAACCAAACCAAGTTCGCATCCGGATTACAACCTAGGTTCTGGTTATGTTAGAGGAAGTTCAATTATTTTGGAAACCGATGTTTTGGATTTATATGATCTATCCACTTCAACCCCGCGTAATATTCATTATCGAGTTCGTTCATATTCAAATGGAGTTTTTTCAGATTGGGTTGTATATCCAGCAGTTGATCAACCAGCAATAACCTACAATTGTCCGATACCGGGGGGGCTGTTAATCTTCCCTCCAACCAGTAATGACCCTGATATTCCACTGGAAATCCGAGCCGATGAAGATTCTACTCAATTAACAGCTAAATTACGTTGTCAATTGTTTAAAACAAAAAAATGGTCAGATGCCTATGGTGATGATTTGATTAGTGCTGCTCGTTCTAATCGAATTTATTCCCCGGAGACCAACCCAGTCACTTTTGTCTGGGATCCATTAGCAGAATTAGATTTATGTAGTAGTGGCAGTATTATTAAAAACACTCCACCAGATCCCGGTAATATTCTGCATGCCGGAACAAGTACAGTGATGGATAGTTGCGAAGGAACAATTAGGGCCACAGTAAGAAATTTTGGTTGGTCAGATGTCGGTTTAAATGAGTTAACAGGTTATCGAAAGATAGTAATTGATCCGCGAGCAACGGAAGAGTTCAACTATTCCGGAGAAGTGATTTCCAACCCACCACCCGGTTTCGAGAAACTGGATTTGCCGGGAGTGCAGTAGGGGAGTGAGGGTAAGATTGTGGAAAAATTTTAGCTATGATTATCAATTAGTTTTTATATAATGTATTTGATAAATGTTTTACACTGATTGATTTTAAAAGGAGAATATATATGTCTACTAAAGCAAAAAATGAGTTGTTGCCGCGGATAGGAAAATTATTGGCTATAGTAGTGGTGGTGTGTGTGGCTATTGTATTGATTTATTTTTTGGTTTTATTGTCTACTGGCAAAATTCAAGATTTCAATAAAAATGAAAGTAGCACTAGTCAACAAGCCAGCAATCAATCAATAAAAACTATGTATGGCGATATAACCAAAATTGATTCAAATAAAATGGATTTTAAGGACAGTCAAGGTGGGCAAGTGCAAGTGTTGCAACTGGCTGATGCTGTGATGGTAGATCAATACGATCCTTATACTAATTTGAATAATTCAATAAAAGAAGAAGATATGTCTTTTCCAATAAAAGCTAGTTTGACTATATTGGATGATAAAGTTATCAATATTTCTGTGTTGCCGGCTATTAGTATTTCCGGAGAAGTGATCAATAATCAGGCTGATGTTTTGACTGTTAGATCAGATAATATTGATTATACTGTTCGTTCTGATGCTCGAACTAGAGTAGTTAAGCAGAATGGCGATGGAACAACGGTAGATGATTTATCGATGAGTGTGATTCAAACTGGTGATATAGTTTCAGTAATTTCTGATAATGCGGCCAAGATTGATAGCCGTTCATTTAATGCGGCGGTAGTTAATATTTTTTCTAAGCAATAAATAGTTTTGCATAAAATTGAGTAGGTGATTATATGGACGAGAAAAAACCAAAAAAAATATCAGTAGGTAAAATTTTGATTATTGTTTTTATTGTTTTGGCGGTATGTATTATTTTTATTGGAGTAGTTTTAAAGTTGTTGTATGGATTGCATGGGACAAATGACAATAACACAAACAACAACAGTAACATTGAAACGGATTTGACCAATAATAATCAAGTAAATAATACTACTGATATAATTAAACCGCAGGAGAGTTTTGAAAATACGCAAAATAATAAGGGTCTGGTGAATAGTGGTAGATTGACTCAGGTTGAGCAGAATACTATTGTGGTTAAAGATGAAGTAAGCGGTAAATTATCAGAAGCCAAAATTGTCGATGGGACAATAATTTATAAATGGAAAGTAGATGATGCCAGTTTGGTAGCGGCTAAGGTGACTGATTTGCAAGTTGGTCAGAAATTGGCAGTTAGTTATTTTGACGAAAATAAGAATAACGAGATAAATGTTTTGACTATTTATCCGCCATTTATGGTGACTGGTTTGGTAGATGAAGTCAATGAGTCTCGAGTGATTGTTACTGATATCAATGAGAGTAAAAAATATACGGCTAATTTTTCGACTACAAAGGTAGTGAAATATGATAATTCTGGACAAAAAATTGAAACAAATATATCGGATTTGGTTAAAGGAGATAGAACAGTTGTTTATTCTGATTATGGGGTGGAGTATCAAAAATCAAATTTTGAGGCAAAATATATTGAGATCATTGTTAAAAATGATGCTCCGGTAGTGACACCGCCGGCCAATTTGCAGCCGGTTGAGCAAAATAATTCCAACAATGATCCGGCGGATATTGTGCCGCCACCAAGTGGGATTAATCCGACTGGGACGTTGCCGGGAGTGCAGATAGGGAATTAGCCATTAATTAATGAAATGGGGTTTTATGGGAGTAAAAAAAGTATGCTTAGTCATACTTGTGTTTGTGGTTGGTCTAATAGGCTTATCTTGGATACAGGGAATTGGTTTAGCAGCAAAGGAAAAAAATTATTTTACAAATGATCAATTGTATGCCTCCAATATTATGGTGGCTCAAAATGATAATCAATTGGCGGTTAATTTCGATTTAGTAAATACTAATTTTATTCAACCGGATGTGGTTTATGCTTTAATAATTGGTCGGGAGACCGATGATGGTTTTGTAAATGTTGTTGATTGGAAAAAAGAAAGTGAGATTTTGACTTTATCTCCAGATCAAATATTAAACAAGACAATCGTATATGATATTCCCGATTATCTGAGTGGTGAATTTTTGATTGGTGTAGAAGTAGCCAATTCTTCCGGTCATGTTTTTTCTACTATTTATGATGGCGAAAAAATTGAATTGGACAATCAAAATTTTACCTTGAAATTAGAAGATTGTTTATTGAAGGCGCGAAAAGGTGCCGGGGAAGTAAAGCAATATTCTCAGAAACAAAATATTGTTTTGGAAAAGGCGGATAATTTACATGTAGAATGTGAGGTATTAAATAATACCAAGCAGACAATTTCTGTTTTTCCGAAAGTGGATTGGTATTGGCGGCAGATGCTAGGTGAAAAAATCGAGTTGAAAGATATTAAGTTTGGACAATATCAAATTTTACCAGGCAAAAATAATATTGAATTAAATTTGACAAAGCCGATTGATTGGAAGCCGCAGGTTTATAATTTGGTTATACAATTTACTGATATAAGCAATAAACAAGTAACGACCAATAAACAATTACTTACTGTGAATTTGGCTGGTGTTACGACGGCTATAGACAATGTTCGTCTGGAAAAAGGCGGTTATTCTACGGGAGAGATTGCCGATATCGAAGTTACCTGGTGGCCTTCGTACAAAATTTTAGATAATAAAGAGGAACAAATTGATGTTTCTAATCAATATAATGTTGTTGTTGAATTATGGAATAAAGAAGGCAATAAATGTGGTGAGGATGTTACAAAAAATTTCCAAGATAATGAGACAAACAGCGATATATTTTCAATTGCTGTTTCGAAAGAATGTCGTGATCCACAAGTGATTGTATCTATTCGAGGAGAAAATGGGGTGATTTTAGACAAAAAAAATTATCATGTTTTTTCATTTGAATCAGAAAATGATAGCAGGGAAGAAAATGATAAGACAGTTGTGGTGATGACTAATTTGCCTGATTTTTCCTTGACTGGTTGGTATTTGTTGGTTGTGGTTTTGGTAATGATTTTTATTTTGTTATTGGTTTTGTGGAAACATGGGAGAAATAATGTGATTCGCTTGGCAACCCTATTTTTTTGTATTTTATCTTTTGCATTATCAATAAAAACTGTTCGAGCGGCGAGTTGGTCTTGGAATGGAACTAGTTATGGAAACGTGGTTAATTGTCCAAGGGATGGAATCAATCAAACTACGGTCAACGTAAGTACGGATAATAATACTTATCGGGCTAACACCGGGAGTATAGTTATCACTGTTAGTGTTTGGACTCAGTCGAATAGTGGTTTTTATATTGATTTAATTAATGATAATGGTCAGAGTACATCTGTTGGTCAATTCAATCGATATAATGCTGGTGGCGGAACGGTTAATCGTATGGTTTATTTTTCTGTGCCGGGAAATGCGGGTAATCATGGTTTAACTGTTAGAATTAATCACACATGTGTTCGAAATAATCAAACTACATTGTATTATACGGTGACGCCGGCTGATTTGTATCCACCAACTATATCCAATATTTATCCTACTAATTGGGGAGCCCCTCTTTGCTCCAATTATGTAGATTTAAGTGGAAATATATGGGATCAAGATGGAGAATGTAATTTAACGGCGACTTTTGGTAATGATCTTGTGGTAGCTGGTATTTCTCGTTCTGGTTTATGCAATGGCAGTTGGTTTAATTCTGGTGCAAAATGGTTTAGTAATGGTAATCATGTATGGAAAGTGCAGGGTTTTGATTCATATGGTCATATAGGTCAGGAATATTGGCAAGGATTTAAAGTTAATACTCCCCCTACTATATCTTTATCTTGTAACTCTAATACATACACACAGCCGCAAAATATATGTTTATATACTAGTGTATCCGATCCAGATGGTAACCAATCACCAAGTATTACTGTCAATGGTATGGGAACTTATGGTGGCACTAGTTTTTGTTATAGTTTTAACCCTGGGACATATAGTTGGTATGGTACTGTGCGTGATAGTTGTAATCAAAGTGCCCAGACTGGTGTTTGCACCTTCCGAGTCAATGGAGTGCCAAGCGTTACTAGTACAAGCACATCTTCTTCTTGTGGGAGTGTGACTTTGTATGCTACGGCTATTCATAATGGTTCGCCTGGTGATGTAGCAAAAATGACTTTTTATGTTAATGGTTCCGCTCGGTGCGTTTATGATAATTTTTCTAGTTTGGTTCAGTATCCGTGTAATATCGCTACGGGCAATAATAATAATTCTATATCATGGTATGTTGTGGTTAGTGATACAAATAATACCTCCAATTCACAAAGCGGCTCTCCAGTTACTCCCAATTGTCCACCATATCCACCTGATAATTTAAGTGAATTTATCAATTGTCGGAATGTTACTTTGAGAGCTCATGTAAGTGATCCTGATGGAACTGGAAGAAATTTGAGAGTGGTTTTTCATCCTACTGTATCATTTTCTGGAAATAATATTGTTGAGTCTGCGATTAGTGATTCATCACCAAGTGTAAATTTGGTTTTGCCTTTTGATAGTTTGTTTACTTGGTCGGTAGATGTAACAGATAATTTATCTACTCCGGTAACTACATATAGAAATGTTAATCTTTCAACCGATCATTCTCCCCAAAACAAAACCTCATACATTATCGATCCGAAAAATAGCACAACTTATCCTGCCAATGCTAATCCCAGGTTCTCCATTGATTATGATAAATTGCGTTTACAACCAGTAACAATCAATGACTATAGTTATGATGCAGATACACTCAATCAGACAATCCCCGGAACATATGATTATAATCAAGATACATACAAACAAAGAGTTCAAGCCGCACTAAGTTTGTCTGTCAATGGTGTTGGCCAGGGTTCGATTAGCAAAGTTGATCCCTACCAATTAACTAACGGATATTATTATCATAATATTCCATTAGCCAATCTATATGCCGGAAATTGGAGTTATACAATGCAAGATACTGATGCTTGCGGAGCAATATCAGGTGCTGTTTCGGGTAGTTTTGTTATTGCTCCGCCAGCAGTAAAGAATGTTCGCGATGCAACAGGAGATAGTGGTTGTCCTTTGTGTGGGGGGCGTAAAACAAATATTCGAATTGAATGGGATGAAGTGCCATACATTACCAATGCAAGAAATACTTCTACTAATCCCGATGCTCATTTATATTATGCGGAATGGACAAATAATGATCCAAGTCGAATGTCGGCGCTGTGCGGCTCATATTTACTTGATGGCAAATGGTGTCCAGTAACCAAACCAAGTTCGCATCCGGATTACAACCTAGGTTCTGGTTATGTTAGAGGAAGTTCAATTATTTTGGAAACCGATGTTTTGGATTTATATGATCTATCCACTTCAACCCCGCGTAATATTCATTATCGAGTTCGTTCATATTCAAATGGAGTTTTTTCAGATTGGGTTGTATATCCAGCAGTTGATCAACCAGCAATAACCTACAATTGTCCGATACCGGGGGGGCTGTTAATCTTCCCTCCAACCAGTAATGACCCTGATATTCCACTGGAAATCCGAGCCGATGAAGATTCTACTCAATTAACAGCTAAATTACGTTGTCAATTGTTTAAAACAAAAAAATGGTCAGATGCCTATGGTGATGATTTGATTAGTGCTGCTCGTTCTAATCGAATTTATTCCCCGGAGACCAACCCAGTCACTTTTGTCTGGGATCCATTAGCAGAATTAGATTTATGTAGTAGTGGCAGTATTATTAAAAACACTCCACCAGATCCCGGTAATATTCTGCATGCCGGAACAAGTACAGTGATGGATAGTTGCGAAGGAACAATTAGGGCCACAGTAAGAAATTTTGGTTGGTCAGATGTCGGTTTAAATGAGTTAACAGGTTATCGAAAGATAGTAATTGATCCGCGAGCAACGGAAGAGTTCAACTATTCCGGAGAAGTGATTTCCAACCCACCACCCGGTTTCGAGAAACTGGATTTGCCGGGAGTGCAGTAGGGGAGGGGTAAGTTACGAGCATTTATTTTTTAAGTTGTAGTAGGGACACAAATTTTTGTATCCCTACTATTTTTGTGTAGGTATTTTACGTTGACAATTTATAATACCTTGTGTTATACTGTATAGATTTGTAAATATTATCAAAATATATCAGGAAAAATTTTGGAAACAGAAACAAAAACAAAAGAAAAACAGGAAAAGCCGTTGGGTGTGGATTTGAGCACGACTAGTTTGAAAATTGTCCAATTGGATGAACAAAATGTTTTGAAGGAATATGGTATTTTTGATTTGCCGGTTAGTCCTAATGATACAGATATTATTTTGGGGTTGAAAGGTTTATTAAATAAAAAATTTACTACCAAGAATGCAGTTGTTGGATTGAGAGGTCTGGATGTTTTAACGAAGTTGATCAGGGTAAAATACGGTGACTACGCTGATGTTGAAAAGCAAGTAGAAAAAATATTGTTAGATTTTTTACCTATTGATCGTGATGCAGTGGAAGTTAGTTGGGAGGTAATTGGTCAGGTAGATGATTTGGTTGATTTATTATTGATTGTTATTCCAAAGAATGTCTTGGAAAGATACGAACGTTTGTTGGCTGGAGCGGGTTTAAAAATATTAGCGGCGGAAATCAATGCTTTGGCGGTTAAACGAGCAGCTAAATTGGAAAAAAGCGAACAAGTGGAAATGGTGATTGATATGCACGCCGATGAGACAAATATTGTGATATATAATCGTGGAGTTTTGCTTTTGGATAAGACGATACCAAAAGGCGGAATGGCAATTACTAGATTAATGTCTCGAAAGATGACGATTTCGGTAGTCGAAGCGGAAAAACAAAAACGGGATAGTAAATCGGTTGATGAAAAAGTTTTTCATGAATCTTATAAACCAGTGGCGGATTTGATTTTGGCTGAAGTAGGACGGGTAATGTCGATTGCTTCTCTGAATTATGATTTGAAAGTTGGGAAGATTTGGTTGAGTGGTGGAGATTTTAATGCTGATAATCTGAGAGAGTATTTTATCAATAATCTGTCTGAGTTTATCGATACTCAATTATTTATTCCGTCGGGAGTAGATTTGAGTCAGAGTATAACCAAAGAAAGCGGAGATTGTTTGAGACTAGTTAATGCAATTGGTTTGGCGATGAAATACTAGAAAAATTTTCAATTTCCAGTTTTCAATGACAAATAATGATATATTGGAAATTTCGAGAATAATATAAATAAAAATTAAAATTTTAATACAAATATGGAATCAGGAAAAATTGTTTTAAATGAGAAAAAAGGAAAAGAGCTGGATTTTTATCCACCTTCAACTATGCCGGTAATTGTTTATACTTTGTTGGCGGTTTTGTTGATAGCGGTCTTGGGTGGAGGCTTGTACTATTTTAATTTTGATCAAGGGAAAAAGATTGATGAATTAAAAGGTAAAGTAACCAATTTGGAAAATCAGATGAGTAAGGAAGATAAAGATGGTAATTTGATTGCCCAGTCGGAAAGATTAGTACAGGCGGTAAAAAGTTTTAAAAAATACAAAGAAAATGATGTCAATTGGCAATTATTTTTGACTCGAGTAAAAGAGAAAACTTTGAAAGAAGTGACTTATACTTCATTTACGGTTGATCGAGGTAAAAATGAATTTAGAATTGATGGGGTGGCGCCAAGTTATCGTGTTATTGCGGAACAGATTAATACTTTGAGCAATGATCCATATTATAGTAGTGTCAAATTGAAGACGGCAGTTTTAAGACCGGAGAGTGATAGTGCGAGTCGTGTATCCTTTAGTTTGGAACTTAAATTAAAGTCAGAGGCATTTAAAAAAGTGGAAGTCAAACAAGATGTTTTTGATTTGATTGGAGAAGGAGATCAAAGTGTTGTTGCGGATAGTGATTTAACTAAATAATAAACAATTTTTAATTTTCAATTTCTAATTTTTAATGAAAACGGTAAATAAGTGGGAAATTGAAAGTTAATATTCTTTTGAAAATTAAAAAATATAAATTCTAAAAATAAAATGGAAAAACAAACTGCTTTTAAACTTTATGAGAAAAAACAAATACCATTATTGGTTGGTGTGATGGGAGTTTTGGCGATTGCATTACTGATTACCTATTGGGTTATGCCTTTGTGGGATAAAACTAGTCAGGTTTTGCTGGATTACGAAAAAAACATGTCTTTGGTAGAGGCGAAAAATAAAGAATTGAATGCTCTGCAACAGTTTAAAATATATCTCAGCAAGGATCAGGATAAGGTAAATTTGATGAATGATGTTTTGCCCAAAAAAGAAAATATTGATGATGTTTTGATTCAAATTGAAAGGTTGGCGGTGGACAATACTTTGTTTGTAAATAGTTTGACAGTAACTGATGCCAAGGAGCAAAATGTTTCAACCGAGGTTCCTGGTGTGCAAAAAACTAGTATTATTTTGCAGATTGAAGGAGAATTTCCCAATGTGATGAATTTTATTGATAGTATTCAAAAGAGTACTCGGTTGGTTCTGATAAATAAATTGGGCGTAACGAGTAATATTTCGGCAGCTGATCAGCCGGTAACTTTTACGATTGATGCGGATGTACTTTATCAGGAGTAGGATTGCATAAATTTCCAATTTCCAGTTTCCAATTTTCAAATATATTTTGAATTTGATATTAGAAATAAAAAAATAATTTTGCTACTATCTGGTTTGGAAATTGATTATTGGAAATTTATTGGAAATTGTAAATTGAGAATTGGAAATTATGGAGAGATTTTTATAAATAATAAATTTTTGGAGTATATATGAAAAATGCGTGGATTACTGGGGGCTTGGTTTTATTTATCTATTTAATTGGTTTGTCGGTTGGCACATATTACTTTGCTATTTATCCCTATCAACAAGAAAAACCATCAGTTTATGTGGCGGCCAAGACGATAAATGCTAAACCGGTAACAGATGAGTTGGCCAAGACATTGAAGGAAAGACAAAAATATGGAAATTGGCCGATCAATATCGAAACTGGTCGTTTGGGTAAAAATAATCCGTTTAGGCAATAAATAATAAAACGCTTAAAAACACTTATAAACGCTTTAAAACAAAAGAATCAGGAAAAGTTTATAAGAAGTTTATAAGGGTTTGTAAGAGTTTCATAGAGTTTGAATTAAAATTGTTATGGAAAATATTTTATATAAAAACAATTTATTGAATTTTCTGGTTACTGAAGGGAAATTGGCGAAAGATCAGGCCGAGAGGATTTTGGGTGAAGTGGAAAAAAATAAACGTGATGTAGTTGATGTTTTGTTGGCCAAGGCAGTGATTGATGAAATTTCTTTACGTGATTTATTGGCATCGTATACCAATTTGAAAGTGGGTGATGTGCCTTATGGTTTGTCTTTGAAAACCTATCAATTTTTGAATTTTGTCACGGCGTATCAGTATCGCATAGTTTCTTTTTATGTATCTGATGAAGTGGTAAAGATCGCCTGTGACAATCCTTTGAATTTGGAAATGCAAGAAGTGATAGATTTTTTAAGTCGAGCAAAGCAAGTCAAAATTGAATATTATGTAGTGACTAGATCGGAGTTGATTCAGCTCTTGGCCAACTACCAAAAATTATTATTGGAACGCGGCTTGTTGGAGGAACCAAGAGTTGAATTAATTGAAAAAAAATATGGTGTATTGGGAACTGATATACAAACAGCTGTAGTTGGACGAAAAAAAGATGAAATTCATAAAGCCGAAACAGAACAAGTGGATCAAGAAAAAAAACAAGAAATCAACTTAGAGCAAAGTGAAAATGAGGATAATATTAGTGACTTGGAAATGCAGGCTGAGGCGGAAGCTAGGATTTTGCAGGTGGAAAAGGGAGTTATGAATGATGAGGGATATTCGGATGAACAAAAGTCGTGGTTAAAATTGTTGCAGGATAAAGTTGAATCGATTGAGCAATTGAAAAAAATTATTAATTCACGAGATATTCCGCGGATAGTGGCTAGTTTTGTCCATTATGCGATTTTGGTTAGTGCGTCGGATATTCATATTGAACCGATGGTTGGCTCGATTCGCGTAAGATATAGAATTGATGGTGTGTTGCAGGAAATATTGGAATTGGACAAATCGTTACTTCCGGCTTTGATTTCACGTATTAAAATTTTGGCTTTATTGAAAATTGATGAACATCGTATTCCGCAAGATGGTCAGTTTAGGGTAACTTTTGAAGGTCGGATGGTTGATTTGCGTATTTCTTCTTTGCCGACAGTTTACGGGGAAAAAGTGGTTATCCGTATTTTGGATGTATCTTCCGGACGTTTGACTTTGGATGAATTGGGCTTGCAGGGCGTGAATAAAGAAAAAGTAGCGAAGAATATTTTGCGGAGCAATGGCATGATTCTTTCCACCGGACCGACTGGTAGTGGAAAATCGACTTCATTGTTTTCTATTTTGGGGATGGTTTCCTTGCCGGGAGTCAATGTGGTTACTTTGGAAGATCCGGTGGAATACCATATTCCCGGGGTCAATCAGGTGCAAATACGACCGGATATTGGTTTTACTTTTGCTACTGGTTTGAGAAGTATTTTGCGTCAGGATCCAAATGTGGTGATGGTGGGTGAGATTCGTGATTCGGAAACGGCCGAGTTGGCGGTACATGCTTCTTTGACCGGGCATTTGGTTTTGTCGACTTTGCATACCAATGATGCGCCGTCGGCGATTCCGCGGTTGATTGATATGGGTATTGAACCGTTTTTGATTAGTTCTTCCTTGGTTTTGGTTATGGCGCAAAGATTAACGAGAAAAATTTGTGATCATTGTCGAACGGAGTTAGATATCCCAGAAAATAAAAAAGAAGAAATTGTGGCTTATTTACAGAATGTTCCGAAGGAACATTTGGAAAAGATTGGGATTGATCTACAAAATATTAAATTTTATCGAGGATTGGGTTGTTCATATTGTCATAATAGTGGTTACAAAGGTCGGATTGGTGTTTTTGAAGTGTTGGAAATCAGTGACGCTTTGCATGATTTGACTATCAAAAAGGCTTCCGGGGTGGATATATTTGATCAAGCGGTTAAAGAAGGAATGATTACGATGCGACAAGATGGTTTTATGAAAGCGATGCAAGGAATTACGACTTTGGATGAAGTATATAGGGTGACGACCAAGTAAAATTCAAATACATGAAAACCCTTACAAACCCTTTTAAACTCTTGAAAACTATAATAATGAATCCAGTTTATAAGTGTTTATAAGTGTTTTAAAGAGTTTTGTATTATTGGTAAGAGTTTATAAATAAAAAATATGTTAACATCAAAAAAATTTAATTCAGACGAAAGTTCAATGTTGGAAGAGTTGTTGGATATGGCCATCAAGGAGGGGGCATCGGATGTGCATATTGTAGCCGATAACTATCCGGTGTTGCGGGTGGATGGTGATTTAAAATATGTAACACAATATGACAAATTGACATCTTCTTCGACGGCGCAATTGTGTTATGCCATGATGGATGAGAGACAAAGAGAACGCTTGATTCAGGTGCGGGAAATTGATTTTTCTTTTCCGTATAAAGATGAATATCGTTTTCGAGCCAATATTTTTTACCAAAAGGGAACGGTAGCGGCGGCTTTGCGTTTGATTAAATCGATGGAAAGGACTTTTGATGAATTGGGTTTGCCACCGATTGTGGAGAGATTTACCAAATTGTCTCACGGTTTGGTCTTGGTAACTGGTCCTACTGGTCATGGTAAATCGACTACTCTGGCTTCACTGATTAACACTATTAATAAAAATCGACAGGATCATATTATTACTATCGAGGATCCGATTGAAAATATTTTTAATAGTCATCAAAGTTTGATTGTGCAAAGAGAGGTGCCTCATGATTCGCATGATTTTGCTTCGGCTTTGCGGGCGGCTTTACGTGAGGATCCGGATGTAGTTTTGATCGGTGAAATGCGTGATTTGGAAACTATTTCGGCGGCTTTGACGGTGGCGGAAACTGGACATTTGGTCTTTGGAACATTGCATACCAATGATGCGGCGCAGACGGCTGATCGTATTATCAATGTTTTTCCTTCTCATCAACAACAACAGGTTAGAACTATTTTGGCCAATGTTTTTGAAGGTGTTTTATCTCAGAGATTGTTGAAAAAGAAGGGCGGTGGTCGTATCGCGGCTTGTGAGATTATGACGGGCAGTATGGCGGTGCGATCGTTGATTCGAGAAGGAAAAGCTCATCAATTGCAGGGCGTGATTCAAACTAGTGCGGCGGATGGAATGATTACTTTGGATAAATCTTTGGCCGATTTGGTTAAGCGCGGTATTGTTGATCTAGATGAAGCCTTGATGTGGGCGATTGATCAGGAAAATCTAAAAACGATGATTGCATAAATTAAAAACAAGGCGAAACACTTTAAAACTCTTATAAACACTTACAAACTGGAATACATTTATATAGTTTAAGAGAGTTTCTAAGAGTTTAAGAGAGTTTCTAAGAGTTTTGATTATCTAAATAGAAAAAAATAATATTGAAAACTGTATGAGTGAATATTTATTTGAAGCAAAAACGTTGAGTGGGGAAAAAATTGCTGGTTCGATGGAAGCGGCGAGTATGAAAGACGCTTTGGAGATGCTAAAACAGCAAAATTATTCGCCGATGTCTTTGGAAAAGAAGCGAACTCCGCTTGACAGTATTATGAATATATTGAATAGGGTTTCGGTTTCTGATTTGGCAGTTTTTGCTCGACAATTGGCGATTATGGTGGAAGCGGGTTTTCCGTTGATTCAGGCGATCAAGACTTCAGTTAACCAGACTCGCAATGAAAATTTAAAAGAAACTTTGGCCTTGATGGCGGTGGATTTGGAATCGGGTTTGAGTTTGTCGATGTCGGCAGCCAAGCATCCGGAAGTATTTTCGCGATTTGTGGTCAATATGTTGCGTTCCGGGGAGGAAACCGGTCAGCTCAATAAGGTTCTACGCGAGGTGGCGGATGAGTTGGAAAAACAAAAAGGCTATCAATCAAAAATTAATAGTGTATTGATGTATCCGATTTTTGTCTTGGTGATGATGATTGCGGCGGGAATAGTGGTAATGGTTTATGTTATTCCGCAACTGCGTTCTTTGTTTGATGATATGGGAGCGGAGTTGCCTTTGGCGACCAAAGTATTGATCTGGGTGAGTGATTTTCTGTTTAACTATTGGTACGTAGTTATAATTGCGATTACACTGGTGGTAGTAGCGATTGTCAGTTTTTTGCGGTCGGATTTTGGACGAGAATGGAAAGATCGTTATGAATTAAAAGTGCCGGTGATAGGTAAGTTGGTCTTGATGTCGTCGATGATGCGTTTTTCTCGAACTTTTGGAATGCTAGTGGAGGGTGGGGTGGCGATATTGGATGCGATTGAGATTACGGCCGGGGTGATGGAAAATTCAGTTTTTAAAAAGTCAATTCGAGACTGTTCGGTTTATGTAGAAAAAGGTATTCCGTTTTCCAGTCCGCTTAAACGTAATCCATTATTTCCAGTGGTAGTGGGACAAATGGTTTCGGTGGGTGAGCAATCGGGTCAATTGGCTAAAGCGATGGAGAACCTATCTAAATATTTTGAAGAAGAAACTGATAATATGATTAAAGGTGTGTTTTCGTTATTTGAGCCGTTGATGTTGGTGATTGTCGGTTTGGCTGTGGCGGGATTAGTTTTTGCCGTATTGCTTCCGGTCTTTCAAGCGTCGCAAGTACTTTAAAACAAATTTCAAACAATGCAAAACTCTTGCAAACTCTTATAAACACTTTAAAACTGGGAAAGATTAGTATTAGTTTGTAAGAGTTTCAAAGCGTTTATAAGTGTTTTAAAGTGTTTATCATTGTTTATAACTCTTACGTGGGTCGAGCGTAAATTATAATAAAAAAGTTTAAAAACAAAAATATTTAAGTAAAAGGAGAGATTACATGCGTAAAATTTCTTTTGAGCGCTCAAAAGGTTTTACCCTGGTCGAGTTGATGGTCGTTATTGCCATTATTGGTATTTTGGCCGTCGCCGCTTTGGGTATCGTTCGTGGCGCTCAACAACGAGCTAAAACCGCTGCTATCCAAGCAACTGCTACCAACATTAGCACTGCTTTGGAAACTTATTACACCTCAGCTGGTGAATATCCTAGTGATTTACATGAAATGGTAGAGCCTGAGGATGATGTTAATAAGGTTTTAGATAAAGATCCATCAGTTCCTAGTGGATGTAGTATTATTACTGATCAGTCTGGTGATTATGAAGATATTGATACTTGTGGTATTGCATATAGTTCTGAAGGTTGTAGTGTTGATAATCAGTGTTATCATATCTATCAGATTTTTGCCAATGGTGAACAGGCAGAAATTACTGGTGGTCAATCATAATTAGCATTTCACGGAGATTCAGGATTTTTCCTGGATCTTCGGAAAATACTAATTAATATAACACAATTCCTAATTTCTAATTTCTAAACGAAAGATAATGTCATTCTGGAGCCGAAAGCGTAATCGCGTTTCGACATCCAGAATCCAGAAAGAAAAAAATAAATTAAGGAAATGGATCCTGGATATTGGAGCGGATTACCTTCCAGTTCCAGGATGACAAGGGAAATTTGTTTGGAAATTGGAAACTGGAAATTGGAAATTTAATATTTATGAGTATTATCATCTTCACAATTGGTTTATTTTTCGGTAGTTTTCTCAACAGCTTTATTTGGCGTTACCGAAAAAATATTTTGGAAACGATTTGGACGGATCGATCGATTTGTCCGCATTGTGGTCATGTGCTTTCAGCCAATGATTTGGTGCCGTTGTTTAGTTTTTTGGTGTTGGGGGGAAAATGTCGTTATTGTAAACAACCGATTAGTTGGCAATATCCGCTGGTGGAATTATTTTTTGCTTTGTTGACTTGGCTGATTTATTGGAAGTTTGGTTTGGAAGTAACTTTTGTTTATTATCTAGTGATTGGATTTTTATTGACGGCTTTATTGGTGATTGATGTTTGGGACGGTATTTTACCCAATGGTTTGATTGTGATTTCTATGTTTTTTTGGTTTTTGTATATGATTGTTAGCCGAGCGCATTATTATGACTGGACCAACATGGTGGCGGCAGCGTTGTTGGGTTTTGGTTTTTTTACGGCTATTTGGTTGATTACTTTGGGCAAGGGGATGGGAGTAGGGGATATTAAGTTGGCTTTACTGCTTGGCTTGTTGGCGGGGGTGCCGTCGATTTATTATATTGTCTTTTTTTCGTTTATACTCGGCGCGATCTATGTTTTGCCTTTGCTCTTTTTGGGTAAAACCAAATGGAAAAATCCGATTCCTTTTGGTCCGTTTATGATATTGGCTTACTTTTTGATGTTGTTTTTGGGGACGGAGATTCAGTTGGCGTTTTTGAGGATATTCTAAATACAAACCCTTATAAACACTTTTAAACCCTTAAAAACTCTTACAAACTAAAATTTATAATTCAGTTTCAAAGTGTTTAAAAGAGTTTCTAAGAGCGTTTCAAAGAGTTTGAAATTATTTACTATGAAAATAAACACAAAAATAAAAGAAAAATTGAAAAGTCTGTATCAGGCTAATTCCGGTATGACTTTGGTAGAGATTTTGATCGCGACGGCGATTATTGTGGTATTGATGGGTGTCTCGATGATTTCTTTGCCGCGTTACCGTGATGGCCGGACTTTGGAACAGGCATCAAAAGATGTTAATGATACTTTGCGCCAGGCGCAAACTTTGGCTTTATCGCCGGATACGCCGAAAGCAGAATATTATCTTTGGGAGATTAAAACCGGCGCGGATGATGATAGCCAATGTGCAAATACCCAATACGTTAGCATAGTGGCTGATGTCGAAGGAGCGACTGAAAGAAAAACTTGTTTGGATAATCGAGTCAATTTACAAGCGACTAATGGTAATCAATTATATTTTGAAGTAAAAACAGGTAATATTTATTCTGACGCTGCTTTGAGTGATGGGGCGAGTGATAAGTTGACCTTGGAACATGATAATCATCCGGGTGATGCGGGTTTGTACTATGAAATCAATGTGACAGCCAATACTTTTTCTTTGGGAAAAGAGGCAATGGGCGAATTGTCGGAGCAATTGAATGTGGCTTGCGGTAACGAAATTTGTGAAGAAAACAAGGGAGAAAGTTGTGGGACGTGTGGGGATTGTGATTATACTTGTGAGTGCATGACGGATGGTGCACAATATTGTGATGTAAATAGTTGTCCGACGGCCAATTGGTATGACGGATCTTGTCATGAATTGCCAAGGGAAGTGGAAGATACAACTACTTGCGGGGATGGCAAAAAAGAAGGTAGTGAAGAGTGTGATGATGGAAATACACAAAGTGGTGATTATTGTTCGGCTGATTGTAAAGCGATCAGTGGTCAATGCGGTGACGGGCAGAAGCAATCCAATGAGAATTGTGATGACGGGGATAATAATGGTAAATATAGTTATTGCGACGCCAACTGCTCGGTGAAAATAACTTGTGGGGACGGAATTGTCCAGAGTTCCAATGAGGTGTGTGATGATGGTAATACGGCGAGTGGCGATAGTTGTTCGGCGGATTGTCAAGTTGTGACAACGTGTGATAATGATTTGCAATATTGTAGTGAAGTTCAGTGTGAACAGGAGGGATATTACTGGCATATCGATAAGTGCGAGGTTACACCCAATTGCAGCGATGGGACACAATACTGTAAATGTTCTGATGGAGCCCAATATTGCACATGTAGCGATGGCGCGCAATATTGTAAATGTACTGACGGTATTCAATATTGTACGACTAGAGATCAATGCATAGCTCAAAAATATTATTGGCACACCAATAAATGCGAGGCTACGCCCAATTGTAGTGATGGGGTGACATATTGTACGAGTCAAAGTACTTGTGTCGCGGCGGGTGGATGGTGGGACGATACTTGTATAAATCCACCGGTAACTTCAATGGAATGCGCAAATGTGGGTGGTTATTGGTATTTAAGTACATGTAATGTTTCTAGTCCGTTTGCGAAAGTAAGTCCGATAAATGATCTGGCTTTTCAAAGTCAACTCTGGAATTTATATGAAGAAATATCGGAAGAAAATAAACAAAAGTTTATTGATATGATTATTGAAGCAGATAGTGTAATGGGTAATAATTATTTAAGGCTCTTGACTAGCAAGATTGAAATAAATTAAGTAACTTGTCAAACATTAACTTT
>JAEAMF010000406.1_pt1 | contig 56476 bp, 52 predicted proteins | sample 8958721 | NCBI WGS metagenome assembly JAEAMF01 (sample SAMN16933255, study PRJNA681124) | bioreactor sludge metagenome | isolation source: anaerobic bioreactor treating anionic surfactant - SDBS | place: India: Bengaluru | collected 2019-02-28
CAGAAGCGCCCTGAGTTATTCGTTAAACGCGTTTATGATCAAACGGGACTGGACACCTAACGATCTTGTGCTGAGGACAGTTGCATTGGCCTTCCCCCATCGTCACGGACACTTCCGTTAGGCGCATTTTAGATTTTCGAACTGTACCGGGCTGATGTAGCCGATAGTGGAATGACGCCGGCGTGGATTGTAGAACCTTTCGATATAGTCGAACACGTCTGCCCGTAAGTCATCCCTGGTCCGGTAGTGCTTCTTGCTAAGGCGCTCGGTCTTGAGCGTGGAGAAGAAGCTTTCCATTGCAGCGTTGTCCCAGCAGTTGCCACGCCGGCTCATGCTGCAAACGATGCCGTGAGATTCGAGCAAGCGCTGGAAGTCTTCGCTGGTGTATTGCGAGCCCTGATCCGAGTGATGCAATACTGCCCGAGGCCGGCCACGGCGGAAGATGGCCATCAGCAAGGCGTCCATCACCAGCTGCGCCGTCATCGTCGGTTGCATGGACCAGCCCACCACACGCCGCGAGTACAGGTCGAGGACGACAGCGACAAAGAGCCAGCCTTCGCCAGTCCATACGTAAGTAAAGTCGGCTGCCCACTTCTGGTTCGGCCCTGTCGCTTCAAATTGCCGGTCGAGCAGGTTTGGCGCAATGGCGTGACCTGGCGAAGCGAGCTGTCCTGGAGCGCGGCGACGCTTGTGACGTGCCTTGATGCCGGCTGCTTTCATCAGCCGCGCTACGCGGTTCTCGCTGCAAGCGAAGCCAGCATCGATAAGGTCTCGCACTACGCGCGGCGAACCATAGGTGCCATCGCTGGCTTCGTGGCTGTGCTTGATCGCTTTGAGGAGCTGGGCATTCTCACGCTCATGTGCACTCGCTGGCCGGCCGATCCAGTCGTAAAAGCTACTGCTCGATACTCCGAGCAAACGACACATCGTTCGCGTTGGCCAGATGGCTCGATATTTGGCGATGAAGCCGTACTTCACTTGAGGTCGGCTGCGAAGTAGCCGAGCGCCTTTTTTAAGATGTCGCGCTCCGTTTTGACCTTTGCCAGTTCCCGGCGCATGCGCTCGTACTCCTGGGTCGACACCTTCTCCTGTCCGCCAGTGACCTCTGGATCCACGTTGGCGTCTCTGCACCACCGTCCCAACAAATTAGCGCCAATGCCAGGTCTCGTGCAATCGCCGCCTTGCTTGCGCCAGGCTGGCCTACCAGCTTGACTGCCTCGCGCTTGAACTCTTCTGAAAACAACCGTCTTTCACGTGCCATGTAATACCTCCGATGGGGACATCATACCTATCGAAAGTGTCCGAGCTCGTGGGGGAAGGCCACATCTCATCCATTGTTTAGAATTCCGTTAGGTCATATGGCTGATCTGCCAACCACATAAGACGCTCAGGCTCAGATTGGAACCATGCAAAAGTTCCCCAAGCTAAGGTCGGCAGAGCCTTCTTGAACGCACTATCAGCTCTGTCTTGAAAAGCGGTACCGAAGATGCATTGCTCTGCGGGGAACGTACTTTTCTTGACGTACTCAAGCAGCGCATCTTTGCGACTCTGGTTCATCGGCCCATCACTTGCTACTACCTCGATAAAAATAAGGCGCATGTCGTCGCCGCTATCGCCGATGTTAACTAAGATAATGTCCGGCAAGACCTTTGCTTGGTCAATATTTAATCCAAGAGCCTTGGCAATTTCATTGTCTTGGTGTCGAATTTTGTTGCCGCTTTCAGAAAGCCAGAGCAAACCCGGGTTCGGCAAGAAGTAGATGGAAAATTGCTCTACCACGGCTTTTGAAATTAGCGAGGAAGGCCCGGGAGATAGCTTCGAAACACTACCATCCGGCGATGTGACTAGAACTTCATCCGCTTTCTTCACTTTGCCAGCTGCCAGCAGAGCCATGCGCGCGCGTGCAGTGGGCGAAAGGTGCTTCTTCTGCCAAGTGTCAATAGCAGTAGCCAATGCTTCCTTGTCTAGGCCGGGGTCGAACAGTGCTGCGAAATCTGCTTTCAAATAATAGATTGGTGTACTTGAGGTCGTGGCCACACCGGGGATTTTGCCCACAGCGCCGATATCGACAAATCCGAGACGGATGGTCTCGTCGCGGATAGGTTCACGGGTGGTGTCCGCGTACCAGCGCTCACCAGCAGGGCGGAAACCTGGACGGTTCGAGTTTTTAACCCAGGTCAGGCGTTCTTGATCTTTCACTAAGGCGGCTTGGTCTTCCGTGTAAAAGTAAATATGCGATGGGCGTAACAGCCGGCCTTGATCTTCGATCATACCGCCGTAGAGGAAGACCCAGACGGTCTTTGCCGCCATTTCACGCGTGAGTGCTCCTCGGTGTTCGAGTCCTGCCGGAAAAATCGCTAGCAAACGTGATTGGATGTCAGGTATAGGAAGCAGTGGCGGGAAACTCATTGACCACCCACCTGAGCTGCTGGTTGCAGTTGTACGTTCATCAGCGCTTCTGTAACGATTTCGTCAATTTGGGTCAGCGAGGGGGTGTCACTAACGCGTTCGCCAATGCGTATTAAGGTGGCAAGGGGCGGCAGGGGCAGCTTGCGTAACTCAGTAGCATTTACTTGAGTACTGCCTGCGAGGGCTCGGAAGTGTGAATCCACGACACTGCTTGCCAGAAACGCTGAAATACCGCGAGCCTCCGCCGGCGTCATAGCACCACCTTTTCGATAAATATAGTTCAGGTGATTTTCCAAACCAATGCATTCACCTGGAAGGTGTCCAAGATACGCCGCACAGGTCACCCTGCGCTCATCTTCTTTAGGAGAAAAGCGACGCATTACCACCATCGGCGCGTTTGGAACCAGCATCCATTCGCTTTCGGCATTGGCTAGCACGTGTTCGCGCTTCTTTTGTACCGGCCACACGATCTGCTGCTGACGCACGTGTTGGAGCCAAAGAAGTGGCACAGTCCCAGTTTCGGCATGTTCCTTAACATGCTCCTTAGCTCTGAATGCGACGACTGGGCCAGTAGAAACCGTGAAGCCATACGTTTTAAGGGTAGCCGTCCAACCTTCAAACGGGTCTACATCGGCGTGTGGGAGCGAAAACATCGCGCGGTCATCATCGCCTACGACCCGTTCCATCGGTAGCGCCTGTACGCCAGCCGTGGCAAGGTCACCAGCGCCCTGGCTCCGTGTGACGAGGATGTTCGTGCCAGCTTCGACCAGTGTACGGCCGCTGCCCCAGGTAATGACGGTTTCTTGGAGAACGGCGTCCTCTTCAAATCCTTCGGTCCTGCTTTCAAACGCGTGTAGGCGTTCAATCGTCAGGTGCTGGAGCAGGGTACGACGCGCCGCCTTGAAATATTCGCCGGCCATCCACGAGCGTGGGGTGATAAAACACCACCCCCCGTTTGCCGGCGTAACCCGAGCAGTGGCAGCCATGAATAGGGCATAAATATTTGGCTGACCATACACAGCGTAAGAGTGGAGTGCAGCCCTAGTGTCTGTCGCCTTGTTCAACTTCAGGAAAGGGGGGTTAGCGATCGTGATTAGCCCATCGAGCGGTTCTGCCGATAACGCCAGTTCTGATAGCAAAAAGTCTTCATTTTTGATGAGGCAGTGGAACTCAACACCAGCTTCGGTGCATGCCAAACGCATATGGTTGCAGAGTTCGTACAGTCTCGGGATCAACCGCGAATCCAGTTCGTACATCAACAGTTGAATCAAGCGCGGTCGATTTTCAACCGGTTTTGCAAGCAATGCTTCGACTACGGCTGCGGCCAGGATCCCTCCACCAGCTGCGGGCTCGAGCACACGTGCGGGCTCATTGTTGACGTTTGCGACCAAGCGCTGCGCCATGAAGCGGGCAATCGGAGCAGGAGTCATGAACTGGCCGAGTGCACGCTGATCTTCACGGGTAAGAGTAGCGGTGAATGCTCGGCCGGCGGTATTTGCGATGTCTACGAGGGTGGTCATTTCAGCTGCAAACTACGAAAAAAGCCCTCCAAGTGGCGGGCTTTTAGATGAGCGTATGTTAGCACATGCAAACCCAGGATAGCCCTTACTTTGCAATCTACGGGCCTACTAAGCGAACACTAGCGATGGGATTGCCAGGTCATTTCTTACTAATGACAATGATACGGTTCTCTGACCGCATCGTTGCCGTCCTTAGCTTGTGCCCGGCTTTGTTCTTTGGCATCTACGTACCTGAGTCTCCAAAGTTTTGATGAAATACATAATGAAGAGTAAAGTATTGTTTCCCAAGGGACACTGGGGCGTCGGCAGCAATGCGTTTCGTTGCCCGTTCCTTGGCTAACACTCATTATTCAAAACGTTTTTGAGGACTACATGACAAATAGCAGTTGGGCAGAGTTGGCATACGATGCCGTGCGTCAAGTTGCAGAGAGACAACCAGAATTCACGCCAGACGATATTTGGGCAACTGGGCTTCCAAAGCCAAGCGAAGCGCGTGCCCTAGGAGGGGTGATGCGTCGGGCTCGACAAGACCGGGTGATTGAAAAAACAGGGCGAGTGCAGCCGACTACTCAACCTGAAAGCCATGGTACAGATGTAACTATCTGGCGTTCACTAATCTACCCCCACGTCAGGTAGGTAAGCCACACTCGCGTACCAAGAGGCGTCTAAGCCGCGCAGGCGTATCTGCCGCCTGCGCTAATGCCTAGCCGAGCGATACGCGTCTATGTCCGTTTCTATCAGCCCCAACAAAGTGGTCGCAAAGCGTGCTCGCCTGAAAAATCGAGCAGGCAGTTTGTGGCATTTACTCGAAAGTCGATCACGCATACACAGGCTGAAGTAAGCGGATTGTCGAGACAGCGTAGCACTTTCAGTAGGTCATCTCCGGCATCTAGATGTGAATAAACGCCATCACGTCGCGCTACGGGTCATTTGAAGGTTCATCGCTTGCTGTTCCAGTACGGCACTCAAATGGCCATGTCGCGCAAGACCTTCGACGCGTCCCGGTTCGCCCCCAGCACCGTCCCGTCGCGCATGTGGATCTGCAGCTGCGACTGCTCGTCGGCCCGCATCGAGTCCACGAAATCCAGGTTGACCAGGGCTGAGCGGTGGATGCGCACGAAGCGCGCCGGGTCGAGCTGAACCTCGAGCTCGGAGATGCCGATGCGGACCAGGAAAGTCTGGCCGCGCGCCGCGATCACCGTGTACTTGGAATCGGCCTTCATGTACTCGATCTCGCCGGTCGCGAGCGGGAAGATGCGGCCGCGGTCGCGCACCAGGATGCGTTCCAGCCGCGCCGGGGCCGCGCTCGCGCCTGCCGCCTGCGCCAGGGCGCTGTCGAGGGTGTCGCGGGCGTGCAGCGGACCGTCGAGCAGGCGCGCCACCGCCGCCGCGAAGCGCGCCTGCGTGAAGGGCTTGAGCAGGTAGTCCACCGCATGCAGCTCGAAGGCCGTCACCGCGTACTGGTCGTAGGCCGTGGTGAACACGATCTGCGGCAGGTAGTCGAGGCGGCGCAGCACTTCCAGCCCGGTCATCTCGGGCATCTGGATGTCCATGAACACGACCTCGGGGCGCAGGCGCGTGATCCGGTCCAGCGCCTCGGCGCCGTTGGCCGCCTCGCCCACCAGGCGCAAAGCGGGATGGGCGTAGATGGCGTCGCGCAGCACGTCGCGCGCCAGCGGTTCGTCTTCGGCGAAAAAGGCGGTTTTTGTACTCATGCGTAGCTCTCTTCCCGGACTGCCGGGATCGTCACCGACACGCTGAACCCGGCTCCCGGCGCGCTCTTCACCCGCATGGCGGCGCGGCTGCCATAGTCCAGCTGCAGGCGCCGCTCGATGGTGCGCAGGCCCAGGCCGGAGGAAGCGGCGATGGCGGCCGGATCGGCGCCGGGACCGGTATCGCGCACCGTCATGGTCAACGCGCCGCTTGCCGGATCGCGCCGCGTGCGGATCTGCAGGATGCCCGGCCGGCTGTGCGGATTGAAGGCGTGCTTGATGCTGTTCTCGACCAGCGGCTGCAAGGACAGGGCCGGCAGCGGATGGTCGCCCGCGTCCTCGTCGAGATCCCATTCGACCTGCAGGCGCTCGCCCAGGCGCAGCTGTTCCAGCTCCAGATAGTCGCGCACGAAATCGAGTTCCGCATCGAGGGTCACACGGTCGCTGCCGCTGCGCTCGGTGTCGAGCACATAGCGCAGCATGTCCGAGAACTGGAACAGCGCGGTCTCGGCGGCCGCCGGGTTGCGCTGGGTGAGCGCGATGATCGAGTGCAGGGTGTTGAACAGGAAGTGCGGATTGAGCTTGTTGCGCAGCGCGCTCAGTTCCGAGGTGACCAGCAGGTTCTGCGCGTCCTTCATCGCCAGCGCCTGGCGGTGCGCCTTTTCGCTGGCGCGGATCAGGTGGAAGATGCCGGCGCCGAGCAGGTAGATCATCACGTGATACAGCAGCGGCCAGATGTACCAGCTCATCGGCCTGCTGGTGTGGAAAGTCATCCAGAAGGGCGTCTGCGACAGCACCGAGAACGCGAAGGCGGCCGGGATGTGGATACCGATGATGGCGGTCAGGCGGTAGCCGCGGCGCTCGAAGAAGCCGGTCAGGGGCCAGGCCAGCGCCAGCAGCAAGGCGGAGGGCAGCAGGCTGAGGATGGTCAGCAGCCAGCGCTGGCCGTCGAAACGGCCCGCCACCACCAGGTCCAGCTGGTCGGCGAAGGAAATGAAAACGCCGTAGACCAGCCATCCCGCTGCATAGCAGCGCCACATGATGGCGGGCCGGATCAGTTTGGAAGAGAGTGTATTCATGGCGCGAGTATCGCCCTGGCGCACGCGCTGCGCACCCGCCATGACGCGAGTTGCAGGATTCATGATCCGAAATGCGGAAATGGGACCGGCGCGCTCAAGGGCAGGGCAGGGTGATGGTCAGGCGCGTGCGGCCGTGGCCCGTGTCCATGCTCACGCTGCCGCCCTGCACCTCGGCCATCAGGCGGATCGAGTAGGTGCCCAGGCCGTTGCCGCCGATCTTGCTTGATGGCGCATATTTCTCGAAGAAGCGTTCGCGCGCCGCCTGCGGCACCTCGCCGGCGTTGTCGACCATGACGTGCAGGTTGCCGTAGCCGGGCGCGATATTCACGCTCACACGGCCGCCCGGCGGCGAGGCCTCGATCGCGTTCTTCAGCACGTTGTTGAACAGCGAATAGCACAGCAGCGGTTCGCCCAGGCACATCACCTCGTCCGGCTTGTCGTAGACGACCGTGACGTCGCCGCTGTCGAAGGTGAACTGGGCCTGCTGGCACACCCGTTCCAGCATCTCGCCCAGGTCGAACATCTGCAGCACCGGCTGGTAGCTGCCCTGTTCCATCTTGTAGACGTCGAGGGTGCGGTTGATCATCTCGAGCGCGTTCTCGGCCGCGGTCTCGATCATGAGCGCCTGCTCGCGCTGCGATTGCGTGAGCGGGCTGACGAGCAGGGCCTGGCTGCCGTGCAGCGCCACGGCGATCGGGCTTTTCAGGTCGTGGCGGGTGATGCGCTCGACGTCCTCGCGCAGGCGCGCATTCTCGATCAGGAGTTCGTTCTGGCGCTTGATGTCCTGCATGGCGGTGGCCAGCAGCAGGTGGGCCGACAGGCGCGCTTTCAAGATGGTCGGGTCGGCCGGCTTGGACACGTAGTCCACCGCGCCCAGGCGCAGGCCGGCCACCACGTCCTCGGTGCCGTCGCGCGCCGACAGGAAGATGATCGGGATGTGCGCCGTCTTCGGGTTGGCCTTGAGCTGGCGGCAGGTTTCGAAGCCGTCCATGGCCGGCATCATGATATCGAGCAGGATCAGGTCGATGTGGAAGGCGTCCGCGATCTCGAGCGCTTTCCTGCCGCTGATCGCAACCTTGATCGCATAGTCGTCCTTCAGCACCCCGGCCAGTACTTCGATGTTGGTCGGGATGTCGTCCACGATCAGCACCGTCGATTTCTTCACCCGCTCGCCGATCGGCGCATCCAGGCCGATGACGTTCGATTCGGGCAGCACGGAGGCCGCCGGCGGCACCGGCGCAGGCGCTGCCGCAGGCTTCGGCATGGGCGCAGGCGCGGACATGCCCTGGCGCGCGAACGGGCCCGGCGCCGTTTCCAGCTGCACGCCCAGCATGCTCATGAACTTGCAGGCGAAGCTGTGCACCGTGAACGGCTTGATCATGTAGGCGTTGACGCCGGCCTGCAGCGCGGTACGCACCGATTGCGGATTGGCTTCGGCGGTCAGCATCATGAACGGCGTGTTCGCGTAGCGGTGGTCGGTCCGCATCCACTTGAGCAGGTCGATCCCGCTCATCACCGGCATGCCCCAGTCGCCGACGACGATGTCGATCTGCTGCTTGCGCATCAGGTCCTGTGCGGTCTTGCCGTTATCGGCCTGGAACACGTTCAGGAAACCGAGTTCCGCCAGCACCTGGCGCACGTGGGTGCGGATCAGGAGGTAGTCGTCGACGATGAGGATGGCGGCGGACTTGTCCATGATGTTTCTCTTACTAAAGTAGATGAAGTTTAACAACTTCTTGGCACCCCGCATACGGCCGAAGAATGAAAATGTTGTATGCATGACAGCAAGAGTAAGCCGAGTTATGCGGTATTTTTGCGCTTATCTGCGTGTTTTTGCATGTTCGAGTAGAATCATGCGGATTCATCAGGAGAGAACATGCAGCTTGCAGAAGAACGGCGGCAATCGATCATCGAGGCCGTCGAGCGGGAAGGGCGGGTGCTGGCGGCCGAGCTGGCCCAGCGCCTGGACACCTCGGAAGACACTATTCGGCGCGACCTGCGCGAGCTCGACGCCGCCGGCCTGCTGCGCCGCGTGCACGGCGGCGCGATGCGGCGCACGCGCGAGGCCAGCTTCGGCGAGCGCGTCGAACGCGACCCGGCCAGAAAGAGCACGTTGGCGCAGGCGCTGTGCACGCTCGTCCGCCCCGGCGACACGGTGCTGATCGATGCCGGTTCCACCAACCTCGCGCTGGCGCGCCTGCTGGAAGACGGCCAGGCCGCGACCATCGTCACCAACAGCCCGCAACTGGCGCTGGCGCTGGGCGACTTCCGCCGCACTCGCATCGTGCTGCTGGGCGGGACCTACCACGCCGGCAGCGGTGCGGTGCTCGGCGCCTGGACCCTGGCCGAGCTGCAGCAGCTGCGCGCCGACCTGTGCATCGTCGGCGTTTGCGCGCTCGACCCGGAACGCGGGCTGGCGGCTTCCGATGCCGAGGAAGCCACCATCAAGGCCGCCATGGTGACCGGCAGCACCCGCAGGGCCGCGGCCATCCTCAACGAACGCCTGGGCGACAGCGCGCCCTTCGCCTTTGCCCGGCTGGCCGAACTCGATCACCTCGTGCTCGAAGCCGACGCGCCGCCCGACACCATCGCCCGCCTGCGCCAGGCGCATCCGGGACTCGACCTCCAGCTTGCCCCGAAAGTCCGCACATGAACCAGAACCCTTCCGCGCTGTCCGCGGCGCGCTGGTCGATCTCGACCGTCTTCCTGCTCAACGGCGCCGGCATCGGCCTGTGGGCCGCGCACGTGCCGGTGGTGCAGGCACGCCTCGGCATCGACCTGGCCACGCTGTCCATGGTCCTGCTCACCATCGCGGCAGGCGCGCTGCTGGCAATGCCCCTGATGGGCGGCTTCACCGCACGCTGGGGTACGCGCCGCATGACCCTGCTGTCGGGCTTCGCCTTTGCCGCGCTGCTGGCCGTGCTCATGGGCGTGAGCGACCTGCGCCTGCTGTTCGTGGCCGCGTTCGCGTTCGGCGTCAGCAACGGCGCACTGGACGTGGCGATGAACGCCAACGCCAGCGAGGTCGAGGCCGCGCGCGGCATCCCGACCCTGTCATCCATCCATGGCTTCTACAGCCTCGGCGGCCTGATTGGCGCAGCGCTGGGCGGCCTGGTCATCGGCCAGGGCTGGGGCGACGGCAAGGGCGCCATGGCGATGGGCATCGCGACCGCGGTCGCATTGGCGCTGGTGGCGCCGCGCGTGATGGCGTCCGCACCGACCATTGATGCGGGCAGCCACTTCCAGCTGCCGCGCGGCGCGGCGCTCAGCCTGGGCCTGCTGGCATTGCTGTGCTTCGCGGTGGAGGGCGCGCTGGTCGACTGGAGCGCACTCCTGATGCAGGAACGCACCAAGGCGGTACCGGCGCAGGCGGCGCTGGGATTCTCGGCCTTCTCGATCGCGATGGCGGCCTGCCGCTTCGCGGGCGACCGCATGATCCTGCGCTTCGGCGCGATGCGCGTGATGGTGCTGGGCGGGCTGGCCATGTTCGCGGGCCTGGCCACGGCGGTGCTGAGCACCCACTTCCTGCTGTCGGCCGCCGGCTTCGCCCTGATCGGCATCGGCGCGGCCAACGTGGTGCCGCTGCTGTTCGGCGCGGCCTCGCGCATCCCGGGCATGAGCGCCGGCGCCGGCGTGGCGGCGGTGGCGATGCTGGGCTATGGCGGGCTGCTGCTGGCGCCGCCGGTGCTGGGCTACATCGCTTCGCACGCAAGTATCATGGTGGCGCTGGGCATGTTGTCGCTGTCGGGACTGGTCATTGCCATGAGTGCGGGGATCATCAGGGTAAAATCCACTCCTGCACCATAGGAGAACACAATGAAACGAACCGACCTCGCCAAGCAGCAAGCCGAAAAACTGAAGAACCAGATGGGCGCGCAGAACGCGGCCTTCGGCGGCGCCGCCAGGAATGCCGTGCCCGACCGGCGCGAACAGCGCGAGCGCGACCGCGCCCTGGGACTGGTGCCCTTCGCGGTCAAGCTCAACGGCGACCTGGTGGGGCAGCTGCAAGCGCTGAGCAAGGAACGCGGCGTCGAGCTGAACGAGCTGGTCGCCGAGCTGCTGCAAAAAGGCTTGTCCGCATAGCGATCCGCCATCGAGGGAAAGGAAACAGGCATGGCCAGGCTTGTCTTTGGAATGAACCAGTCCCTCGACGGCTACGTCGACCACATGGCCTTCGGGCCCAGCCCCAGGCTGTTTCGCCACTTCATCGAAGAAGCGCAGGCGCAGACGGGCAGCATCTACGGCCGCAAGATCTACGAGATCATGCGTTACTGGGACGAGGACCGTCCGGAATGGGGGGCGGACGAGCAGGCCTTCGCGCTGGCCTGGCGCCGCCAGCCGAAGTGGGTGGCGTCGCGCACCCTGCGCTCGGTGGGGCCGAATGCCACGCTGCTGGGCGGCGACCTGGGCGACGCGATCCGCCGGCTGAAGGCCGGGCACGAGGGCGACATCGAAGTGGCCGGCCCCGACCTGGCGCGCAGCCTCACCGCGCTTGGCCTGATCGACGAGTACCGGATCTACCTCCACCCGGTCGTGCTCGGCGGCGGCACGCCGTATTTCGCCGGCCCCCGGCCGCCACTGCGCCTGCTGGCGCACGAGCGGATCGACGAGGACGTGCTCAGGCTGCGCTACGTGCCTGCCTGAGCGCCGCAGGCGTACTCGCGCAGCACCGTGTAGACGCCGTCCTTCGACTCCACCAGCGCATAGCCGCGCACCTCCCACAGCACCGGCGGACCTTCCGCAGGCACGCTGGCGCCGCCGGCGCGGCGCGCCATCGTCACGTGCGGGCGGTAGCGGCGGGCCTCCGGCTGCAGGCCCAGGGCCAGCAGTGCGTCCGACAGGCGTGCGTGCAGGGCCGCGAGGCCGGGCGGCGTGAGGCTTGGTTCGAGCACGGCGATCCCGTTATGCCACAGCGCGGCGTGCGTGAGATCGAGGCGGAAGGGCTCGAACGGAACGGCTAAACCGTCCAGCAGTTCGGCCAGGCGTTCGCTCGGCAGGGCGCCGAGGAAGTGCAGGGTGACGTGCAGCTTGTCGGCGTGGACGGGCGCGGCGCCTGCCGGCCAGGTCCAGGCGTCGCGCCACTCGGTCAGGAGATGGCGCACGCCCGGCTCGGGCCACAGGGCCAGGAACAGACGGGTGGTGGGTGTTTTCGTCTGTTCGTCCATGTGAACCCCTTAGAAGCAGTGCTCCGGCGCCGGGAAGCTGCCGTCCTTGACCGCGGCCACATAGCTGCTCACGGCCGCGTCGATGCTGGTCTGGCCTTCCATGAAGTTGCGCACGAAGCGCGCCTTGCGGCCCGGGAAGACGCCCAGCAGGTCGTGCATCACCAGCACCTGGCCGGAGCAGTCCGGGCCGGCGCCGATGCCGATGGTCGGAATCGCCAGCAGTTCGGTGACTTCCTTGCCCAGCGCCGCGGGAATCGCTTCCAGCACCACCAGCGAGGCGCCCGCCGCCTGCAGCGCCAGGCCGTCGGCCTTGAGCTGCTCGGCCGCGGCATCGGTCTTGCCCTGCACCTTGAAGCCGCCGAAGGCGTGCACGAACTGCGGCGTCAGGCCGATGTGGGCGCACACCGGGATGCCGCGCTCGACCAGGAAGCGCACGGTCTCGGCCAGCCAGGCGCCGCCTTCGATCTTGACCATCTGGGCGCCGGCGCGCATCAGCGTCACCGCGTTGTTGTAGGCCTCGACCGGGGTCGTGTAGCTGCCGAAGGGCATGTCGGCCAGCACCAGGGCCAGCTTGTTGCCGCGCGCGACAGACGCGGTGTGGTAGGCGACATCGGCCACCGTCACCGGCAGGGTCGAATCGTAGCCGGCGCAGACCATGCCCAGCGAATCGCCGATCAGGAGCACGTCCACGCCGCAGCGGTCCATCAGCGAGGCGAAGCTGGCGTCGTAGGCGGTCAGCATCGCGATCTTGTCGCCCGCCGCGCGCATGGCTAGCAGCGAAGGTGCGGTGACGGCCTTGCGGACGGGTTTCGGGGCATCGTTGGCAGCCGGATCCTGGCCTTGCAGGTAAGCGCTCATGGAAATCCTTGTAAAACGGTCGTTCGGAAACGCGTAGTGTAATGCCCCGGACGCAAACGCGCAGGGCCTTCCTCATAAATTCGCGTGGCTTGCCGTGTTCGGCGAGTGGACAGCCCGATCAGGGCGCTGATCGTTTCCGCGCTCGTACTGGCGCTGTATTGACCTTGCTGTATGGTGTGTCTGTACGCGACACAAGGGCGCCCGAGCGGCGTGAAGCCAGATGGACTTTGCCACCCTGAGTACCGCCATCCGCGCGGGCATGCACCACAACCAGTGCGTGCTGTGCGGGACGGCGCTGAACACCTATCTCGACGAGCTGCCCTGCCCGCACTGGTTCCTGGTGCCGGGATGGCGTGGTTTTCGCAACCGGACGCTGGCGCAGGTGTTCGAGCTGTTCGACCTTGTCCAGCTGGTCGATTACCTGAAGATCGCCGCCGGCGCCCGGCAGGCGGGCGACCCCGGCATTCCCTGGCGCCGCGGCGAGCGCGATGGCGTCGTCGGCATTGCGATCGCTTGGGGGCGCCGCGGCTGGGAATTCAGCTACGACCAGCGCGACATCGGCCCCGACGGCCGGGTGCGGCGCTTCGTGCTGGCGATCCGCTACGACGAGGTGCTGGTCGACCAGGCGCAGATCGCCGTGGGCGATGGCCGGGTCGTGGTCACGCCCCTGGTTCAGCGCCGGCGCCCGGTGGCGCCGGCCTGAGTCCCCTTTAGAACTTGTACGACACGCCGAGCGCGAAGGTACGGCCCGAGTGGGCGTACAGCAGCGTATCGTTACGCTGCGAATCGCGGCCGTAGCGCAGCGGTTCGTCGGTCAGGTTCGAGCCTTCCAGGCTGACGCGCAGGTTCGGCGTCAGGTTGTACGACATCGAGAAGTCCAGGTTGGTCGCCCCGTCCACGAAGGTGTAGTCGTGGCCGTTCACGTCGCCCAGCACGTTGAACAGGTAGGACGAGCGGTGCGCCGCCGAGACGCGCGCGCTGAACTTCGGATCCTCGTAGTACAGGGTCAGGTTGCCGGCCTTCGGCGACATGCCCACCAGGTTGGCGTCCATCGTCAGCGCCGGCAGGGTCGGGGTGGCGGTGCGCGTGATGTAGGTGATGGTCGACTTCACGCGGGTGTAGTTGGCCAGCAGGCCGAAGTTGCTCCACATCCCGGGCAGGAAGTTGAACGGCGCCTGCAGGTTGAACTCGAAGCCGTTCAGCGGGCCGCCCGGCGTATTCGCCGCGCGGCTTACCGTCACCACCGACGCCGGCAGGGTCGGACAGGCCGGGGTGCCGCCGGTCAGCGAGCAGCCGCTGCCGCCGCCGGTGAGCAAGGAATCCGGCAGTCCCAGGGTGTTGTAGGGCACGCGTTCGCTGATGCGCTGGATGTAGGTGTCGATTTCCTTGCGGAAGAAGCCGACCGAGACCATCGCGTTCTTGTCGTAGTACCACTCCGCCTGCAGGTCGTAGGTCTTGGCGCGGATCGGATCGAGCCCCGGGCTGCCGATGCTGACGGTCTGGGCCTGGGTGTTCACCGTCGCGGACGGCGCCAGGTCGACGTATTCGGGCCGCGACAGGGTCTTGCCGGCCGAGAAGCGCAGGAACACGTCGTGCGGCAGTTGCGCGGTCAGGTTCAGGGCCGGCAGGTAGTCGCGGTATTTCTTGTCGATGCTGACTTCGGTGAGGGTGCCGCCGCCGTTCACCAGGGCGGCGGCGGTGGCGCGGGTCTCTGCCGCGCGCACGCCGGCATTGCCGCGCAGCGTCACCGGACCGACGTCGTAGTTGAAATCGGCCGACAGGTAGAGCGCATCGATCTTCTCGACCACGCGGCGGTTGGCCTGGGTCAGGAGCTGGTATTCCGAGCCCGGCACGGCGGCGCAGTGGCACTCGATGTCCCACACCTTGCGGAACTTGTCGAGGTCGACCGCCACCCACTGGCTCGGGTAGCCCGAACCTTGCAGGCCGCGTCCGAAATTGCTGATCATGCGGGTCACGCTGGCCATCTGGAAGCCGGCCGGATTGGGCAGGCCGTTCGGCGCGCCCGAACCGAATTCGAGGTTGGTCCAGGTGTTCTCGCGCATCGAGAGCCCCGAGCGCAGGGTCAGGTTCTGGCTGACTTCCCAGCTGGCGCCCACCGCATTGGTTTTCAGGCGGTTGCCGGTTTCCAGCTTGCGGCCGACGAACTGGCCGTGCACGGTGCCGTCCGCATCGACCGGGCCCCAGCTGAAGTTGTTCGGATTGGCCACGTCGATGCCGAAGTTCAGGATCGGGACGTTGCGGTTCTGGCGGAAGTCGAACACGAAGCCGTTGGCGTTCGGCGAATCGATCTGCACGGTGGCGCGCATCGGCGAATCGAGATCCGAGCGCGATACGCCGCTCATGAAGTCGAGCTTGATGGTGTCGGTGAGCTTGTGGCTGCCCGAGAACACGTGCTGGCGGAATTTGGTGTTGTTCACGTCCAGCAGGCCTTCCGAGCGGATGTCCACGCCGTTGAACTTGCCGTATTCCCAGCTGCCGTTGCCGTTGAACGAAGTCTCGAGGATCGAGGTCTGCGGCTTGCCGTTGGCGGCGGCCAGGCTGCGCCCGAAGGAGATGGCCGAGATGTAGTTGTCGTAGCGGTCGTTCTTGAAGTCGCCGCCCAGCAGGTCGAGATTGAGCTCGGTGCCGGCGCGCGGGCGCCACTGGAAGGCGGCAGTCAGGCCGGCGCGCTCGTAGTCGGCCACCGAACGGCGGTAGCGCGGGATGCGCGGGTGGAAGGCGCCCGAGCCCGGCGCCGGGTTGGCGACCGTGCCGCCGTAGTTGTCGGTGCGGCCGAACACGTCGTTGTAGGCGGCACTGGTGGACGTGCGCGGCAGGTTGAAGCCGCAGTTGGCGGCAGTGATGCCCTTCGCGGGGGTGTTGGCCGGATTCTGCGGGCTCGCGCCCAGCGGCGAGCAGAAGCCGCCATCCGAGTTCGCGGTCAGCAGCTCCACCGCCTCGTAGCCTTCCTCGGTGGCGTAGCGCTTCGAATAGGCGCCCGAGACCAGGAAGCCGAGCTTGCCGATGCCGGTGTCCCAGCGGTTCGAATACAGCGCGGTGGCGCGCGGGGCGGGGCGGTGCGCCAGGGTGTTGTAGGTCTGCTGGCCGGCCACGGTGATGGTTTCGCCCTTGAAGTCGAAGGGACGGGCGCCGCGTAGGTCGACGGTGGCGCCGAGCGAGCCTTCCTCGATCGAGGCTTCCGAGGTCTTGCGCACTTCCAGGCTGTTGAACAGCTCGGAGGCGAACACCGAGAAGTCGAAGGCGCGCGAGCGGTTGGTGCTGCCGTTGATGTCCGAGGCGCCGGTGGCCGAAATGGCTTCGATGCCGTTGATGCGTACGCGCGTGAAGCCGGCGTTCAGGCCGCGCACGCTGATCTGCTTGCCCTCGCCGCCGTCGCCGCGCGCCAGCGAGACGCCCGGCACGCGCTGCAGCGATTCGGCCAGGTTCGCGTCGGGGAACTTGGCGACGTCCTCGGCCTTGATGACGTCGACGATGCCGTCGGCGTTCTTCTTGTCGTTCAGCGCGCTGTTCAGGCTTGCGCGAAAGCCGGTCACGACCACGGTGTTCTCGGCCGGCGGCGCTTCCTGTTCCTGTGCCTGGGCCTGGCCAAAGAGGGCGGCCACGGCAAGCGCGGTGGCGGTCAATGGGAATGAAGGGACGCGCCGGCCTGGGCGGCGCTCGAGGTGGCTCATATTGTCTCCGGTGTTATCGTTATCTGCCTGCCAGTGAACTCACGCGGCGTCACTGTGTGTATTTATTCTCGGGCAGATCGGAGAGCTTGCAGAGCCGTGCGCGCCAAACGCTCACGCTGTTGATCTCGATTATTCCGTGCGCATCGTATTGACGATCGTGACGCGACAAACAATCAGATTCTTGATTCGAAGCGGGCTTTTTTGCCTATTTGCCGACGAAGAGGAAGCCCACTGCCGCCATGATGCAGGCGAAAGCGGCGAGGTGGCGCCACGAGACCGGCTCGCCCAGGACGGTCACCATGAAGATGCCGAAGACGACCAGGGCGATCGCTTCCTGCATCACCTTCAGTTGCCCGGCGCTCCAGCCGCTGGCAAAGCCGATGCGGTTGGCCGGGACGGCCAGGCAGTACTCGACGAAGGCGATGCCCCAGCTGATCACGATGACGGTGAGCAGCGGCTTGTGCATGCCGCCCTTCAGGTGCCAGTACCAGGCGATCGTCATGAAGATGTTGGAAGCGGCGAGCAGCAGGAAGGTGGTCATGGATGGAGGTTCAGCCGATCTTCTCGACCGCCTGGCTGGCGACCAGGGGCAGGTAGTCGTGGATGGGGCCGACGCCGGGGATGACGAGATCCGGGTTGACTTCGGCCAGCGGCGCCAGCACGAAGCCGCGCTCGTGCATGCGCGGGTGCGGCACGGTGAGGGTGTCGGTGGCGATCTGCTGGTCGCCGTACAGCAGCAGGTCGAGGTCCAGCGTGCGCGGCGCGTTGCGGTAGGGGCGCTCGCGGCCGTGCGCCTGTTCGATGTCCTGCAGCGCCTTCAGCAGCTCGAAAGGATCGAAGGCGGTGTCGATGCAGGCCACCGCGTTGATGTAGTCGGGGCCGCTGGAGTCGACCGGCGCGGTGCGGTACAGGCCGGACGTTTCGATGATTGTCGAACCGTCCAGCAGGGCCAGGCGGCGCAGCGCGTCCAGCACGTTGGCCTGGGCGTCGCCCAGGTTGGCGCCGATGCCGACGTAGGTGATCATTCCTCGCCGCCGCCCTGCGGGGTTTGCGCTCCTTCGCCCTCGTTGCGGCGGCGCGGACCGCGGCGCGGCGCGCGCTTGCGCTTCGCGCCTCCTTCGCCGCGGTCGCGCTGGTTGGCGGCCGCCAGCAGGGCTTCGCGCTCGCCGCCTTCGGCCGCATAGAACGCGGTCCACCATTCGCCGACCTCGCCCGGCAGCTCGCCCGATTCGCAGCGCAGCAGCAGGAAGTCGTAGCCGGCGCGGAAGCGCGGGTGCTCGAGCAGCTTGAACGGGGCCTTGCCGGTGCGGCGCTCGAAGCGCGGCTGCATGGCCCAGATGTCGCGCATATCGGTGGCGATGCGGCGCTGCAGGGCCAGGTTCTCGGTCTGGGTCCCCAGCACGTCGTCGGCCGCCAGGTGCAGGGCCGGGATCGGTGCTTCGCCGGCGGCGCGGTAGGCATTCCACTTTTCCAGCACCTGGTGCCATAGCAGCGAGGCGAACAGGAAGCCGGGCGAGACGCCCTTGCCGGCCTTGACGCGGCCGTCGGTCGATTCCAGGGCGAGCGTCACGAACTTCATGCCGATCGGCTGTTCCAGTACGACGTCCAGCAGCGGCAGCAAGCCGTGGTGCAGGCCGGCCGAGCGCAGCTCCTTCAGGCAGGCCAGCGCGTGGCCCGACAGCAGGAGCTTGAGCATCTCGTCGAACACGCGCGCGGCCGGCACGTTGTCGATCAGGGGGGCCATGACTGGAATCGGGGCGCGCGTGGTCGGCTCGATGGTGAAGCCGAGCTTTGCCGCGAAGCGCACCACGCGCAGCATGCGGACCGGGTCTTCGCGGTAGCGCGCTTCCGGCACGCCGATGATGCGCAGGGTCTTGGCACGGATGTCCTCGATGCCGCCGTGGTAGTCCAGCACCGTCTGGGTGGCCGGGTCGTAGTACATGGCGTTGATGGTGAAGTCGCGGCGCGCCGCGTCCTCGTGCTGGGGACCGAAGTTGTTGTCGCGCAGGACGCGGCCGTGTTCATCCTTCGGCGCGTTGTCGCTGCCGTTGCCGCGGAAGGTGGTCACTTCCAGCAGGTCCTGGCCGAACATCACGTGCACGATCTGGAAGCGGCGCCCGATGATGAAGGCGCGCCGGAACAGGCGCTTGACCTGCTCGGGCGTGGCGTCGGTGGCGATGTCGAAGTCCTTGGGCTTCACGCCCAGCAGCAGGTCGCGCACGGCGCCGCCGACGACAAAGGCCTTGAAGCCGGCTTCCTGCAGGGTCTGGGTGACCGTGATTGCGTTGCGCGATACCAGGCGCGGGTCGATCTTGTGCTCTTCCGGTCCCAGGATGACCGGCTGGGTCGGGTCGCGGCCGTCGTCTTTCACGCCGAGGATCTTGCGGATGAATTTCTTAATCATTGAAGAGATGGATAGTTGGCCAACCCTGCGATTGCGCGTGGGCGGCGAGCTTCGCGCTCGGGTTGGTGGCGACCGGGTGGCTGACGATCGACAGCAGCGGCAGGTCGTTGTGCGAGTCGCTGTAGAAGTGGCAGCGTTCGAAGTCCTCGAAGCGTTTGCCGAGGCGCTCCAGCCAGGCGTGCATGTGGGTGATCTTGCCGGGGCCCGAGGTCGGGGTGCCGAGCAGCCTGCCGGTCAGGTTCCCTGCCGCGTCATACTCCGGCATGGCCCCGATGTGGTGCTCGACGCCGAAGCGCGCCGCGATCGGCACCGTGATGTAGTGGTTGGTGGCGGTGATGATGGCCACCAGGTCGCCGGCGTCCTGGTGTTGGCGCACCAGCGCCAGCGCCTTCGGCCGGATCGCGGGTTCGATGACTTCCGCCATGTAGCGCGCGTAGATCGCGTCCAGTTCCGGGCGCGGGAAGCGCGCCAGGGTGCCGAGGGCGAACTCGAGGTATTCGACAGGATCCAATACGCCGGCCTGGTACTGGGCGAAGAATTCATCGTTACGGCGGCGGAAGGCGGTTTCGTCCACCGCGCCAATGCGGACCAGGAACTCGCCCCATTCGTAATCCGAATCGATCGGCATCAGGGTGTGGTCGAGGTCGAACAGCGCAAGGTTTTTCATTCTTTGGGTTCCGACTGCTGGTTTTCTTGCAGCAACAAATCACGCAGCAGCGGCAGGGTAACGGGACGCTGGGTCTCGAGCGAATACTGGTCGAGGGCGTCCAGCATCGTCGCCAGCGACCGCATGTCGCGCTTGAAGTGAGACAACAAATAGGGTAACACGCTGGCCGACAGCGTCAAACCGCGCGCTTCGGCCGCCTGGGTCAGCGCGGCGATCTTTTCGTCGTCCGACAAGCCCTTGATCTGGTAGACCAGGCCCCAGCCCATGCGCGTGCGCAGGTCCTCGCGCACCCCCAGCACCGCCGGCGGCACCGGGCCGGTGCTCACCATGTAGGCGCCGTGTTCGCGGATCTCGTTGAACAGGGCGAAGGCGTCGATCTGGCGCCGGGGCGACAGGCGGTCGGTATCGTCCAGCAGGTACAGGGTGACGTCCGGGCTGTGCACGAACTGGTCTTTCGGCGCGTCGAACGGAATGTAGCGCGAGGCCGGGCTGGCGGCCAGCGCCTGCAGCAGGTGGGTCTTGCCGGCGCCGGTGTCGCCCCACAGGTAGGCGAAATGCTCGCGCGAAGCACGCTGCGCGAACTGGTGCATCAGGTGCGCCAGTTCGGCATTCTCGCCCACCTGGAAGGTGTCGAGGCTGTGCGCCGGTTCGGCGCCTAAATCGAGCACCAGCTGTTTCATCGCTTCGGGCTCAGGAGAATTGGCATGCTTGTTCTTGTTCTCTTGGCGGTTCTGCCAACAAAATCGGCATTCAAATAGGTAACAATGGTATGCAATTGGGCACACATGGCTTGGACACGGGGCCGTTTTGCTAAAATAGCGGATTGACCAAGGTTTGACGGTCTGCCGCCCCCTATTTTACCGCCTCCGCTGCCAAATACCATGAGCCAACCATCTAATGTTTCCCTCTCCTACCGCGACGCCGGTGTCGACATCGACGCAGGCGATGCCCTGGTCGAAGCGATCAAGCCGTTTGCCAAGCGCACCATGCGCGAAGGCGTGCTCGGCGGCATCGGCGGTTTCGGCGGGCTGTTCGAGATCAGCAAGAAGTACAAGGAACCGGTACTGGTGTCGGGTACCGACGGTGTCGGCACCAAGCTCAAGCTCGCTTTCGAGCTGAATCGCCACGACACGGTCGGCATCGACCTGGTCGCGATGAGCGTCAACGACATCCTGGTGCAAGGCGCCGAGCCGCTGTTCTTCCTCGACTACTTCGCCTGCGGCAAGCTGGACGTGGCGACCGCCACCGCCGTGGTCAAGGGCATTGCCGAAGGCTGCGAACAGTCCGGCTGCGCCCTGCTGGGCGGCGAGACCGCCGAGATGCCTGGCATGTACCCGGACGGCGAATACGACCTGGCCGGCTTCGCCGTCGGCGCGGTCGAGAAGTCGCAGATCATCGATGGCAGCAAGATCGTCCCGGGCGACGTGGTGCTGGGCCTGGCCTCGTCGGGCATCCACTCCAACGGCTACTCGCTGGTGCGCAAGATCATCTCGGTCGCCAATCCCGACCTGGAAGCCGACTTCCACGGCCGCAAGCTGGCCGACGTGCTGATGGCGCCGACCCGCCTGTACGTCAAGCCGCTGCTGGCCCTGATGGGGTCGATGGAAGTGAAGGGCCTGGTGCACATCACCGGCGGCGGCCTGGTCGAGAACATCCCGCGCGTGCTGGCCGAGAACCTGACCGCGGTGCTGGATGCCAAAGCCTGGGAGATGCCGCCGCTGTTCAAGTGGCTGCAGCAGCACGGCGGCGTGGCCGACGCCGAGATGCACCGCGTGTTCAACTGCGGCATCGGCATGACCGTGATCGTCTCGAAGGAAAACGCGGATGCCGCCATGGCGCAGCTGCAGGCGGCCGGCGAGACCGTGTACCGCATCGGCGAGATCCGCGCGCGCGAAGAAGGCCAGGCGCAGACTGTCGTGCAGTAAATCGCGGTCGATTGACGCAGGAACGGGCGCCGCGGCGCCCGTTTTGTTTTTTGTGGACTACTGCGCAGCCTTGTCCCCGATGTGCTTCGCCAGGAATTTCTCGACCCGCGTCCAGAAATCGAAGCGCGTTGCCGGCTGGCTCCAGCCGTGTCCCTCCTCCGGGTAGACGACCCATTCGACCTGCTGGTTGTGCTTCTTCACCGCGTCGCGGAGCTTGGTGCCGTGGTAGAGCGGCACGCGCCGGTCTACCGCCCCATAGGCCATCAGCAGCGGCTGGGTGATGCGCGCCGCCTGTTCGATCGGCGAAGTGGCCTTGAACTGGGCGGCGTCCTTGACCTGGTCGCCGATCAGGACCGGCATGCCGTGCACCTTGAAGTCTTCCTGCAGGTCCGACTCGAAGCTCCAGTGTCCGTCGTACAGCAGGTTGATGTCGGTGACGCCCACCCAGTTGATGCCGCACTTGTAGAGATCGGGGTCGTTTACCAGGCCCATCAGGGTAGCGTAGCCGCCGTAGCTGGCGCCGGCGATGCAGATGCGTTTCGGGTCGGCGATGCCCTGCGCGATGGCCCAGCGCGCGGCGTCGGCGATGTCGTCCTGCATCGCCAGGCCCCACTGCTTCCAGCCTGCCTGGAAGTGCGCCTGGCCGTAGCCGAGGCTGCCGCGGAAGTCGGGCTCCACCACCGCATAGCCGCGCGAGGCAAGGAATTGCGTCTCCGGATCCCAGCCCCAGTGATTGCCTCGCAGGTAAGGGCCGCCGTGCACCAGCACCACCAGCGGCAGGTTCTTCTTGCTGCCTGCCGGGATCGTGAGCAGGGCCGGGATCTCGCGGCCGTCCCGGGCCTTGTAGCGCACCGGGTCCTGCCGTGCCATGCGGCGCGGATCGATGCCTTCACGGCTCGTGCCGACCGGGTTGAGTTCCCCGGTCTTCAGGTTGTACAGGTTGTAGAACCGCGGCCGCAGGTCCGAATACGACGCGACCAGCACCCACGGTGCATCGGGATTGGAAGCCGGAGAGATCAGGTTGGAGGTGGCGGGCAGCAGCTTGTCCACCTTCTGCTGGACCACCTGCATGTCCTTGTCGAACCAGACGCTGGTCAGGCCATCGGTCTCGATGTTCACGCCGAGCAGCTTGCCGCGCTGGCTGACCAGGCTGCCGGTGAAGTCATACCCCCGCGTGACGAGCACCGGTTCCGGGTCGATCTTCCCGGCCGCCAGGTCGAACCTGTACAGCGAGGACGTATCGCTGCCGCCTTGGGCGCGCACGTACAGCGTGCCGTCACTGCCGAAGCCGACCGGGGAGAACGCCTCCTTGCTGTCTGTGTAGGTGGCGAACTGCGCGATCGTGCGCCAGTTGCCGCTCGCCGGTTCGCGGTAATGGATGGTAGTGGTGGCGCCTTCGGAATGGAAGGCCAGGCGCGGCTCGCCCGCGTTGTCGAGCATCCAGCCATCCACCGGCCCTGGCCGTGGTATCGACTGGGTGCGGCCGGTCACGGTATCGAGGCGCAGCAGTTCCGTCGTTCGCACCAGGCCCCTGTCGTTGAACTTGACGCTGGTGACGTACACCGCGTCGGAGTCCTGGGCGCCGCGCTGGCCGAGCATGAAGGTGTGCCAGGGCAGGATGTGGCGCTCGATGCAGCCGGCGCCTTCGACGATACCCTCGTTGCCGCGCCGGTGCGCCAGCTGGCGCAGCTTCTCGCCGTCGCGGTCCACCGCATACAGCCCGCTGGCCAGGACCCGGCCGCCCGGGCCGACCTGCTTGTCGGTGACATTGAAGACCAGCCGGTTGTCGTTGACCCACTGGAAGTCGAGGATGTCGACGTCCTTGTAGCCTGCCACGATCTTGCCCTTCTTTTCCTGCAGGTCGACCACGATCAGCATGTCGCGCCGGCCCGGCGCACCGGTCAGGGCCGCGAGGTAGCGGCCGCTCGGCGACAGGGCGGCGTGCTCCATCAGCGGGTTCGAGAAGAAGGTCTCGACCGGCGGCGGCGCATCCTGGGCGTGGGACGGAAGGACGGCGGCACTGGCCGCCGCCAGCGCGAGGCAGAGTCGCGCGCAGAGCGTGGATAAGGCGGTAGTCATGGTCTCGTTCAGCTTGTCGTTATTGTCGGACGCCGAGGCGTCCGTCTTGTCTTGCTATTTCGCCGCACCCGGTCCGATGTGGCGGTTGAGGAAGCGCTCGACGCGGCCCCAGAAGTCGATGTTGTTCTTCTCCAGTGCCCAGCCGTGGCCTTCTTCCGAATACTCGACCCATTCGACGTTCTTATTGGTCTTCATGACCGCGTTGCGGAATTCGGTGCCATGGTTGATTGGCACGCGCCGGTCGACGCCACCGTAGGCCAGCAGCACCGGCTGGGTGATGCGGGCCGCCTGCCGAAGCGGGGAGGTGGCCTGGAACTGGGCCGCGTCCTTGACCGGGTCGCCCACCATTTCCGGCATGCCGTAGGCCTTGTACTCGTCCGAGGTGTCGTTGGTGAAGCTCCAGCCGCCGTTGTACAGCAGGTTGATGTCGGTGACGCCGATCCAGTTGATGCCGCACTTGTACAGGTCCGGATCCTTCACCAGGCCCATCAGGGTGGCGTAGCCGCCGTAGCTGGCGCCGGCAATGCACACGCGCGACCCGTCGGCGATGCCCTGGCCAACCGCCCAGCGCACGCCGTCGGCAATGTCGTCCTGCATCGCCAGTCCCCACTGCTTGAAGCCTGCCTTGAAGTGCTTGATGCCGAAGCCCTTGCTGCCGCGGAATTCCGGTTCCAGCACCGCGTAGCCGCGCGAGGCCAGGAACTGCGTTTCGCTGTTCCAGCCCCAGGATGCCCCGCGCGCATAAGGGCCGCCGTGCACCATCACCACCATCGGCAGGTTCTTCTTTGCGCCCCCGGGCGGCAGGGTGAGCAGGGCCGGGATCTCGAGGCCGTCGCGTGCCTTGTAGCGCACGAACTGCTGGCGACCCATCTGCGCCGGCTTGATGTCCGGCCTGCTGTCGGCGACCTTGTTCAGCTGTTTGGTCTGCACGTTGTACAGCGAGTAGGTGCCGGGGATGGCATCCGAGTACGAGCTCACCAGGACCCAGGGCGTTTCGCCGCGCGCCGGCACGCTGATCATGTTGATGGTGGCGGGCAGCAGCTTGTCCAGCTCGGCCTGCACCGCCTTCATGCCGGGATCGAACCATTCGTTCGATACAGCATCGGTGCGGAAGCTGATGCCCAGCACCTTGTCGCGGTTCACGATCAGGCCACCGTCGAAGTCGAAACCGGCGGTCATCACGAGCGGTCGCGGGTCGATCTTGCCGCTGACGATGTCGAAAATGTGGACAGCCGTCGTTTCGCGTCCGCCGCTGCGTGCCAGCACGTACAGGTTGCCTTCCGGGGTGAAGCCGAGCGGCTGCAGCGCCTTGCTGCCGTCGCCGAAGGCGGGATAGCTGGCCAGCACGCGCCAGGCGCCGCTCTCCGGGTCGCGGTAGTGCAGGGTGATGGTGTCCTTCTCGAAACCCGTTGCCAGGCGCGGCTCGCCCTTGTGGTCGAGCATCCAGCCCTGCACGTTGCCCGGCCGCGGTACGGTCTGGGTGAAGCCAGTCAGGGTGTTCAGGCGCAGCAGGTCGACGCTGCGCACGTCGCCGGTGGTGTCGAAGATTGGGCTGGTGACGTACACGTAGTCGGAGTCGCGCGTGCCGGCCTGGGGGAGCAGATAGGTATGCCAGGGCAGCACCTTGCGGGTGGCCCGGGAGCCGTGTCCGCTGCCCCAGCCGGTGCGGTCGGCCAGCTCGACGAACTTCTGGCCGTCGCGGTCGATCGCATACAGGCCGGGCGCGTAGCGCTTGTTGCCGAGGCCGACGTTCTTTTCCTGGGTGGTGAAGACCAGGCGTTCGTTGTTGATCCAGCGGATGTGGCCGACGTCCGCATCGTCGTACGAGGCGATGACCTTGGCACTGTTGTTCGACAGGTCGACGATGGCCAGGGAGTCGCGCTTGCCTGGCGCACCCAGGCGCACGGCCAGGAAGTGGGCGTCCGGCGACAGCACAGCGCCGCCGAATGGGGAATTGCCGAAGAAGCTGGCGATGGGCGGCAGCGCAGCCGGGACCGGCGCCTGCGCACCGGCATGGACCGGCAGGGTGCAGGCTAGTGCGACGGCGGAGGCGAGCGCAGCGCGGCGCAGGGAGCGGAGTAGAGAAGTGTGCATGGATCTCTGTTCGGTTGTCGTCTTGGACGCGGGACGCTTTCCCGCAGCCGCTCGACAATAACAGTCTTGCCATCGGAAAAACACCCGCAATACCGATGTCATGCATACGGCATGCCTGCCGTGGCGCATACGCCTCAGGGCTTGCCCGCCGTCTCCTCCTCGGGCGCCCGGATGTAATCCACCATGCCCATGCTCGCATGGCTCGGCGGTGCGCTCAGCAGGCTGCCGATCACCGTGGCCAGTAGGCCCGCCGGCACCCCGAACACGCCGGCCGCCAGCGGCTGGATGCCGAGCCAGGACTGGTCCAGGCTGCCGCCCAGGGTGGGGCTGGCGCGCAGCATGTACCACAGGCAGACCAGGAAGCCGGTGACCATGCCCGCCATCGCTCCCATGTGGTTGGCGCGCTTCCAGAACACGCCCAGCACCAGCACCGGAAAAAGCGTCGAACCGGCGAGCGAGAACGCCGCGCCGACCAGGGAGAGGATGTCGGCGGGCTTCTGCGAGGCGGTATAGGCCGCGATGAAGGCGACCGCCAGCAGCAGGAGCTTGGAGATCGTCACCCGCTTCTGGGTCGAGGCGCCCGGATCGACCATTTTGTAGTACACGTCGTGCGACAGCGCGTTGGAAATCGCCAGCAGCAGGCCGTCGGCCGTGGACAGCGCCGCGGCTAGGCCGCCGGCTGCCACCAGGCCCGAGATCACGTAGGGCAGGCCGCCGATCTCGGGCGTGGCCAGCACCAGCACGTCGGCGTCGATCGCGATCTCGGCCAGCTGCACCACGCCGTCGCGGTTGACGTCCGAGATGCTGAGCAGGGGACTGACCTTGTCCACGCTGGCCCAGTACGAGACCCAGGTGGGCAGCGACGAGAAATCGCTGCCCACCAGCGCGGTATAGATGTCGTACTTCGCGAGCACCGCCAGCGCCGGGATGGTCAGGTAGATCAGCAGGATGAAGAACAGGGTCCAGAACACCGACACCCGGGTCTCGTTCACCGAGGGCGTGGTATAGGCGCGCATCAGGATGTGGGGCAGGGCGGCGGTGCCGAACATCAGGCAGAACACCACGGCCAGGAAGTTGTTGCGGCGCTTGTCCGATTCCTCTTCGGTGGCGCCGGGGAAGGGCACCGTGTGCGGCACCGGCGGGCGGGCGCGCGCCAGGTTGGCGTCGCGCTGCTCGAGCCACAGGGCGCGCGCCTCGTCGGCCGAACCGGGATAGGTGTTCAGGGCGCGCTCGGCCTGGCGCACCTCGACCAGCGAGGCATTGCTGGCGCGTACCGCGGCCAGGTTGCGCTGCGCTTCCAGCTGGCCCGTCTCCCACGAGGCCGGCAGGGCGGCCAGGCGCACCGCGTATTCGTCGGCACGGCGCCGGAACTCGGCCCGCACCTGTTCCTCGCGCGGGTCCTTCTCCAGCTGCTGCTCGCGCGCCGCCAGCTTCTGTAACAGCGAGCCGTAGGCCACCTGGGGGATGGGGTTGTCGGCATGCTTGGCCGCCAGCCAGATGCTCGGGATCAAAAAGGCGACCAGCAGGATGATGTACTGCGCCACCTGGGTCCAGGTGATGCCGCGCATCCCGCCCAGGAACGAGCAGACCAGGATCGAGGCCAGCCCCAGGAAGATCCCGACCGAGAAATCGACGCCGGTGAAGCGCGACGCGATCAGGCCGACCGCGTAGATCTGGGCCACCACGTAGGTGAACGAGACCAGGATGGTGGCGGCCACCGCCAGTGCCCGCACCGGCCCGCCGCGCCCGCCGGCGCCGCCGCCGTAGCGCACCGCCAGGAAATCGGGGATGGTGTATTGCCCGAACTTGCGCAGGTAGGGCGCGATGAGCAGGGCCACCAGCACGAAGCCGCCGGTCCAGCCCATGATGTAGGCCAGCCCGTCGAAGCCGTACAGGTACAGGCCGCCGGCCAGGCTGATGAAGCTGGCCGCCGAGATCCAGTCGGCCGCCGTGGCCATGCCGTTGAACAGGGCCGGCACCCGCCGCCCGGCCACGTAGTATTCGGTGACGTTCGAGGTGCGCGCCACCACGCCGATGGTGGCGTACAGGACGATGGTCGCGAACATGAAGATGTAGCCGATCCACAGGCGCGGCATGCCTTCCTGCTCGAGCAGGGCCAGCGCCAGCAGGAACAGGGCGAAGCAGGCGGTATACCAGAGGTAGTAGCGCGACAGCTTGCGGAAGTAGGGCGGCTTGTTCGCGCTCATGCGCTCTCCCGCGCGGCGTCGGGGTACAGGCGGTCGAGCCGGCGCATGCGCCAGGCGTAGAACACGATCACAGCGAGCGACACCAGCGACGCTCCTTGAGCCGCCATGTAGAAGGACATGGGCCAGCCGAACAGGGTGAAGCGCGACAGCTCGCGCGCGAAGAACACGGTGCAAAAGCCGGTGCACAGCCACACCACCAGCAGCGCCGCGGTCAGCCGGCGTGTCGCCTGCCAGTGCGCGGCGCGGGCGGCGGCCAGGCGCGCGTGCGGATCGCTCGGCGTAGGCGGGGAATCAGTCGGCATCGATGGGTTCATGGACAGGAGGCGGGAAGGTCAGGCGGAACAGGCTGCCGGGATACTTGGACGAGTGGCTGCGCGGGTTGTTGAAGATGTCGATCTCGGCGCCGTGCTGCTGCGCGATCTCGCGCACGATCGCCAGCCCCAGGCCGCTGCCCTGCACGTTGCTGCCGAGGATACGGTAGAAGCGTTCGAACACGTTGGCGCGCTCGCTCGGCGCGATGCCGGGACCGGTGTCCTCGACCTCGAGCAGGGCGTGTTCTCCGTCGCGGCGCACGCGCACCGTCACGCTGCCCCCCTGCGGGGTGTAGCGCAACGCGTTGTCGATCAGGTTCGACAGCAGTTCGCGCAGCATCAGCGCGTTGCCGGCGATATGCAGGGTTTCGTGCGCGGGCGCATCGGGAGATTCGTAGCCGAGGTCGATGCCATGCGCGAACGAGGCCTGCACCCAGTCCTGCACGGTGGCGCGGGCCAGCTGGGCCAGGTCGATTTCCTCGAAAGCGAGGCCGGCATGCGGCTGGTTCTCGGCGCGGGCCAGGGCCAGCAGCTGGTTGACCAGGCGCGTGGCCGATTCCGAACTCTTGGCCAGCTGCTCGAGCGAGCGGTGGATCTCGCCCGGGTCGACCTGGCGCAGCGCCAGCTCGGACTGCATGCGCATGCCGGCCAGCGGGGTCTTCATCTGGTGCGCGGCGTCGGCGATGAAGCGCTTCTGCATCTCGACGGTCTGGGCCAGGCGCTCGAGCATGTCATTGAAGGAACCGACCAGCGGCGAGATCTCTTCCGGCACCTGGCGCGGGTCGATCGGCGACAGGTCGTCCTGCGGGCGCGCGCGGATGCGCTCCTGCAGCTCGGCCAGCGGGGACAGGCCGCGCGACAGCGCGAACCAGACCAGCGCCAGGATTACCGGCAGGATGATGAACTGGGGCAGGATCACGCCCTTGATGATCTCGTTGGCCAGGTGGGCGCGCTTGTCGAGGGTTTCGGCGACCTGCACCAGGGCCAGGCTGGGGGGCGTGCCTGTTGGACGGGCGCGCAGCGGATCGAGGTTGACCCAGGAGTAGGCGACGCGTACCGGCGTGCCGTGGATGTTGTCATTGCGGAAGAGCACGGCGCCGCCGTGGGCGCCTTCCTCGAGCATGCCCTTGCGCGGGCGCGGCAGGTCGCGGTCGCCGTCGAGGTGGGCGCCGTCCGGCCCGCTGATCTGGAAGTAGACGCTGTCGACGTCGTCGGCGCGCAGCACGTCGGTTGCGCTGCCGGGCAGCTGCACCTCGGGCCGGCCGGCCACCGTGCGGATCTGCTGCGACAGCACGGTGACGCGGTCTTCCAGCGCGTCGTCGAAAGGCTGGTTGGCGATCGACTTGGCCACCAGGTAGGTGATCGCGATGCTCATCGGCCACAGCAGCAGCAGCGGGGCCAGCATCCAGTCGAGGATCTCGCCGAACAACGAATGGCGGATGTTCTCGTCGGGCTCGGGATTGGGCGGGACCCAGGGCCGGCGCTCGGCGGGCAGGGACGCGTCCTGCCCCGCGCCCGGAGGCGTGTCGGCAAGACCGCGGTCGTGCTCGTCCACTTGCGCTAGTTCACTTGGTCTCAGGAGCCGTCGCGCGCGGGGCGTCGGAGAATTTTTCGAGGCAGTAGCCGAGGCCGCGCACGGTGGCGATGCGCACGCCGCCGACCTCGATCTTCTTGCGCAGGCGGTGCACGTAGACCTCGATGGCGTTGTTCGAGACTTCCTCGCCCCATTCGCACAGGTGGTCGACCAGCTGCTCCTTGGAGACCAAGCGCCCGGTGCGCGCCAGCAGCACTTCCAGCAGGCCGAGCTCGCGCGCCGACAGGTCGAGCATCTGGTCGTTGATGTAGGCGCTGCGGCCGACCTGGTCGTACACCAGCGGGCCGTGGCGCACCACGGCGGGGCCGCCGCCGGCGCCGCGGCGGGTGAGGGCGCGCACCCGCGCCTCCAGCTCGGACAGGGCGAAGGGCTTGGCCATGTAGTCGTCGGCGCCGAGGTCGAGACCCTCGACGCGCTGCTCGACCGAGTCGGCGGCGGTGAGGATCAGCACCGGCAGCAGCGAGGACCGCGCGCGCAGGCGGCGCAGCACTTCCAGGCCGGACAGCTTGGGCAGGCCGAGGTCGAGGATCAGGAGGTCGAACTCCTGGGTGGACAGGGCCGTATCGGCATCCTGGCCGTTCTTGACGCAATCGATGGCATAGCCGGACTGGCGCAGGGAACGTGTTAGCCCATCGGCAAGTACGCTATCATCTTCGGCGAGCAGAATTCGCATGGGGCTACCTCAGTATTTCGTTAGACCTTTGACAGGCCCTATTGTGTTTGATTTATCGCAACAATGCGAGTCTTACAGATAGCAACACGGCGACTTTTTTCGCTTGCCTAAACCACTGGATTTATATACAGTAGTGACTTGATTTCGCTTGTTCAAACCACTGAGTTTTTATACAGTAGTGACCTTGATTTGCGTGGTAGCGCCCCTACCTTGCCTACTCCACAGCTGAAAGTACACCATGGACGACAAAAAAACCGCAGTAAACGCCGCTGAAAAGGGCAAGGCGCTGGCCGCCGCCCTGGCGCAAATTGAAAAGCAGTTCGGCAAGGGCTCGGTGATGCGCATGGACACCAGCGCACCGGTCGAGGAAGTCCAGACTGTTTCCACCGGCTCGCTGGGCCTGGACATCGCGCTGGGCGTCGGTGGCCTGCCGCGCGGCCGTATCGTCGAGATCTACGGTCCGGAATCGTCGGGTAAAACCACCCTGACGCTGCAGACCATCGCCCAGATGCAGAAGCTGGGCGGCACCTGCGCCTTCATCGACGCCGAGCACGCGCTCGACGTGACCTACGCGCAGAAGCTGGGCATCAACCTGGGCGAGCTGCTGATCTCGCAGCCGGACACCGGCGAGCAAGCCCTCGAAATCACCGACGCGCTGGTGCGTTCGGGCTCGGTTGACCTCGTGGTCATCGACTCGGTGGCGGCACTGACCCCGCGCGCCGAAATCGAAGGCGACATGGGCGACTCGCTCCCGGGCCTGCAGGCGCGACTGATGTCGCAGGCACTGCGCAAGCTGACCGGCTCGATCAACCGTACCAATACCCTGGTCATCTTCATCAACCAGATCCGTATGAAGATCGGCGTGATGTTCGGCAGCCCGGAAACCACCACCGGCGGTAACGCGCTGAAGTTCTACGCCTCCGTGCGCATGGACATCCGCCGTACCGGCTCGATCAAGTCGGGCGACGAAGTGATCGGTAACGAAACCAAGGTCAAGGTCGTCAAGAACAAGATCGCGCCGCCGTTCAAGGAAGCCCACTTCGACATCCTGTACGGAGAAGGCACCTCGCGCGAAGGCGAAATCCTGGACCTGGGCGCCGACAACAAGATCGTCGAGAAGTCGGGTTCGTGGTACAGCTATAACGGCGAACGCATCGGCCAGGGCAAGGACAACGCCCGCCAGTTCCTGAAAGACCGTCCGGCACTGGCACGCGAAATCGAGAACAAGGTCCGTGCTGCGCTGGGCGTGCGCGAGCTGCCGCCGGTCCTGGCTGCTGTCGAAGACAGCGGCAAGGACAAGCTGAAGGCAGTCGGCGAGTAATCGCCGGGCTTGTAGAGTGCCTATGCCTGCACCTCAGCTGAGCCTGAAAGCGCGCGCGCTTCGCTACTTGTCGATGCGCGAGCACAGCCGGCTCGAGCTGGGGCGCAAGCTGGCCCGTTATGCCGAGGAGGGCGATGACGTGGAAGCCCTCCTGGATTTCCTTGAGAAGAACAACTGGCTGTCGCAGGAGCGTTTTGCCGAATCCCTGATCCACAGGAAGGCAAGCCGCTTCGGCAACAGCCGCGTGATGGCCGAGCTGCAAAGCCACGGCGTCAACGGCGAAGCGCTGGATGAGATCAAGGCCGCGCTCGCCGACAGCGAAACCGCACGCGCTACCGAAGTCTGGCGGCGCAAGTTCGGCACCGTCGCCGCCGATGCGGCTGAGCGTGCCAAGCAGATGCGTTTCATGCTGCAGCGTGGTTTCTCCCAACGCGCTGCACGGATCGCAATGCAGGGCGCTCCCGACGACGACGAGCTGTAAGCAGGCTGGAGTTCGAGCCTGTTGCCCTGACGAGCCGGCCTGGCCCCAGGCTTGCTCTGACGATATGCCAGGCGTGGCCGCAGGCCTGATGTATCACCCTTCGATTCTTGCGCTCTCTATATAGAGAAGCATGGCTCCGGCGCCAGCGTGGAGCGTCATCCCCGATATGCCCAGGCATATTCCTCAACGGACGATGGCGCTGCACGCTGGCGCTGTGCGTTTACGGAGCGACTGCGGCGCGGCAATGTCGAGATTGGTCTTGCCAACCCGCCAGACCCGTCCAGCCAAAGCAATATTGACGGCTCAGCAAGAAACCCGTCCGATCTTGCCTGCAGTGCAGCAAAAAGGCCGCTGTTGCAGTGCAACCGCCAACGCCGTGTGCTAAACTTTCACGGTTTAAGCAGCGCCGCATGAGCGGTTGTTGTCGTAGAAGCTACGGCAACGTGCATGAAGCACACTGGCTGCACCACTAACCGCCGCGTAAGCGGCATTGGTTTTTATGCCCCTGTCTCCTCCCGTATCGCGCTCGCTCCGGCATACGCGCGCCATCACTGTCGAAGCCTATGCGCGCGACGATGGCCTGTGGGATCTGGACGCCAGTATCCGCGACGTCAAAACCCGTGACATTTCGCTGCCTTCCGGTGATCGACCGGGCGGCATGCCTGTACACGACCTCAAGCTGCGCGTCACCATCGACCGCAAGCTGACCATCGTGGACGCCGAAGCCGCGTCCGATTCCGTTCCGTATCCCGGTTTTTGCGAGACCATCGGCCCTGCTTACAAAAAGCTGGTCGGCCTGTCGCTCATGAACCACTTCCGGCTGCACCTGAAAGACCGCCTGTCCGGCGTGCTTGGCTGCACCCACCTGACCGAATTGGCCCAGGTGCTGCCTACCGCAGCGCTGCAGGCCTACGCCGACGACGTGTTCGACGATCGCGGCGGCGCCGACGCAGATGCGAATAAAAGCGCGGCCGAACGGCCTTTCGAGCTCGACCGTTGCCATGCGCTGCGCAGCGACGGACCGGCTGTGGCCACCTACTATCCCCGCTGGTCGATCAAAGCCGTGTCGGGTTAGGATTCGCTGTTTGTCATTTTGTAATTCAACCGTATTACTCATTCAGTACATAGATAAGAAGGGAAGCCAGCATGAAAATCCATGAGTATCAGGGCAAAGAAATCCTCCGAAAATTCGGAGTGACCGTTCCGCGCGGCATTCCGTGCATGAACGTGGAAGAGGCCGTGAAGGCAGCTGAAGAGCTGGGCGGCCCGGTCTGGGTCGTCAAGGCGCAGATCCACGCAGGCGGCCGCGGCAAGGGCGGCGGCGTCAAGGTTGCCAAGTCGCTGGAACAGGTCAAGGAATACGCCGACCAGATCATGGGCATGCAGCTGATCACGCACCAGACCAGCCCGGAAGGCCAGAAAGTCCGCCGCCTGCTGATCGAAGAAGGCGCTGACATCAAGAAGGAACTGTACGTTTCCCTGGTGACCGACCGCGTCACCCAGAAGGTCGTGCTGATGGCCTCGTCGGAAGGCGGCATGGACATCGAAGAAGTCGCGCACAGCAACCCGGAAAAGATCCACAACGTCGTGATCGAACCGTCGGTCGGCCTGACCGATGAGCAGGCCGACGACGTCGCCCGCAAGATCGGCGTGCCGGAAGCGTCGATCGTCGACGCGCGCACCAACCTGCAAGGCCTGTACAAGGCTTACTGGGAAACCGACGCATCGCTGGCCGAAATCAACCCGCTGATCCTGACCGGTTCGGGCAAGGTCATCGCCTTGGACGCCAAGTTCAACTTCGACTCGAACGCCCTGTTCCGTCACCCGGAAATCGTCGCCTACCGCGACCTGGACGAAGAAGATCCGGCTGAAGTCGAAGCATCGAAGTTCGACCTGGCCTACATCTCGCTGGACGGCAACATCGGCTGCCTGGTGAACGGCGCCGGCCTGGCCATGGCCACCATGGACACCATCAAGCTGTTCGGCGGCGAGCCGGCCAACTTCCTGGACGTGGGCGGCGGTGCGACCGCAGAAAAGGTCACCGAAGCATTCAAGATCATGCTGAAGAACCCGGGCCTGAAAGCCATCCTGGTCAACATCTTCGGCGGCATCATGCGCTGCGACGTGATCGCCGAAGGCGTCATCACCGCATCGAAGGCCGTGTCGCTGCAAGTGCCGCTGGTCGTCCGCATGAAGGGCACCAACGAAGATCTGGGCAAGAAGATGCTGGCCGATTCGGGCCTGCCGATCATCTCCGCCGACACCATGGAAGACGCAGCGAAGCAGGTCGTTGCCGCTGCCGCTGGCCAAGCCTAATTCGCGAAGGAAATAAAAATGTCGATTCTGATTAACAAAGACACCAAAGTCATCACCCAAGGTATCACCGGCAAGACCGGCCAGTTCCACACCCGCATGTGCCGCGACTACGCGAACGGCCGTGAAGCCTTCGTGGCAGGCGTGAACCCGAAGAAAGCCGGCGAAGATTTCGAAGGCATCCCGATCTACGCATCGGTCAAGGAAGCCAAGTCGGAAACCGGCGCCACCGTGTCGGTGATTTACGTTCCGCCGGCAGGCGCAGCCGCCGCCATCTGGGAAGCCGTTGAAGCCGAGCTGGACCTGGCAATCTGCATCACCGAAGGCATCCCTGTCCGTGACATGATGGAAGTCAAGGATCGCATGGCCAAGGCCGGCTCCAAGACCCTGCTGCTGGGCCCGAACTGCCCAGGCCTGATCACCCCGGACGAGATCAAGATCGGCATCATGCCGGGTCACATCCACAAGAAGGGCCGTATCGGCGTCGTGTCGCGCTCGGGCACCCTGACCTATGAAGCAGTCGGCCAGCTGACCGCCCTGGGCCTGGGCCAGTCGTCGGCAGTCGGCATCGGCGGCGACCCGATCAACGGTCTGAAGCACATCGACGTGATGCGCATGTTCAACGACGATCCTGACACCGACGCCGTCATCATGATCGGCGAGATCGGCGGCCCGGACGAGGCGAACGCTGCTCAGTGGATCAAGGACAACATGAAGAAGCCGGTCGTCGGCTTCATCGCTGGCGTCACCGCGCCTCCGGGCAAGCGCATGGGCCACGCCGGCGCGCTGATCTCGGGCGGCGCCGACACCGCGCAAGCCAAGCTGGAAATCATGGAAGCCTGCGGCATCAAGGTCACCAAGAACCCGTCGGAAATGGCGCGCCTGCTGAAGGCCATGCTGTAATCTGAGCAGTTCAAGGTCGACGAAACGGGGAGCATGAGCTCCCCGTTTTCTTTACCACTCGGTAAATTTTTGGCATGCCATGACCAAGGCCCTTGGTATGCATGACAAATTACGTTCCTTAAACTGTCCAGCTGACAAAAATTGCTGAGCTCAAGTGACAAATTTTGTCACTGCTCAAGCCAAAATCTGTCCTGGCACGGCATTTCCTTATCTCCCTGCTAATAAAATCAGCATTTTTCGGGCTGGCACGCGCCTTGCATATAGGAAAGCGTGGCAACAAGCAGTAACCCAATTACCCGAATCACCACCCTGGAGAGATAGAAATGAACATCAAGCAAATGCAAACCAAGAAAGCTGAAGGCGGTTTCACCCTGATCGAACTGATGATCGTCGTCGCGATCATCGGTATCCTGGCTGCCGTGGCGATCCCGGCTTACCAGGACTACATCGCCAAGACCAAGGCTGGCGCTGCTTATGGCGAAGTTGCTGCAGGCAAGACCGGCTACGAGATGGCTGTTGTCGAAGGCACTGCATCGACCGAAGAAGAGTACCTGGCCAAGTCGGGCCTGGGCGCCGACACCACCAACTGCACCAACGCCGCCGCTGCTCCTGGCGAAGACACCGCAGTCCTGACCTGCACCGTCAAGAATCCAGGCCGTCTGGCTGCTGATGGCGCCACTCCAACCATCGCCCTGCATCGCACCACCGCTGGCACCTACCACTGCGTCGCTTCCGGCCTCGCTGATGAGAAGTTCCTGCCAGCTGGCTGCACCGCAGCGCAGTAATACGAGCAATAACTAAGTAGAAGAGACCGCCGCGGCGGTCTCTTTTGCGTTAACCCGATTACTTCTTCAGGTAGCGATCCAGCCAGTTCATCACCGTGTGATGCCACTGTACCGAGTTCGCTGGCTTGAGCACCCAGTGGTTCTCGTCCGGGAACACCAGCAGCTGGCTGTCGATGCCTTTACGTTGCAGCGCCGTGAAGGTGCCGAGCGCCTGGGCGGTCGGGATGCGGAAATCGAGGTCGCCCTGGATCACCAGCATCGGCGTCTTCCACTTGTTGACGTGGTGGACCGGATTGAAACGCTCGTGATTGTCGGGCGCCGCGAAATAGGCGCCGCCGTTTTCCCAGTCCGTGAACCACTGTTCCTCGGTCGAGTAGGCCATGCCGCGGCTGTCGAACACGCCGTCGTGGTTGACCAGGCAGCGGAAGCCGTCGTTCCAGTTCCCCGCGATCCAGTTCATCATGTAGCCGCCGTAGGAAGCGCCCAGGGCGCAACTGCGTTCGCGGTCGAGCCATGGGAACTTCTTCACGGCCGCGTCCAGGCCCTTCTGCAGGTCCACCAGCGGCTTGCCACCCCAGTCGCCGCTGATTGAATCAGTGAATTTCTGGCCGTAACCGGTCGAGCCATGGAAGTCGATGAACACGGTGGCATAGCCCGCGCCCGCATACACCTGGGGATTCCAGCGATAGCTCCAGCCGTTGCCGAAGCTGCCCTGCGGCCCGCCGTGCACCAGGAAGGCAATCGGGTACTTCTTGCCTGGTTCGGCATTCCAGGGTTTCATCACGTGCCCGTACACCGTCTCGCCATTGGCCCCGGCAAAGCTGAACTGTTCGTACTCGCCCCAGCGCACGTCGGCCAGGCGCTCGGCGTTCAGCCTGGTCAGCTGCCTTGGCCGGCCGCCGGGCTGCATGGCGAACAGCTGCGCGCCGGAGGCCAGGTTGGCCTGGGTATAGACCACCGTATTGCCGCGCAGGTCGAAGGCGCCGACCGCGCCCTTGTCGGTCAGTGCCGTCACCTTGCCGCTCGCGACCTCGACCGAGAACAGCCGGTGCTGGCCGAGATCTTCGGCATCGACGATCAGGGCCTTGCCGTCGGCGCGCCAGTGCAGGCTGCCGGCGGAGCGGTCCCAGTCGGCAGCCAGCGTGCGCTTTGCGCCGCTGGCCACATCCATCAGCATCACCTGGTAGCGGTCGGCCTCGAAGCCGGGACGCGCCATCGCCAGGTAGGCAAGGGTTTTCCCGTCAGGCGAAAACACGCCCTTGGTATCCCAGGCCGGGTTGTCGATCGTAAGGTTGCGCGGGACGCCGCCAGCGGCCGGCACGGTGTACAGGTCGAAGTTGGTCGACCAGGCCTCGGTCTTGCCGGCGATGCGGGCCGCGAACACGATGGTCTTGCCGTCCGGGCTGAAGCGGAACTCTTCGCGGTCGCCGAAGGGCTTCGAGGGTACGTCGCCGTCGAGCGAGCCCGATAGCGCAACCGGCACGCCGCCCGCCTTGCCGGCGCTGTCGAGCGGCGCCGAGAACAGCACATTGTTGCGTCCGTCCTTCCAGGTGTCCCAATGACGTACGAACAGGCGGTCATACAGCTTGCCGCTGCTCTTGTCCTTGTCCTTCGCGTCAAGGCGCTGTTTGGTGCAGGCGAGATCCGCGCAGTCGCGGAAGACCGACAGGCTCATCGCCAGGCGGTCGCCAGCCGGCGAGATGCGGAAGCTCTCCACGTCGAGGGGGAGGTCGGTGACCTTCACCGGCTCGCCCGCCGCGCCGCCGGCAAGCGGAAGGCGCCACACTTGCGACGAACCCGAACGGGAAGACAGGAAATAGATGGCGTCGCCGGACGGCGACCATTCCGGTTCGGTACTGCTGGAACCGTGATTGGTCAGGCGCTGCGGCGCCGCCCCGGCAGTGCGCAGGTCGAGCATCCACAGTTCGGTGTGGCTGCGGTTCTTGCTCATGTCGGTGCTGCGCACGGTGTAGACGACGCGGCTGGCGTCGGGCGACACGGCAGGGCTGCCCACCCGTTCCATGTTCACCAGGTCTTCCACGGTAAAGCCGCGCGGCGCGGCGCTCGCGCTCGTCGCGACAAGGGCCGCCGCCACCATTGGCAGCAAACCCGACAAACGAATATTCATGCTCCATCCTTGTTGTCATCTGGCAAGCGGCAGGGCGCTGCTTACGCAGGCCGGCAATTTACCATGGACATCATTTGGAGCGGGGGAGAGCGCGTCCCTAGACGATCTTGAGCCGGTCCGCCAGCAGCGCCTCGTAGGTCATGTTCTGCAGCAGGGTGTAGTGCACCGGATCGAGGTCGACGAACTGGACGCCGTAGCTGTAGACATCGGGCTTGTCCGGCGCCGGCCGGGCCACCGTCATGTTCCGGATCGCGGCCAGGGTCTCCACCGGCACTTCCTCGTTGGTGGGCGGCGTCGCCAGCGTGAGCACTTCGCTGTCGGCCGGCAGCGGATAGTTCGAGTCGATCCTGGCTCCGGTCACCGAGACGTTGGCCAGCGTGCAGGCGATCGGTGACGCGGCCCCACTCGCCTTGAATACACGCGCCGGAATGTCGGCCTTGACCCGCATCGCACCGCGCAGGCTGGTGCCCTGGATCGCGGTCGGGAAAGACAGGTGCACGTAGTTCAGCGGCCGCGGGAACACCCGCTCGACCGAGCACGCGAACGAGCACACGTTCACCCCCGAAAACACCCGGATCGTTAGCGGATCGCCTTCCGTCATGGCGATCGGCGCGCCGTTCTCGGTCGGAATCTTGATGATGAGGTATTCGTCCTTGACGTAGCCGATCAGGGTCGAGAAATACTGGGCCGGCTTGAGGTGCCGGTGGGTCATCACCTGCAGCCGGACGCCGACCTGCAGGTTCATGGTTTCGAACTCGAATTCCTGGGGCTTGAGTTCGCGGGCTTGTTCGGTGGTCATGCGATGCGGGGCCAGATTCGCCGTCGGGACGACGTGCGGGAGGCGGCATCATATCAGCTTACATGTATGCTGACATTGCCTATTCGAATGGTGAATATTGGTGAGATTGTGGGCAGAGAGACGTCACGGAAACCACCGCCGATGCTGTGATCGGCGGTGGGAACATGGCTTACTTCGGCATGATGACCGTATCGATCACGTGGATGACGCCATTGTCCGCCGCGATGTCGGTTTTCGTCACAGTGGCCTTGTCGACCATGACCTTGCCGCCGCTGGTGCTGACCTTGAACGCATTGCCCTCGACGGTCTTGACCATGCCCGGCTTGACGTCCGCCGCCATCACCTTGCCTGGAACCACGTGGTAGGTCAGGACCTTCGTCAATGCTTCCTTGTCCTTGAGCAGGGCGTCCAGCTTCGCCTTCGGAATCTTGGCGAATGCTGCATCCGTCGGCGCGAACACCGTGAACGGACCGTGACCTTTCAGGGTGTCGACCAGGCCAGCTGCCTGCACGGCGGTGACCAGCGTATTGAAGCTGCCGGCCGACTTGGCGGTGTCGACGATATCGGCAGCCTGGGCCGAGCCGAGGGACAGAGCAAACGGGACTGCGAGGAAGAGTCGTTTCATGATGCGCTCCTGGTGGTGGGGTAAATGAAATGAACTTGTCCCGATAATATAGAAAATTTTGACGAAATGTCTAAGGCGTGAACCTATAATTTGGCAATTAAATGGTTCAAAAACGGGGCATTGATATGAGCTATTCCGAAAATGCGGTTCATCAGACGGTTGTCTATCGTGCCGGCACGGCGGCGCGCATGGCCGGTCTGCCAGTCGAAACATTGCGTGTGTGGGAGCGGCGCTACCAACTATCGGACACCAGGCGCTCTTCGCATGGTCAGCGTCTCTACTCGACCGAGCAAGTGGAGCGTCTTGCCTTGCTCAAGCTACTGGTCGATCAAGGGCACGGCATCGGCTTGCTGGCCAGCTTGTCTCGTCAACAATTGGAATCGATGTTCGAGCAGCACAATCCAGTACAGGTCTCGTTGTCGGCTGTACCGATACGTGCGGTGGTCGTGGGAGCAAGCTTGCCGCGCAGGCTGGTCGCACTCGGCGCCGATGCGATCGGGCTCGACCTGCGCCTGCGCTGTGCCACGCTGGCCGAGTTGGATCAGGAAAAAGTCGACGATGATGGAGAGGTGTTAATTGTCGAGAAGGCGGAACTGGACGATACGGTATTGCCCCGCATTGAGGCCCTGCGCGGACGCATTCCGGCCGCGATCCTGGTGCTGTACCGTTTTTCGTCGGGCGCAACGATCCGGGCCTTGCGCAACGCCGGCTGCCTGGTGGCCCGCCTGCCTGCCGACTTGAGTGAACTCCTGCCCTTGTGCCGGCTTGCGATGCAGGGAGAGCGGATACCCCTGTCCCACACACCACCATATGCGCCTGCGCCGCGCTATGGAGACGAAACACTATCGATGCTGGCACAAACAAGCGGGCGTCTGGCTTGCGAGTGCCCGCGGCATCTGGCCGAGGTCTTGATGACCGTCGGGAGTTTCGAGCGCTACAGCGCCCAGTGCGCGCTACGCAGCCCGGAAGATGCCGAACTTCACGCGAGCTTGCAACGCAGCGCGGGTCAGGCCCGCGCCCTGCTGGAGGACGCCCTGGAGCGGCTCGCGCTTGCCGAAGGCATCACCGTGGTGACGAACCTCGCTTGAGAGTGCCGGCTGCGTTAGGACAGGGCGGCCGTCCAGTCGCCGCTCTTGCCCCCGTGCTTCTCCAGCACCCGTACATTCGTCATCACCATCCCGCGATCGACCGCCTTGCACATGTCGTAGATGGTCAAGAGACCAACCTGCACCGCGGTCAGCGCTTCCATCTCGACCCCGGTCTTGCCGATGGTCTCGACCTGCGCCCGGCAATGCACGCTGCTGGCCGCCGCGTCCACCTCGAAATCCACGGCGACCCGCGTGATCGGCAGCGGATGACACAAGGGCACCAGGTCGCTGGTCCGTTTGGAGGCCATGATCGCGGCGATGCGGGCAATCCCGATCACGTCGCCCTTTTTCGCATTGCCCGACTGGATCAGCGCCAGGGTCTCCGGTTTCATGCGGATGGTGCCGGCCGCCACGGCGATGCGGTGGGTGTCCTGCTTGGCGCCGACGTCGACCATGTGGGCCTGGCCGGTGGCATCGAAGTGGGTCAGGTGCTCTGCGGGCGGGGTGGAAGTGCTCATTGCTAACTGAATAAGGTTGTGGAACAAAGTGTTTCGCCGTGCAGCAACGCGGCTGCGGATAGGGTTATCATAGCATTGTGAACTACGCTCCCCGCCCAGCATCGGCGCGCCGCTGGCGCCCTGCGTTGACCGCCATTGCCCTGTGCACGGCGGCCGCCCTCGCCATTGCCGCCCCCGCCGAGCCACTTCAAAAGCCGAACAACCTGCGCCTGCCGACGCTTGGCGACACCGCGCGCCAGGACCTGTCGCCGGTACTCGAGCGCAAGCTCGGCGAAGAGATCATGCGCGACGTCCGGCGCGACCCGGCCTATCTCGACGACGACCAGATCACCGAATACCTGAACAACCTCGGCAACACGCTGCTGTCGTCGGTGCCCGGCTCGCGCGGCGAGACCAATGCCGATTTCACCTTCTTCGCCATGCGCGACGTGAACCTGAACGCCTTCGCCCTGCCGGGCGGCTTCATCGGCGCCCACACGGGCCTGATCGTGGCGGCGCAGAAGGAGTCGGAGCTGGCCGGCGTGATGGCGCACGAGATCGGCCACGTGTCGCAGCGCCATATTGCGCGCATGATCGGGCAGCAGAAGCAGGACGTGCTGCTGCCGCTGGCCTCGATGATCCTGGCCGCGCTGGCCGCCAAGGCAAGCTCCGATGCCGCGATGGGCGTCCTGATGGGCGGGCAGGGCCTGGCCGTGCAGCGCCAGCTCAATTTCAGCCGCGAGGCCGAGCGCGAGGCCGACCGCGTCGGTTTCCAGATCATGGGCGCGGGCGGCTTTGACGTCACCGGCATCGTCGGCTTCTTCAGGCGCCTGCAGAGCGCCACCAAGCTGTCGGGCGACATCCCCGCGAACCTGGCCCACCTGAGCAGCCATCCGCTGACGGCCGAGCGCATCACCGACATGCAGGCGCGCATCCGCGAGATGCCGAAAAAGGCGCGCGTGGACAACCTCGACTTCCAGCTGGTGCGCGCGCGCGCCCGCGTGCTGCAGGACGAGAGCGTCGGCGGCCGCCGCGAGGCGAAGAACGCGTTCGACGCCCAGCTCAAGGAATCGCACCGCCACCTGCAGGCCGGCGCGCAGTATGGGCTGTCGCTGCTGGCGCTGCGCCAGGGGAACCTGGTCGAGGCCCAGGAATGGCTCGACAAGGCGCGCGCCACCGTGAAGCCGAAGGAGGGTGTCCTGTCGGCCGAATCGAACGCCGGCGACGGCGCGGCGATGTTCGCCGGGCTGTCCGTCGAGATCAAGCTGGCGCCCGGCCAGGGGCCGGCGATGGCCGAGCAGGCGGTGCAGGAAGCGGATGCCGCGCGCCAGCGCTATCCGCTGTCGCGGGCCATCGCGCGCCAGTACGGCGAGGCGCTGATCGCGGCCGGCAAGTTTGAGGAGGCCACCCGCTACCTGCGCGACCAGACCCAGCTCTACCGCGAGGAACCGAAGCTGCACGACATGCTGGCGCGCACCTATGCCAAGCAGGGCAAGATCGCCCTGCAGCACATGTCGCTGGCGGAATCGTATGCGCTGGCGGGCGCGCTGCCGGCAGCGGTGGCGCAGCTCGACCTGGCGCGCAAGGCCGGCGACGTGTCCTTCTACGACCAGGCCGTCATCGATGCGCGCGAGCGCGAGCTGAAGGCGCGCCAGAAGGCCGAGAAGGAAACCGAGAAGGACTTCCCGTAAGCTGCGCTGTCCCGGCCCGCCGGGCCAGAACCTTCCTCAGGTGCCCGGCGCCTGCACGTAGCCGAAGCGGCGCTGCAGCGCTTCCGCCGCCAGCCGTTCGACGCGCACGCGCCCGCCCGGCAAGGCCAGCGCCAGCTCGGCCGAGTCGTCCTCCAGCCAGGCCATGATCGCTTCCACCGAGGCCGGCTGGCCGTCGAGCTCCATGCGCGCCAGCACCTGGGCCACGTCGCGGTCGTCGAGCTGGGCGACGATCCCGCCTTCCTGCAGGATGATTGCGCCGGCATCGGTCATGTAGGCCGCTTCCACCGCCGCCAGCGCCTGGCCGGTCTGCAGCACGAAGCCCTGGCTTGGATCGGTGCGCGCGATGAAGGGCGTCGCTTCCAGGTTCACGTACACGCGTTGCGGACCGTTCTGGAAATACCAGCGGCCCTTGTCGTCGTGCGCGTAGTTACGGTTGATGAAGCCCACCAGCGCCGCATTCGCCAGCTTGTCGCCCGGCGCATTGGCGCGCTGCGCCGCCTCGTCGCGCATGCGCCAGTTGCCGCGTGCATCCAGCGCCAGCCAGCCGTAGCAGTGCGGTACGTTCGGCCACTTGGCCATTGCCTGTTTTACGATGTCGTCCATAGTCTCAAGCTTCGCATGGTTCGAGCGCGCCGGGCGCGCGGCTTGCAGCGGGAGCGGCGCTGTCGAAGAAGGCCAGGATGCGCCGCGGCAGCCAGTCGATCCGTCCGGGGAAGGGCCCCACGGCGAAACCGACGTGTCCACCTTCGTCAGGATACTCCAGCGTCACCGCTTTCGAGGCGGACTGGGGCAAGTGCTGGCCGGGCAGGAAGGGGTCGTTGCGGGCGTTGAGCACCAGCGTCGGCACGGTGATCTCGTGCAGCACGTGGCGGGCGCTGGCGCGGTGCCAGTAGTCGTCGGTGTCCTTGTAGCCGTGCAGCGGCGCGGTCACCACGTTGTCGAAGGCGTAGAGGTCGCGCGCCGCCATCAGGGCGCCGCGGTCGAACAGGCCGGGATAGCGTTCCAGCTTGGCCAGGCACTTGGGTTTGAGCGTCTGCAGAAACATGCGCGTGTACAGCATGTTGAAGCCGGACGACAGCGCTTCACCGCCGCGCGCCAGATCGAGCGGCGCCGACACCGCGCAGGCGGCCTCGACGATGTCCGCCCCATGGCCCGACTCGCCCAGCCAGCGCAGCAGCGCATTGCCGCCCAGGGACACGCCCGCCGCGAACAGGGGACCGGGGGCGCGCGCATGCAGCTTTCTCAGCACCCAGTCGACCTCCGCGGCGTCACCGGAATGGTAGAAGCGCGGCATCAGGTTGGCTTCGCCCGAGCAGCCGCGGAAGTGCGGCACCGCGCCGGACCAGCCGCGTGCGCGCAGCGCCGCCATCAGGGAGCGCGCGTAATGGCTGTTGGACGAGCCTTCCAGGCCGTGGAACAGCACGACCAGCGGCTTGCCCGGCTGGCCGTCGACGAAGTCGACATCGATGAAATCGCCGTCGCTGCTGCTCCAGCGCTCGCGCCGGTAGGCGACGGGCGGTTTGGCGACGCAGGTCGCCGGATAGATGGTCTGGAGGTGGCCGCCAGGCAGCCATGCGGGCGCGCGGTAGTGCATGGAAGATCGGTGCGGCTGGCGCCGCACCGGGAAGATCAGTGGTGCTTGAGCTCGACGCCCGGGGCCAGGCGGTACTGGGTGCCGCAGTACGGGCACTTGGCATCGCCGTGGTGGTCGAAATCGAGGAAGACGCGCGGGTGCGAGGACCACAGCGGCATTGCCGGATTCGGGCAGTGTGCCGGCAGGTCTTTGGCCTCGAGTTCCACCACAGGCATCGTCTTTTGGTTCATCTGTTTTTCTCCATGAAAGGGAAATGGCAAAGACAAGATTCTATCCGATTCAACCTGCATATCGAAATGATCGGTAGAATTACCAGCTGATCATAAACGAGCCCGGGGGCATTGCGCTGCCAGCCTGGCGCCGCACCCTTACATGCGTTCCATGCCCGACCGTTTCAAGCCCGTCGCCGCATCCGCCCCATACGGCAGTTGCAGGAAAACAACATGACCCCGGCCCTGCCGCCGGGCCAGCAAGCAGCTGTCACCACGGAGCCCACCGAAGCCCACGACCCCGCCGCCTGGCGCGAGGGCTTCAAGACCGGCCTGCCTTCGCTGTTCGGCATCGGCGCCTGGGGCCTGGTGGTGGGCATCGCGATGGTCAAGAGCGGCCTCACCGCCGCGCAGGCGGTCGGCATGACCCTGCTGGTCTTTGCCGGATCCGCCCAGCTCGCTTCACTTCCCCTGATTGCCGCCGCCGCGCCGATCTGGGTCATCTTCGCCACCGCCCTGGTCGTCAACCTGCGCTTCGTCATCTTCTCCGCACTGCTGGGCCCGCACTTCGCGCACCTGCCCTGGAAGCAGCGCTTCCTGCTCGGCTACGTCTCCGGCGACCTGACCGTGGCGATGTTCCTGCAGCGCTATCCGACTGCCGAACGCGTGGCCGGCAAACTGTCTTACCTGAAGGGGCTGATGTACCCGAACTGGTTCGCCTGGCAGATCGGCTCGCTGATCGGCATTTTCCTGGGCAGCGCCATCCCGAGCGAATGGGGGTTGGGCTTTGCCGGCACGCTGGCGATCCTGTGCATCATGGTGCCGCTCATCATCAACAATGCGGCGCTGTGCGGCGTGGCGGTCGCCATTGCGGTATCGGTGCTGGCCTACGGGCTGCCGTACAAGCTCGGGCTGCTGCTGGCCGTCCTGGTCGGCATGGTCACTTCGATGTTTGTCGAAGAGTCCCTCGCAAAACGAAAGGCACGCAATGGCTGATTGGGAAATCTGGCTCACCATCGGCGTGCTGTGCGTCGCCACCGCCGCCACCCGCAGCTCGTTCTGGCTGATCGGCCACCGCGTCACCATCCCGCCCCGGGTGCAGGAGATGCTGCGCTATGCGCCGGCCTGCGCGCTGGCCGCCATCATCGGGCCCGACCTGCTGATCGACACCCAGGGCCAGACCCAGCTCACGCTGGCCAATCCCAAGCTGATCGCGGCGCTCGCCGCCCTGGCTTTCTACCTGTGGCGCCGCAGCATGCTGATGACGATCATCTTCGGCATGCTGGTATTCACACTGTTGCGCGTGTTACACGTTTTTCCCTAGCCCCCCTAATGTACAATGACGTTTTTTCACTTTTTCATTGTTGACTAGCCAATGGACGACGTTCTCAGTTTCACCCGTTTGCAAGACCTGATCGACCGCGATGCGCTGAAGAACAAGCGCGTATTCATCCGCGCCGACCTGAACGTGCCGCAGGATGACGCTGGCAATATCACCGAAGACACCCGTATCCGCGCCTCCGTGCCCGCGATCCAGGCTGCCCTGAAGGCCGGCGCCGCCGTGATGGTCACCTCGCACCTGGGCCGTCCGACCGAAGGCGAGTTCAAGCCGGAAGACAGCCTGGCGCCGGTCGCCGCGCGCCTGTCCGAGCTGCTCGGCCAGCCGGTGGAACTGAAGCAGAACTGGGTCGATGGCGTGGATGTTGCGCCGGGCCAGGTTGTGCTGCTGGAAAACTGCCGCGTCAACAAGGGCGAAAAGAAGAACAGCGACGAGCTGGCCCAGAAGATGGCCAAGCTGTGCGACGTCTACGTCAACGACGCCTTCGGCACCGCGCACCGCGCCGAAGCCACCACCCACGGCATCGCCAAATTCGCGCCCGTGGCCGTGGCCGGCCCTCTCTTGGGGGCCGAGCTGGATGCGCTGGGCAAGGCCCTCGGCCAGCCGACCCGTCCGCTGCTGGCCATCGTGGCCGGCTCGAAGGTGTCGAGCAAGCTGACCATCCTGCAGAGCCTGGCCGGCAAGGTCGATAACCTGATCGTCGGCGGCGGCATCGCCAACACCTTCATGAAGGCCGTCGGCCTGAACATCGGCAAGTCGCTGGTCGAGAACGACCTGGTCGGTGAGGCCAAGCAGATCATCGACATGATGGCCGCGCGCGGCGCGCAGGTGCCGATTCCGGTGGACGTGGTCTGCGCCAAGGAATTCAGCCCGACCGCGGCTGCGACCGTCAAGGACGTGGCCGACGTGGCGGACGATGACATGATCCTGGATATCGGCCCCAAGACCGCCGCCATGCTGGCCGAGCAGGTGGCCAAGGCCGGCACCATCGTCTGGAACGGCCCGGTGGGCGTGTTCGAATTCGACCAGTTCGCCGAAGGCACCAGGACCCTGGCGATGGCGATCGCCAAGTCGAACGGCTTCTCGATCGCCGGCGGCGGCGACACCCTGGCCGCGATCGCCAAGTACGACATCGGCGACCAGATCGGCTACATCTCGACCGGCGGCGGCGCCTTCCTCGAGTTCCTGGAAGGGAAGACCCTGCCGGCAGTCGAGATCCTGCTCCAGCGTAAATCCAAACAATAAGTAATCAGTACCAGCGCAGCCCAGTGGCTGCGCTTCTCTTTTCAGAACCAAGGATTCCAGACACATGCAAGCTGCGCGCCCCCTGTACAACGCCACCAAGATCGTTGCCACCATCGGCCCGGCATCGACCGACTTCGACATCCTCGTCCGCATGATCCGCGCCGGCGTCGACGTCGTGCGCCTGAACTTCTCGCATGGCAAGGCGCAGGACCACATCGACCGCGCTGCCCTGGTGCGCCGCGCGGCTGCCGAATGCGGCGTCGAAGTGGCGATCATGGCCGACATGCAGGGTCCGAAGATCCGCGTCGGCAAGTTTGAAGAGGGCAAGATTTTCCTGAACAACGGCGACAAGTTCATCCTCGACGCCCGCTGGGGCGAGAACGGCGAGCTGGGCAACCAGGACCGCGTGGGCCTCGACTACAAGGCCCTGCCGCGCGACGTCAAGCCGGGCGACAGGCTGCTGCTGAACGACGGCCTGATCGTGCTGATCGTCGACAAGGTCGTCAACCACGAGATCTTCACCACCGTGAAGGTCGGCGGCGAGCTGTCGAACAACAAGGGCATCAACCGCCAGGGCGGCGGCCTGACCGCGCCGGCCCTGACCTCGAAGGACATGGAAGACATCAAGACCGCGATGAGCTTCCAGGCCGACTACCTGGCAATCTCCTTCCCGAAGAACGCCACCGACATGGAAATGGCGCGCCAGCTGGCCAACATCGCCGGCGAACCCTACGGCCACAAGCCGATGATGATCGCCAAGATCGAGCGCGCCGAAGCCATCCCCGTGCTGCAGGAAATCCTGGACGCCTCGGACGGCATCATGGTCGCGCGCGGCGACCTGGCGGTGGAAGTGGGCAACGCGGCCGTGCCGGCGCTGCAGAAGCGCATGATCAAGATGGCGCGCGCCTCCAACAAGCTGGCCATCACCGCGACCCAGATGATGGAGTCGATGATCGTCAACGCCGTGCCGACCCGCGCCGAAGTCTCGGACGTGGCGAACGCCGTGCTGGACGGCACCGACGCCGTGATGACCTCGGCCGAGACCGCATCGGGCAAGTACCCGGTCGAGACCGTCGAAATGATGGCCGCGATCTGCCTCGAGGCCGAACAATCCGAATACAACAAGCAGGATGCAGATTTCCTGAATGTCCAGTTCACCCGCATCGACCAGTCGATCGCCTACGGTACCCTGTTCACGGCCCATCACCTGAAGGTGAAGGCGATCGTGGCGCTGACCGAATCGGGCTCGACCGCACTGTGGATGAGCCGCCACTCGATTGACACCCCGATCTTCGCCCTGACCCCGCTGCAGACGACGCAGCGCAAGGCATCGCTGTACCGGAACGTGCGAGCATTCCACCTGCTGCAGGAAGGTGGCAGCCACGCGGTGCTGCGCAAGGCCGAAGAGGTCCTGATTCGCGAAGGCATGGTGCGCAAGGGCGACCTGATCGTCGTGACCTGGGGCTCGCCGATGGGGCAGGCCGGCGGCACCAATGCGCTCAAGATCGTGCGCGTGGGCGAGCTGGACGAAATAGTTTCTTAATTGTTTGGAGTAATCAACCATGGCACTCGTATCGCTGCGTCAACTGCTGGACCATGCCGCCGAAAACGGTTATGGCCTGCCGGCTTTTAACGTCAACAACCTGGAACAGGTGCAGGCCATCATGGCCGCCGCCGACGCCACGTGCAGCCCGGTCATCATGCAAGCCTCGGCCGGCGCCCGCAAATACGCAGGCGAAGCCTTCCTGCGTCACCTGATCGACGCCGCCGTCGAAGCCTACCCGCACATCCCGGTCGTCATGCACCAGGACCACGGCCAGTCGCCGGCGGTCTGCATGGCCGCGATCCGTTCGGGCTTCAGCTCGGTGATGATGGACGGTTCGCTCGAGGCCGACGGCAAGTCGGTCGCTTCCTACGAATACAACGTGGAAGTCTCGCGTGAAGTCGTCAAGTTCGCGCACTCGATCGGCGTCACGGTCGAAGCCGAACTGGGCGTGCTCGGTTCGCTGGAGACCATGAAGGGCGACAAGGAAGACGGCCACGGCGCCGACGGCACCATGACCCGCGAGCAGCTGCTGACCGACGTGGCCCAGGCCGCCGACTTCGTCGCCAAGACCCAGTGCGACGCCCTGGCGATCGCCATCGGCACCTCGCACGGCGCCTACAAATTCACCCGCAAGCCGACCGGCGACATCCTGGCGATCGACCGCATCAAGGAAATCCACGCCCGCATCCCGAACACCCACCTGGTGATGCACGGCTCCTCGTCGGTGCCGCAGGAACTGCTGGCGATCATCCGCGAATTCGGCGGCGACATGAAAGAGACCTACGGCGTGCCGGTCGAAGAGATCCAGGAAGGCATCAAGCACGGCGTGCGCAAGATCAACATCGACACCGACATCCGCCTGGCCATGACCGCTGCGATCCGCAAGTACATGTTCCAGAACCCGTCGAAGTTCGACCCGCGCGACTACCTGAAACCGGCCCGCGAAGCCGCCACCGAGATCTGCAAGGCGCGCTACCTGTCCTTCGGCTGCGAAGGCATGGCTGCCAAGATCAAGCCGGTGCCGCTGGAGAAGATGGCCGAGCGCTACAAGGCAGGCGAGCTGGCGCAGATCGTGCAGTAAGAGTTGGAAATGTAGTCAGGCTGCGCTGCAGGAACCTTGCAGCCAGCTTCACCACCGCACTAAAGCAAGGTCATCCCGGCGCAGGCCGGGATCCAATTTCCGCACCGCAGTCGACAAGAACATCGCAGTCGATCTGCAAACAAACTTGGGGGGGACAATGCCGGCGGCATTGTTCACGCCTTCGCCGGGACGACGAAACGCGAATTGACGTAAAATTACGCACTGGCCCAGGCCACCCCCCCAGACCTGACCCACTCGACCGGTACATCCCGGTCCCGTTTCCCTGATATCCCTTCTATGAACAGCCTCTACAAATCCACCATCAAGTCCCTGCCATTGCTCGGTCACGGCAAGGTGCGCGACAACTACGCTGTCGGCGACGACAAGATCCTGATCGTCACCACCGATCGCCTGTCGGCCTTCGACGTGGTCATGAACGAGCCGATTCCCGGCAAGGGCATGGTGCTGAACCAGATGAGCGACTTCTGGTTCGAGAAGCTCGGCCACATCGTGCCGAACCACCTGACCGGCGTGGCTCCGGAAAGCGTGGTGGCCCCGGATGAAGTCGAGCAGGTGCGCGGCCGCGCCGTCGTGGCCAAGCGCCTCAAGCCGATCCTGGTCGAAGCGGTCGTGCGCGGCTACATCATCGGCTCGGGCTGGAAGGATTACCAGGAAAGCGGCGCCGTCTGCGGCATCCAGCTGCCGGCAGGCCTGCGCCAGGCCGACAAGCTGCCGCAGCCGCTGTTCACCCCGGCCGCCAAGGCCGACATCGGCGAACACGACGAGAACATCTCGTTCGAGGAAATGGAAAACCGCATCGGCAAGGAACTCGCTGCCAAGATGCGCGACATCAGCATCCAGCTCTACACCACCGCCGCCGAATACGCCGCCACCCGCGGCATCATCATCGCCGACACCAAGTTCGAATTCGGCCTGGACGACAATGGCGTGCTGCACCTGATGGACGAAGTGCTGACCGCCGACTCCTCGCGCTTCTGGCCGGCCGACTCCTACGCGCCGGGCATGTCGCCGCCGAGTTTTGATAAGCAGTTCGTGCGCGACTACCTCGAAACCCTGACCGACTGGGGCAAGACCGCCCCGGCCCCGGCCCTGCCGCAGGACGTCATCGAAAAAACCCAGGCCAAGTATTTCGAAGCCATCGAACGCCTCACCGGCGAAAAGCTGAAGGCCTGAGAAGATGAGCGAGCAAGCAAACAAGCCAGTTGTCGGCGTCATCATGGGTTCCTCGTCCGACTGGGACGTGATGAAGAACGCCGTGGACATCCTGAAGCAGTTCGGCGTAGCTTTCGAGGCGCAGGTGATCTCGGCGCACCGCATGCCGGACGAGATGTTCACCTATGCGGAAACCGCACGCGAGCGCGGCCTGCGCGCCATCATCGCCGGGGCAGGGGGCGCCGCCCACCTGCCGGGCATGGTGGCCGCCAAGACCATCGTGCCGGTACTGGGCGTGCCAGTGCCTTCGAAGTACCTGCGCGGCGAGGATTCGCTGCTCTCCATCGTGCAGATGCCGAAAGGCGTGCCGGTGTCGACCTTCGCCATCGGCGAAGCCGGCGCCGCCAACGCGGCCCTGACCGCGGTGGCGATCCTGGCTGCCACCGACGATGCGCTGGCGCAGAAGCTGCTGGCCTTCCGCGCCGAGCAGACCGCGGCCGCGCAGGCCATGACCCTTCCCGTGTTGACGCATGAGTGATCCGTTTCTCCCATCCGCCAATCCGTCGGCCTGGCTCGGCGTGATGGGCGGCGGCCAGCTCGGCCGCATGTTCGCCCACGCCGCCCAGGCGATGGGCTACAAGGTCGCGGTGCTCGAGCCGGCCGCGGACTGCCCGGCAGGGCAGGTTGCCGAGCGCCTGATCAACGCCGGCTATGCCGATGCCAACGGCCTGGCCGAACTGGCCCAGGCCTGCGTCGCCGTCACCACCGAATTCGAGAACGTCCCGGCCGACAGCATGGCCTGGCTGGGCGAGCGCAGCTTTGTGGCCCCGGCCGCGTCCTGCGTCTCGATCGCCCAGGACCGTATCGCGGAAAAACGCTTCTTCGTCGAATGCGCCCCGAGCTCCGGCGTGATGCCGGCGCCGCACAAGACCATCGCCTCGCATGCCGACATCGACGCGATCGGTGACGATCTGCTGCCCGGCATCCTGAAGACCGTGCGTATGGGCTACGACGGCAAGGGCCAGGTGCGCGTGCGCACCCGCGACGACGTGCGCGCCGCCTTCGATGCCATGAAGGGCGTCACCTGCCTGCTGGAGAAGATGCTGCCGCTGGCCTACGAGGTGTCGGTCCTCACCGCACGCGGGCATGACGGCGCGTCGGTGGTCTACCCGATCGCCGAGAACGTGCACCGCGACGGCATCCTGTTCACGACCACCGTGCCGGGACCGAACGTCTCCGCGGCCTGCGCGAAGCAGGCGCAGGATGCGGCGCGCGCCATCGTGGCCCAGCTGGGCTATGTGGGCGTGTTGTGCATCGAATTCTTCGTGCTTGCCGACGGCACCCTGGTGGTCAACGAGATGGCGCCGCGCCCGCACAACAGCGGCCACTACACCATCGACGCCTGCATCACCAGCCAGTTCGCGCAACAGGTACGCGCGATGGCGCGCCTGCCGCTGGGCGACGTGCGCCAGCATTCGCCCGCCGTCATGCTCAACATCCTGGGCGACGTCTGGTTCGAAGGCGACAGCACTACCCCCCGCGAACCGGCCTGGGACCGCGTCCTGGCACTGCCGGGCGCCAACCTGCACCTGTACGGCAAGGACGACCCGCGTCGCGCACGCAAGATGGGCCACGTGACCTTCGTCGCGCCGACGCTCGAACAGGCGCAGGACAGCCTGCGCCAGGCCTGCGCCATCCTCGGAATCCCGGAGTAAGGATGGCAAGCGAGAACATCGACCAGGCCGCCATCGAGGCTGCCGCACGCGCGCTGGAGCAGGGTGCGCTGGTCGCCTTCCCGACCGAGACCGTGTACGGCCTCGGCGCCGATGCCGAGAACCCGGCCGCGGTCGCGGCCATCTATGCCGCCAAGGGCCGCCCGCAGGATCATCCGGTGATCGTGCACCTCGCTCCTGGCGCGCCGCTCGACTACTGGGCCACCGACATTCCGCACGAGGCCCAGGCGCTGGCCGATGCCTTCTGGCCGGGCCCGCTGACCATGATCCTCAAGCGCGCACCGAACATCCCGGACGCCGTCAGCGGCGGCCAGGACACGGTCGGCCTGCGCTGTCCGTCGCATCCAGTGGCGATCGCGCTGCTGCGCGCCTTCAAGGGCGGCAAGGGCGGCGTGGCGGCGCCGTCGGCCAACAAGTTCGGCGCGGTCAGTCCGACCCTGGCCCAGCACGTGCGCGACGAGTTCGGCCAGGACGCTTCGGTGTCCATGGTGCTCGATGGCGGCGCATCCATGGTCGGCATCGAATCGACCATCGTCGACCTGTCGCGCCTGGCCACGCACGGCCCGGTGCTGCTGCGTCCGGGCCACATCAGCGCCGAGGCGATTGCCGCGGTGATCGACCAGTTGCCAAGCGCTCCCGACGCTGCGGCCCCACGCGCCTCGGGCACGCTCGAATCGCACTATGCGCCGCATACGCCGGTGGCGATGCAGGACAGCGCCACGCTGCGCCAGACCCTGGCTGAACTGGCGGCAGCGGGACGCAAGGTCGCGCTGATCCACTACTCGGACATGCCGCCGACCCATGCAGCGCTGCGCCTGCCGGCCACGCCGGATGGCTTCGCCCACGCCCTGTACGCCGCACTGCGTGCGATGGACGGCCAGGGCGCGGACCTGATCCTGGTCGAAGCGCCGCCGCAGGGCGGAGCCTGGTTGGGCGTCAACGATCGCCTGCGCCGCGCCGCGCACGGCTCGACCGGCATCGTGCATGGCCTGCTGAACCAAACCGCTCAGTAAGCGCGCGTCTTCGCACACCTGAAGCGTCTTCAGGCACAACGCCCGTACGTACGGGCGTTGTTCTGTGTCACACCGTTCAAAAACCCTTTCTTTCCGGATCGATAGCGGCGCTATAATCGCCGCCCGATCTGTTTGCCACGTGTCACTAAAAACTGACGTGCGGGTAAGCAATTCCCTATACAAGCAAGTTGAACACTGGCATATTATTGCGAAACGAATAGCACGGCCGTTCGTTTCAGAATAAAACTACTTAGGAGACACAATGCGTCAAACCAAACTCGCGCTCGCTCTGCTGACGGCAGCAGTGCTGGCAGCCTGCGGCGGAACCAGCCCAAGCGGCGGCGACCAAACGCAAAAACTCAGCTTCACCCAGCAGGTCTCCTTCGGCGACAGCCTGTCGGACGTCGGTACCTATGCCGTGGGCGCGGTCAAGCAGGCCGGCGGCGGCAAGTTCACCATCAACGGCGATGGCACCGCCAAGAATCCTGAGCTGAACGGCAAGATCTGGGTCGAATTCCTGGCAGCCGAGCTGAAACTGCCGGCGCCTTGCGCGGCCCAGACCGGCCTCGAAGGCGACGCGTCGCGCGGCTTCTCGGTAGCGATCAGCAACAACCTGAACTGCTTCAACTACGCCCAGGGTGGTTCGCGCGTGACCAACCCGATCGGTCCGGGCAACAAGGCCACCGGCTCGCCGATTGGCGAAATGACCGTGCCGCTGGTGACCCAGGTCGCCAACCACCTGTCCCGCACCGGCAACAAGTTCAGCGGCACCGAGCTGGTCACCGTCCTGTCGGGCGGTAACGACGTCCTGATGTCGTTGACCGTCCTGCAGAACTCGGCGACCGCCGCAGGCAGCGCCGCCGGTGCTCAGGCCTTCGCCACCTCGCTGACCGCCCAGCTGGCCGCCGGCGCGACCAATCCGCAGACCGCCGCCCAAGCGATCGGCGCGGCTATCGCCACCGAGAGCGCCCGTCCGGGTAACACCTCGCAGACCATCGTGGCCGCCGCCGTGGGCGCCGCCGCACGCCAGCCCGGCAACGCCGCCGTGGCCCAGGTGTCGGTCTACGGCCCGATGGTCACCAAGGCCCAGGCCGACGCCACCGCTGCCGGTGCGAAAGCCGGCGCCGACTACGCCGCCACCAACGGTCCGAAACTGGTCCAGGACCTGGGTACGGCAGGCGCGCAGATGGCGGCACTGGTGAAGAACGAGATCCTGGCCAAGGGCGCGAAATACGTCATCGTCGCCAACCTGCCCGACGTTGCCAGCACCCCGGCCGGCAAGTCTCGCACCGCCGACATCCAGCAGCTGATTACCGCCATGATCAACGCCTTCAATACCCAGCTGAAGAACGGCATCGGCGCCGACGACCGTATCCTGTACGTCGACCTGTACAGCGTCAGCAATGACCAGGTGAAGAATCCGGGGCCGTATGGCCTGACCAACACCACCAGCCCGGCCTGCGGCCCGAACGCACTGGGCACCACGTCCCTGATCTGCACAAACAGCAATACCGTGGCCGGTGACGTCAGCCGCTACATGTTCGCCGACGACATCCACCCGACGCCGTTCGAGAACAACCTGATCGCACGCCTTGTTCTCAAGGAAATGGCGGTCAAGGGCTGGCTGTAATCGACAGGCTGCACGACAGCGGAGGGCCCGCCACCAGGCGGGCTCCCATCACAGAATCAGGAGATAACATGAAAGTACGTTTCAACAGCGTCGTCAAGGTGCTGGGCGTCGCCGCAGCGCTGGCCTGCGCTTCGACCGCGTCGGCCCAGTCGGCCGGCCAGTTCACGGCCAAGGTCGGCCTCAACCAGCTGACTCCGAAGGTCGAAAGCGGCGACATCGGCGCGCCGGCCCTGCCGGGCTCGAAGGGCGACGTCGACCGGGACATCCAGCCGGTGCTGGTCCTGGCCTACGGCCTGACCGATAACATCTCGCTTGAAACCGCCCTGGGCACGCCCTACAAGCACAAGATCTACGGGGCGGGCGCCATCGCCGGCACCGGTCAGCTCGGCACCGTCGAGGCGCTGCCGGCGACCTTGTTCGCCCAATACCGCTTCGGCGCCCCGACTGCCACCTTCCGTCCTTTCGTAGGCATCGGCGCGACCTATGCCTACTTCATGAAGGAACGCGGCTCGGCCAAGATGACCGCGATCACCAACCCGGGCAGCGGCATCCCGACGACCTTCAGCATCGACAACAAGTTCACTTACACCGCCCAGCTTGGCATGGCCGTGAACTTCACCGAGAAATGGTTTGCCGACGTCACCCTGAACAAGGCTCGCCTACGCACCGACGTGCATTTCTCGACCGGCCAGACCCAGCACATGAAGCTTGACCCGGTGTCGGTGATCCTGGCTGTCGGCTACAAGTTCTAAGCAGCGTTTCCATCCTGCCCGAAGGCCCGCCGCGTGCGGGCTTTTCTATTTCTAGTGCTGATCAACGTAGATACTGTTATGGTCGTCAAGCGGTGTGCAAGGCCGGATTGAACTTTTCGC
>JAEAMF010000404.1_pt1 | contig 56455 bp, 32 predicted proteins | sample 8958721 | NCBI WGS metagenome assembly JAEAMF01 (sample SAMN16933255, study PRJNA681124) | bioreactor sludge metagenome | isolation source: anaerobic bioreactor treating anionic surfactant - SDBS | place: India: Bengaluru | collected 2019-02-28
GTCAACAGCTGGATAACTTGCATTGAACAATTGTTGAACGCAAAGCAGACAGCTGTTGAACGAATACTTGTATTAATGAAAGCAACTAATACCTTACATGAAAGCAGCTAATAATCCGAAGTAAATTGCTTATCTCCGTAGGGCTATAATTAAACAAATTAGCATACTTAACCGTCGTTCGTTAATTTTTTTCCAATATTTGGATGATTCACATATTATATCTACTTTCGTGTCTCAAAAATAAATGCCAACCTAGGGATCACTAAATGATAAACTATTCATTCCATGACTGATCTTGCCAATCAATTATCTATCGATAATCTTTTTTGGAGAATTGTCACAAAAGATGACGAAAAGGCTTTCTGTTCTCTTTTTTATAACTTTTTCCCTTCATTGTGTGTATATGCCGGAAGATATATTGACAATAAAGAAGAATGTGAAGATATTGTTCAGGATACATTCTTTAAAATATGGCGCACCAGAAAATCACTCGAAATTACCTCTTCAGCCCGGAATCTATTAGTCACCACGGTTAAAAACAGCTGTATAGATTATCTGCGAAAAAAAGAAGTTGAATATACTTATATGGAACGCCAGGCAAAGAAAGAGTGGCTCATGTATCAGGATGATGTTTATTCAACGATGGAACTGGAAGAAATAATTTCTCGCGCCCTATCTCAACTTCCGGAGAATCTTCGACAAGTTTTTGAAATGAATCGCTTTGACGGTTTAACGTACGCACAGATTGCGGAGAAACAGAATATATCCGTAAAAACAGTAGAATCGTATATGAGTAAGTCTTTAAAAATGATGCGCACTGAGCTTAAAGACTATTTGCCTCTGATTTTACTGTTTTGCTGGTAATCTATATTAAGTTAATTTATTATAAAATCAATATAAAGGATAGGGTAACACTATCCTCTATTCGTCAAATTATATATTTAAAAAGATACTCACTTTGGAAATAACGAAAGATCATATTATACCTTACCTTGAAGGATCACTTCCTGTCGAGCAGGTTGCTGCATTTGAGCACTTGGCTGAAAGTTCACCCGAGTTTAGACAGGAGATTAAAGAAATACAATTTATTTGGAATGCTACCGAGAATTTGAAGAAGCAACGCTTAGTAAACACCGATGCCCATTGGAATAAGCTCGCAAGGCAAATGAGATTTCTTTCTTTCCGTCAAAAACTTTGGGATATTTCCCGCAATGCTGCAGCTATTCTTATTTTGCCTTTATTCCTGGTGACTATATACTTTATGAATGATTCTATTCCTAAAGAAGAAAGTCCCATCAATCAGGTTGAATTGCAAACAGCTTATGGATTAGTATCTAAAGTAATCCTACCCGACGGTTCGGAGGTTTGGCTAAACTCAGGAACTAAAATTACCTATCCGGAAAGATTTACAGGGAAACACCGTACAGTTAAATTAGAAGGAGAAGCCTATTTTAAAGTTACATCCGATAAAACAAACCGTTTCGATGTGGTTGTGCCCAACGGTATGACGGTGAGTGCTTATGGAACTGAATTTAATGTTTCTGCTTATAATGATGATAATAAGATTGAGGCCATCCTTGCCAAAGGAAATATCGACGTAAAAAAATACGATACAGAGAATGTGTTTTCATTAAAGGCAGGAGAACAAGCAGTCTTAAATAAAACAACCCGAAATATTACTATTTCGGAGGCTAACATATATACAAAAACAGCATGGAGAGACGGTAAAATGGTGTTCAGAAGGGCTGGGTTCGATGAAATCGTTAGGAAACTGTCTCGTCATTTCAATGTTTCAATTGAGCTGCAAGGTAAAACTTTACATGAATATGAATATTCTGCCACTTTCACAACGGAAACATTACCAGAAGTTCTTCGTTTACTTGAAAAGTCAGCTCCTATCCGTTGTCAGATTTTAGATTCAGAAATAAATGCTGATTATACGTATGCAAAGCGACGCGTTATTATTAGAGAATACAGATAAAGTAAAAATATGTTAAAATTATATTATTTTATAGGGTGTGCTTATTGCTTGCTCGTCTAGTAAGCGTATTTGAGGGATAAATGTAAATTAGAATGATAAAATTGTATTTAATAAATCTATTCATTAATGAAAGGACTAATAAAATGAAAAAAGAAACGTAATAAACAAAAAACAAACGGGAAAGTAGCTAGTTACTACTTCCCCGTAAGATCTAATTAAATGCCGTTACGAAAATCTCACCTGACGAACGGCAAAACTCAATTAAGTTATTTGGATAAACCTAATTAAAAAAGACGCATGAATTTATGAATAATTTTGTTACCAACAAAAGTTTTAGGTCTTATTTAGACTTATTGCTTAAAATTCCGATGGCGATGAAAATAACAGCTGCCTTGTTATTTATTTTTCTATTTCAGGCAAACGCTGAGATAGCTTACTCTCAGTCGACCAGAATTTCCTTGAATTTAAATAATGCTACTGTCGAACAGGTTCTTAATGCTATTGAAGAGAATTCTGATTTCTATTTTCTATACAATAGTAAATTGATAAATGTTGATAGAAAAGTTGACGTAAGGGCAAAAGAAAAATCAATTGAAAGTGTATTGAACGAAGTCTTCAAAAATACAAATGTTCAATACAAAGTGGAAGACAAGCAGATTATTTTAAGTAATAAATCGGCGACTATTCAGCAACAACAGAAAACTATTTCTGCAGTTGTTATGGATCCCAAATTAAATGAACCAATAATTGGAGCGAATGTAGTTATTAAAGGAACTACCAACGGTACAATTACAGATATGGATGGCAAATTTACTTTAACAAGTTCTTCACCCAATGATGTAATTCTGATAAGCTACATAGGTTATATTCCTTTGGAAATTAAAGCGTCTGATATTAAAGATTCTAAAATATTTTTAAAAGACGATACACAAAAACTAGAAGAAATTGTTGTTGTAGGTTACGGTACACAGAAGAAGGTAAACCTTACCGGTTCTGTAGCCAATGTGGACAGCAAATTAATGGAAAGCCGACCGATGACCTCTGTTTCTGCCGGTCTTCAGGGTCTGCTTCCCGGGGTTACGGTTACTCAACGTAGCGGTCAGCCGGGTTCGGACAATGGAACAATCCGTGTGCGTGGTACAGGTACCTTCAATAATGCCAATCCGATGGTAATCGTGGATGGTGTTGAAGCAAGCATGAACGATCTCGATCCCAACGATATTCAATCGGTATCCGTTCTGAAAGATGCTGCCAGCTCGGCTATCTACGGATCTAAGGCGGCCAACGGTGTGATTCTTGTAACTACCAAACGCGGTAAGGCAGGTAAAGCATCCATCAATTATTCGGCTAACTTCGGCTGGCAGTCGCCTACAGAGTTGCCGGAATATGTAACTTCGGCTCAATACGCTACATTAACCAACGAAGCACGTGCTTACGCTGGTAAAACTCCGTTGTATACAGCGGAACAGATTCAGAAATATGCAGACGGATCAGATCCTTACAATTACCCAAACACCAACTGGCAGGATCTGTTGTATACGGAATCAGGTTTCCAACAACAACATAACATCAGCATCAACGGCGGCGACGAGAAAGTACGTTATATGACTTCGGTTGGTTATCAGGGACAAGACGGTATCATCAAACATGCAAGCAAAGATCAATACAATGTGCGTGTGAACGTAGATGCCAACCCAACCAGCAAATTGGAATCCAACTTTAGCATCTCCTATTCAAACATTGCACTTGAAGAACCAACCAACCCCTATGTAGGTGGATTGGCTCAGATATTCCGTCAGGTTAACATGATCTCTCCAATGGTTCCTTATAAGAAAGAAGACGGTACTTACGGTACAATTGGCGACGGTAACCCCATTGCATGGATCGACATGGATGCAACAACCAACAAGAAACGTCATAACATGTTGGGTGTAGGATCTTTAAAATACAGCTTTCTGCCCGAGCTTTCCATCAAAGGACAGGCTTCTTACAAGTTGTATGCAGAAGACAGCAACGAAATGCGTAAAGACATTCAGTATAACCCCAACAAATACCACGGTCCGAATCAGATGTGGCAAAAAGATACGTTTGAAGATCAGGTAATGGGAGACATTATGCTGGAATACAAAAAGAGCTTCGGATTGCATAATCTAAACGTATTGGCAGGTTTCCACTCGGAACTTTACAAGTATAAATACACCATGGCTTACCGTAAGAACTTCCCCAGCAACGATCTGACAGACATCAACGCAGGTTCATCAGACGGAGCCAAGGCCGAAGGTTATACACGCGAACTTGCCATGCTTTCATGGTTAGGTCGTGTTAACTACGACTATGCTGGCAAATATCTTTTGGAAGCAAACATCCGTTACGATGGCTCTTCACGTTTTGCCGATGGCAACCGTTGGGGTGCATTCCCTTCATTCTCTGCCGGATGGAGAATCTCGGAAGAAGAATTCTTCGAATCATATCGTGAAACAGTAAACAGCCTGAAGCTGAGAGCTTCATGGGGTATGTTGGGTAACCAGAATATCAACAGCGATTATTATCCAACCGTATCAACCATGACTTTAGGTAAAAACTATCCTATGGGTGGTAGCCTGGTATCAGGAGCTTATACTCAGTATGCAAAGAATCCGAACCTGAAATGGGAAGAAACAACTACCTACGGTGTAGGTATTGACGTTGCACTGATCGACAAGCTGAACGTTACACTTGATTATTATAATAAAACTACCAGCGGCATCCTTATGAAGGTTCCTACTGCTGAAACCTATGCATTGGCCGACTTCTACGACAACGTAGGTAAAGTTGAGAATAATGGTTTTGAAATGTCGGTAGACTATAAGGATCGTTTCGGTAAAGTAGATTTCTCTGTAGGTGGTAACATCTCTTACAACCACAACGAAATCAAGAACCTGGGCGGTGTGGATGAAATGATTGAGAGTGGCGACGGCTATGTATCAATCAAAAGAGTTGGCGAAGCAATGAACAGTTTTTATGGTTACAGAACTGCCGGTTTGTACCAATCGCAGGAAGATATCAACAACTGGGCGACTTATGGCATCAGAAATGCCAAGATCCTTCCTGGGGATATCCGTTATGTAGATGTTACAGGCGATGGTAAAATCAACGCAGACGACCGTGTTATCCTTAATTCGAGCGATCCTAAATTTACATTCGGTTTCAACTTGTCGGCTCAATACGCCGGATTCGATGTAATGGCATTTTTCCAGGGTGCTGCCGGAGTTAAGGGCTACTTAGGTATCGAAGCCATCGGTTCTATCAACGGTGACGATGCAAAACCTGCTGCATTATGGATGGATCGCTGGACTCCGGAAAACAAGAATGCAAAATACCCACGTGTGGTAGAAACATTGAATGGTCCGAGCATGCCATCTACTACTTCCGATTTCTGGTTGCAGAATGCAAACTACCTGCGTTTGAAGAACCTTCAGGTAGGTTATACATTCAACAAATCTCTTTTGCAACGTGTGGGTATTTCTAAGTTAAGAGTATATTATAGTGCCCAGAACATTCTTACGTTCACCAGCTTCCTGAAAGGTTGGGACCCCGAAGCTCCTTCTGGCCGCGGTAACTTCTACCCACAGACTCAAGTACACTCGGTGGGCTTAAATCTTACATTCTAATCCAATAAAAAGAAATTAAAATGAAAAAGTTATTATATACATTATTACTAGGACTACCTTTACTTACAGGTTGTTCCGATTTTCTGGACAGGTATCCGGGTGATGCCTTGTCGCCCAGTTCATTCTGGAAAACAGAAGCCGATGCCAAGTTGGCTCTTACAGGTTGCTACAGCCAGTTCACAAGCGGATGGGATATCATGTATTGGGATTGCGCATCAGACAATGCTTACAACTTCCACATCCACGAAGGGAAGAGGCTAAGGTGGCACGTACTCCACAGTCGGAAATCTATGCTTTTGTAGAAAAAGAGTTGAAAGAAAGCATTCCTTCTCTGCCTGAAACAGCCGAATCCGGCCGTTTCAACAAAGGGGCAGCTCAAGCGTTGCTTATGCGTTTCTATCTTTATACCGGCGATCATGCAAAAGCATTGGCAACAGCCAAGTCTATCGAAGGATATTCTATGCCGGCGCTTTCGTTCGAAGAATCATTCCTGATGGCAAACCAGTATAATTCTGAAATGATCCTTACAACCGAATCGGTAGAAAACAACTATTCTTTCGACTTTACACCGTTCTTACCTAACAGTTCCAGCGGCTGGTCGTCTGTAGTTCCTACCCAATCGTTGGTTGATGCTTACGAAACAGCTGATGGTCTTACTATTCAGGAAGCACAAGCTGCCGGAACATATGATCCTACAAATCCCTATGTTAACCGCGACCCACGTTTACGTGCCACGATTATCTATCCGGGACAGAACTTCAACGGTGGTATTTTCGACTCTGTAGATCCTAAAAGTCCGGACTTCACGGCCAGTGCCAATAACGCAACGAAGACTGGATATAATTTCAAGAAATTCTATTCTAATCTCGAACAGTTCCCTCAGAATTTCTGGAATACAGCTAAAAACTTCCCGGTATTCCGCTATGCCGAAGTACTGCTTACCATTGCAGAATGTAAAGTTGAGCTGAACCAGATCGACAACGAACTGTACGATGCAGTAGACCAGGTACGTACACGTGCAGGCATGCCTAAAGTTGACCGTGTTAAATATGCTACACAGGCGAAGCTTCGCGAATTGGTACGTCGCGAACGTCGTGTTGAATTTGCTTACGAGGGCTTACGCCGTTACGATGTGATCCGTTGGGGCATTGGCGAAATCGCTATGAAGGGCGAGCTGAGAACATGTCCACGTGGTGAAGTACTGGATGAAGTAGCCGATCCTGCTACTGGCGACCATAAGGTTAATCTGAACAAAGCGTCCGACTTAATTGAAGTTCGCAAGTTCCAGAATGGTAAGAGCGAATTGTTACCAATTCCTCAAAGCTCTTTGGATAAGAATGAAAATCTGACTCAGAACCCTGGTTATAAATTGTAACTAAATAAAAAGAAAGAGGCGGTTACAGTGATGTATCAGCCTCTTTTTTTATTACATTGACAACTATAAATCTCTTCCTTTTCAAAAACGTCAAATTATCTTAACATTTATTCCCGTCTTTACTACATACATTAGTTATATACATTCTTTTATTTATTTGTTAATTATAGTGTAATGTAAGTATTTTATATGGAAAGCTGATATTCCTCAGCTTTCCATTTTTGTTTTTATATACTTAATTCTTACATGCTACAGACTGTTTGAATTTTCCGTTACAGAGGTTAGAAGTTTTATATTTAGCCTGTGGAATTACATAATCCGACGAATTTGTATTATAAAAATAAAATATCTCCGTAGGGCTATAATTGGATGAATCGAATATTCACAACTGTATTTTTCGTTTATTTATAAATAAATCGCTTATTTTGCAACCTCTTGAGCCCTTTAAAGGTGATTGGAAAACAATAGAATTTAATTTATTATGAGCAAAGTAGCTTTAATTACCGGTATTACCGGACAAGATGGTGCCTATCTGGCAGAGTATTTATTGAAATCGGGCTATACGGTGCATGGAATAAAGCGCCGCGCTTCGATGTTTAACACGGATCGTATCGACCACTTATATCAGGATCCGCATGTGGAAAACAGAAACCTTATCCTTCATTATGGAGACCTTACGGATTCCATGAATATCACCCGTATCATACAGGAGGTGCAACCGGACGAGATATATAATCTGGCAGCCATGAGCCACGTAAAGGTGAGCTTCGATACGCCGGAATATACTGCCAATGCCGACGGACTGGGTACTTTGCGTATTCTGGAAGCCGTTCGCTTATTGGGACTTACCCAAAAGACGCGTATCTACCAGGCCTCTACTTCCGAATTATATGGTCTGGTGCAGGAAATTCCACAAAAGGAGACTACCCCGTTTTATCCCCGCTCGCCCTATGCGGTGGCTAAGATGTATGCCTACTGGATTACGGTTAACTACCGCGAGGCTTACAATATGCACGCCAGCAACGGTATCCTGTTCAACCACGAGTCGCCATTGCGTGGCGAGACCTTCGTTACACGCAAGATTACACGTGCGGTGAGCAAGATTGCGCTGGATATGCAGCACGAGTTGTACCTGGGTAACCTTTCGTCGCAACGTGACTGGGGTCATGCCAAGGATTATGTGCGTGCCATGCATCTTATCCTGCAGCAGGACAAGCCTTCGGATTATGTGATTGCCACCGGTGTAACCACCACCGTACGCGATTTTGTACGCATGGCATTTGCCGAGGTAGGTATCACTGTTGCATTCAGCGGCGAAGGAGTAGACGAGGTAGGTGTTGTTACGGCAATCGATCAGGCTCGTTTTGTGGAAAGTGTGGGCGAATCGTACCTTGCCAAGGCATTGGAGCTGATGGACAAGACGGTGGTAAAGGTAGACCCGGCCTATTTCCGTCCCACAGAAGTGGAGCTGCTTATCGGAGATCCTACCAAATCGAAGACTGTATTGGGCTGGGAGCCTAAATACGACCTCAAAGGGTTGGTGGAAGATATGATGCGTAGCGATGTGAAGGGCATGAAGAAGGATTCATATCTGAAAGAGGGCGGTTACCGTACCTTAAATTACTTTGAGTAATGGATAAAAATGCAAAGATATATGTGGCCGGTCACCGGGGACTTGTGGGCTCGGCCATCTGGAACAACCTGAAAGCAAAAGGATATACCAACCTGGTGGGGCGCACCCACCGGGAACTGGACCTGCTGGACGGTGCTGCGGTAAAGGCTTTTTTTGATGCCGAACAGCCGGAGTATGTGATTCTGGCCGCTGCCAAGGTGGGCGGAATTATGGCTAATAACGTGTACCGTGCCGATTTTATAGCAGACAATCTGCAGATTCAGCAGCATGTAATAGGCGAAAGTTTCCGTCACGGTGTAAAGAAGCTCCTGTTTTTAGGAAGCACCTGTATCTATCCCAGGGATGCGGCTCAACCTATGAAGGAGGAGGCGCTGCTTACCGGTCCGCTGGAATACACCAACGAACCCTATGCCATTGCCAAGATTGCCGGGTTGAAGATGTGCGAAAGTTACAACCTGCAGTATGGTACCAACTATATTGCGGTGATGCCCACCAACCTGTACGGCCCGAACGATAACTTCGACCTGGAGAAGAGTCACGTTTTGCCGGCCATGATCCGCAAGATCCATCTGGGGCATTGTCTGTTGCAGGGGGACTGGACCGCACTGCGCAAAGATCTGGACCGCCTGCCTGTGGAAGGAGTATCCGGACAATCCGATCAGCGTGATATCCTGGATAAGCTGGCCAAGTATGGCATCCACGATTCATTTGTGGAATTGTGGGGTACCGGCAAGCCTTTGCGTGAATTCCTCTGGAGTGAAGAGATGGCCGATGCCTCGGTTTTCATTATGGAGAAGGTGGATTTTGCCGACCTGAAGGGTACCAACCCCGAGGTACGCAATTGCCATATCAATATCGGAACAGGGAAGGAGATATCCATCGGCGAGGCAGCTCAACTTATTGCCCAAAGGGTGGGCTATAAGGGAGAGATCCGTTTTAATGCCGACAAGCCCGACGGAACGATGCGGAAGCTTACCGATGTATCCAAACTTAATGCCCTGGGATGGCGTCATCAGATAGAGATACAAGAAGGAATTGACAAGATGTACAGCTGGTATATCAGCTAAGATATTTCAGGCAGATATTGGATGGAGCGATACTTGTTTAACAGTTTCGTTTCATCTGTATCTCCCTAAAGATGCTTTGCTTTTTAATGGTGATGCAAAATGATACTTTATTTTAAATGTGTCATTGTGTGAAGCCCTGCAAATTAAATTGGACCCTATCGCTTGATTCAACGAATAGAATTCTTAGAGTAAAAAAAACATTTATATTTGAAACATGAATGCTAGGAATGAAAAAACATACTATTATCAACATATCTATCTTAAATATGGTCCAATGTTGCTGCGGTTTGCCGAAAAATTTGTTTCTGAACTATTTGCAGAGGACATTGTTCAGGATGTTTTTCTTAAACTTTGGGATAAGCAAATCTTTATTCTTCCAGAGGATGAATTGAAACGGGTTCTTTATACTTCGGTAAGAAATGCTTGTATTGATTCTTTACGTCGTATTAATCTGGAACAGGAGATTATTGATAACAGGATGATTCAGCTTAAATTAGATGAGTTGGATTTCTTTGAAGCCTCTGATGAACTGTTTATGACTCAGGATATTCTTACTATTTTACTTGAGAAAATAGACGAACTTCCTGAAAAGAGTAGAATAATATTCCGTTTATCTTATATTGAGGGCTTAAAAGCTTCTGAGATAGCGGAACAAATGGATTTATCCGTCCGAACCGTCGAAAACCAATTGTATCGTTCGTTACAACAATTACGTAAGAAATGTAGTAATCTGTTTGTCTATCTGTTTATCATCTGATTTTAATCCATTATTCATTATTTCCTAAATTGCAAAAAAAATAATAATTTTAGTGAGTACTTTTCTTTCGCCATTCGTTACATAGTAAATACAGCAAAGTAACCAGTCTAATTCGGATGAAAATGGAAGATAAGTATCATGATTTAATTATAGGATATTTGCAGAGTCGACTTACAAGGAAGGAGATGGATTCATTTTATTCCTGGGTAAATGAGAATGACGAAAACAAAAAACTATATTTTGAAACTAAAGCCATTTATGATGCTTGCAAATCATCTGCCGGAAGAAAAACAATTGATATCAATGAAAGTTGGCAACGCCTGCTACTTAAAAATAAGAAAAGAAAGTTTCTGGGTGTTGAGTTTCAAAGATTTGGTTCTTATGTTGCTGTTGCTTTTTTTGCTGGTTTGATTGCGCTTTCTGTTAATTATATTCTGAATCCACACACCGGGAAATTTACGGCTAAATATGTTGGCGGAGATGGTATAATGGCAGATAAAGTGGAGTTGCCGGATGGCACTATTGTAACTGTAGCTTCTAATACGACCTTTTTTTATGATTCGGATTATGGAAAGAAAGACCGTGTTGTTCATTTGGAAGGAGAAGCCTATTTTGATGTAGCTAAACAAAAGAGTAAACCATTTATTGTGAAAGTAAAAAATCAGAGTATCGAAGCTTTAGGAACCAAGTTTAATGTTATGGCATATCCATCGGATTCTTTGTTAACAACAACGTTGGTAGAGGGATCAGTAAGGCTTACAACCGGAAATAATGCTAAAGAAACGGTTCTTAAACCGAATCAGCAACTTACGTATAATAATATAAGAAACGTTATAGAAATAGCGAATGTAGATGCTTCCAGATTTACTTCGTGGACAACCGGTTATTATTATTTCTCGCAACAAACTCTAAAAGCGATATTTTATAAACTAAGTCATGTATATGGTATAACTTTTGACGTAAAGTCTGAAGATCTGAATAAGAAAATATTTACCGGAACATTTTACAGAGGACAAAGTGTGAATAATATTTTGGAGGTGATAAGTCTTTCGATTCCAATTAAATATGAGATAAATGACAGAGTTGTAATAATTAGTGAATAATTCGTTAATCTTAAATAAAGCAGAAATGAATACAAGTTAGGTGTAAAAAAAGAAGAGGAAATCTTGCCGGATTCCCCCTTCTGGATTGTGTGTTTCAATTAAACTTCCGTGCCCCGGAATATTGTCTAATTTTTAAACATTCAAATATATGAATAACCAGCATATAGTTATTTTTAATTCGCTAAAAAGAACTATAAAAATCATGAAAATAACAATTTTATTGCTAATAATGGGTTTTTCTCAAGCTTTTGCTACCACGTATGCCCAAACTGCGACTCTTTCCATTTCGGCAAAAAACGAAACATTGGAAAGTGTCTTGAAAAAAATTGAGAAACAAACTGAGTTTTTGTTTTTTTATAATGTTGCCGATGTAAATAAGGATTTGATTGTCAACATTGACAAACAAAACTCCGATATTAAGGAGGTACTTGAAGAGGTAAAATCACAAACGGGTTTAAAGTACTCTATAAAAGACCGCCACATAGTGCTTACTAACTCCAGAAATCACGATAATACATATAACAGAATCCAATCAGTACCACAGAGTGGTCACTTAATAAGTGGGGTGGTAAAAGATAAATCAGGAGAGCCAATTATTGGAGCTAATATCCTGATTAAGGGAACTACAAATGGTGTAATAACCGATTTAGATGGAAATTTCAGCATGGAAGTTCCTGCAGATGCAGTTTTGCAAATCAGCTACATGGGTTACATTAATCAGGAAGTAGCAACAAAGGGCCAGAAGCAAATCAATGTCATCTTAATTGAAGATACGCAGAAATTGGACGAGGTGGTTGTAACTGCTTTAGGTATCAAACGTCAGTCACGTTCGTTAGGATATTCAACCACTTTGGTTGGAGGTGAAGATTTCACCATGGCTCGTGATCCAAACTTGGGAAATGCTTTATCCGGAAAGATTGCCGGAGTAAGTGTGTCTGGTAATGCTACAGGATCTGGTGGATCCAGCCGTGTGATTATTCGCGGTAATGCCTCTTTAACTGGAAACAATATGCCCTTATATGTAGTTGATGGTGTTCCTTTTGATAATTCAAATCTTGGAAGTGCCGGTCAGTGGGGTGGTATGGATATGGGAGATGGTTTGAATAATATTAACGCCGATGATATTGAGTCAATTCAAGTCTTAAAAGGTGCTGCTGCATCTGCTCTGTACGGTTATCGCGGAGGTAATGGTGCTGTATTGATTACTACAAAATCAGGTAAGAAAGGAAAACCTACTACCATTGAATTTAACAATAACCTAACTTTCAACACGATATATGATTATCGTGATTACCAGAAGGTTTTTGGTCAGGGAACTTACGGTAGCCGTCCTACAGACGCTATCTCGGCTAAAGCGTCGGAAATGACCAGCTGGGGTGAAGCATTAGATGGAGGTAACGCTGTAAACTTCTTAGGAGACACCTATAAATATTCATATGTAGACAATTGGGATAGTTTCTATCGTACCGGTATCAATAATGCCAGCTCTGTATCTATCAGCGGATCGGCAGATAAAATTGCGTATCGTTTTGGTATATCAAATGTGTATGAACAAAGTATTCTGCCAAACTCTGGAAGTAATCAACAGGGTATTAATATGAATACTACTTACGATCTTCTATCTAATTTGCAGTTAGCAGTAAATGCAAACTATGTATTTGAGAAATTCAATGGACGTTCTAATTTGTCTGATGGTAATGGTAATACCAATGCTTCTTTAATTCACCGGGGTAATTCTTTTGACATCCGTTGGCTGGAACGTGGTAGCGCTACAAGTAACTGGGGTACTTCAGAATCCGGAGCCGAATTGCTGGGAGGTACAAATGTTTATTTTAACAACCCCTACTGGTTGCAGTACAGAAAGACCAATGATATGAATAAGAATCGTCTTACTGGTTCTATGAACCTGAAGTGGGATATTACAAATTGGTTGTATGTACAGGGAGCCGTTCAACGCGATGGTTATAATTTAGATTTCAAACAAGTACAGCCTGTTGGTGCGGCTGCAGACCCTTCGGGTTGGATGACAGAATACTCAAAATCGTATTCTGAAATTAACTTGAACTATTTGGTTGGATTTAATAAAGAATTTAATGACTGGTCTGTTGCTGCAACATTTGGTGGTAACCGTCAACGTAACATCACGAAACAGTATATCCCTTCTGATGGCGGTCGTCCGTTTATTATTGATGGATTATGGTCTGTAAATAATCTGGGAGATAAACGTGCGGCTAAAAACTATACGGAATATCAGGTTAACTCCATTTATGGAACAGCCGATTTTGGCTGGAAAAACCAGGTGTTTTTGAACCTGACCGGACGTAATGACTGGTTCTCTACTTTATCTCCGGCTAATAACCATTATTTCTATCCGTCAGCCACTCTGTCATGGGTTTTCTCAGATGCTTTTGAAACACCGGATTGGTTTACTTTTGGAAAAGTTCGTGCCTCATATGCATCAGCGTCAAATGGTACAGCTGCTTACCAGAATCTATTGTTGTATAAATTAAGAGATTATACTATTAACGGACAACATACGATTACCCAAAATAACAACAACCAATATCCTAATCCGGACCTGAAACCAGTTCGTATTTCGGAACAGGAAGTTGGATTGAATGTTGCGTTCTTCCAAAATCGTCTGTCATTCGACATGGCCTATTACCGTAAAAACACCAAAGACGATATTGCAGTCGTTTCAACCTCAAGTGCATCGGGTTATACATCTAAGGTAATGAACGTGGGCGAAATACAAAACCAGGGATTCGAATTCATGGTTGATGTAGTGCCGGTTAAAAGTTCAAATTTTATGTGGAACACAACTTTAAACTTTGCATATAACGATAGTGAAGTGAAGTATTTAGGTGGTGTGGCTCAGTTACAGATTGACGGAGCATCTTCACGCTCTGGTAACGTAAGTGTACAGAACGTAGTAGGTTCTTCTTATGGTGAATTGATTGGACATAAGTATAAACGTGATGATAAAGGAAATATCGTTTTCAAAAATGGTATTGCGCAAGCAGACGATAAATTGTCAAGCCTGGGTAATGGTGTTTATAAATTGACCGGTGGATGGAACAACAGTTTCAAATATAAAGATTTTTCACTTGCTTTCCTTTTGGACTTTAAAGTTGGAGCTAAGCTGTTTTCCGGAACAAACTATTCATTATTTAGCGAAGGTTTACATAAGAACACTTTGGTTGGCCGTACATCGGCAGAACCCAATGCAAATATTGTGGGTGTTGGTGTGATGGATGACGGTAATGGCAACTATGTACCTAATACAGTAGGAGTAGATGCTCAGACTTATTACCAAGGGATTACGAGCAATAACATTGCTGAAGAGTTTGTTTACAATGCCAGCTTCCTGAAGTTGCGCGAACTTTCTATCGGCTATGAATTCCCTAAGACCTTATTGGGTAAGATTAAAGCAGTAAAAGGACTGAATGTTTCTCTGGTGGGACGTAATCTTTGGACGATCGTTAAACACACAGATAATATCGATCCGGAATCTGCATATAACAATTCAAACGGACAAGGTTTGGAGTTGAACGGTTATCCTGCAACAAGGAGCGTCGGATTCAATGTGAATGTTAAATTTTAATTTCCAATAAACTAATTAATAAATAATAGTATGAACAAATATATAAAACATACGTTAGCTGCGTTTGCTCTTATTGCGACCTCCACAAGTTGCAGCGACTTTGCTGATGTAAATATTGATCCTGAACACATTAATGAAGGGAATGTCCCTTATGAGATGGTCTTTTCAAACGCACAACATCAGGCATTGGGTTCAGACTGGGATGTTTGGCGTAACGGTTGTATTTTAAGCGGTCAGTGGATGCAGCACCTCACATCCGTTGATTGGTGGTGGAATTATGGATTGTATGCTTACAGCGATGGCTATTCCGGAGCCTTATGGGATGGGATATATGCCGGCGACCGTGGTGCTGTTCGTGATGTAACCACCGTTTTGGATTTGTGGAAAGATAAAGAAGGTTATTCCATTGATTACAATATGGCTCGTGTTATGCGTGTATATACAATGCATCGCCTGACCGACTTATATGGTGATGTGCCCTATTCTGAAGCCGGACGTCCGAAAGAGTTTTCTTATCCGAAGTACGATAAGCAACAGGATATCTATATGGATATGTTGAAAGAACTGGATGAAGCACAGGCAAATTTAGGTAGTGGTGTTGCTAAAATGGGAGACCATGATGTTTATTTCAGAGGTAACGCAGCGCAATGGAAGAAATTTGCAAATTCATTAATGCTACGTCTGGCTATGCGTCTTTCAAAAGTTGATCCGTCAACGGCACAAACCTGGGTAAAGAAAGCTGTGGCTAATGGCCTGATTACCTCAAACAGTGAAAATGTTAAGCTTGATCATCCGGGAGGTGTTACAACAAATGACTCTGCAGAACCATACGCAAAGATCTTTGCACACGAAGACAAGGAGTTTTTCTTAAGCGAAAAGTTTGTCAACGAATTAAAGAACAAGCAAGATCCTCGTCTGGCCTTGATCGCTACCGTATGTGAAGATCCTTCTATTTCTATCCAGAAATCCGGATACCAATTTGGAAATACGAATCCGGAAGTACAACAGGGACTCCCGGGTGGATATAATATCAGCAAGAACAGTGCTTGGTATATTGGTAAGAAAATTGTGAATTTTGATCCTCAAAACTACCAAAGCAAGTATTCTGTTCCGAATAGATATACCTATTCAGATCCTACTTCTCCAACATTTATCGTAACATATGCACAAACTCAATTACTATTAGCTGAAGCTGCTGTTCGTGGTTGGGTGAGTGGTGATGCAAAGACTTATTACGAAAATGGAGTACGTGCGGCTATGGAACAGTTTGCTCAGTTCCCTAATGCAACAAAATTGTATCAGCAATATGTTACACCGGAAGCAATCAATACTTACCTGACTGCAAATCCGTTTGATGGTACATTGGAACAGATCAACACTCAATACTGGATTAACTGTTTCTGTGATGAGTATGAAAGTTTTTCAAACTGGCGCCGTTCCGGATATCCGGCTTTACAGTCTACATACGACCCCGCAAATCCTTACGGATTAAGTGCAACAAAAGGTTCTATTCCCCGCCGTTTTGCTTATCCGTCAACAGAATCTCAGGTTAATACAAAAAATTATGATGCTGCTGTTAGTGGATTAAGTGATGGTGATACCTTTACCTCTCGTATCTGGTGGGATGTAAAGTGATAATATGAAATAAATAGTATTGAGGACAGGTGTTAGAAAGTTGTAATTACAACTTTCGGACACCTGTCTTATTTCTTAGCTGCTAAATAAGCACATTACATTAATTGTTAGTATCTTGCTAAATAGTAAGTGCTGTTTTATCTCCAAACAGGAGTATTCATAGACGAACTGATAATTTGTTAATTCTATAAATTGATTATGAATCAAATTAAAATAACAACCGGACTCTTTTTTCTGATATTTCCTTTTCTAACATTATCAGCACAGCTTACCTTAGTAAGGAATAAGAAACCTGTTTCTCGAATTATTTGTCTGGATTCCTCTTCTGTAAATAAAGAGGCAGCAGACCTATTTAATGAGTTTGTATTTAGTATTAGCGGTACTCGTCTTCCGGTATTGTCCGAGACAAATTTACGTAAGGGTGATGTGGTTATCGGTGGTAAAACTGATGAAGCGCAAGAGGACGGTTTTTTGATAGAATGTACTGATGAGGGGCTACGAATTGTGAGTGGAGGAGATAAAGGGGCTATTTACGGATTGGTTACAATCCTTGAAAAATATATGGGAGTTTCCTATTATGCAAAAGAATCGTATTCGCTCACTAAGTCTGAAACAATCCAATTACCGAAATTTAGAAATGTAGAGACTCCTGCTTTTCGTTATCGTCAAACTTTTAGTTATGGTAATGAAGATCCTGTTTATGTAAAATGGTTCAGATTAGAAGAGCCAAAAGATCTGTTTGCCTCAAATTTGTGGGTGCACACTTTTGATCGTATTCTTCCTTCGGATATTTACGGAAAAGAACATCCCGAATATTATTCTTTTATTAACGGTAAGCGTCAACCTGGTAATCACAGCCAATGGTGTTTGACAAATCCCGAAGTTTTTGAAGTCGTTGCTCAAAAAATAGATTCAATATTTAAGGCAAATCCTGATGCTAGAATGATTTCTGTGAGCCAGAATGACGGGAACGATACCTATTGTTCTTGCGAAAATTGTAAAGCTGTTGATGACTATGAAGGTGCGCACTCGGGAACATTAGTTCGTTTTATGAATAAGTTGGCGACTCGTTTTCCGGATAAAGAGTTTTCTACCTTAGCCTACCTTTATAGTATGCAACCTCCTAAACATGTAAAACCATTACCGAATGTCAACATTATGTTATGCAATATTGATTGTCGACGTGAAGTGCCGTTGACAGATAATGAATCCGGACAAAACTTCCTGAAAGCAATAGAGGGATGGTCTGCTATTACAAACAATATATTTATTTGGGATTATGGAATTAACTTTGATAATCTTGTCTCTCCTTTTCCCAATTTCCATATTTTAAAAAAGAATATTCAACTGTTTAAAAAACATCATGCGACAATGCTTTTTGAACAGGTTAATGGGGTGGAAGGTGCAGATTTCTCCGAAATGAGAGCTTATATGCTATCTAAATTGATGTGGAATCCGGAATTAGACACAGATTCCTTAATGAGATCATTCATGAATGGATATTATGGACAAGCTGCCCCTTACTTATATCAATACAGAAAAATAATGGAAGGAGCTTTGTTGGCTTCCAAAACTCCTTTGTGGATATATGATTCTCCTATTTCTCATAAAGACGGAATGTTAAATGAGTACCTGTTAAAGACTTATAATGAATTGTTTGACCAGGCGGAAGCTGCGGTTGAAAAAGATACCAAAATATTGAAAAGGGTGAGAGCTGCCCGTTTACCGCTGCAATATGCAGAATTAGAGATAATGCGTACAACGCTGAAGGGTGACCGTGATGATTTAGCCCGTAAAGTGGAGCTGTTCAGAACAAGAACAATGGAAGCTGGTGTCAAAGCTTTGAATGAAAGAGGAAATCCACCGGCAGAATATTGTGACCTTTATTTGCAACGTTTTCTGCCTGGGGGCCAAATTAATAAAGCGTCCAAAGCAAAGATGATATGGACGATTCCTCCTGCAGATAAATATAAAAAGCTTGCAGAGACGGCCTTGATTGATGGACTTTATGGAGGTTCCTCGTATGTGGAAGGTTGGGTTGGCTGGGTTGGGACAGACGCCGATTTAATTATAGATATGGGTGAAGAAAAAGTATTCTCGACTGTTGAAGCTGATTTCTTACATCAATTAGGAGGATGGGTGCTATTACCTAAAAGTGTCACTTATTCAATTTCGTCAGACAATAAGACCTATTCTGATTTTGGGACGTTCACTTTTGCGGAAGACCGCGATCTGGCAATTAAATTCGCGGGGGCAAAAGTGCAGTCGGAAACCTCTGTCAAAGCCAGGTATATCCGAGTTTTTGTTGATGGATTAAAGTTGTGTCCATCATGGCATTACGGCGTTGGCCACGAAGCCTGGTTTTTCATGGATGAAATAAGCGTTCACTAATAGAGGTGTTAATATAACAGATATAACATATGAATATAACAGATTATTTAGTTACAAAAAGACCTTTTGTAATATTAATATTATTTTTTGCTTGTGCGATAGTTCCTAACTTCATATATGCACAGGATATGATGGGGAAGACCGGCCTTCTCAAGCTTTGGGACGGACTGAAACAAAAACAGTCTGAAGAGCTGATGCCTCATGGCAAGGCTTTGTATCAAACGTCTGTACGTAAGGCTAAACAAAATATTCCGACTAGACTGATTCCTGTTATGGAAAATGAATGGATTATTTCAGACGGATGGGAGTTAGGTACTTCGACTCAGGTTCTTGAATCGGATATATCTATTTTTAGTCATGACTTTAATACAACTAATTGGTATAATGCAATTGTACCCGGAACAGTCTTGACTACATTGGTCAATCAGGGAGTTTATCCAGACCCCTATTACGGATTAAATAATATGGCTATTCCGGATACCCTTGCTCATATGCAGTGGTGGTATCGGGTGCGCTTTAATACGCCTAAGGAATCTAAAGGAAAGCGTATCAGACTATTGTTTAACGGTATAAATTATAGAGGTGAGATATTCTTGAATGGTAAGAAAATAGATAATATGGCCGGCGCATTTGTACGTGGAAAATATGATGTGACTTCTTACCTAAAGGAAAACGGAGAAAATGTATTGGCTGTTTTGGTTTCTCCTCCTGACAATCCGGGCATTTCTCACGAACAATCTATGTTGGCTGGGCAAGGGTTGAATGGAGGTCAATCAAGTCTGGACGGTCCAACCTTTATTGCATCTGTCGGTTGGGACTGGATACCAGGAATTCGTGACCGTAACACCGGGATCTGGCAAGATGTTCGCTTACAAATTGGGGGGGATGTAGTCATTGGTGATCCTCATATTATTACAGATTTACCTTTACCCGATACAACAAAAGCAATGGTGAAAATTGCTGTACCTATCAGAAATATCAGTAACAACAATGTATTTGGAGAGTTATCGGCAAAATTTGAGGGTGTAAATATTAAAACAGCTTATTCATTAAAGCCGAACGAGGAAAAATCAATAGTTTTTGATCCTAAAGACTATGTTGAATTGAATCTCAATAATCCGAAGTTATGGTGGCCTAACGGTTATGGGGCGCCCAATTTATACCATTTAGAGCTCGAAGCAAATACCGGAGCAATAAGTTCGGATAAAAAAAAGCTTCAATTTGGTGTACGTGAGCTTTCTTATGAATTGATGATAAATACGCCAGCTAAAGCCAATCATCGCATAGCCTATACACCGGCTGATGTAAATAACGGACAGCCAATATTTGATTATGAAAATGTAGTGCTTGTTGGTGATCCCAAAAAGCAAAGAACAATTCCGACATTGTATAGTAATGTGAATGAAGAGGCTGTTTTTGAACAATTATCCAATGACGATCCTGTGGGTCAGTATCTGGTATTTCGGGTAAATGGTGTACGTATCTATATAAAAGGAGGTACGTTTGGTATGGACGATGCCATGAAGCGCGTTTCGAGAGAACGAATGGAGCCTTATTTTAGACTTCATCGCGAAGCACATTTTAATCTGATTCGCAACTGGACGGGAGAATCAACAGAAGAACTGTTTTATACGTTGGCCGATGAATATGGTATGCTTGTCTGGAATGATTTCTGGATGACTACAGATGATACAGTTGAGCCGAATAATTATGATTTGTTCCTAAAAAATGCAACAGATGTAGTTCGTCGTTTCAGAACTCATCCATCTATAGCTCTTTGGTGTCCACGTAATGAAGGATATGCTCCGCAAGGGATGGAGCCCAGGTTGGCCGCAATGATTGCTAAAGAAGATCCGACCCGTCACTATCATGGGAACTCTCGGTTTCTGAATGCCATAAACAGTGGACCTTACGGTTTTATTAAGGATTATGAACGCTATTATACCCAGATTGCCGAAGGATTTAATACGGAATTAGGTGCCCAGGCAATTCCAACAGCGAATACGCTGCGGAAATTTATTGCCCCCGAAGATTTATGGCCTATCAATGATGTATGGGCTTACCATGATATGCACCACACAACTCATTTTTTTAATGATTTTATGGATGCTGTGAATAGTTACGGACAAGCGAATAGTGTTGATGAATTTGCTAAAAAGGCACAAATGATTACTTATGATACCTGGAGACGGATGATCGAAGGATTTAACAGCCGTTTATGGCAAAACACTACTGGTTTGATTTTATGGATGAGTCACCCTGCATGGCCAAGTATGACTTGGCAAACCTATACTTTCGACTATGAAACACCAGGCTCTTATTATGGTGTAAGAAAAGCGCAAGAGCCTATTCATGTACAAATGAATCTTCCGGATGATAAGATTATTATTCTTAATTCAACGCGTGAATCGTACTCAAATATGACAATGACTGTGCGTTATTACTCTATTGAAGGGCGAGAATATTACTCAAAATCAGCTAAATTCGATGTTAAAGCAAATGCTAAAACAGACTGTTTTATTCCTAATATAGCCGTAGATAAACTTGAAGACTACACATTAGTTCGTCTGGAATTGAAAGATCGTTATGGGAAAGTTGTGTCAATTAATGATTATTGGAAAAGTAAAGCAAAATTGCAGGCAAATAAGGAGTTAAACAAAATAAGAAAGCCGAAATTGAAACTGGTAAAAGTAAAGACTCAAGGCTCGATCCTGAATTATGAGCTGCAAAATGTATCAAATGAGTTGGCGGTTGCTGTAAAATTGAATGTGAAAGATAAATTATCGGGCGAGATAGTCCTGCCTGTTTACTTTTCAGAAGGTTACATTAATCTACTTCCAGGGGAAAAGAGAAAATTGACTCTTGAATTGCCTCATCAGTCGATCCATGATTTTAATATTATTGCCGAAGGCTATAATTTTGATTCGGTAATATTACTCTGATGTGATAAAATTTGTGAACAGTAAATAGAGACTAATTATAACTGATACTGGTGAATATACAGTATCAAATAATATAAAGAGATTTATGAAAAAAATAGGTTTATTCCTTGCATTGGTAATTGTTAGCGGATTTGTGGGAAATTCTGCATTCGCGCAGGTAGTGATTAAATATAAAGATGCTCGTTTATCTTCGGATGAACGAACTGCCGATCTTCTGTCTCGGATGACTTTGGAAGAAAAAGTAGGTCAATTACTCTGTCCGTTAGGATGGGAAATGTATGAAAAAAATGGAACAACCGTAACACATTCAAAAAAGTTTGAACAGCTAATAAAAGATCAACATGCAGGGATGTTGTGGGCAACTTTTAGGGCAGACCCATGGACAAAGAAAACATTAGAGAATGGTTTAAATCCGGCATTAGCTGCTTCAGCAGCTAATGCGATGCAGCGTTATGCTATAGATAATAGTCGTTTAGGTATTCCGGTCTTTCTGGCAGAAGAAGCGCCGCATGGGCATATGGCTATCGGGGCAACAGTGTTCCCTACAGGTATCGGCCAAGCTTCTACATGGAATCCTTCTTTATTAGAGAAAATGGGAAAAGCTATAGCTTCGGAAGTCCGCTCGCAAGGTGGCCATATTGCTTACGGTCCAGTGTTGGATTTAACTTTAGATCCACGTTGGTCTAGAGTAGAAGAATCAATGGGAGAAGACCCTGTTCTGAGTGGTGTATTGGGTGCTGCTATAGTTAAAGGTGCTGGCGCGGGAGATATCACAAATAAAGAACATGTGATCTCTACATTGAAACATTTTATCGCTTATGGCGTTTCGGAAGGGGGACATAATGGGAATGCAGTTCATATTGGAAATCGTCTGTTGCATGAGAAATATCTTCCTCCTTTTGAGAGAGCAATTAAAGCCGGGGCCCTTTCTGTAATGACAGCATATAACTCAGTGGATGGTATTCCTTCTACGGCAAATAAATATCTATTTACTGATGTACTAGATCAATGGAAGTTTCGCGGATTTTCTGTTTCGGACTTGATTAGTATAGATGGTTTGATGGGAAATCATCATGTTGCGTCTAGTATTCAGGATGCGGCAATTCTTGCTGCAACAGCTGGAGTATCAGTGGATTTAGGAAGTAATGCGTATCCCCATTTGATTAGTGCGGTCCGTCAAGGATTGATAAATGAATCGATTATTGATTCGGCAGTCTATCGTGTCATACGCCTTAAATTTGAAATGGGCTTATTTGAAAATCCGTATGTTGTACCCGAGAAAGCAACTTTAAAGGTAAGAAATACTGAGCATCGCGAGTTGGCAAAAAGAGTAGCAAGTGAATCCATTATTCTGTTAGAAAACAAGCGTAATATACTACCATTAAACAAGAAACAGAAGATTGCGGTAATAGGACCAAATGCTGATAATCAGTATAATATGTTGGGCGACTATACTGCACCTCAAGATCCGGAAAAAATTACTACCGTACTGGAAGGTATAAAGGCAATTGTGGGTGATGAACAAGTAGAGTATGTAAAAGGCTGTGCTATCCGTGACACTAATTTAATTCAGATTAAAGAAGCTATGGATGCGGCTAAAAGAGCTGATGTCATTGTTGCTGTTGTGGGAGGATCTAGTGCTCGTGATTTTAAAACGAAATATATTGAAACAGGTGCTGCAATAGCAGACGATGCAGGACCTAGTGATATGGAAAGTGGTGAAGGATTTGACCGTGCTACGCTTGATTTGTTGGGTAAGCAGATGGAGTTGTTACAGGCATTAAAAACCGTTGGAAAACCAATGATTGTCATCTATATACAAGGTAGACCGTTAAACATGAATTGGGTGCACGAAAATGCAGAAGCATTATTGACTGCATGGTATCCTGGAGAAGAAGGAGGTGCTGCTATTGCAGACGTGTTATTTGGGAACTATAACCCATCAGGACGTTTGCCTATATCTATTCCCCGGTCTGTTGGACAGATTCCTGTATACTACAACAAAAGTAATCCGCAGGGACATAATTACGTTGAATTAACTGCCCAACCGCTTTATAGTTTTGGTTATGGATTGAGTTATACGCAATACGAATATAAGGATATAATAGTTACGCAACACGCTCCTTTCGATGTTGAAGTATCTTTTACGTTAAAAAATTGTGGTGAGTATGATGGGGAGGAGGTTGCACAGTTGTATTTGCGAGATGAGGTTGCTTCAGTTGTACAACCTGTTAAACAGCTGAAACATTTTGAAAAAGTTTTCTTGAAGAAAGGGGAAGAGAAACAGATTAACTTCCGTTTGAATAACGACGACTTTTCAATTATAAATAAGGATATAAAACGCTGTGTTGAACCAGGCGATTTTACATTAATGGTAGGTTCAGCATCAGATCATATTAAATTGACGAAAAAAATAACGATAACCTCCAAATAAGTACGGGATTTATTTGGAAAGCTGTTAGCCCCTTATCTAAAGTAGTATATAATGTATTTACTACGGAAAAGGTAGTTTAATTTATTCATTGGATTTGTTGTATAGATAATTAGCCTTAGATTGAAAATAAGCAAGCTGTATCGAAGTTCTTTTTTCCCATTTAAAAAGACTCTTACGATACAGCTTTTAATTTGGCTGTAACCCCAAATCATTAAAAATTATTAGTTTATTCTTTCGGTGTGAATTATTCTTTTCAACCGTAAACCGTCAATTTTTGATAATTATATTATTTCGATAATCTTAATCATACTGCAGTATCCTACCTAATGGCCCAGATAGCATGCCTGTGTTAAATAGCTTTTTCAACAATTGGTTCTTCCCTCTAACTACTGACTTTCGGCTTTGTTTATGAAGCTAAAAGAGCTCTCATTCTCATTATGAAGGATACAGTATGATTCTTTGCCAATCATGAAGGTTTGTAAATGTGAAAGAAAGATAAATTAAAAGGTGATTTACATATTCTTTTAGGGGGAATGTAAGGTTCGTGCGTCTTAAGGGATAGTTGCCTTTAATAGGAAGAAAGAATCGGATTTGTAATACATTATTTGAAGAGTGAAAATGAAGAGTAAAAAGTTGTTGGCCTTGCTTTTGTTTGTTAACGCAATATGGCTTGCCAATGGGAAGGACTTTGTTAACCATGTAAACACTTTACAGGGTACAAATTCTCGTTTTGAGCTGACAAGGGGAAATACTTATCCTACGTTGGCCATGCCCTGGGGTATGAATTTCTGGACCCCGCAGACGGGGATCAATCGGGATGGATGGATTTACCAGCATTTTAAGGATTCGATACGTGGATTCAGGCAAACGCATCAGTGTAGTTCGTGGACAAACGATTACGCGGCTTTTTCGTTGATGCCGGTTTCCGGAAAATTGGTGGTAAACCAATACGACAGGGCGCTGCGCTTTAATCACGCTAATGAAGTGGCTAAGCCACACTATTATAAGGTTACTTTTGATAACCGGATTACGACCGAAATGTCGCCTACCGAGAGGGGTGTCTATTTTCGATTTACCTTTCCAAAAGAGGATAATGCATATGTGGTTCTGGATGCCAACAATGGCGGAAGCATGGTGCGCATCTATCCCGAAGAACAAAAAATTGTTGGTTATTGCAGAAACGCAAACCATTCGGTGCCGAAAGGTTTTACCAATTACTTTGTGGTGAAATTCAATAAGCCGTTTATGGCCCATGGAGTATGGCGTAATGCCGCCGGAGATATTACTCCCGGCAGTAAAGAGGCTTTTGGAGATTATGTTGGTTCATACATTCAGTTTACACCCGGTGAGACCGTGGAGGCCAAGGTAATTTCGTCGTTTATAAGCATTGAGCAGGCAGAGCTAAGCTTTGCAAAGGAGCTGGAAGGTTTGCAGACTTTAGAGCAGGCTAAAACAAATGCTCAGAATGCATGGAATGAGCAATTAGGGAAAGTGGAGGTGGAAGGCGGAACGGACGAAGAGGTGGCTACTTTTTATTCCTGTTTCTTCCGGTCTATGCTTTTTCCCCGCAAATTTTATGAATTGGATGCGAACAATAATCCTATCTATTATAGTCCGTACGACGGACAGCTTCATGAAGGATACATGTATACCGACAATGGTTTCTGGGATACCTTCAGAGCTCAGTTTCCGCTTAATGCGTTACTACATCCGCAAATGCACGGACGATATGTTAAATCGCTCATAGATGCATACGACCAAAGCGGATGGTTGCCATCGTGGTCGTTTCCGGGACACAGTTGCGGAATGGTTGGTAACCATGCTGCTTCGTTGTTGGCAGATGCCTGGGTGAAGGGTATTCGCACCTTCGATCCCGAAAAAGCATTGGCGGCCATGTATCATGAAGCAACGAATAAAGGGCCCCATGGTCCGTCTAACGGACGTGATGGATGGCGTGAATATTTTCAGTTGGGTTATGTACCCTATCCCGAATATGGCGAGTCGGTTGCGAAAACACTGGAATTTTGTTACGATGATTTCTGTGCGATGCAGTTGGCCAAGCTTACGGGAAACCGTTATTATGAAACAATTTTTGGCCGTCAGATCTTTAATTACAAGCAAGTGTACGATACCGGAACCCGGTTTATGAGAGGCCGGAAGAAAGATGGAAGTTGGGTGGGCAACTTTGATCCTACCGAATGGGGTGGTCCCTACACCGAAGGCTCGGCATGGCATTATCACTGGTCGGTTTTTCATGATGTGCAGGGATTGATCAACCTGATGGACGGAGACCGTAATTTTGTAGCCAAACTTGACTCGGTATTTTCGGTTCCCAACACTTTTAAGGTGGGAACATACGGCCGGGTGATACATGAGATGACGGAGATGGCTATGATCAATATGGGTCAGTATGCCCATGGTAATCAACCTATTCAGCATATGATTTATCTATATAACTATGCGGGTGCTCCCTGGAAAACGCAGTATTGGGCAAGAGAGGTGATGAATAAGCTGTATAGCTCGGGACCGGATGGCTATCCCGGGGATGAGGATCAGGGACAGACATCGTCGTGGTATGTTATCAGTGCCATGGGATTGTATTCCGTTTGTCCGGGTACCGACCAGTATGTTATTGGATCGCCTGTATTTCCTAAAATGACAATTCATCTGGAGAATGGCAAAACACTCATATTGGAGGCTGCAGGTAATTCTTTAGAGAACCGCTATATTCAGTCGGCTTCCCTCAACGGAAAAAGCTTTACCCGTACGTGGTTAACCTACAAGGAACTTACAGAGGGAGGTATCATCCGTTTTAAGATGGGCAGTAAACCCAACCGGGCCTGGGGTGTAGCTTCTTCTGACAGGCCCTATTCTGTATCAACCAAACTTAAATAATTATTCATGAAGAATTTAGCTTTACTTTCTGTATTGATCGTAGCTACAGGATGCGGAAACATGTCGAAGCCGACCGCTGTTTACGAACCTATGGAAACGAATTCATTACGTGCACCGGCTTATCCGCTGGTAACCATTGATCCTTATACCAGTGCCTGGTCGTTTTCTGACAAACTGAATGAGGATGAAACTAAACATTGGACCGGCAAACCTTTCCCGTTGTTGGGTGGGATACGGGTGGATGGAAAATCTTATCGGTTCATGGGCAGGGAGGAGATACCTTTGCTTCCTGTGCTGGAAACAGCGGCAAGTATGAAGTGGGAAGGTGTATATACAGAAACAAAACCAACAGGCAACTGGATGGCAGCCGATTATCAGCCGGCAGGATGGAAGAAGGGGGTGGGAGCCTTCGGTACAGATGGTAATCCCAACCGTGAAACACCCTGGAATACACGTGACATCTGGGTGCGTCGCAGTTTTGATCTGGGTGAAGATGTAAGTAAAGAGACTCTCTATCTGAAATTCTCACACGATGATAATATCGAAATCTATATCAATGGAATGGAGGTTGCCACCACCGGACGTGGATTGAATTATGACCTGATAAAGGAGATTCCGGCCGAGGTAATCGCCTCTCTTAAGCCTACCGGGAATGTGATTGCTGCGCATTGCTTGAATGACGTGGGCGGAGGATATGTGGATTTCGGTATTATGAAGAAGGTGAAACGTGGTGATACCTTTGAAGCGGTTGCCGAACAGCTTTCGGCTCAGGTGTTACCTACGCAGACATTCTATACGTTCCGTTGCGGACCCGTTGATTTGGACGTAATCTTTACGGCACCGGCATTGATGGACGATCTGAATATTCTTTCATCTCCGTTTAACTACCTGACTTATCAGGTTCGCTCTACAGATGGGGCTTCGCACGATGTGCAGATCTATGTGGAGGCCACCCCTCAATGGGCGGTTGACAAGGTGGAACAGCCGGTTACATTTGAACGGGGAAGTAAAAAAGGTATCGGTTACCTTAAGACGGGTACTGCCGAACAGGCTGTTTTAGGTAAGAAAGGTGATGATTTACGGATTGATTGGGGGTATTTCTATCTGGCGGCTGCCGAAAGTGATCGTACAGCGCTAAAGATGAATGCGTACTACGATAGCAAGAAGGAGTTTATGGAAACCGGAACCTTGAGTGCGGACGGCGGACGTACATCCGGTGATATGCAAAAAGAGATGACGGTGTTGGCATTTACCGATAATTTAGGAAAAGTGGGCGACAAAAAGACTGGAGGCCACCTGATGATCGGGTACGATGATTTGTATTCCATTCAGTACTTTAACGATAACCGAATGGCCTACTGGAAACAGGAGGGTAAAGTGGATATAATGAAAGCATTTGAAGATGGAGAAAGGTTGTATCCGGAGCTGATGAAGCGTTGCGGCGAATTCGATAAGCAGATGATGACCGACGCTGCTGCTGCCGGAGGCAAGTCGTATGCCGAATTGTGTGCTTTGGCCTACAGACAGGCTATTGCAGCTCATAAATTGGTTACCGATAAAGAGGGTAATCTGTTATTCCTGTCCAAAGAAAATTTTAGCAACGGATCTATCGGTACGGTGGATGTAACTTACCCTTCGGCTCCTTTGTTCCTGGTGTATAATCCTGATTTATTGAAGGGGATGCTTAATCCGATTTTCTATTATAGTGAAAGCGGTAAATGGACAAAACCCTTTGCCGCCCACGATGTAGGTACTTATCCGTTGGCTAACGGTCAGACTTACGGAGGCGATATGCCGGTAGAGGAATCGGGCAATATGTTGATCCTTACAACCGCAATCGCTTGTGTGGAGGGTAATGCCGATTATGCTGCGAAACACTGGGATGTGCTTACCACCTGGGCCGATTACCTGCAAAAAGAGGGATTAGATCCGGAGAATCAGTTGTGTACAGATGATTTTGCCGGCCACTTTGCCCATAACACCAATCTTTCAATCAAGGCAATCATGGGGGTTGCAGGTTACGGAAAATTGGCTGGTATGCTTGGAAAGAAGGATGTGGAGGCAAAATATATGCAGACTGCCCGCGACATGGCTGCCAAATGGGTAGAGATGGCCAAGGATGGCGATCATTACAAACTTACATTTGATAAATCGGGAACCTGGAGTCAGAAGTACAACCTTGTTTGGGACCGCTTACTCGGATTCAATATTTTCCCGACAGAGGTTGCTGCAACCGAACTTGCATTTTATAAGACAAAGCAAAATGCTTATGGTCTGCCGCTGGATAACCGCGAAGATTATACGAAGTCCGACTGGATTATCTGGACTGCTTGTCTTACCGGTTCACAGGCCGATTTCGATGCATTGGTGAATCCGGTATGGAAGTATGCGAATGAAACATCTACCCGTGTACCTTTGAGTGATTGGCATATGACGTCAAACGGATCTCAGCGTGGTTTCCAGGCCCGTTCGGTTGTAGGTGGTTACTTTATGCGTATGCTGGAAAAGAAATTAATGAAATAAGTGTTCTCAATTAATATGGATCAGTTTTAAACGCTTAAGAGTAATAAGATTCCTCTCTTAAGAAGTTTGTACTTTGTTTTGTGTAGTAGGTCACGGACGTTTTAAACGTTTTCGTGACCTACTTTTTTTGAGCTATAAAGCTATTTTGTGCTTAGAACTTATTTAATCAGGAGCGGCTGATCTGAAGCCCCTTGTCCGATAAACTCATATCTACGAAGCGCGCATTAACATTGGGCGGATTTTGGACAAGTATTTCTTTTATTCGGCTTGCGGCAACCGGATCTTTAGCAATCATGTACAGATAACCTCCTCCTCCTGCTCCCGGTAATTTGTATCCAAGTGTATAGTCTTTAATCTGGTTGATAATCGCCTCGATGGCCGGAGGATTTGTCCCGCTGTCGAGTGCTTTATTCTGTTGCCATGTTTTGCCGACTAAAGCAGCCACTTCGGTAAAGTTACCCCTTTGGATAGCTTCGTAGGTGTCGAGCGCGTGTAACTTCATTTCCTGTAAAAGATCGAGGTGTTCGGTGGAATTAAGAAACATGCTGCTTACAATTTCGGCCAGAATTCCCTTGGCGGTACGTGTAATCCCGGTGTAATAGAGCAGGTGGCAGGGTTTATATTCCGGACTACTGAAGATGAAATCGGGCAACCAGCGTACCAATGGCAATTGGTCGAAGCCCCGGCCTGTCTGAAGCAGTTTCACTCCCTGCAGCACACCCCCGAACTGATCCTGCCATCCACCTCCTGTGGTGAGAAGTTGTTCAAGAACCAACGTGCGCCGGCAGATTTCGTTTTTATCCCATGCCAATCCACAGAAGTCGTTAACTGCTCCTAATACGGTTGCCGCAAGTACAGAACTGGTTCCTAGTCCCGAGCCCGCAGGGATGGCTGCCAACAGGGTGACTTCAATGCCGGATCCGAATGCTTTAAGTCTTTCTTCGAGAGTGGAATAATTACCTTCGCCGAATTGGGGTGCGAATCCAGCTAAAGAAAGAGCTGCTTTGGGTATGGAGAAGGGGGAGCCTACTTTCGAAAAGTCGCTCAGCTCGTCGTATGTAGTGATTATCTCCATAGCTCCCAGATCGATAGAACGCAGAACAATCTGAAATGTTTTGCTGGGTTTGATGTATACCTGCAGGGGAGGCTGACCGTTTAATTCGATGGCCATGTTCACGACATTTCCTCCGGAATAAAGGCAGAATGGAGGTGTGTCTGTCCATCCTCCGGCAAGGTCGATACGAACCGGACTTCTTCCCCATACGATCTGGTCGGAATAGACGTTGAGACGAGGTTCCTGCTTTGTTTCGGAAATTGATCCTACAAGCCCTTCGCGAAGCAATGAAAACGAGGCTTTCTCGTCGGTTATATACTGGTTGTCACCAAGCAAACGAAGGGTTCTGGCACGGAACATATGGTTGTGCATCCGATTGAGCAGAGTTGCATCCTCGGGCAGCGGGGGAGGTAATGGTATGCCGCCTTTGGCAAATTCGCCGGCTGCATCAGCCAGATTGAGCTGATAGAATACACTCCGCTCGTAATTGGATGCCAATTGGACCCAGTTTTCCTGTCGGAACAGAGTTCGTTGGGCATAGAGTCTGGACAGGTTGGCTGAGGCTGATATCTCGTCGGCCGATAATCTGGGGGCATTTAGCCAAAGTGTTTTTCCCTCTTCCAGTTGGGGCTCGCATATCATCCAGCGAAGGAGCATGCCCAATTGTTCAATGGATTCGCAATAGGGGAATAGTGGGGCCGATTGTAAATCGCCTGTTTGTCCGCTCATTGTTGTCGATAGATCTATTTCTCGAGCCGAAAACCAGTCGGCCACCGGTTTACCCATCCAATGGGTCTCAGCATGGAAGAGATCTCCTTTAAAAGCATCGTTTAATCCGTAGGGGCGGGCCACCCATCCCTTGTCTCTTAACGGAATTACATCCACACAAATGCCCGGCGGAACAGAAAGTTGCCAGTCGTTGGCCGGTATCCCGGTCAGAATATTGTTCCTGCTGATTTTCCAACCAGTACCTACGTAGCTGTTTTCTATCCAAATATTTTCATTCTCTGCCGTAAGAGGCTTTTTCATTATGGAATTTTGCACAAACATAGCCGGATTGGGCTTAACTTTGCGGTGCATGATTTCACGTTGGTCCCGAACCAGATTCTGTACGGAAAGGGTAGAGGATATGAGCTCCTTACTGGTACCGTAATGATAGAATTCACCCCCCTGAAGCGGAAGAATGGCTACGGAAAGCGAATTTAGTTCCGGATCTTTAACGCTAGGGTTGCAACCCAGAGCACGACCGAAGTCGGAATACAGATCATAGTATCTTAATCCGTATTCTCCTTCTCCTTCTGAACGCTTCATTAATAGCTCCACAGCCCGGTCGCTTAATATCCAGATTCCTATATCCATCAGGAACAGATGTGTTTTTGCCAGAGCTCCCAATTCATCGAGTGAGGGTTTTTGCAACATAAAGTCGAGTGCATCAGGATGTTTTCGATCAGAAACAAACACTCCGTGGTGAGTGGCCAGCGATGGTTCAACCCACAATCCGTAACATACCACATCTGCTTCAGGTATAGGTTGCAGTGCTTTTTCGGAACGGATATATACATCTCCACTGGCAATCAGGGTATGTAATGAATCGGGAGCCATTTTCATGATCCGTTCGTAGAGCGGAAGTTGGAGGTCGAGGAGCTTTTGTCCCAGACGCTGCCCTCTTTCCCATCTGAAAACGGGGACAGGGGTTAATATTTTACCTGACGGAGCATAGCCCGGCAGTCGCCTGCTTTGTCCGCCTGCATGTAGCAGAATCCGCTTTTCGGCAGCAAGCCATGCTTTTCGTTCTGTATAATTGTTTTCCTCTTTTCGGCAAGATTCCAGCAGCCACGCGGTTCCACCTCCCGATCCAAGTTTGGATCCTACAGGATCTGAGGTGCAGAACCATTCTTCGCGTGAAGCATTTTCCAGGTCATGAAAACTTTCCACCAGGTTGGGGGGCAGTGAGAGCAGTTTACGTATCATAGGTTGTTTTTTGTTTTTCCAATGGCAAATGTACATTATTATTCCTTAAATTGGAAGAACGAAGAAATTAACCATCTTTGAGGAGTTTGTTTTTCAGGATTATTTCCAATGCCGTTTCTTTGTAGGTACGCGAAAGGGGGATTTTATTTTTCCCGATGCCTAAAAGATTCCCCTCGATGGAATCAATTTTATCGATATTAACAAGATAGGATTTATGTACCTGAACAAATCGCTCAGGTGGCAATTTTTGGAGAATGGTACGCAGGGTGGTGTGCGTTATTATTTTCCCATCGCTGGTATAGATGGCTACATAATTTTCGACACCTTCGATAAAACGCATATCATTAAACCGTATTTTCTCCAGTTTCAGGCTGGTTTTTACGAATAGATAGTCCTGCACAACCGGAGTCTGCGAAGAGATCAACTGATCGTATGCTTTGTTTACAGCCTTTAGAAAACGATCGAAAGAGATAGGCTTTAGCAGGTAGTCGCTTACTTCGAGATCGTACCCCTTGATCGCATATTCGGCATATGCGCTGGTTATAATTACTTTAGGAGGGTTGCTCAAACTGTTCAACAGCTCGATTCCTGTCATATATGGCATTTCTATATCCAGAAATAACAGATCGGCTTGCTGACTTTTGAGTTGATTGTTTAACTGGATGGCGTCTTCGCAAACGCCTACCAATTCGAGAAAATCAATTCTTTCCACATAGCTTTGCAGTCCCTTTCTGGCAATAGGTTCATCGTCTGTTATGATGCATTTTAGTTTCATCCGATTGTTGTTTTTTTAACCAATTCAATTTCCATATGAGCTACATATGTTCCATTGGATTTTATATATTGAAGTTTGTGTTTGCCGGCATAAAGTAACTCAAGCTGCCGTTGAAGGTTTTCAAGACCTATTCCCTTCTTGCTGTTATTTACAGTGTTAGCGGGGATGGAATTCCTGACTTCCAACGTCATCCGGTTTCCTTTTTCAAGTCGGGCGTCTATCTGTATCCAGTAATCGCCTCCTACATATTTAAATGCATTTTCTACCAAAGGTAATAACAGAAGCGACTGAATATGGTATGGTTTTAAAGCCGGATCGAAAAAGGTTTCAAGTTTAAGACTCTCTTTCATTCGTAACCTTTGTACCTCCATATAGGTTTCGATAAATTGAAATTCCTGTTCTACAGTAACGGAATGATTTACATCGTATAGTTGGTAGCGGAGAAGTTCCGAAAGTTTTTCTATAGTACGACGTGGAGCCTCATTTTGCTCATCTATCTGAAAGTAGATGGTGTTCAGCGTGTTGAATAAGAAATGAGGCCGGAATTGAGCTTTCAGGTACTTGAGTTCCGTTTCGGCTTGAATGCTTTTTACCTTTTCATTTTGAAGCCGTTGTTCGATATATGCATCCAGAATCTGACTTCCTCTGTAAAAGGAATAGATGAAAATGAGAACCAGGGTGAAAATGACACTGGCAATAACAAGATCATCCAGATCCACCGGGTCATTAATAAAGTGGTGGATTATCATAACACACGGATTTATAAATAGTAACCCTACAACGACAATGATCAGGTATTCGATCAATAGTCTTTTTAAATTCAATTTATCCGTATACTTTTCATTCCGCTTTAAAAGGTAATACATAAAGGCCTGAAACAGGTAGGCCATAATGGTGGCTCCTATCCATTCTATCAGATTCTGACTGATAGGTCTTTCCCAGAATTTGTATCCATTGGGGGTGTCGGTAACAAGACGTATCCCTGTCATTACAATTAATGCAACAAATAGAGGGATAATCCAAAACCATTTTTCAAAACGTTTCATATCAGATTTATTTATTATACCGATGCTTTATAAACTAATTGTAGGAATATTACAAATTTATACGTTTTGTGTCAAAAGCTTCACCTTTTCGTTTGAATTCTTTTGATTCGAATCCTTTACTGAATTTCCATGTAAATGAAATTCCCAGAATGCAATGATCTTCCTTTTCAAAGGTACGTGCCGTACTGTTGCCGATACGGGTGGTCATATTTACCCGGTTGGTATGGAACAGGTCGTTGGAATAAAGGGATATGCTGGCTCTGTCGTTCCATAACTTTTTTTGAATACCGGCGGTAAGCTGTCCGAAGGAGGCTATTTTCATTTGCCCCATTGCCATTCGCCCATTATAATATCCTGTCAGCTCTGCCAACCAACCCTTACCTAGCAAAAAGCGGTTCCCTACGTGAAACATCAGCGTTGTTTGTGCAGTTTTGTTTGCGTCTTGTATCAGGTCCCATTCATATTGATTGTGTGTTAAACCGATACTGGCGGTAGACTGCATATACTTTACAGGCGAGAGATTACCGGCACTTAATCGGATTCCGCAAGATCTGTAAGTAGCAAGGTTTTTAGGCATCACATATACTCGTTTGCTGTTTTCGCTCAGAATAAAAGATTTTGCGATTACGTCGTTAGTCTGATTATAAAAAACTGCCACTTTATAGTTGTTTGCCAGAAGATATGAGAGTTCCAGATTGTCTGAGAATTGGGGTTGCAGGGTGGTATTACCCTGTTCGTAGGTATAGGTGTCGAAAATATATACGAAAGGATTCATATCCTGGTAATTAGGTCGATCTATCCTGCGTCGGTAGGATAGATTCAAGGTATGATTCTTTTCTGCCTGATAACTTAATGTAACCGATGGAAATAGATTGATATAGGATTTGGAAAAGGAAGAGTCGGCTTGCAACCTGTTACCCGGCAACTGTCCTTTTATGTTTGTGTTTTCTATACGTAATCCAGCTTCCAATACAAATTTATAGTGTGCAATTCGAGAGTTAAAATAGAGTGCGTTGATGTTTTCTTTATAGATAAAATGAGAGCTTAGTCCGTAATCAGGTACCCATTCCTGTTGTTCCCTGTTTTTATAGTCGGATGTATTATCTATGTTCACATATTCCGATTTAATACCACTTTCCAAAAGCAGTTTTTCATTTAGCGGATAGGTGAAGTCGCTTCTCATGGAAAATAAATCGATAGTTCCTTTTTTAGTTCCAGCCGATTCTGCCATAACCTCATTTTGAGAGGTATACAGGAAAAGGTCATTATGGTACTGATCATTGTCTACAGCATGGTGAAGATAGTCGGCCGACAGACTAAACTCTTTCCCAGTACTGTCTATTTTATGTATCAATCCAATGGTACCCGAGATATTGTTTCGCATGTTGTCGTTAATTGTGGACGATTTAATGGATGAATCCCGTTTTCCAATGTGGTTGATAAAGTTGGAATTTAAAGATCCTGATTCTGCCTGGTTGGATGTATAACCGTTTAGAGCCAGTTCGAATGTGGTTTTAGACGATGCAAAATAGTGTATGCCCCCTTTGTAATAATGGGAATCTTCATTCCGCTTCCTATAGCTTAATTGGTTGAATGTAGTTTGTTCTGAAGGATTTTCCTCTTTAAATTCACGTATCACTTGCAGATCAACGTAATTTCTGCCACTATAATACCCATACATCCCAAAAAGGTTGAATTTTCCTTTTCGATGGTTGAAAGAGACAGAATGGTTACTCTTTTCATATTTTCCTTGCATAAAGTTGGATGTAATCCCCAGATTGAATCCCATTATTCTTGTTTTTTTAGTCCGTATATTAATAAGTCCGGAATTACCGCTTGCATCGTATCGGGCCGAAGGATTGGTAATTAATTCTATTTTATCTAAGGATGTGGCCGGTGTGGATTTAAGAAAGCTTACCAGTTCTTCTCCTTGCAAATAAGCGGGTTTTCCGTCAATCAAGACTTTAGTTCCGTTCTTTCCATTCAATGAAACAGCTCCGTTGCTGTTAATATATACTCCGGGCAGAGTCTCCAATACGCTGAATGCATTTCCTCCGGTATTGACAATGGTGGCTTCCATATTGATTGTCGTTTTGTCGGCTTCTATTTGGATCGCAGGTTTCTTTGCCGTGACTACAATTGTATTAAGACCAATTGCCTCCGGCTGTAGGTAAATGGTGTCAAGCATAAAAGATTTTCCTGCCAAAACATTGGCTTTGCAGGAGTTTTTTTGATATCCAAGCATAGATACCTGTACGTAATACAAGCCCTTGGGTATCTCTTTGAGTTGAAAATTTCCATTCTTATTAGCTGCAGTTCCGGTTATAAATGCCGAATCGGTGGCTGATAATAGTACAATGTTGGCTCCTTCGGCTGGTAAATAGTCGTTTGTAAATACGATACCTGTTATCAAAGATTGTTGCTGAGCAAAACATATAAGCGTACTTAGCATAAAGAGGGAAATGAATATAGGTTTTCGTTTCATATGATTTGTTTTTTGAGACAAATCTATGAAACGAAAACGTGGACAGTCAAATTTATTTGACGAACTGCAAAAAACTGAGGTTGAGTTGCAGAAATTAGATTAGTGAAGATAGAAAATCAAGATGATAGTTTAATGGAGTCGTTTAAATGCGAGGTCGATTTACAGCCAGTTCAGTACCGGCTTATTACAAACGACTTCCTGATAAACAAGATAAATTAAAAACAAGAAAATAACTATAAATATGACTATACATGTTGACTGAATGATTCTCCATTTCCTGATGTATGCATCATAGGCCTTTTTATCTTCAAAATAATGCTTATTCTTCATTTTTAACTCTTTAAATTAGTAAACCGAAGCAATTGTATCTATATTAATTAAGTAACCGAAGCATGATGGTTCTCTCTGTGTATCGTGTAAAATAGACTGCAAAATTATTTATAATGTTTTGGAACAAAATGCAAATCGCAGACTGATAATTACACAAATGAGACAAAGATTGGATAAAAAGATGTGTTGAGTTAAATAGTCTTTTTCCTTATTTCTTTATGAATAACCAACGGTGTCTGTTTAAGATATCTTTTGCAGTAACTGATAAAATGAGCAGAAGATGAAAAACCAAACTCTTCAGAGATTGCTTGTATGTTTACGTTGGGTTGTGCCAATCTGCTTAATATGTTCTTATTTTTTTGTTGAATAATCCATTGATAGGGGGTATCATTGAAATGTTCCTTGAATTTTCTGGTAAGTGTTTTGGGGGACATATTGCATCTATCGGCAAGCTCGATAACATTACAGTTGATTGAAAATTTGTTTAGAACCAAACTGATGAAATTGTTTTGATTTTCAATTAAGGGAAGTAGAAAACGAGCGGAATTTACCTTGTCATAAAATGTGTATAAAATAAAAATAAGTTCTCTTTTCTTTAATTCATACATGAAATTACAGAAGGCTCCTGATTTGAACAAAAGAGATATTCCGTTTATATACAGCTTCATGGCCTCATTTATTTCCAATATTTCAAATTCATCGGCTTTAGCGGGGCAATAAATTGAAATTTTGTCAAGAGCGGTTTTCTCGCAAGTGCTAATAATATTATTGAACTGAATGCAGATTAAGGATAAATCTTCGGTTGCTTCACCTTCCAAATTGCCGGAGTCTTTCGTCCTTAAAAACATCTGTCCGGAATTTAAAATCTTTGATTGATGGTTTTGGCCACTTGCCAGAAACGTCCCTTCAGTAATAATGATGATTGAATTTTCTTCTATAAGCTCAATACTGACTTGCTCACCTTTATTAAAGCTGAAACTGCGAAACAAAGAATTACTTCGTGCTACATAGTTGTTGCATCCGAAATCATTGTTAATCTCGAATTCACTTAAATCTTTCAAAATGTCACTCTCTTTATAGGAACGATATACTAATTTATTCATAATTTTGGAATTATGTTTAATTATTTACTTATCTCCCCGAAAAGTAAAATGGAACGAATAAATTAGTCAACGCGTCATGAAGGAATCAAATATTCCAAATGAATATTGAGTATTTAATTCATAAATCTTGACAAAGAAACAAAATTGATTTTGATTTCGGGATGTTTTGTGTAACAATTTTAGAATTATTAATAAATAAGATCCTAAATTGATTAAAAAGTTTTACCCTTTCGGCTTGATTTACTATTTTTGCATAGAACGAATCTAATACGTAGATGTTATTCAATTCATTAGAATTTGCAGTCTTTCTTCCCATTGTTTTTTTGCTTTATTGGTTTGTATTTAATTCAAATCTAAAATGGCAAAATCTTTTCATTGTTTGTGTCAGCTATATTTTTTATGGTTGGTGGGATTGGCGTTTTTTATTACTTATTGGATTTACCTCTGTATGTAGTTTTGTAGCCGGGCAATTGATTGTAAGGTTTCGGACAGATAATTTTGAATCACGAAGTACAATGCGTTTTTCTCCATCATGGTACGTGTCTGCCATCAATATTCTTATTAATGTTTTATTACTGGCCGGATTCAAATACTATAACTTCTTTGTGGATAGTTTTATTGAAGCTTTTCGCCTGTTCGGAAAAGAATTTGATATTCATACGATGAAAGTTATTCTTCCAGTAGGAATTAGCTTTTACACATTTCAGGCTTTAAGTTACTCCATAGATGTCTATCGTAGAAAATTACAACCGGCAACCAATCTGATTTCTTTTTTAGCTTATGTAAGTTTTTTCCCCCAGTTAGTTGCAGGTCCTATCGAAAGAGCAACCAATCTTCTTCCACAATTTTATAGGAAACGAACTTTTGATTCAGACAAAGCCGTTGACGGAATGAGACAAATTTTATGGGGACTGTTTAAGAAAATGGTCGTCGCTGATACTTGTGCTATATATGCAAATCAGGTGTTTGACGGGGTTGGTTACCAGTCTGGCAGTGCACTGTTGTTGGGTGCTCTGTTTTTTGCTTTTCAGATTTATGGTGATTTTTCCGGATATTCAGATATAGCAATAGGAACAGCCCGGTTGTTTGGGTTCTCATTAATGCGAAATTTTAATTACCCTTATTTTTCAAGAGATATTGCTGAATTCTGGCGACGGTGGCATATATCTCTTTCTACCTGGTTTCGCGATTATGTATATATACCGATGGGCGGGAGCAGGAGTAATTTATTGTTTAACATTAGAAATACGCTGACTGTATTCGTTGTGAGCGGATTTTGGCATGGTGCAAACTGGACATTTCTTGCCTGGGGTAGCTATCATGGATTATTGTTTTTGCCTTTGTTGCTGTTAAAGAAAAATCGTCGGTTTACCGATGTCGTTGCTGTGGATAGATTCTTTCCTTCAGGAAAAGAGATTTTCCAAATGCTTTCTACCTTCTTTTTGGTTTTACTTGGATGGATATTTTTCCGCTCAAAAAATATCAATGCTGCAGTTCATTATTTGAATGCCATGTTTACAGGTTCGCTTTTTGAAATCCCTGACTTGTTTTATCTTTCTACCAAATGTATGTTGTTTATTCTTTTTATGCTTACGGTAGAATGGGTTCAACGTTTTGAATTGCATGGCTTGGTTTTGCAAAAAATCAAATCCCGGATTTGGAGATGGTCAATTTATCTATTTCTGTTGATGGCTATTTTCCTCTTTGGTGGCGGTGAAGAAACATTTATTTATTTCCAATTTTAATCTGATGAGAAATTTTTTACTTAAAATAGGACTCTTTTCTGCTTTGTTGATTGTGCTGGGAATCATTTTCGGACTGTTGGCGGATCATGGACTGCGATCGCTGAGGAAGGGTGAATTTGGAGAATGGAACCGGTATCGTACCGATTCTATTCATTCAAATTGGATTATCCTTGGAAATTCAAGGGCCTACCGGCATTTTTCAACTCAGATAATTGATTCGATTCTGCGGGTTGATAGTTATAATTTAGGAGCGACAAATGCTACGTTCCCGTTCCAACGATTAAGGTATAATTATTACAGACGTTTCGCAGATAAACCATCTGTTGTAATTTTATCTGTTGATGCAGGAACAACGCTACATACTGAAGATGGTATCCCAGACAGACAGCAGTTTATTCCAATCTTAAATGAGCCGGAAATTCAAAAGGGGCTAAAGGGTTATAAAAATGGTTTTCAGTGGTTCGACTATTATAATCCGGTCACAAAATACAATCGTTGTTTTGAGGCAATGAAACAGGGCCTTTTTTCCTTTATTGGTATTCCGGAATCGGGTGTAGAGAGGTATAAAGGTTTTATAAATGAAAACTATAAATGGGACGGAACTTTCGAACAGTTCAAAGCTCAATATCCAATGGGAAAAAAAATGCCAGTTGATAAGAATGTAATTGAAGATTTAACTTCCTTCCTCAGGCAGACAGCAGGCGAAGGCATACGGGTTGTAATGGTATATTCTCCAGAATATATAGAGGGACAGCAACTTATATTAAATAGAGATTCAATTGTTAAGATTTACAGGGATATATCCAATAAAATGAGTGTTCCTTTTCTTGATTATTCATCGCATCCGATTTGTTATGATAAATCATGCTTCTATAATTCCACTCACCTGACTTTAGACGGAGCCGAACAATTTTCGAAAATAGTATGTTCTGATTTGAAATTGATGGGAAATGAATATTCCCGATAGAGCTTGATGCGTGATCTTATTTCATTGATATTGTTAAAATTGAGATCTTAAATTGCCTGTTTAGTGAAATAATAGTATATTTGCTGCATAAGTATCGGTTGCTTTATCTTAGGATTATATTTCAATTAAATAGGGGTGAAATGGTCTATGTGATGATTGCGATTGTTTTAATACTAACCGAAATGTTTTATATACGGTTGGTAAATAAAACATCTTTTTTTGCGGCTATACATGAAAGGGAAAAGGATCAACGTCCTGTATGGAGTGGAGCGGGACTTCTTTTGTACCTTGGCATGTTGTTTTTTAGTGTTATCCATGGTTTTGTATATCCTGGTTTCTTTTTTGCTATAACCTTATTGGCCGTAGTTGGTTTGTGGAATAATGTAAAGCCAATTTCTAAACTCATTCAGCATCTGGCTTTGTGGGGATCGTTGTTGTTTATGTTTAATGACCTTGATATATACAACGACAGTATATGTTGTTCTTTTTCACTTGTCTTAATTGTTTCAGTGTTAATAATGTATTCGTTTCGTGCAATCGATGGGGTTAATCGAATAAGTGGTGCTACATCTTTTGTGGTATTACTGACGCTTGCCTTTATAAATTCACGGATGGTTCCGTTTATTGACGAAATGTACTTATGGATAGCGATCGTTTTATCCTTTTTATTGATATTCTTTAATATTAAATACCGTAACCGGGCTCTGGGTGGCGAGGCCGGAGCAGGAATGTTGGCCGTAATTGTACTGTTTGCCCTGTGGAAACTTATCCTGCTCACAAATGATGTTTCTTATTTAATCCTGATGGTGGTTTGTGTTATTGATAGTATTGTTACTGTGGTTTATAGGATTTTTCGGCGAGAAAATATCTTTGAATCCGAAGGTAGACATATCTATCAGTTGCTTGTTTCAAGAGGAAATATTCCTCCAATCATCGTTTCATTCTTGTATGCATCTGTTCAATCCCTGATAGTTGCTGGTTATTTTATTCTCTTTCCTTACCGGTGGTTGTATATGGCTTGCGTACTGGTCATGTTTATTTTGTTATATATGTATCTGGAGTTTTATCTTCGTAAATTGAATTGAATAAACATTTTCCATAGTTGATTGTTTTATAAGTGTTATAATAAAAATAAATAACTATGGCTGCTAATTTTAAAGATGCTCTTAAGCTAAGAAGAACATATTACGCACTGAGTAATAAATCGCTTATAGGTGATCAGGAGATAGAAGATATTATTTCTCATGTATTATTACATACACCCTCTCCATTTAATTCTCAGTCTACACGTATTGTTCTTTTATTGGGCGAGAATCATAAAAAACTATGGCAGATAACAAAAGATGCTCTAAAAAAGATCGTTCCGGCAGAATCTTTTGCTGCAACCGAATCGAAGATTGAAGGAGCTTTTGCGTCTGGATATGGTTCTGTACTGTTTTTTGAAGATCAATCAGTTGTTAAAGGATTACAAGATGCATTTCCTTCCTATGCGGATAATTTCCCTGTATGGTCTCAGCATACATCCGGAATGCACCAACTGGGTGTATGGACGCTTCTTGAGGAAGCCGGCTTCGGAGCATCCTTACAACATTACAATCCACTAATAGATCAGGCCGTACAAGAGGAATGGAATTTACCCTCTTCCTGGAAGCTAATTGCCGAGATGCCATTTGGGGTACCGGTACAAAAACCAGGTGAAAAGGAATTCAAACCATTGACAGACCGCTTTAAGGTTTATAAATAATTATTATTTATTGAATATAATGGACGATGCCTGTTTCCGTGGCGAATAGGCTACGGGATGGGCATAACCTATTCTAAGCAGAATAGCTGGATGTCTGTTTTCAATTTGGAGACAATCTTTCATTTTATCTGCAATAACTTCTACTTCGCAGGGTTGGTTTAAGAATCCGGATGCAATTTTCATTTTGCATGTCTGGAGTAAAAAACGTTGAAGTGAACGCCCTAGCTTGATCCACTCTTCTGGTGTATTCTTTTCGCACGTAAACAGAACGAAATGAGATGAAGTCTGCATCCTTTTTTCGTCGGCTTTGTTTTGAGCAGATGCCTTGAGTTGAGACTTAATTATAATTTTACGTAGAAAAGGTGGAATTATTGAGACTCCTAATGTTTTATATGATAATCCGTTTTGGAATTGATTTATTTGACTATTAGAAAATCGAATCCAACTCAAGAGTTCGTCTTTATATCGATCGTCTGCCAATTGTATCTCATTGGCTTCTCTTACGAAAGATCGTATCAGGTTAAATTCTGTAGCGTTATACTTATAGATAAAATGCTTTACACCTTCATCCAGTTTCAGATTAGTTAACTTTGTTATTTCTTTATCCGGAATCTCCCGGTCAAAAAACACCGATCGGTTAGTTTGTCTTTTGTTAATTTGCGAAAATAAGGCACTAGGATTAGCTGTCCCCTTGGATAAATCAATTCGAACGTTTACTTGTTGATTTTCATTTAGAATAAATGTTAATGCTTCCCCATATCCTTTTTCGTTAGCTGCAAGGCATATGTTTTCAATAGCACATCCCAGACTTATATATAACTCTCGATTCAAGTTGTCGGCTATAGTAAGAGGATTACTAAAATCTGGATAAATTTCGAAGCCGTTGTCCTTAATAAAAATAATCCAGGGTTGAGTGTTGTGACTGGATGGTGCTTTAATTGCATAAGTAGACATCGTATACAAATCAGAAAGATGCTTTTCCATAAATTGGGATAATGTTAATAGGTTGTTACTAATTAGTGCAATAAATTAATAAATAGTCAATTTAATGTAAATAAACGGTCAAATATAATTATTAAATATTGAAACAATAAACGAAATGATTGTTAAAATAGTATGTAAGGATGTTTTTTTCTAATAAATAAATATAATACCTCTGCATATACTGACAAAGTAATAGTATTTGCAGAGGTATTGTAGATATTACTTATTTGAATTTACTTTTATTGACTCGGTTTTTCTTAGTTTGGTTGCCCAATAAGCAAAACAGAGCAATAATGACGTTGTTGTTATAAATCCAATAGCATATCCGTAATTCAGAGGAAGACGGAATCCTTCGGGGGCAACGATCAGATAAGTAGTGGTAACCATTGTCATAAACAGCGCCGGAAGCAGGGTTATCCAATAATTCTTGTTCATTCTGACAAAATAGATTGTAATCATCCATAATGTAAAGGCTGCCAATGTTTGATTAGACCATGCGAAATAGCGCCAGATAACATCAAAATTGACTTGAAGAATGAAAAAACCGGCTATAAAAATGGGAGCCGAAAGGATAATGCGGTTGATTACCTTTTTTTGCTTATACTTCAGGAAATCGGCAACAATCAATCTTGCAGAACGAAATGCCGTATCTCCGGATGTAATGGGGGCGGCAATAACTCCAATAATCGCTAATAATCCGCCAAATTTACCGAGCCAGGAATGAGAAATCTTATCTACTACGACAGCAGCATTATTTCCGTTATCTGCTAAAAATTGTTGTAACCCACCTACATTTCCAAAGAAGCTCATGGCTGCAGCAGCCCATATAAGTGCGACAATTGCTTCTGCTATCATGGCTCCGTAAAAAACTCTTCTTCCTTGTTTCTCATTTTTGAGACAACGAGCCATCAAAGGCGACTGAGTTGCATGAAATCCTGAGATAGCACCGCAGGCAATAGAAATAAAAAGCATCGGGAAGATTGGAAATTTATCAGGATCGGCATTCATATTATGTAAATTGGATAAACTGGCTTCAGGGATTGGAGCACCCTGAATAAATATTGAAATACCAATACCTACCGCCATAAATAATAAAGCAAATCCAAAAAAAGGATAGATTCTTCCAATTAATTTGTCAATCGGAAGAATTGTAGCAAGTATATAATATATGAAAATTGTAATAATCCAGAATGTATAATCTAATATTTCGGGAGTCATGTTTGCCAGTAACTTGGCCGGACCAGCAACGAAAACAACACCGACCAAAATCATAAGCATTAATGTGAATGCCCTCATTAATTGTTTGAATCCGTTTCCCATATACCTGCCTGCTATTTCTGGTAAACTCATACCATTGTTTCGCAACGACATCATTCCGGATATATAATCGTGAGTGGCCCCTCCAAAAATACTTCCTAAAACAATCCATATAAAAGCAGATGGTCCATAAACAGCGCCTAAGACTGCTCCAAAAATAGGTCCGAGACCTGCAATATTAAGAAACTGAATCAAAAAAATTTTACTCCAACTCATGGGTACGTAATCAACCCCATCTTCACTTTCATAGGCTGGAGTCTTCCTGTTCCCGTCAGCTCCGAACTGTTTCTCCACAAAAGTACCATAAATAAAATAACCACCAATTAATAAGACGATTGAACAAATAAATGTAATCATACAATTCTGAGTTTTAATAGTTTTTAGATAAAGTGTTATATTTTTCCCGGCAAATTACGTGGTTTTTTTATAATTATGGTACTGTTGCTATCATTATTTTTTAATACGGACCTATTTTTATCAATACAATCAGCTTTCATTTTTTTCATTCATTCCGGTCTGCTCTGATCGATACTTGGACGGAGATGTACCGTATGCCTGTTTAAATACAGTACTAAAGTATTGCTGATTGGAAAAACCTGTTTTATCTGCAATTTCCATAATCGTTAAATCTGTATTGACTAATAAATGAGTAGCTTCCGTTAGCCTGATTTTGTTAATATAATCTTTTATGCCTATACCTACCAGTTCTTTCATTTTGTTGTATATCGAGGCACGGCTCATTGCCAGATTGTCTGCTATAAACTGAACATCCAGGGTGGAATTACTTAGGTTTTTGTTTATCAAAGCATTTAAATTTATCATAAATTTTTCATCTGCATTGCTGTAAGTCGATTCTATAGGTGAAATCACAACAGATGTTTCCTTATGCCTGATTTTTGTAAGTTCTCTTCCTCTGATAATGTTTTTGGCTACCGCTACCAGTAAATCAATTTCAAAAGGTTTAGAAATATAGACATCCGCACCTAACTTATATCCCAAATCGGAACTTTCCTGACCGCTCAAAGCTGTAAGAAGAATAACTGGTATATGGCTTATTTCAATATCTTCTTTAATTTTTTTACATAATTCAAAACCATCCATTTGAGGCATCATAACATCCGACACAATTATATCAGGATGTTTTTGTGCTATAATACTAAGGGCGCTAACTCCATTTTCTGCCACATAAACCTGATTAAAGTACTCCTTTAATGTTTGCTTCAGATAGTTTCTAAGGTCGGGTTCATCTTCAACAATTAAAATAGTATACTTATTTAATTCAAAGGAGTCTGTTATTACAGGAGCTTTATCTTCTGAACTGTTGAAAATAAACTCATTCATCATGCCCGTTTTATTGCTTATCACCTGAGTTTCTTTTAGAGATAGAGGTAACTCTATAAAGAAGGTAGCTCCTTTAGAAGGATTATTTTCTGCACCAATGAAGCCCCCATGCATATTTACAAGAGCTTTAGCGTAAGAAAGGCCAATCCCGCTACCGCTTCGATCGTGTACACCTTGATATAATCTGTTGAAGAGTTTATTGGGATCTACATTATTTAATCCAATTCCCTCATCAGAGATGCTGATTCGCACACTATTATCTTTCTTTTGTGTAGAAACAATCGTTTTAGTTCCGGATTCACTAAATTTCAATGCATTAATCAGCAGATTGGAAAGAACGATCTCTATTTTAACTTCATCAAACGAGATACATCCAACTGTTGGGTCTAAATCGTAAGACAACTCAATTCCAGAGGATTTATATTCCATCCGGAAATCATCGGCGATTGATACAATCCAATTGTTGAGATCGTGCTGTTTTAAAGAAAGCGAGTTCTGTCCTTCATCCATCTTATGTGCATCAAGAACCATGTTTATTGTATTTTTCATTTTATGCACTTGTTTGTAAATGGAGCTTAGCTGACTACTTACAGTTTCCTCAAGATTGCTTTTATCAAGCATTCGTTTTAAGGGGGCATAAATTAAGGTGAGTGGGGTTCTTAGTTCATGACTGATGTTAATTAAGAAACTTATTTTTTCTTCATAGATGAGTTGTTCTTGTTCTTTTAGTTTCCATTTTAATTTATTCTCTTTTCTGAGAATACTATAACGGAATAATACATAGGCTAAAGTAACGAAAAACAATAGGTAAAGAGCGGTAAACCATCCGCTTTTCCACCAGGGCCCTTTTACGTGTAAATTAAGTACCTCAACAGGTGCACTCCAATTACCATCGCGTCCTAAACAAGAAGCCATAATTCGATATTTACCACTAGGAAGTGTGTGTAATGTTAAAGAGTTGCTTTGTGAGGAGATCAATTCATGAGATTCACCAATAATTTCGTAACGAAATATCTTTTTTCTCATTGGATCTTTCTCCTGGGCGATCACATTAAGACTTAATGTTGAATAATTCCAAGGGATGGATAAAGTGTTCTCACCTTCTTCTATATTGCAAATAGCTCCGTCCAGTTCCACACTCATCAGACTGATAACAGGTTCCGGAAAATCATTGAAAGGAATTGTGTTTTTTATCTGAACCAGACCGTTTACTCCTCCGATGAATAAATCTCCCGAACGAGTAAGAAGGGTGGATTTGTTTACATATTCATTGGCGTAAACGCCATCAGATTCTCCGAAAGCAACAAATTTGTTCTCGGAAGGTAAATAGGCAAATAATGAATTGTGTGTACCTACCCATATCCTTCCGTTCGAATCGGAAATTAGAGATGTTACACCGCTGAATAACTGCGTCTGAATTTTCTTTATCTTCTTTGTGGTAGCGTTTATTTGAAATAATCCGTTGTTGGATGTGCCAATCCAGAAATAATTTTCATCATCTTTACAAAAAGCTTCGATGTTTCTTATAGAATCCGGAAACGTTATGAGTGTCCGAATCGTTTTTTGTCTGTTATCAATTTCTATAATTGAATTTCCTGCAATGAGATGTGTTTGTGTTTCATTAAAATGAAATTTCTGGGGGTACCAAATACCAACTTCTTGGTTTACTGAAGGAAGTATTTCTACTTTTTTGCTTTTGTAATTGTAGAAGTAGGGAGTGTCGGCTAGCAAAAGAAGATTTTCTTTGTCTAATAATGCAATATTGACGGAATATCCACTATTAAAAATCCGGTTACTTTCTGTTGCATTCCATATTTCCAATTTACGAAAACTGCCATTACGTTTATCGAACAGAAATAACCCTTTACTGAAAACAGAGCAAACCAATTCGTTGTTGCTGTATTGCGAAAGTGAAATAATTTTATTACCATATGTAGAGGGGTAATGTTTAAAAGTCTTGTTCGTGGAATCAAACCTGTTAATTCCGCCTCCATCTGTTCCGATCCAGATAATTCCGGATGGATCTTCAAAAAGGCTGGTTACCGTTTTGTCCGACAAACCATAAGGAGTATTCAACGGAGCTTCCTTGTATGTTTTGATGTATATCTCTTTAATGCCTATCAACCCGTTTCGAATACTTCCGGCCCACATATAATCTTCATCATCATTGTAAAGACTGACAATGGAATTCACTGGAATTGAATAAGGATCGCCTGGTCTGTGCTCTATAACACGAAAAGAAAAGTTGTTTAAATCAAGTACAGATAATCCTCCACCGTCTGTAGCGATCCATAGCTGATTGTTTTTTTCAATCATGCGAAGAACAACATTATTACTTAAGCCCGAATTACTGGTTGAAAACTGATGAATGAGTTTCCCTTCTTTCGAATAACATTTTAGTCCTTGACCATAAGGAGCCACCCATATCCTATCAGAGGAATCAATATAAGAACTGGAAATATTACTTTCATTTATAGATGATATTTTTTTTAGTGTTTGATCCTGCAGATCGAACATCCACATGCCTTTCCATTTACACGTAATAATAACCTTACCCGTGTATTCTGATTCTCCAGATCGCCAAAGTGCCAGATTATTTATCATCTCGTTTTTTATGGGATTATCTGTAGCTTCCAACATCGATAGTTTCTCAGACTTATAATCAAAGCTAAAAAGACGACCGGATTCTCCAAAAAGAATACGATCATGCATAGTAACAAAACTTTGAGGGTTGATACGTTGCTTTTCGAATGTAACAGTTGTAAAGTCATCAGTCTCCCTGTTGTAGGTTGCCAACCCTCTGTCGGTTCCAATCCAGATGTTCTTAAGAGAATCTTCCGCTATAAAGTAGATATAATTCCCCGGGAGCGACCGGTTGTTGTTTATTTCGTTGTAATAGGATTTTACCTCCGACTGGTTATATCTGTTTAATCCGAATTTAGTCCCAATCCAGATCATTCCTTTATTGTCTTTCAACATGCAATAAACGGTTGACTGTGACAATCCCTCTTGCAATGAAATTTGTTTGAAATAATATTCTGGAATTGCATTGCCAGATACAGTAAAAAAAATAAATAAGGCAATGAAACAGATGAAACGTTTATAATACATACTAGTTGTCATATACATGAATTATATAAATGTAAAAGTACAGTTTTATTTTGGAAAATTAAAAAACCACACTTCATTCATTCTATTATAAACAAAAATGTAATAAGAATAGACAAAAACACACTTTTTGAAGATCTAGGAGTGCTATCTTTGCCAATATTAAAACAATACGCTGAAATACAGACCGTAACAAGTTTTACGGTAAAAGATATACGTTACCAAAGCTAGATTTATAATACATAAGAAAAACACAACAAGAGGATGTTCGCTCTCTTCTGTTTGGTAATGTCTTCGGATTTTAACCAAACAGAAGGAGTGGATATCTGGATTCTACACCAGACACATTTCAACATTAAATATGAATTCATGAAAAAAACTATTGCTGCCTTAGGCTTTATGCTGCTTTGTTCCGGATTATCTGCCCAATCAGAAAGCGGGCTACCCGAATGGCAAAGTCAGCATGCCATCGGACTCAACAAACTAGCGCCTCACACATACGTGTGGCCTTATGAAACAAGAGAATCAGTAATTCGGCGTGATCACACCTCCTCTCCTTTTTATCAAAGTCTGGATGGGGAATGGAAATTCCATTGGGTTAAAAACCCTGATAACCGACCGAAAGATTTTTACAAACCATCTTATTATGTAGGTAACTGGGCTGATATAAAAGTACCCGGAAACTGGGAACGTCAGGGATATGGAACGGCAATTTATGTAAATGAGACGTATGAGTTCGGTAAACCGACACCTCCGGTAGTACCTCATGCCGAAAACGAGGTAGGATCGTATAGACGGACTTTTACCATTCCTGCAACATGGAAAGATCGTAGGGTCGTTTTATGTCTTGAGGGTGTAAATTCTTTTTATTATGTCTGGATCAATGGTAAATTGATGGGATATAATCAAGGGTCTAAAACTGCCGCCGAATGGGATATTACTAAGGAATTGAAAGATGGAGAGAATATCATTGCACTTGAAGTATACAGATGGAGTGCCGGATCTTATCTTGAATGTCAGGATTTCTGGCGTATATCAGGAATAGAGCGTTCTGTTTATTTGTATAGCACCCCGAAGCAGTATGTTTCAGATTATAAAGTGATCTCTACTTTGGATACTGTTGATTATAAAACCGGTCAGTTCGATTTGACTGTAAATGTTGCCGAAGCTGCCACTTCATCATCTGTAAAATACGAATTGTTGGATGCTGGAATGAATATGATACTTTCCGAAACAAAGAAAATATCTAAAGAGCAGGGAAATCAAGCCATCGTTTTCAGTAAGAAAAATATACCCGGAGTGAAACCCTGGAGTGCAGAATCGCCAACACTTTATTCGCTTATCATCTCGTTACTTGATGAAAAGGGAGAAGTTGTCCAATACACCGGATGTCAGGTTGGATTTAAAACTTCAGAAATCAAGAACGGACGATTCTGTATCAACGGAGTACCGGTTTTGGTAAAAGGAACAAATCGTCATGAGCATTCGCAGGCAGGACGAACTGTAACCAAGGAGCTGATGTTACAAGATATCAAGCTGATGAAACAAAACAATATCAATACAGTTCGTAATTCTCATTATCCTACAGACCCGTTATGGTACGAACTGTGTAATCAATATGGCCTTTATGTAATAGATGAGGCAAATATCGAATCCCACGGAATGGGATATGGTGCAGCATCGCTAGCGAAAGACTCAACCTGGCTGGATGCACACATGGACAGAACAAAGCGAATGTACGAGCGGTCGAAAAATCATCCAAGCATTGTAATCTGGTCACTGGGTAACGAGGCCGGAAACGGAATTAATTTTGAAAGGACATACGATTGGTTGAAATCGGTCGAGAAACACAGATTGGTTCAGTATGAGCGTGCCGAACAAAATTATAATACAGACATTTACTGTAGGATGTATCGTAGTGTTGACGAAATCAAGACTTACCTTACCCAGACCAATCCAAAGCCCTATCGTCCGTTTATTCTTTGTGAATACGTGCATGCAATGGGAAATAGCGTAGGAGGTTTAAAAGAATATTGGGATGTTTTTGAAAACGAACCCATGGCTCAGGGAGGATGTGTCTGGGATTGGGTGGACCAGTCCTTCAGGGAAGTAGATGCCAACGGTAAATGGTTCTGGAGCTATGGTGGAGATTACGGACCAAAGGATGTACCTAGTTTTGGGAATTTTTGCGGAAACGGACTTGTAAATGCAATCCGCGAGCCTCATCCACATCTGATGGAGGTGAAAAAAATCTATCAATATATCAAAACAACGTTGGTAGACAAAGAAAATCTTACTGTGAAGATTAAGAACTGGAATGATTTTACCGATCTAAGTGCATATACATTACATTGGGATATTACCAGCGACCAGGGCGTAGTATTAAAGAACGGAACCATGTCTTTAGCTTGTGCACCTCACGATACAACATTAATAACTATCGGGAAAGTGATATTGCCCAATTCAGTAAGTGAAGCATTTTTAAACCTTCGTTGGACGCCTGTAAAAGAAACTGAGTTTTTGTCGACCGACTACGAGGTTGCGTACGATCAATTTGTTCTGGAAGGAACAAAGGGAATGGATAATGCAAAAAATAGAATTGCAGGTAAAAAATTAAATGTGAATGGATATACGATAACCAATGATCTGGTTTCTGCAACTATCTCGGATAAAACCGGCGAATTAACCTCTTTTGTTTTTAAAGGAGAGGAAATGCTTACCTCGCCAATCAGACTAGACCTGTTCCGTGCACCAACAGATAATGATAACCGCGACCGGTTCGGAAGCAAACATTGGTATGCCGCAGGCTTAGATAGCCTGACACAACAAGTAAAAGATATTAAGGTAACAGGAACCGGTAATAACAGGGTGGTAGAAACAACCGTTGATTTAATTAATTCTAAGAATGTTAAGACCGGTACATCTTCCTTTATATATACAATCAAGAAAGATGGAACATTGCACATTGGCGCTACCTATACACCGGATACTTCGGTCGTAAAATCTCTGGCTAGAGTAGGAATTAAATTTGCAATGCCTGATCAATTCTATCAGGTATCTTATCTTGGGCGCGGAGAACATGAGACCTATGCCGACCGAAAACAATCGGGGCGTATCGGTATCTATGAAACAACCGTACCTGCCATGTATCATGCCTATATAACACCTCAGGCAACCGGAAACAGAACCGATACCCGTTGGGTGAATTTGTCGGACGAACAGGGTAGGGGCCTTTATATAAACAGCATAAAGCCTTTCGAATTTAGTGCTTTACCATATAGCGATCGTGTAATTGATAATGCTACGCATTTGAATTATTTAGTTGAAGATGGTACAGTAACCGTTCATCTCGATGCAGTTCAGTCGGGTGTTGGAACAGCTACATGCGGACCTGGTGTACAGGAATCTTATCGTGTTCCATTAAAGACTCATACTTTCGAATTCACTTTACAACCCAGATGAGATAAATACTTATTTCGGTGGTAGATATTATAAAATGAGGATGAAACTTTCCAGGTTTCATCCTCATTTTTTTGATTACTTATCTCTTAATTAGGATAGTTTATCCCTTGGATTTACCCATATGAAATAAACTTTATCAAGTTGTGATATTCTTTAAAAGAGTATCCTTAATAGATGATATCCCCTATGTGGATAAGGTGTTATAATCTGGGTTCTGCTTTAATTAATCTTTTGTTATTAATATCTATACAATACAATAGATGAATAGATAGAATCCGCTTAAATAGCAAAGGACTTAGCCGACTATCCAGATGGATAGTAACTAAGTCCTTTTTATTAGTCAGCTAATTTTAATCAGCTATCAGTAATCAATATTTATTCAGCAGCCGGACCAGATGTAATTGGCCAATAAGGATTCTGATAAATTGTAGATTGAGAAGCGTCATCCTGATTTGGAGAAGCCAATTGAAGCTCTCTTACACCGATCGGATACAAATAGTTTGCTTTGCTCCAGTTATAACCGTTGTAAACTTCATTGTTAGCTTTCACTTTCTGATACGGACGAAGATATTTGCTAAGGCTCTTATTACTTACGTTGGCTTTAGCACTACCATCTGAAATTAGAAGATTTTTGATTTCTCCGGTTGGTACACCGTTAACTTTTACCTCTTCGTAATAATTCTTAGCTTTATATGCCTCATCCCACAAATTGAAACCTTCAACTACATAGTCTTTTACCATATCCATGGATCTCCAACGTTTCAGGTCGTCCATACGCATTCCTTCACCCATGAATTCATTTCTGCGTTCACGACGAATGTTGAACAAAGTAGCATCAACCAGTTTTTCGCCAGAATATTTACCTAAGTCATTTTCCAAAGCTAAATTGGTTGCATTGATTGTTTTATTGAAATCAGTATCTACACCTGCTCTTTCGCGGATTGCTCTCCAATAGTTAGCTGCAGTTGGATTTATTGATTTGTTTTTCATGTACGAAGCTTCTATATAGTTCAAGTAAGCTTCAACGCCACGATAAACAATAGATCCATAGGTACACATCAACTCAGAACCCGGAGCCTGCGTAGGATCATAAGAGAAACATTTACGCATGCGGTAACCAGTTACATCACGCACTTCTTCAAGACCGATAATGTTGGGAGCTCCAAAGAATGTTGTATCGTTGGTTGTTGACAAACGATCTTCTTCTCCCGCAAGGAACAGCTGTAAACGATCGTCACGACCAGTTTTAGTCTTCATAATTGATTCATCTCCTGAATAACCAGAACCTGTCGCGTAGATTGGTAAACCGTTTTTCATTACGAATCCATCAACAAAACCTTTGGTCAAGCCATAGTTACCACCGTTACGAATATATACACTTACACCGTGAGTAGTGTAATCTGCATTATAAGACTTCCAGAAGATAACCTCATCGTATTTAGACATATCTACAGCCGAAAACATTTCAAAATATGGATTCCAGTTTGCAAATGAAGTACCGGCTGGGTTTAAGTTTCCAGAATTGGGTGTAAGATCAATCTGATCAGCAACCAGTTTAGAAGACTCCATGGCTTGTGTAAGGAAATAATCAATTTCTGCATCCAGATTGATTGAAAATCCTTTGTTGTAATCCATGTTTGCACCCGGCCATCCTGCTTCACCCGGAACACGAGGAGTGCCTCTGTGGTAAGTCAGAAAACTTGCTTCATACAAAGCAACACGGCTTTTAAGTAGCAATGCTGCATTCTTGGTCAATCTGTTTTTATTCTTAAAGCTTTCCTGCATCAAATCAATTGCCTTATCCAGGTCTTCGATAATGAAACGGGCAACTTCGTTACGAGGACGACGTTTGCTTGCCTCCATCAATACATTGTGCTGATCAACCAGTGTAGATGTAACAATTGGGAAGTCGCCAAACATTTTTAGCTTGTTAAAGTATTCCAATGCACGAAGGAAATACATCTCGCCAATATAATGTTTGATATTCTTTTCGGAACCTTGAATTGATTTTGCTTCGTATTTTGGCAAAACCTGTTCAAAGAAATAGTTGAATGCGCGAATTCTTGAGAAGTCCCAGTTCCCGCCAGCATTTTCAGGAACTTTCCAGTTTCCTTTTACATATAAATTGTAATTTGCATTACTGGTAGCCTGATTGTCTGTTCCATTGTCCAGACTCAATGTTCCTACACCCCATCCGCTGTGAACCGGAAAGCTATAATAGGATACTGTATAGGTTGCCAAATCTGCCTCTGCATTAAAGTATTGAGTAGGTGTTACCTGGTCTAATGGCTCTCTGTCAAGGAAATCGTTACAGGAGCTCAATAACAAACCACCCATTGCAATACATGAAAGTGCTATGTTTTTGCTTATTTTAAGTTTCATAAGATCGTAAATAAATTAGAAATTAACATTCAAACCAACAGAAATCGTTTTGCTTAATGGATACAGTTTACCATCACCCCATGCACCTCCGATTGTTTCGGGGTCAAAGATTTTAGACATACTGCTGATAGTGGCAAGGTTGTCGCCCGAAACATATACACGAACAGATTGCATACCTGCCTTGCTCGTTATGCTTTTAGGAAGGGTATAACCCAACTGAATATTCTTCATACGCAGGTAGGATGCATCTTGCAAGTAACGAGACTGTGTTTGCATATTTTTACCTGAAGTAAACAATGGACGTGGATAGTAGGCATTCAGATTAGCACCCAGAGGGTTGTCTTCTCCACGGAAGAAATCCCAGTGTTCTGTAAATCCTGCCGATTGCCACATACCACCGGTTGCTCCCCAGAAGTAAGCACCACTTACCCAGTAGTCTCTTTTACCAATACCCTGGAAGAATACGCTGAAGTCGAAACCTTTGTATGCAGCATCCAGTGTAATACCATAGTTGTAGCGAGGCGTATTGTTACCGATAATTTTCAAATCGCCATGGTCGGCCAATGTGTTGGCTCCGTTGCTGATTTCACCATCCCCATTCAGGTCGGCATACATAATATCTCCTGCACCCCATTGGTTACCCAGACGGCT
>JAEAMF010000408.1_pt1 | contig 56182 bp, 45 predicted proteins | sample 8958721 | NCBI WGS metagenome assembly JAEAMF01 (sample SAMN16933255, study PRJNA681124) | bioreactor sludge metagenome | isolation source: anaerobic bioreactor treating anionic surfactant - SDBS | place: India: Bengaluru | collected 2019-02-28
TGTACTCCACGGGATTGGTCAGGAGCTTGAACTGAACCCCCTCTTCCTTTGCGTGATGCACCTCCTCGATCCGGGCGGGCATCTCCACGTCCGTCCGGCGGTAGACGATCGTTGCGTTGTCCGCTCCGAGGCGCAGCGCGGTCCGGACCGAGTCCATCGCCACGTTCCCGCCGCCGATCACGGCGACATTCTTGCCGCGGGCGATCGGGGTGTCGTATTCCGGGAAACGGTATGCCTTCATCAGGTTGGAACGGGTCAGATACTCGTTCGCCGAGTAGATCCCGCTGAGATTTTCCCCGGGGATGTTCATGAAAACCGGTGCACCGGCGCCGACACCGAGGAAGATCGCGTCGAATCCCTCGGCAAAGAGCTCGTCCACCGTCTGGATCCTGCCGATGACGGCGTTCGTGACGATTTTGACCCCCAATTTCTTCAGGTAGTCCACTTCCGCCTCGACGATCGCCTTCGGCAGACGAAATTCCGGGATCCCATAAACCAGGACGCCGCCCGCCTTGTGCAGGGCCTCGAAGACCGTCACATCATAGCCGAGTTTCACCAGGTCGCCCGCGATCGTCAGACCCGCGGGGCCGGCACCGACCACCGCCACCCGTTTCCCGTTGGGCTGCGTCCTCGGGGGTACGGCAACCTTTCCCGACCGGCGCTCGTAATCCGCGGCGAACCGCTCCAATCGGCCGATCGCGACCGGCTCCCCCTTTTTCCCGAGGATGCAGACCTTCTCGCACTGATCCTCCTGCGGGCAGACACGGCCGCAGACGGCAGGAAGCGCATTGGTTTCCTTCAGCTTGAGTGCCGCCTCCATGAATTTTCCTTCGGCGATGAGCGCAATAAATCCCGGGATGTTCACATCCACCGGGCAGCCGGCAATACAGCCCGGCTTCTTACACTGGATGCAGCGCTTCGCCTCGGCAATCGCAAGCTCCTCGGTATAACCCGTGGGAACCTCGTTGAAATTGCGGATCCGAATCTTCGGATCCTGCTCGGGCATCTTGTGTCGGGGAACTTTTTCCTTCTTGGGTTTGATTTCGTTATTTTCCATGGCATTTGCACCTATAGGCTTCCATCGATTGTTTTTCCTGGGGCTGATACATCCTGAGACGGCTGGTCAAAAGGGCAAAATCGACCTGATGGCCGTCGAACTCGGGGCCGTCCACGCAGGTAAATTTTGTTTTTCCGGCGACCGCGACCCGGCAGGCTCCGCACATTCCGGTCGCGTCCACCATGACCGGATTGAGGGAAACAACCGTCGGGATCCCGTGCGGCCTCGTCACGTCGCAAAGGACGCGCATCATCGGCACGGGACCGATCGCAAAGACCCGATCGATCCTTTCCTTCGCGTCGATCAGGTTCTGGAGGACCGCACTCACGAAACCGTGAAAGCCGTAGCTGCCGTCATCCGTCGCGACAATCAGCCTGTCGCTGACCTTTCTCATTTCCTCTTCGAGGATGAGAAGGGTTTGGGTCCGCGCCCCGATAATGGAGGTCACCCGGTTCCCGGCCTTCTTGAGGGCGGCCGCAAGCGGATAAACGACACCCACGCCCACACCCCCGCCGATGCAGACGACGTGACCGAAGTTTTCGATCTCCGTCGGGTTGCCGAGCGGACCCTGAACATCGCTGATCTCATCGCCCGCCTTCATAGCGGCGAGCGCCGCTGTCGTCTTCCCGACCACCTGAAAGATGATGGTGATCGTCCCGGCTTCCGCATCCGAATCCACGATGGTCAGCGGAATTCTCTCCCCCGGTTCATCGATCTTCAGGATGATGAACTGGCCGGCGCGTCGTTTTCGCGCAATTTCCGGGGCCGCAAGGACCATCCGGACCACGTTTTCCGACAAATCCTGTTTTTCAATAATTGGGTTCACCGATCTCTTCTCCTCGTTACGAATCTTGGCTCCGGTTTTCCTGCGGGGAAGTCCGGGATCCGGCCTGATTCGTCAGCGGCCCGGATCCGAACAAAAAAAGGAGCCCCCAGGCTCCCTTCTTCCCTATACATGATCTTCCGCGAGAAGCAGGACCTTCTCAAGCGGAACGGACCATAGTATTCTTTAGCTTGTTTGTCAAGTTCAGATGGAATCCAAAAATGAACCGTTGATTCGGCCGGGTTTCTGCCCCGTTCACGCCGATCCGGCACGATGCATCCTGAATGGCCTAATGCGGCCTGAGAGACAGGAAGTAGGTGTGGGTCGGGCAGAGGACATGGGGACGGCGGGATGTGCTGCGGGTGGTCGTACAACGGTTGCGGTTGAAACGACGGAGCTTGTGCGAGTCGAAAAAGCGGATCTGCCGGGCCGTGATCTCATGGACAATGGACCAGTGGTCCCACATGGGCCCCCCCAGACCGATGAGGATGGTTCTTTCACCGTCCGTTTCGAGAAAGCGACTCATCTCATTCCAGAATTGGTCAAGCGGCGTGTTGGGTAAAGTCTTGAAAGGCATGCTGCGATACGGAATCAAATCTTTCACCACCGTACGAAAAATGCCACCGATGGTGACCAAGCCGATTCCTTCGGTCAGCATCCTGCTCAGATCGTGGGTTTGTTCGAGATACTCCAGGATCCGCTGGAACAGATTTTTGGCCTCATCGTCGCTGACGGAGGAAACGATCCGTGCAGCATTGACGATGCTGTATATCGCGCACAAACCATCCAGACCGCCCTGTTCGTAAGGTTTCATTGCCTCATCCGTGTTGCTTTCAGAAGCAGAGATCCGCAGACGGGAAACCGCTTGCGTCAGTACTCGCGGGTCAGCTTGTCGAGCTCCGCCACCGAAAAGATGGGACCGTCCTTGCAGACGTATTTCTCTCCGACATTGCACCGGCCGCACTTGCCGATGCCGCACTTCATCCTCATTTCCAGGGAGGTGATGATGTTTTCCTTGGAAAAACCCAGTTCAAAGAACACGGGCAGCGTGTAGCGAATCATGATCGGCGGACCGCAGATCACGGCCACGGCATTCTCGGCGCTCGGCGTGAATTCGGAACAGGTCGGACCGTCCGCGCCCGGCGCGACCTCGCGGCAGACGGCCGGGACGAAACCCGTCCGCCCCTTCCAGGCTTCATCCCCCTTATCCACGGTCACAAACATCCGAAGGTCCTTACGGCATTCCCAGGCCGTCAGTTCGTCCTTATAGCAGAGAAGTCCCGGTGTTCTCGCCCCGTAGATCACGCTGATATCCCCAAAGCGGGAACGGTTTTTCTCGTGGAGCATGTAATGGATCAGCGAGCGCAGGGTCGTAAAGGCAAAACCTCCGCCCACCACGACAACGTCCTTCCCTTCCAGGTATTCAAGCGGCCAGGCGTTTCCCAGGGGGCCCCGGACACCGATACGGGCGCCCACATCCAGATCATGAAGCGCCGTGGTGACCATGCCCGCGACCAGCGTCCCGGCCCGCTGAACGGTGAATTCGACATAGCCGGTTTCGGTCGGTGAGGAGGCGATGCCGATCGGGCACTCCCCTTTTCCCAGGATCGACAGCTCCGCAAACTGCCCCGGCAGGTACCGGAACCGCTCTTCGTCCTCCTTGTTCACGAAAGCCAACCGGAAGGTTTTGATGTCCTTGCTGTCCACCTCCGTGACGATCTTGACCACCTCAACCGGCATGGGGATATAGGGATTCTGCATCATTGCTCCTCAAATGGGTCTGACTGGAATTTCATTCACCGTTTCAATGCCTTTTCGATGACCGAGAAGATATCGATGTTCACCGGGCAGGCGCGGGTGCAGCGTCCGCAGCCCACACAGGAGATGCACCCGTACTTTCCCACATGATAGGCATACTTGTGGCACACCTTCTGCCGGTACCTCTGAAAGATTTTCGGCCGCGGATTGTGCCCGCTCGCCTCGAGCGTAAAATCCGTAAACATGCAGGCATCCCAGAAACGCTTTCTCATCCCCTCGTTGAAGAGGGTTTCATCGGAGATGTCGAAGCAATAGCAGGTGGGGCAGACGAACGTGCAGATTCCACAGCCGATGCAGGCTTCCGCCGTCTTCTCCCAGAAGTCTTTATCTTCAAAGATCCGGGATAACTTTCCTGCGATTTCCGAATCCTGGATCTCCAGAAAACGGCTTCTGAGATCGTTCCCCTCCTGGAGGATCTCGTCAAACGCGCGCTCGTCGTCGGCCGATCCGTCCGACAGCGCCAGATCCGTCAAAAGGCCGCTTCCCTTCTCCGTCAAGCTTTTCAGCAGAAGATCGCCGTCCCGCCGGATCATCAGGACGTCGCTTCCCGCCGGATCGGCAGCCCGGATCCCCAGCGCATTGTAAAAATCGGCCGGGTCGGGCGGCGTCCGGGGATCAAAGGGATAGCCGATGACCGTCGTTTTGTCCCGCCTCTCCTTCCAGTAGGGATCAATGACGCCTGCCCCCAGGAAATGCCTGTCCATGATTTCAAAACTTTTCGCATCGCAGGGCCTTACCCCGAGGATCACCGACGGCGGGGTGTCAATGGGCACGGGGGCGGATTCGGCGCCGTTTTTGACCAGACGGTAGCGGATCAAATCCTCCGACTGCGGGAAAAAGACAAACTTGGGGCTCATGGAGGTATTGTAAAAATCCAGCGTCACGACGGAAGGATCCGTGATCCGCTGAAATTCGAAATCCTTTTCGCCCTTCACGGGCGCAAAGAGCGGCCCCTTCTCCATTAGCGCCGATACAAAATCGATCCGCTTTTCGAGGGTGACTTTCTTGAACACGACTTTCTCCTTCCCACGGCGCCGGCTCCGGTTTTCTCCGGTTCACGGCCTGCATCCAAACGATGCGGGCTTTATTTCAGCATCTCGTCCGAATCCTGATCCCCGAAGGTCACCATGACCGGCTTGTCTTCACACTTCATCCCCGCGGCCTGCTGAAACATCGCCTCGCACTCCTTGGCCATTTTCTTGTGGAACAGATAAAGGGGAATATTCACCGGGCAGGCCCGGGAACACTCCCCGCAATCAACGCACCGCCCCGCCAGATGATAAAACCGGGTGAGGTGGTACATGAGACTTCCGTCGGCCGTCGGCGATTTGTCCGCCCAGCGCGGCCGCGAGGCATCCATGAAGCAGGGGTCGCAATAGCACATGGGGCAGGCCTTGCGGCAGGCAAAACAGCGGATGCATTTCTCGAACTCCTTTTTCCAGTATCCCCAGCGCTCTTGGGTCTCCATGGCCTCGAGCTCCGTCAGCACGTCGTAAGGGGAGCCCGTCTGCGCACCATGGATCTCCTCGCCCAGCAGCACATCATACAGAACGGGATTGACCAGGGCTCCGGCGGTCCTCCGGTCGATGGTTTCCCCGGTTTTCGGGTCCTTCATCCCGGTGACGGGAATGCCGAGAAGCTTCAGATCCTCCCGCTTGACCTTCTCCTCCTGGATCAGCTGGACCACCGCCCTGCTGTCGGCGGCTTTGACGACGACGGCGATCTTCGTCCCGGGAGGATAGCGGGTGAGATAGCGGGCGAGGTTGTGGACGCAGTATTCATTAAAGATCAGGTCGGCAACCTCGTCCACCTTGCCTGCGGCATAGGGCTGGGGATGTTTTTCATCCAGACCCCGGGCATAACCGAGGACGACGGAGACCTCGCCCCGCTCCAGCATTCCCTTCGCCTCCCTGCGGAGGTTTTCCTCGATCTGTTGGATGGCGGTCATTGCCCTCCCCCCCCTTCTTTCCCGATCCTGAAGCGGGTCTGGGGTCCCAACTCCTTGAGATCGTTCGTGAACGATTCGACCACCTCGGCGTATTTGTTGCCCTCCGAGGCGGAAATCCATTCCACCCGGAATCTCCCCGGTTCCATGCCGGCAAACTCGAGCAGCTTTTTCGTGATCGCCAGTTTTCGGCGGGCATACAGGTTCCCCGTTCCGTAATGGCAGTCGCCCGGGTGGCATCCGCCGACGAGCACCCCGTCGGCCCCGAGCTGAAAAGCCCGGATCACGAACGAGGGATTGATCCGGCTGGAACACATGACGCGCACGGTCCTGACATTCTGGGGATATTTGAGCCGGGTCGTGCCGGCGAGGTCGGCGCCCGTATAGGTGCACCAGTTGCAGGCAATCCCGATGATCCTGGGTTCAAAGTCCATTCCGTTCTCCTTTGATCAAAATTGCATCAATCCTTCCATTTCGGCCATCACCTGGTCATTGGTGAAGTGACGCGTATAGATCGCCGAGGCGGGACAGCTGGCCGCGCAGAGGCCGCATCCCTTGCAGAGCGCCTCGTTGATTTCGGATACCTGCTTGTCCGTTTTGAACACGGGCGCCCCGTAGGGGCACACCCGAACGCAATTCTGGCATCCGCAGCAGGCAGCCGGATTCACGACGGCCGTCGCCGCCTCCAGCTCCATCCGATCCTTGACAACGATCGTCAGAGCCTCGGCGGCCGCGCCCGTCCCCTGCGCTACGGAGTCGGGGATGTCCTTGGGACCCTGACAGGCGCCGGCGATGAACAGGCCTTCGGTCATGGTGGAAAGGGGGGCCAGCTTGGGGTGTCTCTCCATGAAAAACCCGTACTTGTCGGTGCTGAGGTTGAACAGGCGGGCCATCTCCTTGGCGTCCGCCCTGGGCTTCATGGCCGGGGAGAGGACCACCATATCGACCGGGATCCTGACGAAGCTGCCCGTGAGGGTGTCGTCCACCTCGACGATCAGTTTCCCCGCGAAATCGGGATTGTCCGATTGGTCCGTGACCCGCGCCGCCTTTCCCCGGATAAATTTTACATCCTCTTCCACAAGCCGGTTGTAGAACTCTTCATAGGCCTTTCCGGGCGCCCTCATGTCGATGTAGAGCTGGTAGACATCCCCATGGGTTTTTTCCTTGAGGAGATGGGCGAATTTCAGCGAATACATGCAACAGACCCGGCTGCAGTATTCGTAATGGTTCTTGTCGCGGCTCCCGATGCAATGAAGGATGGCGATGCTCTGCGGCTCCTTCCCGTCCCGCATGACGACCTTGCCGCCCGTGGGACCGGCCGCGTTGAACAGTCTTTCGACCTCCAGCGCGTGATAGACGCCGGGCAGGCGTCCGTAGCCGTACTGGAGGAGCGGCTTTGTATCCATCAGATCGTAGCCGGTCGCCAGGATCACCGCCCCCACCTTGATCTCCCGGAACGTGTCCTCCTGCCCGAATGCAATGGCGCCCTGCGGACAGACCTTCTCGCAGAGCCGGCACTTCCCCGTCTTGAAGTAGACGCAGGCATCGCGGTCGATCACCGGCTTCTGCGGAACGGCCTGCGGAAACGGAATGTAAATAGCCTTTCGCTTCACCAGCCCTTCGTCCCACTCGGAAACGCCCTTCCCCGGGCACTTTTCCGTGCAGGCGAGGCAGGCGTTGCATTTATCGTGGTCCACATAACGGGCTTTCTGGCGGATCTTCACGTCAAAATTTCCGACAAAACCCTTCACCTCTTCGACCTCGCAGGAGGTCATCAGGTCGATCCGGGGATTCTGCAGGACCGCATCCATCTTTGGGGTCAGGATGCACGCCGAACAGTCCAGCGTGGGAAAGGTCTTGTCGAACTGCGCCATGTGGCCGCCGATTGTGGAATTCCGCTCGACGAGATAGACCTTTTTCCCCGTCTCCGCCAGCTCGAGGGCGGCCTGGATGCCCGCGATGCCCCCGCCGACCACCATCACATCCGGGTTGACGTCGATAAAACGGGCCGTCAGCGGCTGGAGAAGCCGCGCCCGGTAGACCGCGCCGTTGATCAGGGCTTTGGCCTTGGCGGTCGCCTCGTCCTCGTTCTCCGTCACCCAGGCGTCCTGCTCGCGGACATTGACGATGGAGAGCAGGTACTGGTTCAAACCGGCGTTCTCGATGACCTTGCGGAACGTCTTTTCATGCATCAGCGGTGAACAGGCCGCCACAATGACCCTGTCGAGATTGTGTTTCCGGATATCATTCTGGATCATCTCCTGCCCCGGCGTGGAGCACATGAACTTGTAGTCCGCCGCCACAACCACATCGGGCAATGTCCCGGCAAATTCGGCCAGTTCGCTGACCCGAACCGTTTTGGCAATGTTCAAACCACAGTGACAGACAAAAACACCGATCCTGCTCATAAAGACTCCTTTGATCCCTCAGGGCTTCGGCTCCGATTCACCCCGGTCCCCCTTGAATCCGCCCGCCTTCATTCCCCAAGGCTCTCGCGGACAAGCTCCGTCACATCCTTGACCTTGATCCGGTCGTCTGCATTCAGGGTGCGAACGCTGTCTTCCAGCATCGCGATGCAGTATGGACAGGAGGTGGCCAGCACGGTCGCCCCCGTGCCGAGGGCTTCCTCGACCCGGAGATCGCTCAGACGCTCCCCTTTGGCCCTTTCCATCCAGAGTCCTCCGCCGCCGCCGCCGCAGCACAGGCTCTGCTCGCGGTTCCGCTCCATCTCGACCAGTTCGACGCCCGGAAGGGCCTTCAGGACCTCCCGCGGGGCATCGTAGATGCCGCTGTGTCTTCCCAGGTAACAGGGGTCATGGTAGGTGACCCTGATCCCTCCGAGGTCTTTGCTCGGGTTGATCTTTCCGGACCGGATGAGGTCGGTCAGCAGTTCGCTGAAATGGATCACCTTCCAATCGACCCCGTACTCCTGCCGGAAGGTGGTCAGACAATGCGGGGAAATGGTCAGAATCTTGCCGGTGCTGTTTTGAAGAATGCCCCGATTGTTCTGTTTTAAACGCTCGAAGAGGTCGAAATCGCCGACTTTCCTGACGCTTTCCCCGCAACACTGGGCATCCGTCCCGGGAAGTCCCCAGCTCAAACCCGACTTCTCGAGGATCTCCGCTGAAGCCTTGGCCACGAGGGTGTTCCTCGGATCATAGCAGACGGTACAGCAGGTCCAGTAGAGATACTCCATCCCCTCGGCATACAGAGGGTATCGATCCTTCCCCCAGTCATTGCGCTTTTCGGCGTCGCCCGACCAGGGATTCCCTCTGGCCGAGAGGCTGCCCACGAACGATCGCAGGCTCATGGGAAGCATCCCGCCTCCTGCATACATGTTCCGGATGGCCTTGACCAGGTCGATGATCTCCACCCCTCGAGGACACCGGTCCACGCAGAACTTGCAGGTGGTGCAACCCCACATGAGCTCTTCGATCCCGTCAAATCCGAACTGGCTCAGCCGGATGAGCCTGCGGATGCTGAAATCCGTGATCGGGCTCCACGGGCACGTCCCTGTGCAGGTCCCGCACTGGTAACACTTTTTGAACGCCTCGCCGCCGGCATCCGCAATCGCCTGCGACATCTCGAGGTACGGTGAAATGGCCTTGGTCATGATCTTTGATTCTCCTGTTGTTCAGACCGCGGCTGTGTTCAATGGCCTTGGTCATGATCTTTGATTCTCCTGTTGTTCAGACCGCGGCTGTGTTCCGAACAGCCCATTGACCCTTTTGGGGAGGATGCTTTCCATATCCGCAACGTTTCCAATTACTTACATCATCTATGCTCAAAAGGCCCCCGATTCATACATGATCGATCCCGGATTGTCAAGAATCGGGACTCGTCAACCATTCACAAATAGGATTTCGAAATTGCGCAGACGCATCATGATTTCCGAGACCCCGGATCCGGTCATGCAAGCGACAGGCGATTCCGGGGTATTTCGGCGGTGTCTCCTGATGCCCTGGCGGAAATGCCGTGGGAAAAATCAGGAACCCATCTATCCCGGTCATTCGACCGCTTCGAGGATTTTCCGCCAGAGAAGCCCCCTTCCCGCGCCTGTTTTTACCGAAAAGGGGATCGGCGGCTCGGCCGGCGGAGCGCCTATTTTTCCCGTGATCAGCCGACTTCTATCGGCGAGAACATTCCGCGACACCTTGTCGATCTTTGTCAGGACCACCAGACGGGGAAGACGGTAAAATTGCAGCCAGTCCATCAACTGGCGATCCTCTGCCGACGGTTCCCTCCGGACATCCAGAATCAGGACGACGAGCCTGAGGGTCTGCCTTCCGCGGAGATAGGTTTCAACCATCGGCCCCCATTGTTTCCGGAGGGTCTCGGGAACCTTCGCATAGCCGTATCCGGGAAGATCGACAAAGGTCAGCCGGCCGTTGACACAAAAGAAATTGATCTCCTGCGTTCGACCCGGGGAGTTGCTGGTCCGGGCCAGCTTTTTTCGGTTCATGAGGGCGTTGATCAGCGAGGATTTCCCCACGTTGGACCGTCCGGCAAAGGCAATCTCAGGCAGAACCGCCGGCGGATAGTGGACGGGTTCCGTCGCGGAAAGGACAAACTCGGCGGATCGAATTTTCATGGCCTTATGCTTTGATCCATGATCGGAAAAGTTCGGGTTCACCCCTCCTTTTCATAGACAATCCCGTACTTCTCCAATTTGCGCTCGAATGTGGGGCGGGAGATGCCGAGAATTTCACAGATCTCGCCCTTGTTCTTCCCGCTTTCGCGAATCACCTTGCGGATGTACTGTTCCTCGATGTCGTCCAGCGTCGGGAGTTTGCCGTCCCCGCCCCGCGCCGGAGGCATTTCCTCCGGCACCGCTTCCGGCAAAGACTCCTCCGCCAGTTCGGGAAAATCGCCACGGACCAGAATCTGCCCTTTGGCCACCACTGCGGCCCGGACGAGGAGATTTTCCAGCTCCCGGACATTGCCCGGCCAGCGGTATTTCAAAAAAATCCCCATCATCTCGTCGGAAACCCCCACGATCCGTTTGTGCAGGTCGATATTGATCTTGGCCAGCAGGTACTGAACCAAATCCGGGATGTCTTCCGGGCGCTCCCGCAGCGGCGGAAGGGTAATGGCCACGATGTTGAGACGGTAAAAGAGGTCGTCCCGGAATTTACCCTCGCGGACCATTGTCCTGAGATCCTTGTTCGTGGCGGCGATGATCCGCGCATGGACCCGGACCCGATCCTTGCCGCCCACCCGCTCGAACTCCATCTCCTGGAGGACCCTCAGCAGTTTCGCCTGCAGGTTCAGAGACATTTCACTGATCTCGTCCAGAAACACCGTGCCGTAGCGCGCCAGTTCGAACTTTCCCAATTTCCGCGCGATTGCGCCGGTAAAGGAACCCTTTTCGTGGCCGAACAGTTCGGACTCCAGCAGCGTCTCGACAATCGCCGAACAGTTCACCGCAATGTAGGGCTCATCGCGAGCCGTATTGTGGTGAATCACCTTGGCGATCAGCTCCTTCCCGGTGCCGCTCTCTCCCTGGATCAGGATCGTCGTGCGGTTCTGCGAGACGACGCCGATCGTTTTGAAGATCTCGCGCATCTCTTTCCCGGTCCCGATGATGTCCCCCACCTTGAAGTGGCGGGACGGTTCCATCAGCAGGCCATCGATCTTTTGTTCCATTTCGCGGGTTTTCAGCGCCTTTTTTATGGCCATGTCCAGCTCGTCGACGTTCACCGGTTTGTGGATGTAGTCGAAAGCCCCGCCCTTCATGGCGCTGATCGTCGAATCCATATCATGATGGGCGGTAATCATGATCACCTTGACGTTCTCTTCGTCCTCGCGCAGATCCTCCAGAACGGTGAATCCGTCCACATCGGGAAGCCGGATGTCGAGGATCACCACATCCGGCGACGTTTCGACAAATCGGTTGAGCCCCTCGGTGCCGGTCGCGGCGGTCACCACCTCATAGCCCTCTTCGGTGAGATACAGTTCAAGCGTCTCGCGGATGGAACGGTCGTCATCGATCACGAGAATTTTCGACATCAGTTTCCACCTCGGTCCCGCTCGACCCCCCGGGCGTCCATCACGGGGCCGACCGGATTTTCTGTTTGGACGGGGAAACGGATCTTCACACGCGTCCCCTCTCCTGCGGTGCTGAAGATATCCACGATTCCCTGATGCAGGTCAACAATCTTTTTCACCTGCGTCAATCCGAGCCCGGTCCCGAAACGCTTCCGGGTGAAAAAGGGGTTGAAGAGATGCCGCATATCCTTTTCTTCAATGCCGCAACCGTTGTCGACAATTTCGACATCCACCCCGGGTCCCCCCACGCCGGTCGGTTGGATGGAAACCGTTAAAATGCCCTCTTCGTTCATCGCGTCGATCGCGTTGAGGATCAGGTTCAGCAGGGCCTGTTCCAGCATGGCGGCATCCAGCGGGAGGAGCGGAACGGAATCCGAAAAAAGGGTCTGCACCCGGATCCTTTTTTCCAAGATTCCCTTTTCCGCCATCGCCAGGGCATTTCCGATCACCTTCCGGATGTCGGTCGGTTCTTTTCGCGGCGGCGCGGGCCGGGCAAAGATCAAAACATCATTGACGAGCTTCTCCAGATGCTCCACCTCCCGCAGTGCAATCTCGAAGCGCTTGAGGTCGTTTCCGATGGGATGGAGCCGTTTTTCCAGAATTTGAAGGCTCATTTTGATCGACGACAGGGGATTCCGGACCTCATGCGCGATCCCGGCCGAAAGTTCTCCGACCGCCGCCAGCTTCTGACTTTCATAGAACCGCTCCTCAAGACTCTTTAGATCGGTGATGTCCCGCTGGACTACGACATAGCGTTCGCTCCCCCGGACCGGTCCCATCGTAATCAGAAAAACCCTCTTCGGCCCGCCTTTGGACCGGATCTCCATTTCGAAGGGTCGGAAAATACCCCGCCGGGCATCCTCCCATCGGTCCTGCATCGATTCCCGGAGCTCCGGAGGGACAAACTCCAGAAAATGCCTTCCCTTCGTCTGCTGCGAGATCATCTCAATCCCCTCCTTGACGTTTCGGCTCATGTAATGGATCGTGCCGTCGCTGCCCAGAACAAACAGGCGGTCGGGAAGACTTTCAACGATCGACTGGAGGTAGTTGTAAAGGGATTCAATCTCCTTCCTGAGGCGGATGTTCTCCTGCAGCTCATTCTGCAGGGATTCGGCATACTCTCTGAGTTCGGTGGCCATCTGCTCTTCCTTGGATACATCCTGAATCGTCTCGATGGCTGCGATGATCCCCCGCTTTTCATCATAGATGGGGGCCGCCAAAAAATAGAGATCCCTGTCCTTCCCGCCGAGGTTCCGGAAAAAGTCTCTGGCCTCATACGCGGCCTCCACGGTGGGGGACTTCTGGACCTTTTTGGTCCCGTAATGTTTTTCAATGCTCTCGAAATCCCGCTCAAGGATCAGGTCGGCGATCACCGGCCTTTTTTCATTGTAAAAGGGTCGATACTGATTTTCGGTCCCGATCATCTCTGCAGCTGTAAAACCGGTCAATTCCGTACAGGCTCGGTTCCAGAGGATGATTTTATGATCACGATCCAGGACAAAAGTCGGGATGGGCGAGCCTTCGATGATTCCCTCGATCGTTCTTTTCTCCCGGATCAGTTTCTCCTGCCAAGACTCCCGTTCACGCAGCCTCTTCTGCGCCTCCCGGTCATACATCCGTCTCCACCCGGCATAAATCATGGCGGCTGCAGCGATGATCACGGCCAGAATCAGCCCGGCTGCGCCGATCATGATATTCAGGAAGGTTTTCCGGACCAGGGATGTGGCATTGTCATAAGGGGTCACAACCGCCACGGAACCGAAATCGGACGGAAGACGGAGCGGCGCATACGCAACGATATGGCGCTGCAGCCGACCGTTCGTCCCATAGAGCGGGTATTCCCCAAAGCCGTCCCTTCCGCCGAGAAGGACCTCGCGAAGCTGCAAACGTTCCGTTCCCTCCGGCGCCAGGGATTCGACACCCTGTCCGGTCACAGAAGGGCGGGAATGGAACAGGATTTTTCCGTTCCCGTCCAGAAGACACGTCTGGCTTTTTTCCCGGGAAAACTGCAGGTATTCATCGCTGAATTGCGTTACCGGAAATGCAGCTATGGCCGCACCCCCGAATCCTCCGTCGTCGTGGATTCGCGGTAAATAATAGGCCATCTCTTGACCGCCTTCCCCTTCAGCGGCAGGCAGCAGGGCTTTTTTCGTTTTGCCTTGTCCGGTTTCCCGGATGCGAAGGAGAAGAGCCTTTTCCCAACGTTCCCCCTCTTTCGTCCGATGCCCGGATGGGGGATACCTCATCCGGATCGATCCCTTATGATCCATCACAGCGGCAAAAGAGACTTTGCCCCCCATGGCCTCATGGGCATTCCGGATCCATTTTTCGTTCCGCAGCCGATTGGGGGGCTCGTCCGACAACGTGAACAGGTATTTTTCGATCGAGGAGCACAGATTTTCGAGACGCGCAGCGGTGCCTTTGGCTATGGCCGCCTGCTGCAAACCATACTGCCCGACCATCTCCTTTTCCCGGGCATGACGAACGGTCAGCGCAAGAAGCAGGATTAAAACGACGACAACCAGGGTCGTTAAACCGACGGAGATCACGACTCGGGTTAATCGCCCTCTATTCCCTTCTTGCTTCAAAGCCATTGCCCTTCGCGGCCGCTTTCTACTCACCCCGATTCTTCAAAAATCGGTTCGCGGTCACCTGCCGCCTCTTTTTTTTCGCCGATGATCTCCGATGGAAAGCAGTACGAACACGAAAATCGCCGCTCCCAGAGATAGGATCAATTTGATGAAACCGCTTTCAATGCCCATCACCCGCCAACAGATGAGCCATACAACAAGATAGGTCGCTGCGGTCAACAGCTCAGGCATGACGGATCCTCTCCTCATCATTGCATCTTGGCCGTCCGGTCCACTCCCGGAAAGGATCGTCCTTAGGGGCACCCGTTCCAAGTCGTTTTCCGGCCAGATCCGCTTTGAACCGTTTTCATACTAACGACGCATCGGCAAATTATCAACACAAATTTGACGCCCGGGGCACGCCACCTTGTGGCGCACAGGTGCGCTCCCGCAGGGTGCAATTTCATCTTTCGTTCAAACTGCACATTTTGTTGAACGGAACGTTCAACAAAATTTTTTGGAAAGGTTGCTATCCTTAAAGAATAAGCCCTACGGACAATGGTTTGCGAAATTCTTCTCTCCATGGAGCGGATGGCACATCTGTTGCAGTTGCGTGGGTGGATCAATAAATCCTTTTCCCATAATCACCTTTATGATATGGGAAACCAATAAATTTACATACAGGAAAGGGGAACGAAAATGGTCCAGAAATTCGGAAAAGGTTTGATCACGCTGCTCTTCTCTTCGGTGGTTTTATGGCTCAGTTCACCGTTTGCATTCGCAGCGGAAGCCCTCCCTACAGGCGGCGAATCTTACACGAAAGTGCTGTTTGCCGTCGGGGCAATGATCGCAGCGGGATTCGCGATCGGGGTCGGGGCGGTCGGGGCCGGTCTGGGGATCGGAACCGCGGCCAGCGGCGCCTGTTCCGCCGTAGGTCGAAACCCCGGAGTTCAGGGGAAAATCATGATGACGATGCTTGTCGGCATGGCCATGGCGGAATCGATTGCGATTTACGCCCTGGTGGTATCGCTTGTTCTGCTCTTTGCCAACCCTTTCATGAAATATTTCCTGGCGGGTTAATGCGTCAGAAATCGCTATCCATTCAACCATGGTTAGGGGGAAAACGGCATGGCAGACACAAATAAAAGTAAACAGTTCTTCACCGTCGCAAGGGTCTTCTTCCTGCTGATCGTCATCCCGTTGTCGCTGATGGCCATCCTGATCGCCAATGGAATATTCAAGCTTGGGGTTACGATCAAGGAAGGCGCGGTCAATGTTCTTGATCAGAAATCTCAACAGGAGATCAAGATGCGCGCCGTCAACACAGCGGACGAAGTCGCCGGGTTCCTCAACGAGCGGAGAAAGGATCTGCTGGTCGCAACCATCATACCGAACACCGAAGCCGCGTTCAAGCAGTTCGTCCGGGAGAACCAGAAACCGCTGTGGGTCCGGGAAGACGGCAAGGTCCACCAGATTCTCTCCTATCTCTACACGGAGATGGGATTGACGGATCAAAGCGGAAACGAGCTGATCCGGATCGTGAACGGCGAAGCGATCGCCAAGGAAAAGCTCATCAACGTGGGAAAGCCGGCAAACACGATTGACAAAACGGAAAATTATTTCGTTCGCGCCAAGGCGTTGAAACGCGGTGAGGTTTATGTCTCTCATGTCCACGGCTGGTATGTCAATCGGACCGATTTTGAGAAAGGCAAACGTTTTAAAGGTTATATCCGCTTTGCCACGCCCGTCTTCGACCAGCAGGGCTTTTCCGGGGTTCTGACCCTCGCTTTGGATTACCGCCACCTTGCCGCATTCACGGACCATCTCGTCCCCACCCAGACGGGTCATGTTTTCGAGGCGGAAGTCGGCACCCCCACGGGAAATTATGCCTATATGGTCGACAACCGGGGCCTGGTCATCTCCCACCCCTATGACTACCACATCGCGGGATTAAACCCCGACGGAACACCGGTGGCCGCGCTGACGGAAAAGAATTCGGCGGAGATGTCCCCGAAGGGCATGGCCGTCCTGGACTTCAATCTCCTCGGCTTCCTGGATCCCAATCTGCCGAAGGTCCATCAGGACGCTGTGTTGGGGAAATCGGGTTTGCAGATCTACAAATTCGCGGGCCATACAAAGCTTGTGGCCTATGCGCCGATCAAGTTCTATTCCCGGGATTATCCCGCGCCGGTCGGCTTCGGATGGATCGGCATGGGACTCGATGTGGAGAAATACAACGAACTGGCCGTCCAAACATCCCGGAAAATCGAGAAGGAAGCCCAATCCTGGACAACAACGATCATTGTGATCCTGGTCCTGTCCGTTATTCTTCTCTTCCTCATCCTGGCGCTGCTGGCCAGAGGGGTCAGCCGCTCGATCGCGTCTGATGTCCCGGTCGAAGCGCAGGAGGCGGGAAAATCCTATGACGACGACGATGAGGAAGATGATCGGTGAGGGTAGAAAGAAATTCCCCGAAAAAAGGACGCTTTTTTCGGGGAATTTTTCATGAAGAGGTGCCCGAGCGGATCGTAAGCCGAATTCTGTTCCGTTTTCCGGTCACCCTGAAAACGGCGATGATCATTCCTCTACGACGGCCGTTGCCGGCCGCCTTGAGCGACACAACCCGAGAACATTGGAGCGGGCAGCCCCGTTCTCCTATTCGGTCTTGCTCCGGATGGGGTTTGCCAAGCTTTCCCGGTCACCCGGGAAACTGGTGAGCTCTTACCTCGCCTTTTCACCCTTACCTCTCCCGATCGGAAGGGGCGGTATTTTTTCTGTGGCACTTTCCTTAGGGTTACCCCCAGTCGCCGTTAGCGACCATCCTGCCCTGCGGAGTTCGGACTTTCCTCCGATCCGTCATCGCGGACCGGCGATCATCTGATCCGCTCCGACACCCCTTTTCAATGAACACGGCCTTCGCAAATGCCTCCCGGGCCCCATCGTTCATGCCCCGGAAGACCTCGCTGTTCTGCAATCCTCGGCGTTCCGGTTTTCCCAGTACATGATCCGATTGCAGTGCGGACAGGTGAGCGGCGCGGTGGTTTTCTGCAGATCGTTGTACATTTGAGGAGGAATATTCATATGACACCCGCTGCAGACCTCCTTCCAGACCGCAACCACGGCCAATCCGCGCCCGATGACCTTGATTTTCTCGTATTTTCGGAGAACGTCCGCAGAGATCTCCTTTCGGATCTCCGCGCTTTTCCGATCGCATTCCGCCAACTCGGCATTCAGGGAATCCAGTTCTTCTTCCAGTTTCCGCCTTTTTTCTTCATAGGATCGGCTCCGATCTTTCAGTTCCCGTTCCCGGATCTTCAAAGCGGCTTCGTGACGATCCAACTCGTCGAGAAGAGAGATGACTTCGTCCTCCAGTCGACTGTTCTTTCCTTCAAAGACCTCGATCTCCTTGAGCATCGACTGGTACTCCTTGTTCGTCTTGACCTCAAAGAGCCTCTCCCTTGTCCTTTTCAGGCTTTCCTGCCCCGCCTGTAACTGGGCATCTTTCTCTTTTCTGAGTTTTCGTAAACCATCCACCTGAACCCGCTGCTCCTCCACGGCATCGCAGGCGGCCTTGTTTTCCTGCTCCAGCTCGCCGATGCGGATTGGGATGGTTTTCTTTTTTGTCTGGATTCCATCCGCCGCAGACTCCATCCTCTGCAGTTCGATCAGGCTCACCAATGGCTCTTTCAACCACATCCCCCTTTCTATTGAAAAATCGGGCGGGCATCCTCATGCAAAAAAAAATGCACCAGTCAAGGGTGCATTTTCAGGAAGCCGGTATCGTTCCCCGCTTCATCTGTTCTTTCCTTTGAAATGAGATTGCGCGTCTCACGTTCCCCCTGTTTCCCTACCGCTCGTCTTTGGTGGGCCCACCTGGGTTCGAACCAGGGACCGACCGGTTATGAGCCGGTGGCTCTACCAATTGAGCTATGGGCCCCTTCATTTCTTGATCCATGAAGATCGATCTGCGGGGCACTTTTAATACCCATCCCGGTTCTTGTCAATCATTTATTTGGCAGCCGGAATCAGAGGGTGTCTCCTGGACGAATTCCGCAATTTGCGGACGGCAGCGCCCGGTTCGATCGGTTTGGTCTTCTCCCGGGTCATATCTGCGGCCTCCGGCGGTTCTTCTCCCGAATGATAATCCCCCCGTTCGCTAATTCCGAATCGCATCCGAAGAACCTTCTCTTCGCGGGGCGTCAGTGTCGACAGGATCTTCCGCGTCTGTTCCGCCAGATCCATGCTGATCGTCGCTTCCGAAGGCGACATGATCTTTTTGTCCTCAATGAAATCGCCGAGATGGCTATCCTCTTCCTCCCCGATCGGGGTCTCCAGCGAAATGGGCTCCTTGGCGATTTTGAGGACCTTCCGGACTTTTTCCAGCGGATACTCCATCTTGTTTGCGATCTCCTCCGGATTGGGCTCCCTCCCCAGTTCCTGAACGAGATAACGCGAGGTTCGGATCAGTTTGTTGATCGTTTCGATCATATGCACCGGAATTCGGATGGTCCTGGCCTGATCGGCAATCGCACGCGTGATCGCCTGCCGGATCCACCAGGTGGCATAGGTCGAAAATTTATAGCCGCGCTGGTACTCAAACTTGTCGACTGCCTTCATCAGCCCGATATTGCCCTCCTGGATCAGATCCAGGAACTGAAGACCCCGATTGGTATATTTTTTCGCGATGCTGACGACCAGTCTCAGGTTTGCCTCCACCAGCTTCCTTTTCGCGATTTCCGCCTTCCTCTCTCCCGTTTCGATCACCACCATGGTCCTCCTCAGCACCGTAACGGGGAGTCCGGTCTCCTGGGTGATCTTTCTGAATTTTCGGTTGGCTCCCCGAATGATCTGTTCGCAAAAGCGCAACTTGTCCACGGAGACCCCCGCTTTTTTCGCCGCCTGCTCTCCTCTTTTGGCGGATTTCCTCAGTGTGGCAAAGATCTCTTCCATCTGTGTCTGGGATAGACCGGTGTCCCTCTTGCATCGGCGGACCGCCTCTTCCACCTGTTCCACCTGCTGGACCAGGACACGGAGGTTGGCGACCATCCGATCAATCTGCCGCTTGCTGAACCGGACCTGCCGGCAGAGCTTCACGACAGTCCGGAGGTTCTTGTCCAGCTCCGATTTCAATGCCTCCCTCTCTTTGGCATGGATTCCCTTTGCTCCGAGCTTCTTCCGGATCAGATCGTTTTTTCGCTCAAGGCGCGTCACCTTGTCGAGCAGCTTCATGACCCTTTCCCGATGCATGTCTTCTTCGATGCCGCCGTCTTCATCTTCCAGGTTATCCACGATGCTCTTGACGCGGATCGCCCCGCTTTTCAACTGGGCGCCGATATTGACCACTTCCTTCAGGGACGTCTTCACCTTGAAGACGGCCTCCATGCTCTCCTTGGCGCCCTCCTCGATCACCTTGGCAATTTCAACCTCGCCTTCCCGGCTCAGCAACGAAACCAGCCCCATCTCACGCAGATACATTTTTACCGGATCTCCGGTCCTGCCGATTGCCGGCAACAGGCCGATGATGTCTTCCCGTTTGCTTTCCACCCTCTCATCCGCCGGCTTTTTGACAACCAGCTTCTCCCCTTTGTCCGAGTCGATGATATCGATATTCTTCTCGCCAAAGAGCATGATGATATCATCAATCTGATCGGAGGAAATCACATCGGAGGGGAGCAGATCATTGACATCGTCGTAGGTCAGAAATCCCTTCTCCTCCCCCAGTGTGATCAACTTCTTGAATTCATCCGACTCAATCTCTTTTGCCATATCGGTTTCTCCCGCCATCTCGTCCCAGAATTTCTCAGCCTCTCTTTTCAGCCCGATCCATGCCTCTTAGAATATCGTACCCGCGCAGATCAAGCCAACCCCTTCTCCTCTCGGTGGAGCCGATCCTTTTCCCGCAGGAGTTCCTCACACAGCATGCGGTTCCCGGCTTCCTCGGCCTTGACGATTTTTTCTTTCAAGATCCGGTGACGTTCCTGATACCATTTCCGCCGGATTTTGCGGATGGTATCGGCAAGCAGACGGTCCATCCATTCGGACCGATAGGGGCTCTCTCTCATCAAAAGATCAAGGAGCCTCGTCCTCACCGGCCCTTCCGCCAGGTTGTTCAGCAGCGGAAACGGTTCCGGTGAGGTTCCACCCCTTTTCTGAAAGGCCGTCACCAATCCTTCACCCAGGGTTTTCAGTTCGTCCGTCGTAAAACAGGACAGCACGTCCGACGACGCAACGGCCGGAATCCGGTCCGGACATTCGATCATCATGTGGATCAGACTGATTTCCAGGGAATCCGGTTCCGGAACGTTTCGTTTTTTTGACGGGGCGGCGGACGGCGTCGGATGGGTCAGAACCCGCAAGACCTCCGACTTCAGGACATCCTGATCGACGTTCAGCGCTTCGGAGATTTTTTTGATGAACAGGTTCCGTTCGACCACATCCGCAATATGAGACAGAAAGACCACCGCCTCCCGCAATTTGTCCCGTTCCTGCTCCAGAGTGCCCTTCGCGCCCAGGATCTCCTCGATGTAATAATCGGCGATCGGTACGGAACCGGCAACCAGCGCCTCCATTTCCTTTCGCCCGCGCGTTCGGACGAAGTCGTCCGGGTCGCGGCCGTCGGGAAGGATCACCGCCCGGGCGTGAACATTCCCTGCCAGAAAAAGTTCCAGGCTCCTCGCCATCGCCTTCCGGCCGGCTTCATCCGGATCGAAAACCGCCACAACACGGGGTGCGTAACGTCGGAGCAAATCGACCTGGGAGCGTGTCAGCGCCGTCCCGAGCGTGGCCACCACGTTCCGGATGCCCGCACCCCAGAGGGAAATCAGGTCGAAATACCCTTCGACCAGCAGTGCAAAACCAGTCTGCCGGATCACCTCGCGTGTCCGGGAAAGCCCGTACAGGTTGTTCCCTTTCGTATAAATGACCGATTCGGGAGAATTCATGTATTTCGGTTCGCCATTCCCCATGATCCGGCCGCCGAAGGCGATCACATGACCGTCGGCGCCTTCGATGGGGATCATCAATCGCCCGCGGAATCGGTCATAAAAACCCTTTCCAGAACCGCGGGCAACCGCGAGGCCGGCCTGTTCGACGAGCTTTGCCGGAATCCCTTTGCGATCCAAAAAAACGAGGAGATGGTCCCAGCCGTCCGGTGAAAAACCGATCCGGAACGTGCCGACCGACTCCGCCTCCACTCCTCTCTTTCGGAGATACTCCCGGGCCTTCTCCCCCGCCGGAGACTGCAACGCTTTTTCAAAATAACCCGCCGCCAGTTCGTTGACCCGGCGGATCTGTTCACCCAGCGTCTCCCGTTCCCGTTCCGCGCGGCTCATCGCCCGCTCGGGAATGACCACCCCCGCCTTTCCTGCCAGATGGCGGATCGCCTCAGGAAAGGTCAGATGGTTCAGCTGCATCAGAAAGGAAACGACATTCCCCCCCTCGCCGCAGCCGAAACAGTAGAACATCTGTTTGTCCGGGCTGACCGTAAAGGAGGGGGTTTTCTCGCGATGAAAGGGGCAGAGGCCGAGGTAGTTCCTTCCCGCTTTCTTCAGGGTCACATATTCCCCGATCAAGGAAACGATATCGATTCGCCTCCGGACCTCCTCGATCTTTTCCTCGGGAATAGAACCCTTCAAAGGACAACCCTCTACGCGGACAACGCCCGTTTGACCTTTTCGCCGACCTCCTTGCCGTCGGCCTTGCCGGCCACTTTCGGCATCAGAACCTTCATCACCTTTCCGATGTCCCGAACACCGGCGGCGCCCGTCTCCCGAATCGCCTCTGCAATCATTGCATCGAGCACATCCTCCGACATCTGTTCCGGCAAAAACTCCCGGATCACTTTGAGTTCCGCTTCCTCTTTTTCTACGAGATCGACCCGACCGCCTTTCCCAAACTGTTCGATCGAATCCTTCCGCTGTTTGACCATGGAAGAGAGAAGCTGGAGAAATTCGGCTTCATTCAGTTCGCGCTTCAGATCGATTTCGCGGTTGTGCAGACCATTTTTCAGCATTCGCAGTGTCGACAGGCGGATCTTGTCCGCCGCCTTGGCTGCCAGGATCAGCTCCTGTTCCATCCTGTCTTTATATTTCATCACTCGAGGGTCTCCTTTTCCTGAATAACATAGGGCATCTTCTTTTTTTGTCAATGACCCGAAACTTTCAGCTGAGGCTGTCCGACAGTTTCCGGCCGCCCAACAGATGCATGTGAAGGTGGGGAACAACCTGCCCTCCTTCCTCGTTGCAGTTGATCACGACCCGGAATCCTCTCCGGTCGATCCCTTTTAAACGGGCAACCGCCTGCGCGGCGGTCATCATGGCCCTCAGATCCGACATTTCACCGGCTTCCGCGTCCATCAGTGTGGCGATATGCGTCCTGGGGATGATCACGATATGGACCGGGGCCAAAGGCTGGATGTCCTCAAATGCCAACACCTTTTCGTTTTCATACACCTTCCGGCAAGGAACCTTCCCTGCGGCGATTTTGCAGAATATGCACTCTTCCATCGTTACCTCCCTATATTGCGGATGAAACAGGCCCGTGCCGGTGCTATCTCTTGCAGGCCTTGTCCCTTGCACATTCGATCGCCGCCGCGAGGGACAAGGCACCCGTGTAGAGGGCCTTTCCGGCAATGGCGCCGACAATGCCCCGCCTCTCCAGCGGCACCAGCTTCTCGATATCCCGAATCCCGGACACCCCCCCCGAGGCGATCACCGGGATGCCCGCCGCTTCGGCCAGTTCAGCCGTGGCCTCGGTGTTGACGCCCGTTTCCATGCCGTCCCGGGTGATATCCGTATAGACCAGTGCGGCGGGGTTGTCTTCCTTAAACCGGAGCGCCAGCTCCACTGCGGTCACTTCGGTTCTTTCCGTCCACCCCCGGACGGCCACGCGGCCTCCGTCTGCGTCAATTCCCAGAATCACCTGTTTCGGAAACCTTCGGCAGGTCTCACGAACGAACGACGGATCCATGAAAGCAGAGGTCCCCAGGATCACCCACTTGACGCCTGTGCGAAGATAGGCTTCCACGGTCTTCATGGTCCGGATGCCGCCTCCCACCTGAATCGGCAGTCCCGTTTCCGCAACCATCTCGCGAATCACCATTTCATGGCGGGGAACCCCCTCCAAGGATCCGTCCAGATCCACCACATGCAGCCGTTCGGCACCCTGCTGTTTCCAAAGCCGCGCCACGGCCACAGGATTGTCCGAGTAGACGGTTTCCCGGTTGAAATCCCCCTGGAGGAGACGCACACAACGGCCCCCTCTCAAATCGATCGCGGGAATGACGAGCATGGAAGGCCCCTTAAAAAAAACAAAAGGATCTGCACCTCAAGGGAAATTCCGTTCCGGGCCGGGGCTCCGGGATTTGCAGCCTGCGACCTCCGACCATCGGGAGACGGTTCCCGGAAGGGCGCTTTGTTTTCCTGGGAGCCCGGATTCGACGGCCGAGTATCCGCAAAGATGGATGTCGAAAAACGTCCAAACTGTTCCGCTCTTTCCAGCGAAGCGAGGAGGATCAAGAACGGCAAGACCCCAGCCCATGCAGACAGAGGCCATGATTTTCAGAGGTCTCGGAATACTCAGGGCAGACCGGGGAAGGTCTCCAGGATTTTTTCCACCCCTTCTTCGGCAAGCTCATTTGCCGTAACCCACCTTGCCTTCTCCCGATAGAAAGAGGCGATCTGCAGGATATCCTCCATCAGCGAACTCTGCGTCCGGTCGAAAGCACCTCTCCAGACCAGAACCCCATCCTCAACCCGGAGCAGGTGGATCTCCAGCGCAACGGAGGCCGGTTGCTCGACGGCGAAAGCCTCCCCCCTTCTCTCCCGAAAACGGTAGAGATGCCCCACCACGATGGCCTCCGCCCCCAATTCTTTTCCCAAATTGCACAGAACCTGACGCAGCGGTGCCTTAAGGGACTCGGCCGAAATGCGCTTGTACATCCCGGTTACGCGATCCCCCGACACGACGGCGAAGTTCGGCTTTCTTTTTTCCAGTTGCTCCAGAAAGTGCCGCTCCACCATGGCCTCGGGATTCCCGTCGGTTTTCAAGGCATTGAAAATCACGCCGCAGAGCGGACAGCGCACGGGGCCGCCGTGCGGTTCTTCGGGGATCACCTGCTGAAAGGGAAGCACGGCGATCCGGTCAAACACGACCCTCCCCTGCGGACCCGCAACCCCTTCATCCTGACGATGGTGACAGGCAAAAAGCATCAGGGAAAAAACGATCATCGGCAGGATACGGAAAAATCTTGGGAAGCAGAATGATTTTCGAATGATTTCACCCCCTAACCTCGGCGAGGCGCCCTCTTTCATGCCCGGGATTCCGGAACCCGGCGACTCCTTCGGATCCTGTTATCAACCCTACAGGCAACCTTTGGTGGACGGAACCCCTTCGGTCCTATCGTCGATCGCGATCGCCTCACGAAAAGCGCGTGCAAAGGCCTTGAAGATTGCCTCGGCCATATGATGACCGTTTGTACCATAGATGAGATTGACATGCAATGTGATTCCACTATGGTCGCAGAATGACTTGAAAAATTCCCGAAACAGATCCGGATCGAATTCCCCGATCCTCGCGTCGCCAAGTTTTGCCTCCCAGACCAGGCAGGGTCGGCCGGAAAGATCCATCGCGACACGGCAGAGGCTCTCGTCCATCGGTATCACCGCCGAACCGTACCGACAGATCCCCTTTTTTTCCCCCAGCGCCTTCCGGACGGCCTGGCCCAGGCAGATTCCCACATCCTCCACCAGGTGATGGTCGTCGACCGCGGTGTCCCCCCGGCCCTGCACATCCAGATCGATCAAGCCGTGCCGCGCAAAGAGGTTCAGCATGTGATCGAAAAACGGGATGGCCGTATCGATCCGGCCCTTCCCTTTCCCGTCCAGACCGACCGTCACGGAAATTTCCGTCTCCACGGTTTTTCTTCGGATGGTCGCCTCTCTCATGGCCCCGCCTCCTTTAGATGACCTTGTTCAGGGGGTACTCGATGATCCCTTCGGCGCCCGCCTCTTTCAACAGTGGAATCAGATCCCGCACAACGCTGCTGCTGACGATGGTTTCCACCGCCAGCCAGTCCTTCGAATGGAGATTGGAGATGGTCGGCGCCTTCAGCGAGGGCAGCAGGATCACGAGCCCGCCGAGATTCTCCCGTGAAACGTTCATCTTCAGCCCTACCTTGCCCATTGCCTGGAGCGAACCGTTGAGCAACAGACGGATCTGCTCGATTTTCTGTTTTTTCCAGGGATCCTCCCATGCCTCGCGATTCGCAATGAGCTGGGTGTTGGTTCTCAGCAGCTCGTGAATGATCTTGAGCTTGTTTGCCCGGATGGTGTTCCCCGTCTCCGTGACTTCGACGATCGCATCCACCAACCCCTCGACCACCTTGGCCTCGGTAGCCCCCCAGGAAAATTCGACCTGAACCCGGATCCTGCGTTCGGCAAAATACCGCTTCGTAAAGTTCACCAGCTCCGTCGACAACCGTTTCCCCTCCATGTCCTCGATCGAACGGATCGGCGAGTCTTCCCGGACGACAAGCACCCAGCGCGCCTGTCTCGCGGAGGTCTTGGAGTAGATCAGGTCCTGAACGGAAACGACATCCGATTCGTTTTCGATGATCCAGTCCTGGCCCGTCAAACCGAGATCGAGCGTGCCGTCCGCCACGTATCGGGACATCTCCTGGGCTCGGACCAGCAGGCAGGAAATCTCCTCATCGTCGATATCGGGGAAATAGCTCCTGCTGTCGTAGGTAATGCGCCATCCTGCCCGCTTGAAGAGATCCACCGTATTGGCCTCAAGGCTTCCCTTCGGGATCCCCAGTTTTATCTTCTTCATTGATACACATCCTTCGGATCAAAAATTGGTTTCCCGACGACAATAAAATCCCCACCGGCCCTTTTTCGATAGAAACAGGAGCGATGACCGGTATGGCAGGCGGCGCCGCCCAGTTGCTCGACCTTCAGAAGGACGGTATCCCGATCGCAATCCAGGCGGACCTCGCGGACGAGTTGCACATGGCCGGAGGTCTCCCCCTTCAGCCATAGGCAATTTCGGGAACGGCTCCAGAAATGCGCCTTCCCCGTTTCGAGGGTCTTTATCCAGGACTCCCGATTCATATAGGCCAGCATCAGGACCTCGCCCGATTCCTGTTCCTGGACCACGACCGGCACCAGCCCTTCCCCTTTTTCAAAATCCGGTTCAATCATGAATGTTCCCGTTACTGATTTATTTTCAATAGATATGCCTTGTTTTCCGAAAGGCAGCGCGATCATAATTTGAAAAAAACCATTAATCAAGCATTTTTATGGAATGCATTTCGGAACGGCCTTTTCCGGCATCACCGCATCCTACGGCGACGATTTTCATTTCCAAGGACTTTCGTCTTGCCATTCTCCCCCGGCGCATGATAAAATCAGTATGAATGGTTCGTTTCGTTGCAGTCGGATTCCTTTTGTCATTCCGCAGGGTCTTCGGCTTCGGATGGACCCGCGGAGCAGCCGGAAGATCAGGAGGTTACGACAATGGCCCTGCTCATCAGCGGCGTGGCGTCGATTGTTCTGGGCGTGATCTGTTTTTCCCAATGGTGGAGCGACTTTATCATTATCCTGAAGGGCGGGATTCCGATCATGCTGATCATGGGCGGCATCCTGGCCATCTACGTCGGCCTCGACGCCATCCAGGACAAGGCAAGAGAGGAACAGCACAAACAGGAAGAGAAGATGCACAAGACACAGGATGAGATCGAGCAGGTCAAGGCCCAGGCCGAACAATACCGGAAAGAAATTGAAAAACTGAAGGAACAAACGAAGCAAAATCAAACACAACAAAATAACCCTTGACAGGACGCTTGAAATCAAATAGAAAAAGGTCACTTTTTTCAGGGAAAGTATTGAAAATGCTTTTGCCGTTATCGGAACCCAGCCACATCATCGCGCGCATCAATACCTATAAGTATTGATGCCTGCTGACCGTCATACCGACGGTCCAGCAGGCCTTCCCGAGAAGATCAGCCGCTTTTCATCCCATACATTGCAGCACCAGCCGTTCCGATGGACAATCCTTCGGAAACGAGAAACATAAACCGACAGCACATCGGCTTCCGCCGCGCGGAGCCGGTGGCGAATCCCAGCAGATGAAAAAGGAGAATTTATGAAAAAAACATGGCTCACCATCATTGCGGCGGTTCTGGTGGCCGCCGTCGTTTGCGCCCCGACAGGCGGTCCTGAAGCGCAGGCCGCAACGATGCAACTCACCTACAGCGTCTTCTTCCCGTCAAGCCACGGCCAGACCAAGGCGGGAGAAGCCTGGGCGCGGGAAATCGAAAAAAGGACCAACGGGCAGATCAAGATCAACGTGCTGGCCGGCGGCGCACTGACCCCTGCGGATCAGTGCTTCGATGGGACCCTGAAGGGAATCTCCGACCTTGGCATGTCCTGCTTCGCATACACACGGGGGCGTTTCCCCATGATGGAGGTCTTGGATCTGCCCATGGGCTATCCCAACGGCCGGGTTGCGACAAGGGTTGCCAATGAGTTTTTTAAAAAGTTCCTGCCGAAGGAGCTTGAGGGGATCAAGCTGCTCTATGTCCACGCGCACGGGCCGGGGCTTCTCCATACAAAACAGCCGGTCACGTCGCTCGAACAGCTCAAGGGGATGAAAATCCGTTCCACAGGTTTGAGTGCAAAGGTAGCCGAGGCATTGGGCGCAGTTCCGGTGGCCATGCCGCAAGGGCAAACCTACGAAGCCCTTCAGAAGGGGGTTGTAGAAGGGACATTCGCACCGATTGAAACGCTGAAGGGCTGGAAGCAGGCAGAGGTGATCAAATCAACGACGGATTGCTCCGATGTCGGGTACACAACGGCGATGTTTGTCGTGATGAACCTGAAGAAATGGAACAGTCTTCCCGCCAATGTACGGAAGGTTATGGAAGAGGTCAGCGCACAGTGGATCGATGTCCATGGAAAGGCCTGGGATCAGATCGACCAAGAGGGGCGCGAATATACTCTCAGCTTGGGGAACAAAATCGTTCCGCTGTCCGAGTCGGAAAACAGCCGATGGAAGAATGCGATTCGGCCGATCATCGACAACTACATCAGGGAGGTTTCCGCCAAAGGGCTCCCCGCCGAAAAAGCGGTGAAAGAAGTGGAGAACCTGATCGCACAGTACCGAAAGACCTACAAATAGGCGAAAGACACGATGACCCGCATTCATCGAGAAATCGGCCGGATCAGCATCCTGTTTAATGCACTGGCCTGCGTCGCGGTTTTGATCATGATGCTGCTGACCTGTGCCGATGTTGTTTTGAGGCTCATGCGTCATCCGATCCCGGGAACCTATGAACTCATCAGTTTCCTGGGAACCGTGATTGTCTCCTTTGCTCTGGCGCTGACCTCTCTTGAAAAGGGACACATTGCCGTCGACATTGTCGTGAAGAAGCTGCCCCCGCGCTTTCAGGCAGGCGTTGATGCCGTCGCCTGCCTGATCGGCGCCTCCCTTTTCGGCTTGATCTGCTGGCAGAGCTTGCTTTATGCCGCCGACATGCGGCAGAGCGGAGAGGTTTCCGTCACACTGACCATGCCGATTTACCCTTTCATCTACGGGGTCGCTGCCGGAAGCGCACTGCTGGTTCTGGTCCTCTTGTCCGAGGGTCTGCGGGCCGCCGGACGGACGGTGAAGCGATGACGCCCATCACCTCAGGCCTGATCGGCTTCGTCCTTCTCATCGTTCTGATGTTTGCCCGGATTCCCGTGGGATTCGTCATGGCCCTCGTCGGTTTCCTCGGATTCGGCCTTTTGACTTCCTGGGGCGCCTCCCTGAACCTGATCGCACGGGATTTCTTTTCGGTGTTCAGCTCTTACAACCTGACGGTCATCCCGCTGTTCGTTTTGATGGGACAGGTTGCCTTCCATGCGGGGATCAGCGGCCGTCTCTTCCATGCGGCTCACAAGTTTCTCGGGCATCTCCCCGGGGGGCTGGCTGTCGCCACGATCGGAGCCTGCGCCGGGTTTTCGGCGATCTGCGGATCGACCAGCGCCACGGCGGCAACGATGGCCTCCGTCGCACTGCCGGAGATGAAAAAATACCGGTATGATCCCGCGCTGGCCACGGGGGTTGTCGCCGCCGGAGGCAGTCTGGGAATCCTGATCCCGCCGAGCACGATCTTCATTATCTACGGGATCATGACGGAACAGTCCATCGGCAAGCTCTTCATGGCCGGCGTGCTGCCGGGCATTCTGCTCACTGTGTTTTTCATCCTGTCCATTTTAATCTGGACCCGTTTCAATCCCGATCTGTGCATCGCGGCGCCCAAAGCGTCTTTGCAGGAAAGAATCGCGTCGCTGTCCGGCCTAATCGAAACTTTCTTGCTGTTCGTGCTGGTTATGGGGGGGCTCTTCATCGGGTTCTTTACGCCGACCGAAGCCGCCGGGATCGGCGCCTTCGGAACGATCGTCATCGCAACGATCGGCAAACACCTGACCTGGTCGGGTTTTATCCGATCCCTGCAGGAAACCACACGGATCTCCTGTATGGTCCTGGTCATTGTCGCCGGCGCAACCGTCTTCGGCCACTTCCTCGCCGTGACCACCATCCCGGCGCAAATCGGCCAATGGGTCTCGGGCCTGCCTCTGCCCTCCTTTGCAATCATCGGTCTGATCATTCTCGTCTACTTTCTCCTCGGCTGTCTGATGGACTCGCTGGCGATGATCATGCTGACCATCCCCGTCTTCTATCCGGTGGTCACCACGCTCGGATACGACCCTGTCTGGTTCGGCGTTGTGATTGTTCTGGTCGCGGAGATGGGGGTGATCACGCCGCCGGTGGGGATCAATGTTTACGTGGTTGCCGGCGTGGCACGGGATGTTCCGCTTCAGACGATCTTCCGGGGATCCCTAAACATGATGGCCGCGTTGTTGCTGACCGCAATCCTGTTGATCCTCTTCCCCCAGATCGCCCTGTTTCTGCCGGGATTCATGAAATAGGATTTTGAAAACAGGGTCATTCCCGGACGGACGGGAATCCAAGAGAACCGATAGGGAACCTATGGATTTTTTCTTTGCACCCCGCGGTGTCGCCGTTATCGGCGCAACGCCGAATCCGCTCAAGGGCGGAAACGCCATCCTGAAAAACCTTCTGTCCGGATATCGAGGAGAGGTCTACCCCGTCAACCCCCGTTATCGTCAGATCGAGGGCTTGCCCTGCTACCCGTCCATCAGCGCCGTTCCCGACCCGCTGGATCTGGCGATCATCTTTATTCCCGCCCCGCTTGTGCCGGCATCGGTCGAAGAGTGCGCAGCGAGAGGCGTTGCCGGGGTCATGATCGAATCGAGCGGTTTTGCGGAAACCGGCGCGGATGGTTTCCAATACCAATCCGAACTGAGAAAAATGGCCGCCGGAAAACGGATCCGGATCTGGGGTCCCAATGGCATGGGGCTCGTCGACGTAAAGCACGACCGCATCTTTTCGTTCATGGACCCCCGGGCGCGCCAACGGGAATGGATCCCCGGGGATGTTTCTCTCGTGGTTCAGAGCGGCTTGCTTTCCGCCACCTTCCTGTTCGACATCATGAGCCATGGCCTGATGGGTGTCAGCAAGGTCTGCTCCGTGGGCAACAAGGTCGATGTGAACGAATGCGATCTGCTGGAGTACTTCATCGGCGACCCCGACACCCGGGTGATCGGCTTCTATCTCGAATCCTTTGCGGACGGACGGCGCTTCCTCGAAATCCGTCGCCGCTGTGCCAAACCGATTGTCGTTCTGAAGGGAGGGAGGACCCGAAAAGGCGCCGAGGCGGCGCTCAGTCACACGGCTTCCCTCGCCGGCAATCATCGGATCATCGCCGGCGCGCTGGCACAGTCGGCGATCATCGAAGTCCGAGATTTCCGGCAGATGACGGACGTCTGCCGAACCCTGGCGATGATGCCTCCACCGGATGCCCCCGGGAACCGGGTTGCCGTTTTGACCTTCAGCGGCGGGGCCGGAATCGTTTCCGCCGATTTCATCGAGGAGAACGGTCTCCGGTTGGCCGACCTTTCCGAAGAGACGCGGACGGCTCTACGGGGACTTTACCCCGCCTGGATGCCTGTTGCCCATCCGATCGACCTGTGGCCCGCCCTGGAAAGTCATATCGGCCAGAACGTGAACATTTTCGGGCTTGCACTGGAGGCCGTTCTTGCCGATCCCGGTGTGGATGCCGTCTTCCTGCACGCTTTTACGGGCAATGCCCATATCCGCATCGATCCCACCGATCTGGTCCGGCCGGTCCGGGAATCCGGGAAGCCGGCCGTCGTCTGGCAGACCGGCCGAAGGGAGGAATCTTTTTCATTTCAGCAGCAGGCGCTTCGTTGCGGCATCCCGGTCTTTACGGAAATCGGAAGGGCGGTTGAATGCTTGGCTGCCGTGTTGCGTGGACGTTACCGGCCGGAAACGATCCCAGCCCTCGGCATTCCGGTTGGGCCTTTGTGAAGACGGAAGAGCTTTTCGGCCTGGATCCTGAATCACCCGCGGATCAGGGAAATCGAGATCCGTCCGCCCCCCTTTCATTCCTGCGCTTCAGCAACAGCAATGCCAGGAGGATTGCCCCCACGGTAATGGCGGAATCGGCAACGTTGAAGGCCGGCCAGTGATGCGCACCGATATAGACGTCGAGGAAATCCACCACTTCCCCAAACCGGACCCGGTCGATGAGATTTCCGACCGCGCCGCCAAGGATCAATGCCAGGGAAAAAACCAGGGTCTGATCTTGGATCGCGGTTCGTCGGAGATAGTGCAGAATCAGCAGGACCGCGGCTACGGTCACGGCCAGGAAGAAAAAAGAACGGAACAGGGGTGACGCGGAGGCCAGAAAACCGAACGCGGCGCCCGGGTTGCGCACATGGACGATGTTGAAAAAACCATCGAACACCGCAAAACCCTCGTGGATCTTCAGCGTCGCGAGAATCCACGCCTTGGACAGTTGATCCGACAGGATCACCAGCGCCACAATCACCGGAAACAGAACGTTTTTTTTCCGCAAAATCGGCCCCACCGCTACTTCGTTGTCGTCCGACGCCGGGCGCTTGTTCCGTTACAGGTTTTCCAGGCACCGCGCACAGAGCGTCGGGTGTTTCCGGCTTTCGCCCACCGTGCTGCTGTAGTTCCAGCAGCGGTGGCACTTTTCCCCCTTCGCCCGGCTCACACCGACGACAAGGCCGGGAATGTCCGCGCTTCGATACGCATTCGCAATCCCCTGCCCCTCCACGACACGCAGGTCGGAGACAATCAGAAGAGCCCGAAGGTCGTCCTGATGCGTTTCCAACATTGCCCGGAGCGGTTCCGGTGCGGCAACCTCCACGGCGGCGTCCAGAGAATGACCGACGACCTTGTTCTGCCGGGCCGCTTCGATCGCCTTTGCCGCCTCTCCCTTGACGGCGACCAGCGTCTTCCACGTTTCTGCCAGGTCCGGACGTACGAACACCGGATTCACCTCCGGAAATTGCGTCAGGTGGACGCTTTCAGGCTTTCCGGGGCAAGGGGGCAGCGCCAGCCACACCTCCTCCGCCGTGAACGTTAGAATCGGTGCAAGGAGCTTGGCCATGGCCTGCAGAACTTCCATCATCACCGTCTGGGCCGAACGACGGGCCCGGGAAGACGCCATTGAGGTGTAGAGCCGGTCCTTGAGGACGTCGAGGTAAAGGGCGGAGAGATCCACCGTGCAAAAGTTGTAGAGGATATAGTAGACCACATGGAACTGGTAGTGTTCGTAGGCGTCCCGCACGCGACGGACGACTTCCTGAAGGCGGTGGAGAAGCCAGCGGTCCATCTCCGCCATTTCCGGATAAGGCACGGCATCCGCGGCCGGGTTGTAGTCATACAGGTTCCCCAGGATAAACCGGCTCGTGTTCCGGATCCGCCGGTAAGCTTCAACGAGACGCTTCAGGATCTCCTCGGAGATCCGGATGTCCTCGGTGTAATCCTCGGCGGCCACCCAGAGCCGGAGAATCTCGGCCCCGTACCTGTCGATGATCGTTTGGGAGTCGATGACGTTCCCGACCGATTTGGACATCTTCTTCCCCTCCCCGTCGACGACGAAGCCGTGGGTGAGGACGTTCCGGTAAGGGGCGCGCCCCCGGGTCCCGACGGACTCCAGAAGCGAGGAGTGGAACCAGCCTCGGTGCTGGTCGTTCCCTTCGAGGTACATGTCGCAGGGGGAGCCGAGGTTCGGCCGGTGCTCCAGAACGGCGGCATGACTGACGCCCGAATCGAACCAGACGTCCAGGATGTTCGTCTCCTTCCGGAAATCTTTCCCGCCGCACGCGGGGCAGCAGGTTCCCGCGGGCAGCAGGTCTCCAGCCTCCCGTTCGAACCAGACATCGGCTCCGTGCTCGCGGACCAACCCGACCACATGGTCCAGAATCGGCTGCGTCATGAGTTCGCGGTCGCATCCCTTGCAGTAAAACATCGTGATCGGAACGCCCCAGAGCCGCTGCCGGGAGATGCACCAGTCCGGCCGGTTCTCGACCATGCCGTAAATCCGGTCGCGTCCCCAGGAGGGAAACCAGTTCACCGCATCGATCGCGGCCAGCGCCTTCTTGCGGAGGTCGTTTCTCTCCATTGAGATGAACCACTGCTCGGTCGAACGGAAGATGATCGGCTGTTTGCATCGCCAACAGTGCGGGTAGGTGTGCTGGATGTCCATCTGTCCGAGCAGCGCGCCCGCCTCGGCCAGCTTGGCATTGACCGCCCCGTTGGCATCGAAAACGAACTGGCCGGCAAAGTCCTGGACATCGCGGGTAAAGCGTCCGTCGTCATCCACCGGCGCGTAATTGTCCAGCCCGTACTTCATCCCGATCTCATAGTCCTCCTGTCCGTGCCCCGGGGCGATGTGCACGCAACCGGTCCCGGCATCCAGGGTGACGAACGGGGCCAGGATCAACAGGCTCTTCCGCCCGACCAGCGGATGACGGCACTCGAGCCCCTCGAGAACCGATCCGGGAAACTCATCAAGGATCTCGTAGCGTTCTTTGCGGAGGCCGAACGCGTCAAGGCAGTAGTCAAGCAGCTCCTTCGCCAGGATGAGGATCTCGCCCTTCACCTTCACGGCCACGTAAAGAAAATCCCTGTGAAGCGCAATCGCCAGGTTGGCGGGAATCGTCCAGGGGGTCGTCGTCCAGATGACGACGGATATCTTCTGCCCTGCAAGCTTCGGCAGCCGCCCGGCGATCTCGGAGATCAGGGCGAACTTCACGTAGATCGACGGCGTCGTGTGGTCCTGGTACTCGACCTCCGCCTCCGCCAGAGCCGTCTTGCAGGAGGCGCACCAGTAGACGGGCTTCTTCCCCTTGTACACGCTCCCGTTGAGATAGAGCTTCCCGAACTCCTCGACGGTCGTCGCCTCGTAGTCATACGTCATCGTGAGATAGGGATTTTCCCATTCGCCGAAAACCCCGAGCCGTTTGAACTGATCCCGCTGAATCCCGACGTATTTCTCCGCATAGGTCCTGCAGACGCGGCGCTTGTGCGCCTGCGACATCCCGGTCTTTCGGTCGCCCAGTTCGCGGTCTACCTGGTGTTCAATGGGAAGCCCGTGGCAGTCCCACCCGGGGACGTAAACGCTGTCCCTGCCGGCCATGTTTCTGGCCTTGATCAGGATGTCCTTGATGATCTTGTTGAGTGCGGTCCCCAGGTGGATGTTGCCGTTGGCGTAGGGCGGTCCGTCGTGAAGGATGTAAGGGGTTCTCCCCTTCGCTTCCTTGCGGATCCGGTCGTAGATGCGCATCTGATCCCAACGGGCAAGCATCTCCGGCTCCCGTTTCGCCAGATTGGCCTTCATCGGAAAATCGGTCTTCGGCAGATTCAATGTTTCCTTGTAATCCATGAACAGAACCCCTCACGATGCAATCTTTTTAAAATGGGGACGAACGCTACCACAGATCCCCGACACTTTCAAGAATCACTTTCCCTTTCGGTCCGGGTGGGAAGGTGCGGACGGCCGAACCGCCGGAAGAGGGCATGGCGGAAAAATCCCTGTGGGATTCAACTGAAATCCCGCAGCGATTCGTCGATGCCCTTACGGATCTCGAACCAGAAATCCAGGGACGCCTCTTTCCGGTCCTTTTCGAAGCGCTCGATCCAATGCGCCAACTCCGGATTCGTATCGTGTTCCACGTCCCGTTTGCGTTTCAGGAAGGTCGAGACATAATCGATGTCGAGTTCACTCTCCCAGAAGACGCCCGAATTCCGGCTGTTGAGGCGGCTGGCGCAGATGGCATTGGCCTGGAGGAATCGATCCTTCAATCCGTACAGCGAATCGAAGACATCGGGCATCATCTCCTCGGCCCAAGCGCGATGAAAGCGACAAATGCCCGCATTGTCCATAATGAGTTCCTTGCGAAGCCGCTCCGCGCAATGCCTTCCCAACTCCCGGGGAGGGAGAAAATCGGTCCCGTAATGCATGTAATATTTGCCCATGATCGCCATCGGCGAGAGCGCTCCCGGGGTCCAGTACTGGTTCGGCACCATCCAGCCCTTGCGCCCGAAGGACGTGTAGACGCAATAATCCAACACACGGGTCCCCTTCCCGTTCCGGACGATCCTCCCCCATTTCCGGATCCCCTCGGAAAAATCGAGGATCCCCCGCCGTTCCAGGATCGCATCCACGAGCTCGGTTCCCAATTCGGCGTTGTGAAGAGAATCCGCAACGAGATCGAACCGGTTGTGATCCCATCGGGGCAGCTTCGTCACCCCGAGCTCCTCCCGGGAAAGGAATCCCCGATCCAGGCAATCCATCAGCCAGGCGACGACGCCCCCGAGGCTGACCGCGTCGAAACCGGATCTGTCGCCGTGGTGGTTGAGCCTCTCGGCCGCGCGCTGATCGAAGATCCCGCAGAGCGGCCCCAGGGTCTGATAGGGTTCGTAGTCCTTCTTGAATTCCCCATTCATCTTCTTGCAGACCGCCGCGCAGGGTTCCCCGCAGGTGGCCTGCTGTTTGGTCCTGATCGTTTCCTCGTTGAACTGCTTCAGGTAGTGATCCAAGATGAACCGCTCGTGGAGCCTGACCCGCTCCTCCTCGGACCAGCGGATCGTCCGGTAGTTGAAGGCCATGATGCGGCCGCCCATTGTCGCATAATTGACGCCGAAGGTTCCCCCGGTATCGAATTTCGGATCGAAACGGTACTTGGTCGTTCCTTCGAAATCCTTCATGGCGAGCTTCTGACGGTATTTCTCTATGAACCACGCATCGGCCACCTTGCGGTCTCTGAAATCCTCGTCGAGATATGTCCCGCCGTAAATGATCGCGGCAATCCCGTGCTCCTGAAGCATCTTGGAGCCAAGTCCTCCGCGACCTGCCCAGGTGTCCACGAAGTTCGGCTTTCCCCGGGAAATCGGGACCGAAACGATGGCGCCAAAATCCGTGGACCTCGCCGCCGGCCCGACAACCAGGATGCGCGGATCGTTCTCATAACGGGAGGCATACCTCTGGTGAACGTAATCGAGGAGGCTGTAGACGCCGCCGCGGCCCGTCTTCCAGATCGCGTTTGCGTCGATCGGATCGACTTCGATCTGGATCTCCTCCCCGTGGCTTCTGTTCAGGTAGAGCACGGAGGGAACGGAAGCCCTGCCGACCAGACTCACCATGTTGATCCCGAGATTGTCGAAGACCAGCCCTGCGCCGCCCATCGAGGAGATGAAGAATCCGCGCCAGCACGGGGAAAAGCCGGTCACGAACAGCCGGTTCGAACCGGGGAAGATCGATCCGGCAAACAGTCCCACGCCGATATTGAGGCTTCTTGTCCTGCCGGAGATGTGGAGACCGAGATCGACGGGGCCGAAATAATCGCCGATCCGGTAGCGTTTCATCCGGTAAAAGCCGGTCGCCGGATCGACAAAGAGAACCTTTTGATGTTTTTCCATACATCCTTCCTCACCGGTCGTTTTCCAGGACGGCATCAGCCGTTTCCCCGCTCCCCGGTCCGCGCGGAACCCTTCGGCGGGTAGTCCAGCGTGCCGTCGATCCGGGAAACCTGGTCGGGTGTATGGGAAGGGAAAGGCAGCTCGCCCTTCTCCCTCCAGCGGCGAACGGTCTCCGAGGCCTCGCGACCCCTGTGTTCATTCAGTGCGCCATCCTGGGACAGATACAGGGTTTGCGAGGGGAAGGCAAATCCGCTGCCGCACTCCCCGACGAGATCCATGACGCGCAGCAACAGGTCCTCCTGAACGGCCAGGAAGGGGTCATACGCCGTTTCCGTAATGTAGGCGAAAATCTCCACATCGAGGGACGAGGAACCGAAACCGACAAAACGGACGCGCACCGTTGCGGAATCCACCCGTGGATGACGGTAGAGAAGTTCGCGGAGCCGAATCAGCAGGCAGCGGAGTTGATCCGCCGTCGTCTCGTAGCGCAGGTTCAGGGTGTGCCGGAACAGGAATCGGTCCCGCATCGTGAAGTTCTCGATTCCGACCGAAGAGAGCTGGCCGTTGGGAATGGAAACCACCGTGCGGTTGAGGGTGCGAATTTGCGTGGAGCGGAGGCCGATGTTCTCGATCGTACCGCTATACTCACCGGCCTTGCAGAAATCACCCAGCCGAATAGGTTTGTCCCAAACGAGAAAAACGCCGCCGAAAAAGTTTTCAATGGTTTTCTGAGCGGCAAAGGCCACGGCAATGCCGCCAAGGCCGAGACCGGCCACCACGGCCGTGAGATTGACGCCCGCAAAATAATGAAACACGATCATGAGTCCCATGGCAACGGCCAATATCTTGAGCAGCGTTGCCGAAAGGCGGATGACCGCATTGGCCGCCTCGTGCCTGCGCCTCTCAATGATCTCCGCAAAAGCGTCGATCACATGGATGGCCAGCCATGTGAGGCCGACAACGGCCATCGTTGCAGCCACGAAATTCCAAAACAGTTGGGCAATCAGCGAAAGGATGCCCCGGCTCAGTATAAATACGATGACGGCCGCAAAGAGCAGCCGGAGAGGATTTTTCCCTCGTTCCAATTTCAGCATGAACGGTTCGTCAAAATGTCGACGGAGCCTGCCGCGTATCATGACGATCAGCAGTGCCGTAAGCAGCCATCCCCCCAGGAACGCCACGGGGAGGATCAGGATGGTGATGAACCAGTAGTAGATCGGATAGCCGGCTACCCGGGTTTCCACGAGGACCGGCGGCAGCCGCTTCTCGATTCCGGGGATGTCAACCTCCTCAAACATCCGGGGAACGAGTTTGAGGGTCTCCGAGGAGAAGAGCCAGACCGGCGGGTTGTTTTCCTTCCGGACGCGATCAAGCAGGAGCCGGTATTCCCCTCCTTTTGTCTTGACACGACCGATGATCTCACGATGATCTGGAAGGTTGTCCTGGAGGCTTCCTTCCGGGTTCGTGCTCAGAGAGGCGGCCGCGGGCAATATGGCCTGTTCGAGGATGCGGTGGAGATTGAGGGCAAGCTGTTCGGCGCGCTTTCCGGTCTGTCTTGTATCGAGATAGTCGACGGCCCGCTCATAGTTCCCGCGCTGCACCGCCTTGAGGAAGCCCCGGACCGTCCCCTGCGGGGTGCTTCGACCCAAGGGGTCGTCGTACGTGGTCTCGTCCTGCTGGGGGGTTTGCATCAACGGGGCAAGCGCCGCTTTTTCGGCCGCCGGGGCTCCCGCCGCAAGACACAGCAGCGACATCAGCGCCCAGCCCAGCCAGATGGCATACCTTCTAAATGTGGTCATGGCCTCTGATCCTTCCCACGCCTGTTGCCGGCATTGTGACGACATTGGGGTTCATCTCTGAAGACCGGGGATCCGCGCAGCTTTTTTATAACACAAAAACATCCCTGCGCCAAATCGCCATAGACTGGCCTGGTCAGACTTTTCGAATAGGCATCCCTCGGGATGACCGTCAAGGGCCTGAAGCATGCGCCTTCTTCCAACGCCTCGATCTCCCGGGCGCGGCACCGTCGTCGGGACCGGGGCGATAGGCACGGCGTATGGAGGCCGCTGTCCGCCGGGCCTCAGATCAGGTTTGTCCATCCGAAGCGGCGGTCGTCTGCGCGCTGGTTTTCCAGCATGTGCGCCTCGATCCCGCTTCGGACGGTCTCGAACGTCCGCTCGTCCATCTCCGAGGCGACGTCCCGGGGACTGTCCCAGCGGACCACGATCCTGCTGAAGGGTTTGGGAACGAGACAGCGGTCCCAGCTCTTGAGAACCCACGCCCGGCTCACGGAGATGTACACGGGGACGACGGGAACGCCGGACCTTCTCGACAGCGCGATCAATCCGGGTTTCACCACGCCCCGGGGGCCCGTCGGACCATCCAGGACGTGCACGGCGAAGGCGTGCACCTTCAGATCCTCAACCATCGCCGTCAGGGCCTCCTTCCCGTGCAGCGCGGAGGAACCCCGCACGGGCCGAAACTTCATCCGTCGGTAGACGTCGGCAATCAGGTCGCCGTCCCGGCTGGCGCTGATCATGACGGACGGCTCGAATTGGGCGAAACGGTCCGCATAGCCGACCGAGGCGATGATCCGCTGATGCCAGATGGCGGCAATCGCCTTGTTCCCACTCTTCAGATACCGTACCAGTTCGTCTTCGTTGACGGATTCGATCCGAATGGTGAAAAAGTACAAGCGGGTGATGGCGTAGGCGATGCTCAGCAGATTGTGCCGCAGCGCATACCGGGACAGGGTTTTAAAGGCCGCGGAAAACCGTTTGAACGATCCGGCGCCGTTTGTTTGCCGTCCGGTTGCCACCATTGAGCTCCCAATCTATTTCATTCCGGGGGTCTCCGGATCCGTCATAAACCCCCGCCGAGGACCCTGTAGAGGGTCACCCGATTGGACAGCCGGGACAGTTGCACGGCGGTGAGGCCTTGCTGAGCGCTGTACAGGGAGCGCTGCGCGTCCAGGACGGCCAGGTAACTGTCGAGGCCGCGTTCATAGCGGATCCGGGAAAGTCGGTAGGTTTCCGCAACGGCGTCCACCAGGGACTGTTGCGCCGTGATCTGCCTCTCCACCGTTCCCCGCACGGCCAGCGCGTCGGCCACCTCCTTGAACGCGTCCTGGATCGCCTTTTCATACTGCGCAACGGCGATCTCTCTTTCCGCCTTTGTGTAATCGTAGGCAGACCAGGTTCGCGCATCGAAAATGGGCAACGCAATTTTCGGCGCAAAACTCCAGACCCCCGAGCCGTCCTTGAAGAGGCCGGAGAGATCGGCGCTGGCCGTTCCGATGGCGGCCGTCAGTGAAATCCTGGGGAAAAAGGCCGCGCGGGCAGCGCCGATGTTGGCGTTGGCCGCTTTGAGCTGGTGCTCGGCCGCCAGGACATCGGGCCGCTGCAGCAGAATCTCCGACGAGAGGCCGGCCGAAACCTCCCGGGGCGGAGTGACAACATTCAGGTCCGCGGGCAGCAGCGCCTCCGCCGGAGGCGATCCGCACAACAGGGTCAGCGCGTTCACGTTCTGGGCCACCGCCTGCGTCCACACGGCGATCTGCACCCGGGCCGCTTCGACCTGACTCTCTGACCGCTTGAGATCCAGTTCAGAGGCGATCCCGAGATCCACCTGTTTGCGGATCAGCCGGTAAGTCGCCTCCTGCGTGTCCAGTGTGGCCATCGCCGTCTGGAGGGCCTCTCGGTCCGCCGCCAGCGTGAGATAGGCCTGCGCCGTGGAGGAAACCACCAGGATCTCGGCGCTGCGCTGCGCCTGTTCCGTGGCGAAATACTCCTGCAGCGCCTGGTCCTTCAGGCTGCGGATCCGCCCGAAGAAATCAATTTCCCAAGAGCTGACGCCAAGGTTGACATCGTACCGCTCGCTGGTATAGGCCTGTCCCGTCGATGAAAGATCCGCCGGAACGCGCGCGCGGCTTCCGCTTCCGGCCGCATTGAGTGCCGGCCACAGTTCGGCCCGCTGGATGCCGTAGTATGCCCGCGCCTTCTCCACGTTCAAGATCGCCAGACGCAGATCCCGGTTGTGGTTCAGGGCCATTTCCACCAGCCGTTGCAGGCGGCTGTCGGTAAAAAAAGAACGCCAGGGAAGGCCGGGCAAGACCCCATCCGCTGATCCCTCCTCATAGGCCGCGCCGGTGGGCCAGGCAGCGGGGACGGGCGCAGTCGGCCGCGAGTATTCCGGTGCCAGTGTGCATCCCCCCAGAAGGCCAATGGCCAGAACCATCCGAAACCATCGTTTTTTATCCATATCGAAGCCTCTCCGGATCCCGGCAACCGGGTTCATCTTTTTCAAGAATTTCATTTCATTGCCCCCCGCCGGCGCTGTCGACCGTCTTACCGGCTTTGCCTTGTCCCCTCCTGCCGATGATCTTTTCGACCAGGACAAAGAAGAGAGGGGCAAAGATAAGCACCAGGACGGTGGCGGTGATCATTCCTCCCAAAACACCGGTTCCGATCGCATTTTGGGCGCCTGCCCCTGCCCCGGTGGTGACGACCAAGGGCAGGATGCCGAAACCGAAGGCCAGTGAGGTCATGATGATCGGTCGGAAGCGCAGTTTCACCCCTTGAAGCGTCGCATCGATCAGACCCATCCCTTGTTCCAGCCCGGTTTTTGCGAACTGGACGATCAGGATGGCATTTTTCGTGGTCAGTCCCAGCGTGGTGAGCAGAGCGATCTGAAAATAGACGTCGTTGGCCATTCCCCGCAAACTGGAAGCGATGATGCCGCCGATCACGCCGAGAGGAAGGACCAACAAGATTGCAATGGGAATGGTCCAGCTCTCATAGAGCGCGGCGAGGCAAAGAAAGATGACGAAGATCGAAAAGGCATACAGCAGGGGCGCCTGGGAACTGGACATCCGCTCCTGATAGGAGAGCCCGGTCCAGTCGTAGCCGAATCCCTTGGGCAACTGAGCCACGGCTTCTTCCATGGCCTGCATGGCCTCGCCTGAACTTCTTCCAGGCGCCGGCTCTCCCCAGATGTTGATGGACGGAAACGAGTTGAATCGCGCCAGTTTGGGAGGCCCGGACGTCCAGCGGCCCTTGGCAAAGGACGAAAAAGGCACCATGCCCCCCTGCACATTCCGGACATAAAGCTTTTCCAGGTCTTTGGGCAGCATGCGGTAGGGGGCATCCGCCTGGATGAAGACCCTTTTCACCCGGCCGCCCTGGATGAAGTCGTTGGCGTAGGCGCTCCCGAAGGCCGCCGAGAGAGTGGTGTGAATGGAAGTGATGTGAACCCCCAGCGCGCCCGCTTTTTCCCAATCCACGTCGATCCGGTATTGGGGCACGTCCGCCATGCTGTTGGGCCGCACCTTGGTGACCCTCGGATCCTTGGCCAAAATGCCGAGGAGCCGGTTTTGTGCATCCATCAGGGCCTGATGACCGAGGCCGCCCCGGTCCAGCAACTGAAAGTCGAATCCGTTGGACATGCCCAGTTCGGGAACGGCCGGCGGCGTGAAGGCAAAGACCAGGGCGTTGCGGATGTTCGCCAGGACCATCGTGGCTCTGCCCGCAAGCGACTGAGCCCTCAGGTCCTTCCGGTCACGAAGGTCCCAGTCCTTCAGTTTCGCAAACACCATCCCGTTGTTCTGCGACCGTCCGGAAAAGCTCACGCCGGTGATGGTCATCACGGATTCCACCGCCTCTTTTTCATTTTCCATAAAATGATTCTCAATGACTCTTGTGACCGCCTGAGTCTGTTCGATCGTAGAGCCTGTAGGCATCATCACCTGTGCCAGCATGATTCCCTGGTCTTCATCGGGAAGGTAGGCGGTGGGCATGCGCAGAAAGAGGACCCCCATGACCACGATGATGACGAGAAAAACGGCCAGGTAGCGCTTTTTCCGGGACAGGGAATGACCGACCATTCCCACATACCGGTTTCGAAGGCCGTAGAATCTTCGGTCAAACCAGCGGAAGAAGGGCCGCAGAAAAAAGACCGCATGCTCCGCCGATTCATGCCCGACCTTTACATTCCGAAGCAGAGAGGCACACAATACCGGCGTCAGAATCAGGGCCACGACCACCGAAAGGAGCATGGTGGAGATGATGGTCACGGAGAACTGACGGTAGATGACTCCCGTGGAACCGGGGAAGAAGATCATCGGTCCGAATACGGCAGACAGCACCAGGCCGATGCCGATCAGCGCACTTGTGATCTGCTCCATGGATTTGGCCGTGGCTTCCCGGGGCGGGAGCCCTTCTTCGGCCATGATCCGTGCCACGTTTTCCACCACCACAATCGCGTCGTCCACCAGCAGGCCGATGGCCAGGACCATCGCAAACATGGTGAGCATGTTGATGGAAAAACCGAAGAAATCCAGAACGGCAAAGGTTCCCAGAAGAACCACCGGCACCGCGATCGTGGGAATCAGCGTGGCTCGAAGGTTGCCGAGGAAAAGCCACATCACCAGGAACACGAGGAGGATCGCGATAACAAGCGTCTTGACAACCTCCCTGATGGACACCTTGATGAAGGGTGTGGTGTCCATGGGATAGGTCACTTTGATCCCCGCGGGGAAGTAACGGCTCAGTTCCGCCATCTTGGTCTTGACGGCATCGGCCGTATCCAGCGCGTTGGCGCCGGCGGCCTGTCGAATGGCGATGCCGGCCGCCTGTTTTCCATTGAACATGGCCTGGATGTCATAGACCTCTGTCCCCAGCTCGGTGCGGCCCACATCACGGATCCGCACGATGGATCCGTCCGGATTGGAGCGGAGGGGAATGTTTGCAAACTCCTCGGGGGTCGAAAGCATGTTCTGAACGACGATGGATGCGTTCAAACGCTGCCCCTGCACCGCCGGCGCTCCTCCGAACTGGCCGGCGGATACCTCCACATTGTAGGCCTTGATCGCCGCGATCACATCCGCCACGGTCAGACGGTAATCCGTCAGCTTTTCCGGATTGAGCCAAACGCGCATGGAATACCCGCCGCCATAGATCTCCACCTCGCCGACACCCGGCACACGCGCCAGAATCGGTTCCAGAGAAGATTTGGCATAGTCCGTCAAATCGACGTTGTCCATTCGGCCGTCTTCCGAGATCAACCCCACCACCATCAGGTAATTCCTCGTGGATTTGACGACCTGGACACCCCGATTTTTGACCACGTCGGGCAGGCTTGCCTCGGCGGATTGGGCCTTGTTCTGAACCTGAGACCAGGCAAGATCGGGACTGGTTCCCGGGGCAAACGTCAGCTCCAGACGGGAGCTGCCTGACGAATCGCTCTCAGCGGACATGTACAACAGCCGGTCCATTCCGGTCATCTTCTGCTCGATGATCTGGGTGACACTGTTTTCCACGGTCTCGGCCGAAGCCCCGGGGTAGGAGCTGGTCACGGCGATGGATGGGGGAGCCATCTCCGGATATTGTGAGATGGGCAGATTGTAGATTGCAATGATCCCCGTCGCCATGATGATGATGGCGATGACCCAGGCAAAAACAGGTCGTTTCAGGAAAAATTTGGACAGCACCGGACACCTCCGTCAATTCGTTTTTGCGGGCGGGGCGGCATTCATATTCTTCCCGCTTTTTTCACCCGCTGCGTAAGGGACGGCCTTTACGGATACACCGGGTCTCACCCTCTGTATCCCTTCGACGATCACCCTCTCGCCTGCCGCGAGGCCCGTCGAGACGAGCCAGGCATCGCCGATGGCACGGTCGAGCGTAAGGAGTCGCTGCTGAACTTCTCCGTTGGCGTTCACAACCCATGTAAACGGAGCCCCCCTGGGATCACGCGACACGGCCTGCTGGGGGATCAGGATCGCCTGCCGGTCAATGCCCTCCTCCAAGACCGCCCGGATGAACATGCCCGGCAGCAGGATTCCCTTCGGATTGGGAACAATCACCCGCAGGATGACCGATCCGGTTGTGGGGTCGACCGTTACATCGCGGAACTGCAGCGATCCTTCCTGCGGATAGGGGGTGCCGTCTTCCAGAAACAGACGCACCTTGTTCCGGGTTTGCCCGCTGTTTTGGATTTTTCCTTCTTCCATCCGCTTCCTGAGGCGCTGCAGCTCGGCCGTCGATTGAGGCACGTCGACATACATGGGATCCAGTTGCTGAATCGTGGTCAGGGCCGCGGGCTGAAGGCCCGTCACCAGGGCACCCTCCGTGACGCCGGATCTGCCGATGCGTCCGGATATCGGGGCGGTCATGGTCGTGTAGCCGATATTGATGCGGGCCGACTTGCGCGCCGCTTCCGCCTGCCGGATGGCCGCATCCGCTGCGGCAATCGCGGTCCTGTCACTCTCGACCTGGGCCTCAGCGGCCTTCAGTGCGGCAAGGGCCACCTCGTGTTCGGTGACGGCCTGGTCGCGCTGACCGGCGGAAACGGCCTTTTCGTTGAAGGCCTCTTCGAATCGTTTGCGGTTGATCTCGGCGAGTTCAAGGGTGGCGCGCTGCCGCGTGACGCCCGCGAGACTCGCCTGAAGTGAAGCCCGCGCCCGGTCTGCGTTCTTCTGAACGGCCGCGAGGTTTGCCTCGGCGCTCTCAAGGGCCGCCTGGAAAGGCGCGGGATCGATCCGATAGAGCGCCTGGCCGGTCTTTACATCGGCGCCCTCCGTGAACAGACGCTGCTGGATGAGGCCGCTCACCTGGGGACGAACCTCGGCAACGCGATGGGGCGATGTCCGGCCTGCCAGTTCCGTGGTGACCAGGACCCTCTGAGGTTGAATCGTCACGACGGCCACTTCCGGCGGCCCCATCTGCGGAGGCGCGCCTGGCTGCTGTCCGCAGCCTCCCAGGATCAGAATTCCGGCGAAAAAACCTGCAACGGCGATTCGTTTGGTCCCCTTAACATTCTGCATAAGACACCTCTGTCCTCCGAAATGAAACGATCTCCATTTTCTCTCCATACATCCTGTCCTGATCAAATATCCTCACCGTTTGATCGCATCCCAGCAAGCCTCCGCGGTTCGTTCGATCAATTTTTCATCCAGCGCAACAAAGCCGAGGATATGATCGCGTGTCAGGTAAACCAGCGGTCCGAAGGCCAGCGAAAAAAGAACCATTTCGGGTAAATCTTTCAGGAGTTGCTGTGAAACACCCCTTTTAAAAATCTCCATGACGATCCCGTGCTTGCCCGGTTTTCCTAAAAACCTTTCCCTTTGCATCGATATTCCGTAGGGGGAATTATAGAACTGCTCCATATACCGGAAGTGCAGAGGATTCTGTATAAAGTAGCGGAGAAGTTCCCGGATGAGATAGAGAAACCTTTCCCGGAGGGACTGTTCCAGCGGGTAACCCTCCATGAGCGTTCCGTTGATCTTTTCTTCCAATTCACCATGAAGTTCGTTGATCAGGATATCCTTGTTCTCGAAATAGCGGTAAATCGTCCCCGCGGCGACCCCCGCCTTCTCGGCGATTTCGGCCATCGGCGCGGCGTGGAAACCCCGCTCGGCAATCAGATGCAGGGCCGCCTGCAGGATATCGGTTCTCTTGTCGGAGATCTTCATGATTTCTCCCCGCTTTCAACAGAATGAACATTCATTCATGCAGGCTTTAGCGAAAAGGATTCGGCATGTCAAGATTTTTTTCAGAGATTTTTTCAAAAAGGACCTGCTTCTGATCCTGGAGAAGATCCACAAGATGGGACGGCCACACCCCATTCCGAACAATGAACAGGGCCCCTGTTGACTGAGCAACAGGGGCCCTGAAGGTTAAATCCAATGCGTCCGGAACGGATTACATCCCCATGCCGGGATATCCGCCGCCGCCCGGCGGCATGGCCGGCATTGGCGGCTCATCCTTGGGCTTGTCGGCAATCATGCACTGGGTGGTCAGCATCAGGGACGCGACGGAGGCCGCGTTCTGCAGAGCAAAACGGGCGACCTTGGTCGGATCGATGACACCGGCCTCAATCATGTCTTCATACACGTCGGTCCGGGCGTTGTACCCGTAGGCGCCCTTCTTCTCCTTGACCTTTTCCACCACAATGCTGCCCTCGAGACCGGCATTGTTCGCGATCATCCGGAGCGGCTCTTCGAGGGACTTCTTGACGATCCGGACACCGACCTCCTCGTCGCCTTCCAGTTTCATCTTGTCCAGCCCAGCAAGGGTCCGCAGATAGGCCACACCGCCGCCGGGAACGATTCCCTCCTCCACGGCTGCACGGGTCGCATTGAGCGCATCCTCCACTCGGGCCTTTTTCTCCTTCATTTCCGTTTCGGTCGCGGCGCCGACCTTGATCACCGCCACGCCGCCGACCAGCTTCGCGAGCCTTTCCTGAAGTTTCTCACGGTCGTAATCGGAGGTGGTCTCATCGATCTGTGCGCGGATCTGTTTGACGCGGCCTTCAAGGGCGGAGCGCGAACCGGCGCCGTCGATGATGGTCGTGTTGTCCTTGTCGATCTGGATGCGCTTGGCCCGGCCGAGGTCTTCCAGTTTGACGTTCTCCAGCTTGTACCCCATCTCCTCGGAAATCATCTTTCCGCCGGTCAGGATCGCGATGTCCTCCAGCATGGCCTTGCGGCGGTCGCCGAATCCGGGCGCCTTCACGGCGGCCACATGGAGTGTTCCGCGGATCTTGTTCACCACCAGGGTGGCCAGCGCTTCGCCTTCGATATCCTCGGCGATGATGAGCAGCGGCCGCCCCATCTTCGCGATCTGCTCCAGGATCGGAAGCAGGTCCTTCATGCTGCTGATCTTCTTCTCGTTGATCAGGATAAGGCTGTCCTCCAGTTCCACTTCCATCTTCTCCGCATTCGTTACAAAATACGGGGAGAGGTAGCCGCGGTCGAACTGCATTCCCTCGACGATCTCCAGTTCGGTCTCCAGACCCTTGGCCTCTTCCACGGTGATGACGCCTTCCTTGCCCACCTTCTCCATCGCTTCGGCGATGATTGCGCCGATCGCCTCATCGTTGTTGGCGGAAATGGTGCCGACCTGGGCGATTTCCTTCGCATCCTTGGTCGGTTTGCTCTGTTTCTGGAGTTCCTTCACAACCACTTCGACGGCCTTGTCCACACCGCGCTTCAGATCCATCGGATTGCTTCCGGCCGCAACGCTTTTTGCTCCTTCGCGGAAAATCGCCTGGGCCAGGATCGTTGCGGTGGTCGTTCCATCGCCGGCGACGTCGCTGGTCTTGCTGGCCACTTCCCTCACCATCTGGGCGCCCATGTTTTCGAACTTGTCTTCAAACTCGATTTCCTTCGCAACGGTTACGCCGTCCTTCGTGACGTTCGGCGCGCCATAGCTCCGGTCAATGATCACGTTTCGTCCCTTCGGCCCGAGCGTGACCTTGACTGCATCGGCCAGGGCATTCACCCCTTTGAGAATCGACTTCCTTGCTTCTTCGTCATACTGAAGTATCTTCGCTCCCATGTATCCGTCCTCCTTATTATGATCAATAATTGATTATTTCTCCAAAATGCCGAGAATGTCGTCCTCGCGCATGATCAGAAGCTCTTGTCCGTCGATCTTCACTTCGGTTCCCGAATACTTGCCGAAAAGGATTCGATCGCCCGCCTTCACGTCCGGTTTGATCAGCTTGCCGTCATCCGCCGTCTTTCCCTTTCCGACGGAAATGACCAGCCCCTCCATCGGCTTCTCCTTGGCGGTGTCGGGAATGATGATCCCGCCTTTGGTCTTCTCCTCCTCCTCAAGCCGCTTCACGATCACCCTGTCCTGTAATGGTCTGATTTTCATACCGTACCCTCTCCTTTCCTGATTTATATTCAATGGAAATAGCTCTATAGATCTTTATACATCGGCGCTATAATATGCATGGATTCCCCGCTGTCAAGATATCCCCGATATTTTTTTTGCAATTCGAGCAACCGCTAAAAAAGATTCTCCGTCAGCTCCTTCAGGGAGCGGATCGGGATCAGCTCGATGTTCGGCCGCTGCGCGCCTTCCCGGTTCCGTGTCCGGGGAAGAATGCACCGGGCGAATCCCATCCGGGACGCCTCTTTGATCCGGACCTCCGTCTGCGAAATCCCCCGGATCTCTCCGGTCAGTCCGACCTCGCCAAAAACAACGGTTCCTTTCGCGACCGGCCGGTTCAGGAAACTGGAGGCCATCGACGAGACGATGCCCAGATCGATTGCCGTCTCATCCACTTTTACGCCGCCGGCCACGTTCAGAAAGATGTCGCTGGCGCCAAGATGGATCCCGCAGATCTTGTCCATGACGGCCGTCAGCAGGGACACCCGGTTGTGGTCCACGCCGATTGCCGTTCTTCTCGGCATCCCGAAACTGGTCGAGCCGACCAGCGACTGAACCTCGATCAGGATCGGGCGCGTCCCTTCCATACTCGGAACGACCACCGATCCTGCGGCGCCCTCCGGCCGCTCCGCCAGGAAGAAGGCCGACGGGTTGTCGACTTCGGCCAGACCGGTGTCCCGCATTTCAAAAACGCCGATCTCGTGGGTCGGACCGAAGCGGTTCTTGATTCCCCGGATGATCCGGTAGGCGTGACCGGAATCCCCCTCAAAATAGAGGACCGTATCCACCATGTGTTCCAGGACTTTCGGACCCGCAATCGAACCGTCCTTCGTGACATGGCCGACCAGGAAAACCGGGATCCCCGTTTGTTTGGCCAGCAGGATGAGCCTCGCCGACGTCTCCCGCACCTGTCCGACGCTTCCCGGCGCGGAGGAGAGGACCGGGGAATAGACGGTCTGGATCGAATCGATGACGACCGCAGCCGGCCGGATCTCATCGATCCGTTTCATGATATTCTCCAGTTCCACCTCGACGAGAATCAGCAGATCCTTTGCAGAGGCGCCGAGCCGTTTCCCGCGGAGTTTGATCTGCCGGGAGGACTCTTCACCGGATACGTATAGAACCGGTAAGCCCCGCCCGGCCAGTTTTTCGAGGACCTGGAGCAGCAGCGTCGATTTGCCGATTCCCGGATCGCCCCCGACCAGGATCGCGGAGCCGCCGACAATCCCGCCGCCCAATACGCGGTCCAGCTCTGCAATCCCGGTCCGAAGCCTCTCTCCTTCGTCAGCCGTGATGGTCTCAATGGACTGAGGAACGCCGTCGAAACGGAGATCGGCCGGGTGAGCCGCATCGGCATCCCGGATCTCCTCCTCCACAAAACGGTTCCACTCTCCGCAGGAGGGACACCGGCCGAGCCATTTCGGAGACTGTTGACCGCAATTCTGGCAGAAAAACAGGGTCTTGGTCTTTTTCACAGATATCCTCCTTTAACTTTTGATTCCATACCTTTTCCTTATGCCGCCGTCAATCCGTAGTCAAAAATGCTTGAGTTATCGTCATGACGCTGATATATCTCGACGCCGTCGTTTCGTCATCCTTTTTATTTTACATTTTGAGAAAGGAACGTTTCATGAGCAATCCCCATTTCGCCTCCGGTCCCTGCAACAAGAGACCCTCTTGGACCCTCGATGCTTTGAAAGACGCGGCAGTCGGCCGTTCCCATCGTTCCGCCCTGGGGAAGGAAAAACTGCTCCGTGCCATTCAGGACACCAAACGGATCCTCAAAATTCCCGAAAATTATCTCGTAGGGATCATGCCGGCGTCCGATACCGGGGCCTTCGAGGCCGCCATGTGGAGCCTCCTGGGGGTACGGCCGGTCACCGCACTGGTCTGGGAGAGCTTTTCCGAGGGCTGGGCCACGGATATCGCCAAGCAGTTGAAACTCAATCCCACGGTTCTGCGGGCGGATTACGGAAAGCTGCCCGATCTTGACGCGGTCGACTGGAAGCACGACGTTGTTTACGTCGCAAACGGAACAACGAGCGGTGTCAAAATTCCGAACTGGGACTGGATCCCGCCGGACCGGCAGGGGCTCTCCCTCTGCGACGCCACCAGCGCCGCTTTTGCAATGCCGATCGACTGGACGAAGGTGGATGTGGGGACCTTTTCCTGGCAGAAATGCCTCGGCGGAGAGGCCGGTCACGGCATGCTCGTCCTGAGCCCCCGCGCCGCGGAACGGCTGGATTCCTACGATCCGCCCTGGCCGCTTCCCAAGATCTTCCGGCTGAAAAAAGGGGGAAAGGTCAACCGGGCGATCTTCGAGGGGGATACGATCAATACGCCTTCCATGCTGTGTGTGGAGGACTACCTCGATGCTCTGAAGTGGGCGGACGGCATCGGCCTGGACGGCCTCATCCGGAGAAGCAAGGCCAATCTCGAAGCCGTTTCGGCGTGGGTCGCGGAAAACGACTGGATTGCCTTTCTGGCCGAAACCCCGGAGATTCGGTCCAATACATCCGTCTGCCTTTCCGTGGTCGCTCCGAAAGTTCGCGCGTTGCCGAAGGAGGAACAGGCCAAGTTCCTCAAGGGCATCGTGGCCGAGATGGGCAGGAGAAAAGCGGCCTACGACATGGGCTCCTACAAGGATGCCCCGCCGGGGTTTCGCTTCTGGTGCGGTCCCACGATCGCCCCTGAGGAGATCCGGGCCGCACTGAAGGAATTGGAAAAGATTTACCGGGAAAAGATCGCTGCGCTGTAGACGGCGCTCAGGAGGAACAAATCCATGAAGAAAGTGCTGATCAGCGACAACCTTTCCGCAGAAGGTGTCGAGATATTCAAGAAAACTCCGGGGATCCAGGTGGACGTCAAAACGAAAATGACCCCCGAAGAGCTGAAGGCGGTGATCCGGGATTACGACGCGCTGGTCATCCGCAGCGCGACGAAAGTCACGCAGGAGGTGATCGATCGCGCCGACCGGCTGAAGGTCATCGGCCGCGCCGGCATCGGCCTCGACAACGTGGACATTCCGGCCGCCAGCAAACGGGGCATCGTCGTAATGAACACCCCCGGCGGCAACGCGGTCACCACCGGCGAGCATGCCATCTCGATGATGCTGTCCCTGGACCGGAAGATCCCGCAGGCAACGGCCTCGATGAAGGCCGGCAAGTGGGAGAAAAACAAGTTCACCGGACATGAGCTTCTCAACAAGACACTGGGGATCATCGGTATCGGCCGGGTCGGCAGCATCGTCGCCGACCGAGCCCAGGGACTCAAGATGAAGGTGATTGCCTACGATCCGTTCATTTCGCCGGAAGCGGCGAAAAAAACGGGGATCACGCTCGCCTCGCTGGACGAAATCTTCCGAACCGCCGATTTCATCACGGTCCACACCCCGCTGACGAAAGAGACCCGCGGACTGATCAATGCGGCGGCCTTTGCCAAAATGAAGAATACCGCCTGCGTGATCAACTGCGCCCGCGGCGGAATCATCGATGAGCAGGATCTCTATGACGCCCTCGTCTCCGGCCGGATTGCCGGCGCGGCCCTCGATGTTTTTGTGGAGGAGCCCACGAAGAACATGGCGCTGATCGGGCTGGAAAACGTCATCTGCACGCCCCACCTCGGCGCCTCGACGGACGAGGCACAAATCAACGTGGCGATCGCCGTTGCCGAGCAGATCTGCGCTTACCTGACCACGGGCGAGATCAAGGGCGCCGTGAACTTCCCGTCGGTCAGCGCCGAGATCCTATCCGTCATTCGTCCGTACCTGATCCTGGCGGAGAAGCTCGGCAAATTCGAGGCCCAGCTCGTTTCGGGGGGGATCCAGGAGGTGACCGTCGAATACAGCGGCGAGATCCTCGACTACAACGTCGCGCCGATCACCATTTCCCTTCTCAAGGGGCTGCTGACCCCGATTCTCAACGAAGCCGTGAACTACATCAACGCCCCGCTGGTCGCCAAGGAGCGGGGAATCCGGGTGGTCGAGGTGAAAAGCAGCGAGGTCAAGGACTATACGAGCATGATCTCCGTGACCGTTCAAACCGCAAAAGAAAAGACCTTTGCCGCCGGCGCGATCTTCGGGCGGCGCGACTTGCGAATCGTCCGAATCAATAAATTCACCGTGGAGGTAATTCCGGAGGGTCGGATGCTCGTCCTGTACAACAACGACAAACCCGGCGTCATCGGCAACGTCGGTACGACCCTGGGCCGGAACGGGGTCAACATTGCCCGCCTCCACCTGAGCCGCGAGCAGGTCGACGGGCAGGCCATGGTCGTCCTCGGCACCGACAGCGTGGTTTCTCCCGAAATCCTCGACCAGTTGCGGAAACTGCCGAACATGATCTCGGTCACCGAGCTGGAGATGTAAACATTTTTGGAGGATGGTCGTGTCAAACGTGGTTGTGGTCGGCACCCAATGGGGTGATGAGGGAAAAGGGAAGATCGTCGATCTCTACGCGGAACATGCCGATGTGATCGTACGGTTTCAGGGGGGCAACAATGCCGGACACACCCTCGTGGTCGGGGGCCGACAGACCATCCTGCACCTGATTCCCTCGGGGATCCTTCATGCGGGAAAGATCTGCATCATCGGCAACGGTGTGGTTGTGGACCCGCGGGTCATGATGGAGGAGCTGGACGGGCTCCGGGAAAACGGACTGCTTCCCGACGATACCCGGTTCTTCGTCAGCGAAACCGCCCACGTCATCATGCCCTACCATCGCCGGATCGACGTTGCCCGGGAATCCCACAAAGCCGGAACAAAAATCGGGACGACCGGCCGGGGGATCGGGCCGGCTTACGAGGACAAGATCACCCGGACCGGCATCCGCATCTGTGACCTTCTCGACAAAGAGGCCTTTCGGGAAAAGCTGGCCAGGAACATGGAGGAGAAAAACCTGCTGCTGACCAGGTTCTTCGGGGAAGAACCGATGGACGGCGCGGCGATCGAGGAAGAATATCTCGCGTATGCCGACCGCATTCGGCCTTACGCCGCCGATTGTTCGCTGATTTTGCAGAAAGAGATCGGCCATGGGAAAAAGATCCTTTTCGAAGGCGCTCAGGGATCGCACCTGGACATCGATCACGGAACCTTCCCCTATGTCACCTCCTCCAATACCGTCTCAGGAAACGCCGCCTGCGGCTCCGGGGTGGGGCCGAACCGGATCGGAACGGTGGTCGGAATCTGCAAGGCTTACACGACGCGGGTGGGCGAAGGTCCTTTCCCCACCGAGCTCAAGGACGAAACGGGGGAAAGGCTCCAGCAGGTCGGACAGGAATTCGGGGCGACAACAGGCCGCAAACGCCGCTGCGGATGGCTGGATATGGTTCTGGTCCGCCATGCCGTCCGCGTTTCGGGAATCAGCGGGATTGCGCTGACAAAGCTCGACGTCCTTACGGGGATCGACAAGATCAAGATCTGCATCGGTTACCGGACGGAGATCGGGGAGTTCACGGAATCCGTTCCGGCCAACATTCGTCTGCTCGAAAAGTGCCGTCCCGTGTATGAGGAAGTCGAGGGCTGGACGGAGGACATCCGGACGGCCAAACGGATCGATGAGCTCCCGCGGAACACCCGGCGGTTCATCGAGCGGCTGGAAAGCCTCTCCGGCTCCCGGATGTTTCTGGTTTCCGTGGGCCCGGATCGTGATGCAACGATCACGCTTCGGGATCCCTTTCAGGACGGAGCGCTTTAACGACGGTTGCCTGGGAACCGAATTTTGTTCCGGAAATAATCGCCGTCAAATCCCTTCCAGTCGATCTTCATGCCTCTGACGTACAATTCCCCGAGGCTGCGGAGCATCTGGTCCCAGTCGGATCGGCCCCGACGCAGGCTCGGCAGCCAGATGCAGGACGGATCGGGCAGGCAGGCCTTCCCCATTCCCGACAGAACGGGCTGCGGCCCGATTTCGACAAAGAGCCGATAGCCTATCCGATAGAGGGTTTGGATACCGGCCGCAAATCGGACCGTCCCCCGGATATGCCTCACCCAGTAATCGGCAGAGGCCATTTCATCCCCGATGACGTCTCCGGTCAGGTTGGACACCAGTTCCAAACGCGGGGCAGAATACCGGACACGCTGCGCAATCGCCCTGAAGGGCTCGAGAACCGGATCCATCAGAGACGAATGAAAAGCGTGTGATACATTGAGCATCGTGGACAGGATTCCCTGTAACGCCAACGTCTTTGTCACTTTTTCGACCGGATCCGAGAGCCCGGAAATTACAACCAGCCGGGGACCGTTGACCACGGCGATCGAAATCTCCCCTCCAAAGGGCTTGATGGCGTCGGTCACCAGCGCCTCATCCGCAAAGACGGCCGCCATCATCCCGTCGGATGGCAGGGCCTGCATGAGACGCGCCCTTGTCGCAATCAGCCTCAATCCCTCTTCGACGGAAAAAACGCCAGCCGAACAGGCTGCCACATATTCACCCACGCTGTGTCCCAAAACGGCATCCGGCCTGACGCCCCAGCTCTTCCACAACTCCAGAAGCGCATACTCAACGGCAAACAGAACCGGCTGCGTATAAGCGGTTTGATCCACCTGTTTCCGATCGCCATGTTCACCGGGGTAGAGAACCTCGGAAAGAGGCAGATCGAATTCGTCCCGCAACAGATCACCGCACCGATCCAGGGCCTTTCGGAAAGTGGGCTGGGTCCGATAAAGCTCCCAACCCATCCCGGCGAACTGCGATCCTTGTCCCGTGAAGAGAAAAGCGACTTTCGGCGGCGATGTCGAACCTCCCCGGAACACCCCGTCCTTCTCAGCCAAGACATCCCGTGAACGGAGTTTTTTCAGAAGTTCCGCCATCGATCCCGTAACAAAAGCCATCCGCCGTTTGAAATGGGGCTGGCCCGTGTTGGCCGTGTAACAGAGGTCCGCCAACTCTCCATCGGGAACCACCGAGGTTTGCAGACCTGCTTCGACGCGAGAGACTCGACATGCAAGTGCCTGATCGGTCTTGCCGGAAAAGGCCAATAGGTGCCTTGATCTTTCCGGCTGATTCGTCCCCTGGCAGTCAGATGCCGGCATTCCCTCTACCCCCACAGATGACCCTCGTTGCGGACCGCCCCGGATAAATCCATACAGGACGGACGTTCCTTTTCCGCCGGTCCGTTCTTTCCTGCAGCCCCAACCGGACTTGTTCTCGGCATCGTTTCGTTCCAAACGGATGGCCTGTCGTTCGGAGGAGCCTCTGTGTCGTCCCGATGGATCACGATTCTTTCACAGTGCTTTCATACTCCCGGATATTCGGCGGGCACAAAACCATAACCACGAGATGCGTCTTGACCCGCAGAGCCTCGCTTGCGGTGAAAAACCATAGGAGAAGCGAATAGGCATGTCAAGGAGATGTTCGAATA